>WNFI01703771.1_pt3 | contig 24263 bp, 22 predicted proteins | sample 5400471 | NCBI WGS metagenome assembly WNFI01 (sample SAMN13153348, study PRJNA577476) | soil metagenome | isolation source: 100 cm saprolite on Douglas fir-dominated hillslope | place: USA:California | collected 2013-09-17 | reverse complement strand
TCAGGGGATTTATCTGGGGAATCCTTATTTTCCCGGTCACCCTTGTCATTCTGTACGGGCTCAATCATTTTCTTCTACGGGTAGTATGGGCGGCTTATCCCTTGTACGATCATTTTTATGGACATAATTCCTACAACATCTACTATTACTTTTTTGCAATGGCAGCATTGGGGGTGACTATTTTTAGCCTGATCTATCAGTGGATCCTGCGGAAATTCAACCTGTCCTCCCTACTGGGGAGCATCCTGCTGGTGGAGATCATCGCTACGGACCTCCTGTATGTGGTGGCTCCGACCGCCATCTATTTCCTCTGTTTCCCGCTGATTTCTTTATTGGTCGGTCATCTCCTCCTTTATAAGAAAAAGCTCGATGATAGCGAGCGGCCCTGGTCGACGGGTGTCTTAAATATAGTGTTTTTGGTACCGGCTATCCTGCTGTTGTCTCCGGTCATTTATTTAACTTTTACGGCTTTTGGGTTAAGCGATCAGTCTTCTGCGGTACTGATCTTACTGGGCTTATTCTTAGGATTATTATTGCCTCTTTTCTCCGGAGTATTTAAGACCCATCGTTGGCTTATCCCGGGCGGGGCCTTCGCCTGCTTTTTAATCTCCCTGGTGGTCGCTCATATAAAGTCAGGATATACGGAGAAACATCCTTTACAAACGAATCTCCGTTACCTGGTGGATGCGGATAAAGGGAAGGCTTACTGGACTTCGGATTTTGAGGCTATGGACAACTGGAACCGGTCCTTTTTCACTAAAAAAGGCGTAGCGAATGTTCCTAAATGGTTTGACCCGGCGCTGATCAATGATGCGCCATTACTGGATATTCCTGCACCCGTGCTCAGCCTGCAAAAAGATACCCTGGAGAATGGCCAACGAAAGGTCTGGTTCCATTGCCAGGCGAGAGCCGGCGTCCTTGCCGTGCAAATGATATTTTCAGATTCCTCTCCTGTTCACCGGATCGTGGTGGATGGGAAAGAGGCGCTGGCAACAACCAGCCGAACGGAGGGGTATCGCGTTTTTAGCTATAAGGGGTTGGGCAAAGAAGGCTTTGATTTTATGCTGGAGATCCCGCCAGCGTCGCCCCTGGATCTTACGCTCGTCGATCGTTCCCTGGGCCTGCCGGTCGTCAATGGGTTTAATACGACTTATCCTGCTGATGTTATACCGGGGCCGGATTATAATAGTAATACGATCCAGGTGGTGAAGCATTACCGGTTTTGAGACCGGGGGGCTCCAGGCATAGATTAAGAGGCACGAAATCAACGAATTAAAACTAATATTTTTGATTAGACTGGTATTTAAGGAATTAAATCCTAAAAAAGACGCTTTAATCAATTCTTCGCCGGAACTTAAAAATTGTTAAGATGATCTTGCAACAACAATATGCCTTGGTACAATGCTCGCGGGAGGCCGTTCTGAGCTTTGTCGAAACCTCGATCGGGGAAGATCTCAACACGCCGGTCCCAGCCTATGACAACAAGACCATCCGCGATCTGCTGGAACACAATGCCCACTGTTATTTCGACTGGCTGGTCTATTTTGCTTTGCAGCAACCGGTCGGGTCGTTAAAGGACGAAGGGGTTATCACCATGCCGCTGATCCGCCGGCTTTACGGGCGGGTAGATGAGGTCGTGACTGCTTTCCTGGGAAAATTCGGCAACAGCCTGAATGTGCCGATCAATGGCGTGCCTGAGCCCCGGGCGCTGCCAAGAAACGCCACCCCGCTGCAGCTCTTCACGAATGTCGTGACACATGAGTTCCATCACAAGGGACAGATCGTATTAATGTGCCGGCTATTGGGTTATATCCCGCCCGAAACGGATGCCTGCCTAGCATTCCTTTAGGAGAATTTCGTCGCGGAAAAATTGCCGTATGTCATCGGCGACTATTTCGGGCGCCTTCCGGCCGTGTTCAGGTACCTACCGTGATCATGATGCCGGGCCCTCGACCATTAATCTTGTCAGGAGGTCGGCAATCCGGGCGAAGCTCATGCCTGGCCGGTTGGGGAATCGGGTAAAGGGGTAGCCTGGCATGGAGGCCGCGATGACATCGAAGCTCGGCGTTCCGTCGGTACGCTGCCTGGTGAGGAGTGGAATGATCTTCTGCATTTGTACAAAACTGCTGGGCCAGCCTTGCATCAATAGCAACGGTATGGGACTTGACCCTTCACCGGCGGCGCGGATGAAGTGGATTTGAGCATCCTCTATGTCCGCGGTGAAGTGCCCGAAACGGTTAAGCCTGGTTTCCCGGTCCCTCCAGTTATAGGTTGACAGCCAGTACCCGGCGAGATCCCGCAGGTATTCACCGTCGGTGCCGTCGGCCCAGTCTGAGCCGGCGACAGGCGCCGGCTATCGGCTCTGTTCAAGCCGGCGGTGGAGGTCGTCGATATTCTCATCGGGGATGTGAATAGACATTGGCCGGATCGATATTTTTTGTTGCATAAACTATGCTTGGGTTATTTCTCAGGCAGGATGCTGAGCAGGTCAATGGATTTTTTGATGAGGACCTTGTCTTCGGCGCTGTAGTTTTGGGTGATCAGATCGGCCAGCCATTGCTCGCGCTCCTTCCTGCTGTCGCGTATTTTTATTTTCCCGCTCTTCGTTAAAGATACCAGGGTTTTTCGTTTGTCGGAGGGAGATGGGGTTCTGGAGATGTATTTTATATCTTCGAGCCGGTTGAGCACCTGCGACATATATTGTGAGGATATATTCAACTGGACGAAAAGTTCCGAAGGGAGTAGTTGTTCTTTGAGCGTCAGTTGATAAAGCACATTCTGCTCGGCAAAGGACATTTGTTCCGGGTTGCTGATCTCTTTGTGTAACCGCCTATACAGTCTAGTGATCAGGTCGCGGAGGTCATGGACGACGGCGTTGTCGGATTTGGAGGCCATAATAGTAAAGCTGATTTTGCAAAGTTAACTTTGTAAAATCAGATGGTTGGATTGAATTTTCAAAAGATTCTGCAAAAATGGCTGACCTTTGCCGGACGTATTGTCGTTTTTAAAACCTCGATTTTATTAAAATTGTCGTTATTTGAGCGACAATAATTGTCTGAATGTGATTTTATAGTATATGTCGAAGGAGGAACTCCGTTGCCTGTTCAGGTTTGCTGGTCGCTTGCGGACTCACTTACCCGGGAGCGGGAATTGAGGGGATTGATAAAAGCTTGCCAATATTGCCAAGTGAAAGAAGGCTGGATAATAGCTGTCGATGAAGAGGAAGAAATGGACATTGAAGGGATTCATGTGGGAGTGAAGGCCGCCTGGAAGTGGATGATAAGCGAGTGAATATTAGGATCGGAATGTTAAAGGTGTTAAAGTGGTCTGTTTTTTAAAGTAATTGGAAAAATGTGCCAGATCATCAAAACCTAAAGTATAGGCAATTTCTGATACGCTCCAGTGCGTTCCCTTCAGCAGAATCTTAGCTTCTTGTATTAATCTTTTGCTGATGATTTCGGTGGTGGTGCTGCCGGTCACTTCTTTTAGCACTTTGTTGAGATGATTGACATGCACGGCTAAGCGGTCTGCATAGTCTTTAGGCGTACGCAAGCTTAGCCTTTGATGAGAAGACTCGAGTGGAAACTGCCGTTCCAGCAGTTCAATGAACAGGGAAGATATTCGTTCAGAAGCGTTCAGAGCAGCGCTGAGCGCCGACAAGGGCTGCAGCTTTTGACCGTAGTGAATAAGCTCCAGCACCAGGTTGCGCAGCAGGTCATATTTGTATTTATAATCAGCGCCCAGCTCTTTGTGCATTTTTCGTAAAGATGCAAAACATGCCGGTTTGGTTGCTGTCCCCGGGCAACCAGTGGTACGGGATTTTTGGTGTTGCAAACAGCAAGGCATTTTCCTGAACATCTATCACTTTATCTGCATATTCAGCCCTGCTTTTACCCCTCAGCCAGCCGATCTTGTAATACGCACGTCTGCTATAAGGCATCATGCGCGTGCCGGTTTTTTTGTCAAATAGCTTTTCACTTTCGAATACATTAAAATGGCCGATTTCACGGGCGATGCCTTCAGGAAGCGGGGCTCCGTTCCTTTGATAAAAGTCATCCAGTGAGGAATGGGTAATCATCTTGTCTTGCAAAGTTAAAATATAATATTCAGGCGGAAGGCCCATCGGGCAGAATTGTTACACGAACATACCGCCAGATATCTCTATACGCTGTCCATTGACCCAACGCGCTTCTTCTGTACATAAGAAAGCAACCACACCGCCAATATCTTCTGCCACACCTGGTCTGCCCAACGCGGTTACATTGCTTATAAACTGTTTTAGCTGTTCATCGTTTCTAAGACGCCCTCCGCCAAAATCCGTCAATATGGCTCCGGGGGCTATGGTGTTTGCCCTTATACCCCGTACGCCCAATTCTTTGGCCAGGTAACGGGTGAATACCTCCATTGCTCCCTTCATAGAGGCATAAACGGAAGAACCGGGCACTGAGATACGGGTGAGGCCGGAAGATACATTAACGATGCCCCCGCCATCGTTCATAAGCGGCAGCATTTTTTGCGTTAAGAAGTAAACCCCTTTAAAATGGATGTTCAGCAGTTCATCAAACATGTCTTCGCTTACGTCAGCAATGGGAGCATATCCGCCAATGCCTGCGTTATTAACAAGATAATCGAAATGGGTAGCATCGAATGTATTGTGCAAAACATCTTGCAGTTGCGTGGCAAAAGAACCAAAGCTTTTTATATCGCCGGTATTGAGTTGGAGTGTTGCGGCTTTTTGCCCGCCCTGCTGTATCTGCGCTACTACGCCTTGTGCATCCTGCACCTGGCTATTGTATGTGAGGATGACATCGATTCCTCTTTCTGCAAGGCGTAAAGCCATGTCTTTGCCCAGCCCGCGACTGCCGCCGGTGACGAGAGCTATTTTATTTTTCTGTTCCATCGTGTATTGTTTTTTATACTGCAAAGATAGCGGGCAAAAGCGGGTTGCTGTTTGTGGCAATCAATCGGTTATTTGTAAAATTCAAATAATTTTTAAAATGATTGGGGTCGGAGGATCTTCAGGATCTTCGGGATGCCGATCGCATTATAACTCCGTAGTTTATCAGCATCGAAAGACTGCCGCAGCCTTTGTAAGGAAGGCGCCGAGATCTGCCATCCCAAGGGAAGGATCGGCGTATAGGGATTCCCTTTACTATCCGGGATGCTGGAGCCTGTGATCCAGACGGAACAATAATCGGAATGGATGCCCTGGAACTGGACAGAGTCAGAGGAATAACGGAATTGGAGCGTATTATCGGCCGCCCTTGCATTGCCATAGATGCCACTGTTCACCATCCCTACGAGGGGGCTGACGGGTTCGAAATGGTTGGACACTTTTTGCCGGCTATCGGGGTTATAATAAGGGCTATTGGTAATGGAGACAAAATGAAAACGGACCTTTCGCATCAGGCGGGAAAAGACCGAATCCCGGGGAATGTCCTTTTCGTGGCAGGCAAACCGTGCCAGGGCAACAAAAATAGCTTCCGAAGTAGAGGCCCCGGAATTATCCTTGCCTCCGCCATCCATAAAATGATAACCGGGTCCCATCTTGCCGCTGGGGCTGATAAAAGGAAACCTGGCGCTGAGGAAGGCGCCTGTGATCAGGGAAAGGGGTTGGGTAATAAAAATGGTTGCCGGGAAATCGGCGGGGGCCAATGTAACGGGAGCGCAGATCCCTTTCAGTCCATCATCTACGTTCAGGGTATTGGAAAATAGCAAGGGTACTTCATAGCGCGCCCGGTTATGGAGACTGGTGTCCCATAAAGCATTGAATTCCTGTCCCAGCTCCAGGTGCAGCTCGCGCTGACCAAAGCCTTCCCACAGATTCTCCTGGATCTCCGAACGGTCTTTCCATAAATGGAAGCTGGTAACGGAGGCCCAGGCATCGGCTCCCAGCATATTACTCAATACAGGCGTCAGGAAGTCATGACGGTAGAAGCGCTGAAAAAAGTCCAGCGCATAGGCTTTGCTATTGCTGTCGAGGTGTTGTGACCGGTAGGCGCATTGCAGGGCTGATCCGACCGTTCCTCCGGATGCCCCGGAGACGGAAAATACAAAATGTTCAAATCCCTTATGATCTTTCCGGTTGGCGATCATGCAGGAGTCGAGGTAAGAGAAGACCATGTTGGTGAATGCTGCGGCCCGTATTCCTCCCCCGTAGGTGTTGACAAGGAATACGGGAAAGCTATCCGGTTCCCGGTCGATCTCGTCTTTTCTTTGCAGCAGCCATTGTTTGAAATACGTCTCTAATTCCGGGGGTTTGGGCAGGGATGCCCCGTTCTTTAATTTCACTGCATGATAATCGTTATGGGCGCTGAGGGATATGATCAGGCCTGTTACAAAGATCAGCAGTACAAAGTTGATCTTTTTCCAGAGGCTTACCCGGATCAGCAAGGTGAAGAGCAAAATATAGAAAATAATGCCTGAGAGAAGAACGGGGAGGCTCAGGTAGTTGCAATCCAGTGCGAGGATCGATAGGGGGAAAATATTAAGCAGGATAAAAAGAATGGCCAGGGTACCGGCCGATAGCAGGATGGGCCAGCCGATCTTGCCTCCCAGCCAGCTTCCGGCCCCAAAAATACGAGACCGTACGCTCACAAAAATGAAAAAAGCGAAAGATAAAAGGATCAGTTGCCAGAAGAGGTAGATAAGGCTATCGGGGGTATTACTTTCTCCTTTGATGATAAAAAGGCGGATGGCTCCCGGAATGATCCCTCCCAGGATCGCCAGGGTGGAAAAAATAAAGGTTCGGCTTTTGGGGCAATACCTGGCGAGGTCCAGTTTGATCAGGACAAAAAACAGGGACAACAGGCCCACTAGCCACCAACCTGAAGGGAGGAAATCCATCCATGATGAACTGTTGATGGCCTGCCGGGCATTCAGGATGGCAACGGCCGGTAAGAGGAGGGTCGCTACTCCGAGAAAGCGGGATACTTTTTTCTCGGCGGTCTGTTGCAGCGGGTCGGCTAATATCGGTTCGTCCATCGGGCAGACAGGGGGGACGTATTTTTTTTCAAAGAATAGCTTGGCCAGGTACCAGTTCAGGAAGGCGGCAATGCATACCACTCCTACGAAGAGGAGTACGCCTTCGTCGCTGGAATTGCTATTGATCAGCAGGTCCTGTCCCTGGTCCAGCATCCAGATGGGGGCGACAAACAGGAGTACGCTGACGAGGATGACCCGGTACCGGAATAATTGGTATGTTTTTTCTTTGATATAGTCAGAAAGCCGAAATAAGAGAACATAAAGAAGATGTCCGGGGGTGGGTTTCATATATAAGGGGTTAATGGTCTCCTGCGAAAGAACGCAAGAAATCTCATATATGCAACGTCCACCTTCTATTTCCTACCGGCTAACTTTCACCTCCCAGATATCTTTGAGGCAGTTTAAGCTGTCTTTTACGGTATAAACGGTTGTCGAAGACGGATGTACCGTTATGCTTTTGCTGTTGGCGTTACCGGCGCTCCAATGATAATCGCCGGTGAAAGACGCGGTGAGTGTGGCGCTCTCTCCTTTTTTGATAGAAAGGGTATGCCGCTGGCCGGTTTGTTTCACCATGGTGAAATGGTCGCGGATGACTCCATCGGCGCAGACCCATTTCCAGTCCAGGCGGTTGCCCTGGATCTCCAGCATCCCGGCTCCTCCGTGCGTGGCGTCGGAATAAGGCAGGGCTTTGTGGGGAAAGTCAGTCTGCTCCCCGCCCAGTTGTCCGGCTGAGCCGCTCACTACATATACGGTGCCCTGGTATCCGTTGGCAGAATCCTTGACATAAGGACAGGAGTTGGGGCTTCCGTCGTACAGGCCTGAAGAGGTGCTGACGAGGTTTATGGCGGGATTGAAGCTGGCTTCCGATCCGTAATGACCTTTCATCAATTTGGATCGTTCGTAGTCGTGGCTATGGCCGCATAAGACCAGGTCGACGCCATAACGTTCCAGGATCCGGATAAAATTTTCCCGGATATGCGTCAGTTCTTCCGTATGGTCCGAATTATGAGATCCCATCGTATAGGGAGGATGGTGCCAGAAGGCGATTACCCATCCTTTGTTTTGATTGGCTTCCAGGTCTTTTTTGACCCATTCTGCCTGTGCTCCCGTGGTATCGTACATTTTTTTGCCGTCTTCCCTGCCATAGGAGTCCAGGGAGAGAAAATGGATATTGCCCAGATCGAAGGAATAGTAAGCGGGATTATGAGAGGGGAGGCCGCCGGCTTCTCCGTTGACGGGCATCGAAAAGATCTGGTAATAGGCGATATCATGGGTGTCCTCTGCCGTCTTGTCGTCATTGTAATCATGATTACCGGGGGAGGGGAACATGGGATATTTTTTCAGCAGGGTATCTTTATAGATATTGAAAAAATTGGATTGGAATTCGGCATCCCTTCCGTAGGTATAAGAGTTATCGCCCAGCAAGATCCAGGCGTCGAGGTAGTTGTCGCCCAGGTAGCGGGTAAGCTGGTCCCGCACATTGCGCTGGTTGACTGAATTATTACCGCAATCCCCTACGGCGGCTATCCGGTAGAGCGCTTCTGTTCCGGGTGTAGGCAGGGTGACAAAATAATTATCCGGACCGCCCTGCAGGGTATCCTGCCGGGAACCGATCGAATAATAATATCGGGCCCGGGGCTCCAGTCCGGTCAATTTTACTTTATGTTCGGTGACTTGCATGGAATCGGTGGCCGTCTTGTCCAACTGTTCCGGGGAACTGCCGTAATACACCACTCCTTTCACCAGGACGTCCGTCCTCCAGCGTATGACCATGCTGTTGGAGGTAGCTACCTGCAGATAGGGGCCCCGCAGGAGGTTGACATGGGATGGAGGAATGGGGCGTTTCTGGGCATTGGAAAAATGCGAGAGAGTTCCTAAAATAAGGACGAGCGCTACTGATTTATACATAGCCAAAAATAGGGAGAGGCATATTACGGCAAGGTTAAGATTTATGGCTGGTGGAATCCGTTAACGCCTGTAAGAAAAGAATGATATCCTGCATTTCCCGGTCGGTTAGATGTAGGGGGGTGGATGGTAAGGTTTGGGCGGGGACCTTCAGTCCCAGCCCTGCTCCTCCGCCTTTGTTATAAAATTCCATCACTTTTTCCAGGCTGCGAAAGGCGCCATTGTGCATATAGGGGTAGGTTTCTGCCGTGTTGCGTACGGTCGGGGTTTTGAAAGCCCCTTTATAGAAGGCGAAGGGGTACAGGGCATATCGTCCCTCGTCCGGGCTGAGCATGGGTTTGTCGAAGGAGTCCGTGAGGGTGGCGCCCAATACTTCGAATTCGGTCCGTTTGTAATCCGGCGGGATCAGCCCGTTGAATAAGGGAATGAAATGGCAGGTGGCGCATTGTGCTTTGCCCATAAAGAGGTTGGCCCCGTTCTTTTGCCGGGGATTCAGGGCCCGGCTATCGCCCGCCATATAATGGTCGAAGGGGGAATTGAGCGGATGCAGGCTCCGGACATAGGCGGCGAGGGCGGCGGCGATGCGTGCGGTCTCCCGGGTGTTACGGGGGGCTCCGTTCATTTCCAGGGAATCTCTTAATACGGCCTTTACCTGCTCTTCCAGGGTGCCCGCTTTCCCATCCCAAAACTGCCGGTATTGAAAGCCACTGTATAAAAGGGTAGGGGTATTCCTTTTCAGGGAGCCGTGTCCGTCAAAGGTCTTGTTTGCCGGAAGCTGGTCGGTGAACATTTTTTCGGGGTTGTGGCAGGAGGCGCAGCTTCGCTGGCCATTGCCGGAGAGGCTCTTGTCGAAAAACAATTTTCGGCCGTCTTCCGGCAGACCGGTTGATGCCCCCGGCAGGGCCCCCTCATTCCCTGTAGCTTCCCGGGGAAAGTTTTCCGCGATGAGGGCGTTGGGGCTAAAAAGGTTGTCGGCTTCATAATTCAATACGCTGTTAGTGTTCAGTTCCAGTTTTTGCTCGCGGATGAACAGGCTCAGCTGGCGTTGGAGGGGGAGGGCTGCTTCCGTTAAAAAAGAGAGCCGGTCGAAGGTATCGAATTCCGGATGGCTGCGGAGTCGGGCGATGGCTTTGTCGAGGAAGACGAATAAACTATCGGATCTCGGATCGCGGGGGGACAGGTAAGGCTGCAATTGGAGGTGCATAGATTGCAACGCCTCGCAGGATTCGGCGAGGCCGCTCTTCAGGGAAGGGGCATCGTAGCCCGTGATGCCCAAAGTAATGATCCGTACCAATTCTACCCGCAGGCTTTCCAGGAGTTGCCGGTCGTCTGCCTGGAAGTCATATAAAAGGGAGGGGAGGTCGGCGGCGGAGCTGGCTACTGCTGCTATTTGTTGCATCAACTCGTCTTTTTGCCGGGCATCTTTTTGACCGGCTGTTCTGCCCTCGTACTCATATAAGAGGGATTCGATCACCTGTAAGCCCGCCGGCGACTGGTATTCCATATCCGGTTCCTCTGGCTCATATTTGGGGGGGCTGTTGTAGATCCGGGAGGAGCTCTTGAAAAAATATTCCAGGAAAAATTCTATTCTTTTATAGTGAAGCCGGCAATCGATGAGCTTCTGCCGGGCATCCGCTATGGAGCGGGGGGATTGAAAATCGATCGCTTGAATGGCTGAGCGCAGGGCCGCGCAGCTATTGGCAAATTGGGGGGCTTCTTTTCTGAAGTAGGCGATGCTGGAATCGACGGCTGAGGAATGGGTCGGGGCGGGTCCCGGGCCCGGGGCTGGGTAGGGGGGAAGACCTAAAAAGCAAGATCCTGTAAGAATACCGAGAATAAGCATTGCCCGCATGCTGCAAAACTAAGATGGACGGCCGGTGTTTGGGTGAGCGGTGGGAAAAATAATCGATTCTTAATGGGGGAAGGGGGTGTGTTTTGTGGGAGCTTAGTTGGGGATTTTTTAAGTGGTTGCAAATGAATGGGTTGAAAAAAGTTCAACTAAGGTTGGAGAGGGGTTAGAGGAGGGAATGAGGGGAGAGTGGGATTTTTGAATAATATTTGCTTACAATGAAGGAAATGGGAAGGCCCAGGGCGAACATGAGGATGAGGGCTCCTCTCAGGGCGCTGACCCAACGAAAGTCAAATTTGGAATAGCCAATGAGGGGCAGCACGGCCAGGTTCATCACCATCCATACGCATAAACCATATAACAATCCACTGGCTATCCTGTTTTTTTTCAGGAAGGGGATGACAGGAAACAGGAAAAAGTAGAAGCTGGCAAATGCCAGACTGAGGCTATAGTGGATGCCAAGGCCCAGGAGGTCTGTTCCTGCTCCTCCTTCAAAGGCTACCTTGCCCAGCAGCGCGCTGGCGATGGCTTGCAGGATAACCTGGGCGCTCACCCGGGAGAAAACAAATCCATACAGGATGAGGGCGGAGAGGATGTCTAATGTGCCGGCCACAAAAGTTGCCGTAAAAATTGTTTTTGCGGCTGGTGACAAAAGAGGGTCTTTGGTTGCTTGTTCGGACATTTAGTTGGACATTTTTGATTCAATGATGAAGCGATGGGTAAAATAACCGTTTTTCTTTGGCATCGGCAACCGGTTAAAGGGAGCTATCCGGTTAAGTTGAATTTTTTGCGGGTTAACTTAAATTAAAAGAAGATGGACCTGGAAAATGGGTTGAAGAGGAATCCGTATCCATTGAAATTATTTTTCGGACAGGAGTATGATTAAGAAATTTAAGGTGCTTGATCAGACTATCTGTTCACCTGAAAAATTGCTAACCATGCTGCTGAATGATGAGACGATCCAGGAAAATAATGAGGGGTCGTTGACGGACCCTGGCAAAAGGGTCATTGCAAAAAAAGGAAGGGAGTTCCTGGTATTCAGGATGGAAGATATCGCCTATTTCTATATTGAGAACGGGATCTCCTATCTGATAGAGCGGAAAAGCAACTATAAATATATTGCCGACAAACCTTTAAAGGATATAGAGTCGATGATCAATTCGCCTTCGTTTTTCCGGGTGACCAAGAAATATCTGGTACATATCAATGCTGTCGTAAAGTTCAGGTCTGTAAAAGGGGGGAAGCTGGAATTGGTATTGAGTCCGGATGCCCGGGAGCCTATCATTGTCAGTCAGTTAAAAGTCCCTTCGTTCAAGAGGTGGCTGCTACAGGATTAGGGCGGAGCGGAGGGCGATTGCGGGACCAGGAGGGCGTGCAGGGCCAGGAGGCGCGGACGGAGGGTTAGAGCGCCCGGAGCTGTATGAATGCGGCAAAGGATTCTTTGTAAGAGATCCCGATGGGGAGGCTCTTGTTGTCGATAAGGACAAAGTTGCCTTCTACTTTGGAGATATGGTCCCCGTTGACGATATAGGAATTATGGATCCTGGTAAAATGGGCGGGAAGCCGATCCGCCAGTTCCTTCATCCTTTTGTAGGTTATAACCTTTTGATTTTTCGTATGGACGCATATATATTCCTTCAGGGCTTCAAAATAGAGGATGTCCCTGAAATTTATCCGGATCATCTGCTTGTCTGATTTCACGAACAGGTATTCTTCGGCTGCCTGCGGGGCAGGGGGCAGTCCTCCGTGCGGGGCGGCGGATATTCCGCCGGTGGCTTTGGCGATCGCCATCATAAAACGCTGAAACGTTATAGGCTTCAGCAGGTAATCCACTACATTGTATTCGTAGCTTTTAAGTGCATATTCTGAATAGGCGGTGGTGAAAATAACTTTCTGTTCTTTGGGCAGGATATTGACCATCTCTATGCCGCTGAGGCCGGGCATGTTGATATCCAAAAACAGGAGGTCTGCGTGTGAATGGCTGAGGAATTCCAATGCTTCCGGGGCATCAAAACAGGTCCCTTTCAGGGACAGATAAGGGACTTTGCCGATGTAGTCCTGCAGTAACTGCCCGGCGTTAGGCTCGTCGTCTATGATGAGGCAATCTAATTTTGTCATAAGGGGATGTTGAGTTTACTGGTATAGGTATCCTGCGAACGATCGCTTTCCAATACAAAGTTATCGCCGTAGAGGATAGAAAGTCTTTTCGATAAATTATTCAATCCAATGCCCGCTCCGTTAGGGTGTCCGCCGGAATCCCGGCGGATCCGGTTGCTGACGGAAAAATCAAGGCGATCGGAGAGTTGCAGCCGGATGGAGATATAGTTATTCTCTTCCCGCTTGTCGATGCCGTGTTTGAAGACATTCTCTACCAATGGGATCAGCAGCATAGGCGGGATCCTGATGAGCGAAAGGTCTTCGGGGAGTTCGATATCGGTTTTTATGGGGTAGCGCATTCTCATCTTCTCCAGTTCTATGTAGTTGCGGATAAAGTCCAGTTCTGCCGTCAGGGCTATTTCGTGTTTGGGCCCCTGTTCCAGGAAATAACGCATGATGGAACTGAGTTTTTCTATAAGGTCGGCGGTAACGGGGGATTCCCGTTGGGCGACAAAGTAAATATTATTCAGGGTATTGAAAAGAAAATGGGGCTGTACCTGTGCTTTCAGCAGGCTTAACTGGGCCTCGGCATGCTGTTTTAGCAGTTTTTCCTGTTGTTGTTTGATCTGGAAAAAATCCAGGGTAAAACGGAAGGCCACGCTGAAGATAAAAAACAGGGTATTGATGATGAAGGCATAGACGTAATTCCGGAATTCCAGGTGAAATGGTTTTTCGATAATATAATGAAACCATATATAGACCTGGCTCGTGACCCGCAGATAGGTGACTGCCACCAGTAGGATGAGTACGCTGACCGTATAGGCCAGGTACTTTTTTTTGCGATAGAGGCGGGGGATCAGCCAAAGCGCATTGGCATAGATGATGAACGCATAGGACAGGGTGGAATGGATGGCATAATCAAAGGCATAGGATACCGGGTCCGCCTCCAGGGTATAAAAGAAGAACATGATGGTCAGGACGGACCAGATGAGCCATTGGAGCTTTGTCAACGTGTTATATTTAGCCATTCCGGATGAAAGTAAAAAGAATATTCTTTCCGGGGGTAACTTTCAACGGATTCTATCATGCTTTCAACGGATTTACATCGGGCGGGCCGGTTGACCTTGCCGCGGGACTGAACCAAATCCAGGATCGTTTGTTCTTTTCCGGCATGGCACTATTACCTGTTTTTGGCAAAGCGCCCTCCGGGGGCCGTTTGGAAAGGATACAGCAATCGGCGAACTATGGGAAGGATCATTTTCAGAATGCGGTGCCTACGGAGGTGACTTTGAAGGGCGTTACCATTTTTAAGATGCTGCGCGAGTATCGGAACAGGCCTGTGAACACCCGGCCCAATAACCCGGTACCTTCTGTGCGGACGGACCTGCGGGCTTTGTCTTCCGATATGCCGGCGATCGTATGGTTTGGACATTCCTCCTACCTGCTGAAGATAAAAGGGCTCTCGATCCTGGTAGACCCGGTATTCAGCGGGAATGCCTCCCCGGTGTCCTTCTTTGCGAAAGCTTTCCCGGGTGCGGATATATATGGAGTGGAGGATCTGCCGGAAATAGATATGGTGGTGCTGACGCACGATCATTATGACCATCTCGACTATAAGACGATCCTGCAATTGGCCCCTACAGCCAAACATTTTTATACTTCCCTGGGCGTAGGCGCCCACCTGGAATTTTGGGGCATTCCTCCGGAGAAGATCACGGAGCTGGACTGGTGGGAAACGGCGGCCATCCCGGAGGCGCCGGGCCTGACTGCTGGTAAGCCGGGAGCGATGACTGGCCAGGCTGGAACGGACGGCAATGGGGCGACCACCGGCAGGGCTACCCTTACTGCGACGCCCTCCCGGCATTTCTCGGGGCGTGGAACGAAAAGGGGCGGTACACTCTGGTCCTCTTTTGTCCTGAAAATAGCCGGCTATACCCTTTTTTTGGGAGGGGACAGCGGGTATGAAGAGCATTTTAAGAAGATCGGGGATTTGTATGGACCTTTCGATCTGGCGATCCTGGAGGCGGGGCAATATGGAAAGAACTGGCCTTATATTCATATGTTACCCGAACAGACGGTGATGGCTGCCAAAGACCTTCGGGCAAAAGTTCTTTTGCCCGTCCATTGGGCGAAGTTCACGCTGGCTCTTCATCCCTGGAATGAACCCATCCAACGGGTGGTGAAAGCGGTGGCGGGAAGTGGTATTACGCTGGCCACGCCTATGATCGGAGAGCCTGTGGTCCTGGGCGCTCCTCTTCCGCAGACGAGCTGGTGGGAGCAATAGTAAGGGAACGGATCTATGAACAACATGGAGGGAGGTTGAACTATGATAATAGAAACGAGCTGCGCTATGCCACAGAACCCTCTGCCGATCTTCTTGATCGGGGCCGGGGGGATCGTCAATGATGCGCATTTGCCGGCGTACAGGATCGCCGGCTTCCGGGTTGCGGGGATCTATGATCCGGATCGGGAAAAGGCATTGCAGACTGCCCAAAAATTCGATATTCCCCTGGTATATTATAGCCTGGAAGATATGCTGTCCCGCTCGCCCGGGAACGTGGTCTTCGATGTGGCCGTGCCTGGTTCGGAGATCCTTTCCGTGTTGCAGCAATTACCGCAGGGGGCTGTCGTCCTGATGCAGAAGCCGATGGGCAATGATTATGCGATGGCTAAGGAGATCCTTGAACTGACGCGCTCCAGGCAAATGACGGCGGGCGTCAATTTCCAATTGAGGTATGCTCCCTTCGTCAATGCGGCCCGGGATATCATCCGGCAAGGCCTTATCGGCGAAGTTTGCGATATCGAGGTTAACGTCAATGTACATACTCCCTGGCATCTCTGGAAATTCCTGTATTCCACTCCCCGGGTGGAAATCGTCTATCATAGTATTCACTATCTCGACCTGGTACGTTCTTTTCTGGGGAATCCCGAAAGCATTTATGCCCGGACGATACCGCATCCGGGAAGTCCCGGGCTGGCATCCGTTCGTACCAGCATGATCCTGGATTATGGAGAAAGGGTCCGGGCAAATATTCTCACCAACCACAACCATGAATTCGGCTTACGTCATCAGCAGTCCTATATCAAATTCGAGGGCACTTTCGGCGCCGTCAAGGTCAAAATGGGCTCGCTGATCGATTATCCGACGGGCGTTCCGGACAGCTGCGAATATGTGATCCTGGAAAAAGGACGGGCGCCTGCGTGGAAAACGCTGGATATAACGGGGAGCTGGTTCCCCCATGCTTTTATCGGCACGATGGCGCAAATGATGATCGCCGCGGAAGGCGGGATCCCCCGCCCGGATAATTCAGTGGAAGACTGTATCTATACCATGGCCTGCGTAGAAGCGGCCTATACCTCCAGCGCCGGTGGCGGCGTCAGATTACCTTCTTAGCAAGAGGGTGAGGGGAGGGGGAATATTTTGTTAACTATCGGCAAGCCAATTAATTTGATAACCCTAACTTTAGGGTATGCCGAGAGCAAACTATATGAAAGTAGGGGCGCTATTATTCCTGGCGGGGATGATGGTCGGGCCCGGGTATGGGCAGGAGAAGGCTATGCTGGAAAAATCATTTTTACATCCGCCCGCTTCTGCCAAGCCCTGGGTCTCCTGGTACTGGACGCCGGCCAGCGTATCGAAGGAGGGGATCCGGGCCGACCTGGAGGCTATGAAGGAAGAGGGTATCGGCGGGGTTTATCTTATGCCAGTCAAGGGGGGCGTCAATAAATCTCTGATGCGCTTTGCCAGGCAGGAGGCGGGTCGGCTGGGCCTGCAATTTGTCCTGGATACCAGTAGCAGAATGGCGGATATCTCTATGGGTGCTGCGCTGGATGCCATCTCCGAAGCACATATTTATGGCAAACCGGTGGTGCAGGCGGAAGGTTTTAGGGAGTTGAAAATGACCTGGGATGAATATCCGGGTATGTTGAAAACGCTGCAGGACAGGAACTATGCGCTGGGTATTAACAGGCTGGTATTCCCTGTCTTTACACATAATCCCCGGATGGACCGGCGTCCGGGTATGATGCAGGATGGGGTAGGGCTTTATTTCCAAAGGGACCAGACTTGGTGGAAACCGGCAAAAGCCTGGATAGATTATACGCAGCGTTGCCAATGGTTGTTACAGCAGGGAAGGCCGGTAGCGGATATTGCTGTTTTAACCGGGAAGGAGATCCCTTGTCGTTCCATCTTACCGGACCGGCTGGTGTCCACCCTGCCGGGGCTTTTTGGCAAGGAGGTTGTAGCGCGGAAAGCAAAGAGAGGGATGAATAAAGGGGAGGATCCGGAGGATTGGATCGATCCCCTGCATGGGTATGCTTATGATTGTTTGAATCCCGATGTGTTAATACGCCTGGCAACAGTGGACAAAGGGCAGATCGTGTTGCCGGGGGGAGGGCGATATTCCGTGTTGGTATTACCGGGAGCGCATCCTCTTTCCCCTGATCCTTCCCTCCTGCCTGCGAAGGTGGCGGAGAAGCTATTGCAATTGGTGCAGGATGGGGCGACTTTGCTGACCAATAAAGGGGGCGATGCTGACCAACTGGGTGGGGGGAGCAATATTGGAAAGGGGCGGGTGATCAAAGGCCCTTTCCGGGCTACCAGCTTCGATAGTATCAGGTTGGAGAAAGATCTCATCGCCCTGGAGTCCGATTACCGGTGGGCCAATGCCGCCTCGTCAAACGATACCGGATCATCAACCTCTCCCTGCGGGTATCGGGACGAGAGCCGGAATTATGGAATGCAGTGACCGGGGAGATCACGAAACCGGATCAATGGAGCCAGCATGGCGCCCGTACGGTCATACCTGTCGGCCTGGAGGCCAATGGCTCGCTTTTTATTGTATTCCGCAAGCCGGTCTTTGTTCTTTCGGCTGATCAGGCAGGCAGCCGCCGGTATAATATGGGTGAAAATGCGGGGGACTCCGGTGATGAAAATGCTCTTGCCGACAATATCGATCTTCCTACGATACAAACGCTGAATGCTCCCTGGACGCTGCGTTTCGATACGGTAGCAGGAGGCCCGGCGGCGGCGGTGCAATTTGATTCTTTGCAGGACTGGAGCAGGAATAGCGATTCTTCCATCCGCTATTATTCGGGAACGGCTGTTTATACGCAGGACTTTGTATTTAAGCCAGTTGCTTCGGAGCAGGCCGGCCCGGACCATAGACAGGGGAGGTTATGGCTGGACCTGGGGCATGTAGCCAATATCGCACGTGTGGTATTGAATGGGGTGGACTGCGGGGTAGCCTGGACGCCGCCTTACCGGGTGGAGATCACCAGCGCTATCAAGCAAGGCAACAATGTTTTGAATATCGAAGTGACCAATACCTGGGCCAACCGCCTGATGGGAGATCATCTCCGGCCGGAAAATAAAAGGGGTACCCGGACGACGGCGCCTTATCCGTTGGATGGGAAGTTGCTGGAGGCGGGGTTGCTGGGGCCGGTGACGATCAGGGGTGCAGATTCAGGTCAATCCAGCCGATGAGGTCTTTGATCTTAAATGAATCTCCATTTGTACCCTCGGAATACTTTGTCGGGATTCCTTGCCCACAGGCTGATAGAATCATCGGAGCAACACATATCACGGGCCGCATCCGCAATACTTTCATACACTTTTTTACTTTTCCCCTTTACCGTATATCGAGCCACTGGTTTAGCATGTGCTAATTTCATTTTTTGAATTCTTGTTCTATATCCACTCATATCAATCTTTTTATCACCCTCGCCATATTGCCAAATAAATCCTCCCGCAGTGGAATATCGTCCGGTAACGGCATAATTGATAGTTGAAGCTATGATGTTATTGCTCTTAGCCGCTTCCGCAATGGATTGGAAGACATTAAGCCTTTTTCCCTGCATATCATACTGGGATACAACTTTACACATCTTCTGCTTTATAGCCTGTTTGGATTTATGGTACTCCGACACATCTATTTTAAGGGGGCCGCTGCCATATCGCCAAATATAGCCGCCCATATCCAGTTTCTTTCCCTTTGCCGCCACGGAAATATTGCTGCTGTATATCTTGGTTGCGTCTGAAGCAGCTTTTACGCTGTCATATACCATTAGCCTGTTTCCTTTCAGATCATATTGTGTTATAACCTTGTGTTGACTTTCACTCCTTTTGGCAAGAAAGGGAGTCAAATCCATCCCTTTAAATACACTCTGTGCCCTCTTTTTTTTATAAGATTGTTTACCTATGTCAGACCTGTCTGACAACTGAAGATTATTTGCCCGGTTATTGAAGTGATCTCCGTTTATATGAATAACATATTGCTCATCTCTTTTAAAATCAATTTTGTCAATAAAGGTATGATAAACCAATCTTGAGACAGAATGACTATCCATTTGTTGAGCTACACAAAAAGTTACGCTAAGGGCATACGCATATTCTTTCACCGTATTATTCCACATTTTTTTCTTCCCTTGCTTCAGGATCTTTTCATTTCTCCAATAGCCAACAGTATGACGTCCTGGAATGTCAAATTCTATGTATCTAACAAGCGCTTTAATGCGCCCCAGATTAGATACTTGATAGTAATCCTCATAGTCTTCCACAGGCTTCCATATTTCTCCTGGCATATTTACCAAAGAAAGATTCTGGTAAGGATACTCTTTAGTCTTTTGTTTGCCTCTGGTTTGTAATCGTCCAGTCATATAAACCTAATAATTAATAATGCCCCTAAATATTGAGAAATTAAAATTACTTGATCCGGGTGAGAAAATTTATAAGTTCTATTCTGAGTTTAAAAAAGAGAAGGTGGGAAGCTGCCGGAAGCGGGGTTGCCGGGACCGGTGACCCTACATTAAAGGCGGATCAACATTTCCCGGGGGATACGGACATTCACCAGAGGTTCATAGCTGGGGCGAGCGAGTAATTTAGTGTTGGGATGAGCCTGGAAAAGATAACGGAGGGCTTCAGTGGCCATATGAGCGGAGAAATGGCGGGCCATGCATTCATGAGTGCCGCTCCCGAATGTCAGCCCTTCGTGATTGTTATCCCGGTAGGGATCGAAAATGCCGGGGTGGGTGAATCGTCTGGCGTCCCTGTTAGCGGCAGCCAGCATCAATACGACGAGTTGGCCTTTTTCCAGTTTGGTATGATCGATGAAGATATCTTCCGTCAATATTCTACGGGTATTGTGCACCGGGGGATCATACCGTAAAGTCTCCAGGACGGCCGCCGCTATATAATCCCTGTTGCCGGCCTGTAATTTGGAAAGATCACCCTGCAGCGATAGTTGCAGGAGGGAGTTACCGAGGATGCCTCTTCCTGCATCGTAGCTTTGGATGAACAGGCCCACCAGGTTGCTTACACAGATAACAGGGATACGATCTTTATCGAAAGGGATAAAGGAAGGGATTTTTTCTATGATCATTTCGGGGATCCCTTTATTAACCAGGTGCCGCTCGGTAAGCAGATAAATTTCTTCGACTACTTGATTGAGGGCCCTAATCTGATCAGGCGTTTTGGCTGGCGACATAATTTTGACCAGGTCCCCGATCGTGGCGAGGATACGGCCGGTATCTGTTGGGGAGAAGCCGAAACTTTCCGCTAAGATAAGGATGGGCAGCTTGCTGCCGACGGCGGCCATCCAGTCGACGGTGATAAGCTGATCGCCGGGAATGTGAGGTTGATCGACGGTGATAAACTGATTGGCCGGTTGCTTTCGGGAGGGGAGCAGTTGTTCCAGTATTCCGGTGATGGAGACCGATACCTTCGTTTCAAATAATTTCAATGTGACCAGCCTTGCCAGTACATGATCGGAGGGGTTCCTTAGCCGGACCAGGTTCCGGATCAGGCGAAGGGAATAGACATTCATCAACTCCAGGTCTTTGGGCGCCTGCTCCGGTATTTGTGCCTTCTCGTCATGAAGGAGCTGTTTGCAATGCGCATAATCATAAATGATCCAGGCCCCGCTGTCCTTGTCCCGGAAAAGGGGGCTCCTGGTCAGCATGGTAGTATAGAATCCATAGGGATCTGCGATGTCCGAATGCCGGAATAGAGCTGTTTGCATGATCAATATTACTCCCCTTTGGGGAGTAATATTTCAATATGGAATGAAATATGCCTGTCTGCTGCTTGCTTATGCTGCAATCAGCTTACCGGCTTTCTGTAAAGATTCTTCCGACTCTTTCATCAGCCTGTTATATCGCTCTTTTTGCGATTTTTCCTTTGTGCCAGCCTTTTCATTCTGCCGGGAAGTCTTACCTGTTTTAGAAGCTTCCGCAACGGAGTGGAAAATTGCAAATGCATTTACAGATTTAGCGTACTCAATGTTTTCAGCCTTTGTTAAAGTGGTTATACTGCCCTGCCCTTCGAAATAATAATGGGTGGCTATAAATCTTTTAACATGCAGTCTTGTTTCAAGGGGGAGATAATTCTGGAGGACCCAGAAATTCCTGCTGCCTGATTTACGGATCGCTGTCAGCACGGGTTTTGGTCCGCCATTATATGCTGCAAGTACCAGTAACCAATCACCGAATTGCCCATATAGATCCTTCAGATAGAGGGCGGCAGCCCTGGTGCTTTTGTAAAAGCTGGTCCTTTCGTCATAGTGACGGGTGATCTTCAAACCCAGGTCATGGGCCGTCTCCGGCATCAACTGCCAGGGCCCTAAGGCTCCGACGCCTGAAAGAGCGGACGGCTTTAATTCCGATTCGATCACCGCGAGGTATTTTAATTCGACGGGTAATTCATACCGGGAAAAGACCGAGTCCATTATGGTAAAAGGAATTTTGCTTCTTTTTTTGATGTTAACCAGGTCTTCAGCGTTCATCCTGATATAGTTCTTCGCGAATTGCAGTTCGCGCTTATTCAGGGTTACTTTCGGCGCGGCAAAGGAAGTCTTCAGATTGACCACTGCTGCTTCTTTCGGAGAAGAAATGGTAGGAGAAGCATTCTGGACAGGTGAAAAAAAAGCTGGAACAAAAGAAAATGAATTCCAGAGAATTACTTTAGATAGTTGAGTTTTCAACATCGTTTTAATTTTAGGGTAAAACAATGCCGACCCGAAGGGTTTGGATTACGATCAATAAGGTAATTATAGGAATATTGGGAAGGTAGTACAGCACAAATTCCGTGGGTGCGGACGTTTCGAGTTTTTCATGTACGGAGTGCTGTAAGTATTACTGCAAAGATAACATCCATAACCGGGAAGTTATAGGGGCTTCTACTAAGTAAAAATACGATCCCGGCTTAATGAACTGATTGTCAGCAGAAGTCTTTTTTCATAATTGAACACTCCGGTGTCCGAAAATGAACGGTGTTGAGGGAGAAAAATAATGTAAATTGTTGATAGGTAGCTAGTTAGAAAACCGGCATTTTTTTGGGACGATAAAGGGTCATTAGGGACACCAAGGACCATCGGACACCAAGGATTATCAGCCCTGCATAACCGAAAAAAGATCTCATGCTTAAAAACTATTTCAAATTCGCCTTCCGAAACCTGGCAGGGAACAAAATGCATTCCTCCATCAATATCATTGGGTTATCGGTGGGGATGGCGGTGGCGCTGCTGATCGGCCTGTGGATCCGGGATGAATACTCTTATGACCAATACAATCCGAACTATGACCGGATTGCGCGGGTGATGCAAAACGAGCATTTGAGCGGGTCCGTCTATACTGGTAGCGGTATGCCCCAGCCCCTGGCGAACGAACTGCGTACCGTCTATGGCCATGCTTTCAAACACGTCCTTATATCGTACTGGTTGCGGGATCATGTTCTTTCCGTTGGTGATAAGAAGTTGACGGAGAAAGGAAAATTCATGGAGGAGGCGGCGCCGGAACTGCTGGCGCTGAAAATGATAAAGGGTTCCCGGGATGGCCTGAGCAATCCGGGTTCGATTTTGCTGGCCGCCTCTGCTGCCAAAGCGATTTTCGGAGAGGCCGACCCCATGGGTAAAATAATGAAGATCGATAACCGGATGAACGTCACCGTTTCCGGGGTATACGAAGACCTGCCGCATAATTCACAGTTTTATAATACCCTGTTCATCGCTCCCTGGGCATTACTGATCGCCAACGACCAGGGGCTGAAAAATGACATGACCGCATGGGGCTGGGATGCGACAGAAATATATGTCCAGTTGGCCGATGGCGCCGATATCGGCAAGGTTTCCGCTGCTATTAAGAACAGTACCTTCGTTCACATGAAGGGGCCGTTGGAAACTTCTTACAAACAGGAAGTTTTTTTACAGCCCATGAGCCGGTTACACCTGTATTCGGCTTTCAAAAATGGCGTCAATACAGGAGGGGCTATTCAATTTGTCTGGTTGTTTGGTGTGATTGGCCTGTCGGTATTGGTGCTGGCCTGTATCAACTTCATGAACCTCAGCACGGCCCGCTCGGAGCGACGTGCCAAAGAAATAGGGGTGCGTAAAGCTATCGGCTCCCTGAAGCGGCAGTTGATCGTCCAGTTCTTTTGCGAATCCCTGTTGGCCGCGGGCTTTGCTCTTATCATCTCTCTTTTATTGGTATACCTGACATTACCTTTCTTCAATGAGCTGGCCGATAAAGCAATCGCCCAGCCCTGGTGGCAGCCCTGGTTCTGGCTGTCGGCCTTTGGCTTTTGCTTGTTCACCGGGCTGATCGCGGGAACGTATCCGGCGTTTTATTTATCCTCTTTTCAGCCGGTTAAGGTATTAAAAGGCAGCTTCAAGGCGGGCCGTTTGGCTGCCGTACCGCGTAAAGTACTGGTGGTCTTGCAATGCAGCGTCAGCATCCTGTTGATCATTGGCTCGCTTATCGTCTATCGCCAGACCCAGTTTGCCAAAGACCGCCCGGTGGGATATAACCGCGAAGGGTTGGTATCGCTGCAGATGACGACGCCCGATCTTTGGAACCGGCGGGAAGTCTTGAGAAATGAATTGCTGCGGACGGGCGCCGTGGCTGAAATGACGACTTCCTCCAGTCCGGCGACGGGGGTATGGGCCAGCTATAGCGGGTTTGACTGGCCGGGTAAGGATCCCAATGGCCAGGCCGAATTCGGGGCTATATCCGTGGCGCCGGAATACGGTAAGACGGTAGGTTGGCAATTTACAGCGGGAAGGGATTTTTCCAGGGAATATGCTACGGACTCTTCCGGTCTGGTGTTGAATGAAGCTGCTGTGAAGTCGATGGGTTTGCAGAAGCCGGTGGGTGAAAAGATCAGTTGGAACGGACAGCCTTTCCGTGTGCTCGGGGTCATTAAGGATATGGTGATGGAATCCCCTTATGATCCGCCCAGTCCAACCATTTATGTTCCATCAAAGGTAATTGATGCCAATTTCATGATCATCCGAATAAAGCCAACGGCCGGCATTCGGGATGCATTGGCTAAAATGCAGACTGTCTTTCAACACATTGTTCCTGCCGCTCCCTTCGATTATAAATTTGTCGACCAGGAATACGCCAAAAAATTTGCCGCGGAAGAGCGGGTGGGAAG
>WNFI01262899.1_pt1 | contig 24263 bp, 21 predicted proteins | sample 5400471 | NCBI WGS metagenome assembly WNFI01 (sample SAMN13153348, study PRJNA577476) | soil metagenome | isolation source: 100 cm saprolite on Douglas fir-dominated hillslope | place: USA:California | collected 2013-09-17 | reverse complement strand
ATCGAGCGCGGCAACGGACAACATCTCTACGACGCGGACGGAAACGAGCTTCTCGACTATGTGTGCTCCTGGGGCGCGATGATCCTGGGACATGCGAATCCCGCCATCAGCGAGGCCATTGCCGACCAGGCGCGCCGCGGCACCAGTTTTGGCGTGACGACTGAGCTGGAGTTGGAGCTGGCCACGCTGATTACGCGGGCGATTCCATGTATTGAAAAGATTCGCTTTGTTTCGAGCGGCACAGAAGCAACGATGAGCGCTGTACGGTTGGCGCGCGGGGCGACGAAGCGAGACTTTATTGTCAAATTCGAAGGCTGCTATCACGGGCATGCGGACAGTTTTCTGTCGCAGGCGGGTTCCGGCCTCGCTACGCTTGGTATTGCGGAGTGTCCGGGAGTGCCTCCAGCGCTGGCGGCGTTGACGTTGAACGTGCCCTATAACGATCTCCAGGCTGTCGAACGCGTATTTCTCCAGCATAAAGATAAGATCGCGGCGGTCATCGTCGAGCCCATTGCTGCGAACATGGGAGTTGTTCCCCCGGAGACTGGCTACTTGAAGGGATTGCAGGAAATCAGTAAGAAGAACGGCGCGCTGCTGATCGTGGACGAAGTGATCACGGGATTTCGTCTGCACAATGGCTGCGTACAGGAACTTCTAGGCATCGAAGCGGATCTTACGACCCTCGGAAAAATCATCGGTGGCGGGGTTCCTGTGGCAGCGTATGGCGGGCGCGCCGAGCTGATGGACCACGTTGCGCCGCTCGGCCCCGTGTATCAGGCGGGAACGCTCGCGGGGAACCCACTGGCGATGCGCGCTGGCATTGCGGCTCTCAAACAGCTCACAAAGCCCGGGTTATACGAAGAGATAAAGCAACTGGCGGAACAGTTGGTTTTTGGCCTCCGCGCGGAGCTGGCGGCTGCGGGAATTCCCGCACAGATCAATGCCATCGGCTCGCTCGCGACGGTATTCTTCACGCCGGAACCCGTGAGAAATTATTCAGACGCCAAGCGCTCCGACACCAAGCGATACGCTCGGTTCTTTCGCGAGATGCTTGATCGGGGCATATTTTTGGCGCCATCACAGTTTGAAGCCGCGTTTGTCTCGGCGGCGCACACATCCCAGGATATCGACCGCACGCTGGTGGCGGCGCGCGAGTCGCTGCAAATGATTTCTTCTGATTCAGGGGTCTAATTCTAGAAAAGAGGGTATAGGAATGGGTGAGGGCATCGAACTTCCGGAGAGCCATCACGGGCACGAGGACCATCCGCTGGTCTTGCCTGTCTCGATTACGATCTCGATCATGGCGGTATTGGTTGCCGGTGTGTCGTTGCTCGGTCACCGGGCACATACCGAAGGATTGCGTCTCGAAACTCAGGCTGCCAGCCGGTGGACACAGTACCAGGCGAAGAGCATCCGCCTCCATGAAGACCATGTGGCTTCCGACGTGGTTAGGCTCGTGGCACCACTGAACAAGGAGTTGGGCGAAGAACTAAAAGAGAAATATGCCAAGGAAATCGAGCACTACGAAGGCGACAAAGGTGATGTCAGCAAAGAGGCGAAGAACTTGGAAGACGAGCGTGATTTAACTGTTCGGCAAGCCGACCGATTTGATGGCGGAGAAGCGCTTCTGGAAATAGGCCTAGTCATCTGCTCGATCACGCTTCTGACCAAGCGAAAGGGATTCTGGGTGGGCGGCGCGCTCATCGGTGCTTTGGGCATTGCTCTGGCAGCGACGGGCTTCTTCCTTCACTGAACTAAGCACTTGCCTGGGGCTGCGAACCCCTCAGCAGTGCGATTTCCTGCCCCAGGCGTTCCAGCTTCGCAATCAATTCCTGGTGGCGCACATCTTCGCCGGATGGCTTCTTACCGAGAAATGTTAGCGTCCCACCTGGTTCGAGCACGCATTGTTCGACTTCGGAGAGAGACTGGAAGCCTTGCTTCCGCGCAGCCGCTTCGAGCTGCGAAATGGTAATGAGCTCCTTCTTCAAATTCCGTGTGCGCACCTTGCCGCCCGAGACCAAAACGTCGGCTCTGCCTTCGACCAACTGGTCGAGTTTCCTGTGATCGTAGAGAAAGCGAACGACGAGATAGTTTGTGACGAGCAGGGAAGTAGCGCCGATGATTCCACCCAGGACACTGTTGTCTTCGCCGATGATGGCGTTCTGCACCGTATTCGAAAGGGTGAGCAAGACGACCAGGTCGAATGGATTGAGCTGAACGAGTTCACGCTTCCCGGAAAGCCGGAGGCTAACCACCAGGAAGGCATAAACGATGATCGGCCGAAGGATCTTTTCCGCCAGGGGAAGTCCAATAACGAACATGTCTTTCCAAGTATCGTGCATAGCGGGTTCGCCTCCTCAGGATGTTTAGATCCGTAGTTTCAAGTATATTGCCGCCGATGATTCGAACCGAGGGAGCGTAACACGCGGGGGAGTGTGAGAAAAAGGCGTCCGTCCTCCGCCGTACGCGCGTCCTCGCGGATAGTCATCATTTCGCGACATGCCTGTGTATACCGGCTCCCCGCGAAGCTAAGATTCCGTAAAATTAAATATAGCTAGGTAGTTCTCTAGTTTCAGGGTCAGTTTAGAACATTAGTTCCGAACGGAGGATGCAGAAGTCACCCTCGCGCGCTGCGCAGTCTTGCGCAGGCGGGTGTCGCGAGCAGCCACTACATGCACCAACGTGCCACCTTCGCGCAGGGGACCGTCATTGGCCCGGAGCAACTTTCCGTACTGTTGGACTCTGTCCAAGAACTGATCACGATTCTCAACTCTGACGGAATCATTCAATTTGCAAGCACTGGATTTACCCGTGTGCTTGGGCACCTCACCGAAGATCTTGTCGGAAAATCGATATTTGACCTGGTTCACGCAAGCGATGCCGAGGGAACTCGCGAATGCCTTTGCGATCTGGCGGTCAGCCAGCACGGGAAGTCTGGCAGACGCTGCCGCCTCCAAAGCAAAGAAGGAACTTGGCGCTGGTTTGATGCCACGGCCCGTGATTATACCAACCTGCCTGAGTTGAACGGCATTGTCTTTAGTTTTCGGGATATCACTGATCTTCACCGGATGGAAGCGGAGCGTCAGGTCATCTCCGAGATCGTACATACACTCAACCAAACTGCAAACCTGGATGAGCTGTTGCACGGCATCCATCTGGCACTGAAAAAAGTTGTTTACGCGGAAAATTGCTTCGTGGCCCTCCATGATCAGGAGGCGGATACGTTTACCTTTCCATTTTTTGCCGACGAGGTCGACGCGGCGCCTGCACCGCAAAAGGTAGGACGCAGCTGCACCGCGTTTGTTTTCCGCTCGGGATCTCCAATGCTGATTCCTCAGGACGAATTCGACCGGCTCGCGGCGGAAGGCGAAGTCGAGCTCGTTGGGTCGCCGTCGCCTTCGTGGCTCGGCGTTCCTCTGAGAACACCCACCGCAACCATCGGTGTCCTGGTCGTCCAGCATTACCAAAATGAAAACGCGTACGACATTCGCGATTTGGAATTTCTGAGCTCCGTCGGTGGTCATATCGCTCTCGCAATCGAGCGACGCCGCTCGGAAGATGCACTTCGCAAGAACGAAGAGATGTTCCGGCTGCTCTTCAGTTACAACCCCCTTCCCACATGGGTTCAGGACAATGACACGCAGCGCTTTGTTGAAGTGAATGATGCGGCAGTCCGCCAGTACGGTTATTCGCAGGATGAATTCAAGGCCATGACGGTCCTCGACATTCGCACCGAAGAAGAAAAAATAAAGTATCTCGACCATTTCAAGAATTGGAACGGAGTCGGGCGCTATCAAGGCAATTGGAAACACCGGACAAAGGACGGCAAGAACATCGAAGTCGAAATCACGTCCCACCAATTAGAATACGCAGGAAGGCAAGTCCGTCTTGTGGTAGCCCAGGACTTGAGCGAACGCCATCATCTCGAACAGCAGCTTCGCCAGTCCCAAAAAATGGAAGCAGTGGGGCGCCTGGCGGGCGGCGTAGCCCATGATTTCAACAATCTCCTGATGGTAATCAAAGGACACGCAGAACTTCTCCTCAATGTCCTCCCCCCTTCGGAACCCTCCTCGAGAAAAATTGAACAGATCGACCGCGCTGTGGATCGCGCTTCCGCTCTGACCCGCCAGCTTCTGGCATTCAGCCGCATGCAAGTCTTGCAGCCGCGCGTCATGAATCTAAATGGCGTCGTAGAAGAAATGGGCAAGCTGTTGCCCAGGTTAATCGGCGAGGACATTGAGCTTGTCATCCGCGGCTCCGAGGATTTGGGCGCGATCCGCGCGGACGCCAGCCAGATGGAACAGGTGATTATGAATCTAGCGGTCAACGCCCGGGATGCCATGCCTGGCGGGGGGCGGCTTCTCATTGAGACCTCAAATTCCGAACTTGACAGCACGTATAACGCAAGACATCCCATCGTCCGGCAGGGGAAATACGTTCTCCTATCGGTCTCGGACACCGGCACAGGGATGGATGCGGAAACCCAGGCACACATTTTTGAGCCCTTCTTCACGACCAAGGCGCAAGGCAAGGGCACAGGGCTGGGACTGGCCACGGTTTACGGCATTGTGAAGCAGAGCGGCGGATTTATATGGGTTTACAGCGAACTGGGGAGGGGGACTTCCTTCAAGATTTATCTCCCGCGAGTCGACCAGCCCGTAGAGCGCCTTGGTGGAACGCGAGCGACACCGGAGGCGCCGAGAGGAACAGAAACGATTCTGCTTGCCGAAGACGAACAGGACGTGCGCGAAGTAGCGCGCGAGTTTCTGGAATCCGGCGGATATACCGTGATCGAGGCGCGCGACGGCGCCGAAGCGCTGAAAAGTGTAGAGAAGCACGACGGTGCCATCGATTTGCTCGTCACAGATATGGTCATGCCAGGCATGACCGGCGAGGAGTTGAGCGCGCGTGTTCTGCGGTGTCGCCCGGACATTCGCGTTCTATATATGTCCGGTTACAGCGAACGGGCCGCCGCGGACTCTACGCGGGGCGACTCCTCGGTGCGATTGCTGTCGAAACCGTTCAGCCGCTGGGCGCTTCTTCGCGCCGTTCATGAAATCTTGAAAGAAGCCTGAAGTTGCCAGCCTTGCTTCCGGGGACTCAGATAGCGTGCCGGCTCCTAATGATTCTTCGGATGTTTCTTATGCCAGTCCGTATGCGATTGGAACGTTCGCCCCGCCTGGATGACCGCAAAATCGTCACCCGCTCTGCCCACAAACTGCAGCCCGACCGGAAGATTTTTCTCCGTGAATCCGCAAGGAACGGACATTGCCGGAAGCCCGCAGATATTGCCGATGCCTCCGAGAGGATCGGGAAAGGCTAGATCGGTCTCCAGATTCAAGGTCAGTGGTGTCGCCGGAACAGGCTGGGCTGCCGTCGCGATCACGTCAAATGTATCAAACAAGGAATCCATTTTTTTCTGAGCGATCTCTCTCACCTTAAGGGCCTGAAGATAGTCTGTGGCGGAATACTGCTCGTTCACATAGCCCGCGATTTGCCCCAACGGATCGGTTAGTTCGCTCACTTGCCCGGAGCGAATCAGGGACCGGAAAGAAGAGGCACACTCCACGGCAACGATGATGTTGCCCGCTTCCTCCCAGGGACCGGGAGGCAAGGCGGCATCCTTCACAGTTGAAAAGTATTTCTTGAGGATCCTGCTGGCGGCTTCGATGGGTCTCGCGACGCCTGGTTCTAGTGATTTCCAAGCATTGGTAAGCCAGCCCACTTTGAGGGGCCGCGAACGCAATTCCATGGACGGCGAATAGGTGAAGGCGCCCTTGTCGATGGCCACGGTTCCGCGATCCTTTGGGTCATGACCGGCGATCGCGGAAAAGATGCGGGCGCAGTCTTCTGCGCTCCGGGCCATCGGGCCGATCTTGTCCATCGAAGGGGCAAGCGCCATCGCGCCGTACCGGCTGACGCGGCCATAGGTGGGCCGCAGCCCGCTCACTCCGCAAAAGGCCGAGGGGCAGATGATGGAACCCCAAGTCTCCGTGCCGATCGCAAACGCAGCCAGACCCGCAGCGACGATTGCCCCTGAGCCCGAAGACGAGCCGCAAGTCCAGCAGGTGGTGTCCCAGGGATTCTTAGCCTCGCCCTGCAAGGATGCGGAGGCGAAGCGGTAGCCCATCCCGCCGGCGAGTTCGATCATGGATGCTTTGCCGAGCAGCACCGCCCCCACGCGGTTCAGATGTTCGATCACCGTAGCGTTGTAATCCAATACCTGGTTTGCGTAAGGTTTTGCGCCCCAGGTGGTCGGAAGCCCTTTCACGGCCAACAGGTCTTTCGCGGCGTAAGGGATGCCGTGCAGCGGGCCGCGGTAGTGGCCGCGTTGGATCTCTTTTTCCGCTGCCTTGGCTTGTTCGAGGGCCCTCTCTGGTGTCAACCGGGCGTAGGCGTTAAAGCGCGGCCCGAGCTTTTGGCTGCGGTCGAGATAGGCCTGCGTCAGATCGACGGGCGAGAGTCTCTTCGATTCGATGCGTTTTGCGAGTTCGCTTACAGAAAGGTAGAAAATCTCTTCGCCAGGCATTCGAGGCGCTCCTCAGGAATTTTTCGGCGGATTTGCCGGTTTTGGTTTCCCCGGCATCGGCGAGGGCTTTCTTTCCCGCTCCATCAATGGCTTTAGGTAAAGCCCCGGCCCGTCTCCGTTACCCGTCACAAACGCACGCAAGCGATCGAGTGGCGGCTGCGCTTCAGTGGCCAGCCGCCGAATATCGGCTTTCTGAGCGTCAGAAAGCCGGCTGCCGTACTGGGCAAAGATCGACTGCATCCGAGATTCGACCTCGGCTTGGCTTTCCGGCGATAATTTTGGCGCTTTCGCGGGCAGCTGCGCCGGCGGCGGTGCGGCGACAGACTCCGAAGTCAAAAGATTTGACGGTGCCAGCGACGCAGCCGCGGAAACAATGGCTGCGCGGCGCGCAAATTCACGGCGAGAAATAGCGGAATCGTTCTTGTCGCCCATCGCGGGTCTCCCTTGATCCGAACCAGATATGCAAACCTAGATGAAGTACCCAAAGTGAGGCTACTGAATCCATCATCGAGCGTCAACTGCCCTCGGGGAGTGCGTAGATGGAGGGGAGAAAATAGCGGGCCGCGCTCGTGCCGCTAGCTCACTTCCGTAAGTACACGAATCTGCGTTTCCAGAGCCTGGTTGTATTGCCGCTCGATCTGCAGTTCCGTTTGCAGCTTCTTGACGAGCAAGTCGAGGCGGGCAATCTCGACGCGAAGTTTCTTGATGTCGGCTAACGTCGGAGCAGGCCGAACTGGGGCAGCAGACTGGTGTTGAGGATCGTGCTGAGGCTGCAATGGTTGCCGCGGCGCAAACGCCTCGGCAAGCGCTCTTGGCCATGCAGATTCGGGTGTAGCAATCGCTGGCGGCATAGGCGCAGCCTGGCGGGGCGCTGCCGGAACGGGAGGCGGCGAGAAAAAATTGGTCAAAACGTCAGAGGGCGTCGGTCGTTCAGCGACCATCGCGGGTGCTGCACTCTTCGGCTCCAGGAGGCTCTTCACCCTGCCAATCAATTCTTGCGGCTGGAAGGGTTTGCGAATCAATTCATCGGCATTCACCGCAACCGCCTTGTCGGCGACGCTCTTGTTGACAACGCCGGACATCAATACAACCGGTGTTTCGCTGAATTCCGGATTTTGTTTGATCTGGCTGCAGACGGAGTAGCCATCCTGATCGGGCATGATCACGTCAGTGATCACCACGTCGGGGCGGTTTTGCTGGAACTGCGCCAACGCCGAGGCCGCGTCGGCACAGGTAATCACGTTTATATTCTCACGGCGAAAAGCGATCTTGATGACTTCGCGCATTGTGGCGCTATCGTCGATAAAATAAACGGTAGGAGTCCGCTTGGCCGGTGTTTCGCCCAGCGGTGGAATGGTCATCGCTTCGCTCATTGCGCTTCCTTGTCCGCCATGTCCCGCGTTCCTTCGTCGAATTCGCGCATGGCATCGAGCATGAGATCAGTGGCCGAGCGCAGCACGGTGCGCTGTGTCGAAGTGGTCCCGTAAGCGAATTTATAGACGCCTTCATTGCTGTTTCCGCAGCTCTTCAAAATGTAGATGACGGCTTCATCACCGAAGAGAGTGCCACATTCCGCATGCGTAATCTCTCCCGCATCGTAGAACAGCACGCCGTCCGTGTCGCTCGCGTTGATGTGTAACGCGCCTGTCTGGTGCGCGTGCCCCAACATCTGCATGACGCCGGTGAGATCGTGATGCGTCAGGCTGCCGCTTAGGCTGGTGTCCGACTGGGCAAGCATCTGAGTGGGCTGAAACCCCTGCGTTCTGCTGACGAGGATCTGCTTCACGTGGGCGGCGATGACCGCGGGCTGCAGGTTGCGGTCGATGTAGTCGTCGCAGCCGGCCTGAAAGGAATCCATCAACGCGCGCTGGGTTCCGTTGCCAAGCGCGATGATGGGCAGGTCCGTGTTTTTTGAGTCCGCGTGAATGATTCTTGCAATCTGCAGCGCGCCCATCTCCCGCATATTTGTCGCGCAAAGAATGGCCGATGGCGCGTCGTATTCGAGAGTCGTGAGCGCGAAAGCCGCTTGCGTACTGGACACGACCTCAAAGCCTTCGCGTTTCAACGCATCGCCGAGGCGCTTCGCAAAGTAGACGTTACTGTCGATGAGAAGAATCTTGATGGGACGCCCGGCGGGAATCACAGCCGCGCCTCCGCTCTTCCCGCCGCCGCGGATCCCGCTAGCGCTTGCTCGGGGCCAGGCGTGAGCGCATCGAGATTCAAGACTTCGATCACTTCACCGCCATGCGACAGCCATCCTGCGACATGCGGCGCGTCAGATTCCACTGCGGCGATCATCTCGGCATTGATCAACTCGCATTCGCCCGTGACCGGCATGGCTACCCATTCTCTCTGCGGTCCGTAGTTGCGAACGGCGATCAGGTAAAAACGGCGCGAAGTCAGACGTTTCCCGAGCAGCATTTCCGAAACGTCACAGATCGGAACAATCCGGCCACGCCGCAGGATCACTCCTTCCAGCTTGGGTGTTCGGTGCGGAAAACGAAAAATCCGGCTCGGGGAAACAAGTTCGGCGATCTGGCCCGCCGAAACGGCAAATCGCCGTTCGCCCAGCCTTAGCAGGACGAACGATTGCAATTCGAGCTCGGCCGATACAGTCATGGCGTGGGATTTTCTCCCTCGGGAGCTTCGCCATCGGAATTGCCCATTTGCAAGAGAGCCGCATCGAGCAAAGCCAGTTCTTCGGATGACAAAAACCCTTCCGGTTGCACCACCGGTATCACCGCTTGGTCCAGTGCTGTCAGCCCGCGGTACCATTGCCGCTCTTCGTGACAGAAGGAGAGCGGGAGCGCTTGCTGTCCCCACGCCGCAGGACGTGGCGAACCTTTCGAATCCCAGGCGCACTGATATCGGTGGCGGCGCCTGAAATGCTATCGGCGCTGCGTACTTCCTGGACTGAAGCGGAAGAGATGGCGAACAATTGTCCGCTGACACGGAAGAGAATGATCTGTTCCGTCTTTGCCGAACTCGGCTTCACGGGGGCCGCCAGACGCATCAACGAACCCCCGCGGGCGCCGTACGGCAGATTCCCAGGACGCGCTTTTCGATGGCGGCATAAATATCGTCGATTCCGAGCACCTGATCGACGACACCGGCTTTGATGGCCTCCGCAGGCATGCCGAAGATCACGCACGTCGCTTCGTCCTGTGCCAGCACCAGGCCCCCCGCAGCCTTGATGGCCTTCGCACCATTGGTTCCATCGTTGCCCATTCCCGTAAGCACGCCCGCAATGCTAAGTGGGCCGGCAAATGCCGCAACCGATTCCATGGTGACGTCAATATTCGGCAGATAACCGCTGATGCGGCCGCTGGTTCCGTCAAGCTGAATTCGACCAGTCGGCGTAACGCGAAGATGCTGGCCGCCCGGGCAGATGTAGAGCGTGCCCGGCTGAAGGGATTCATTAGCTTCCGCCTCTTTCACGCGGATTTCAGTAAATTCCGCCAGTTGCGCGGCGTACTGCGTCGTGAATGTCGCGGGCATGTGCTGCACCAGAATGACCGCAGCAGGGAAATCAGCTGTGAAACCGTGAGCGATACGCATGACGGTAGCCGGTCCACCGGTGGACGCGGCAAGTACGACCACCGGAAAGCGCTGATCAAGTCCGGAAGTTGGCGCCGGGCGGGTGCTCAATGGTGCGGGTGGCGGAGTCTTGGAGCCTTTCGCGTTCTGAATTGTAAAAGCCAGGCGTGACGCTGTGCGCACGACGCGCACCTTGGCGGCCATGCGCACTTTGCGCAGCAGTTCTTCTTTCACGCTCTGCATATCGAGGTCGACCGTGCTTGATGGCTTGGCCACAAATTCAATCGCGCCGAGCTCCAACGCTCGAAGTGTGCTGGCAGCCCCTTCGCGCGATTCAGAGCTGACAATGACGATCGGCCGCGGATTCGTGGTCATGATTTCTGCGGTAGCTTGGAGTCCGTCCACGTGCGGCATATTGATGTCCATGGTGATGACATCGGGCTTTAGCGATTCCGCCATCGCCACGGCCTCGCGGCCGTCCTTGGCGTTGCCCACCACCTGCAGATGTTCGTCAGCGTTGAGAATCCCTTCAAGGACTTTCCGCATGAACGTGGAATCTTCCACGACGAGCACGCGAACCTTTTTGTTGGTGATCGCCATTGTTCGTTTACGCTACCGGTGCGACGGGCCGCGGCGCCTCCGTTCCCATAATTTGTTCGACTGCGGAGATCAGTTGATCCTCCTGCACCGGCTTGGTCAGGAATGCTGTCGCGCCTTCTTTCATCGCACGATCGCGATGCTTGGCTCCCGCGCGCGACGTTACGACCATCACGGGAATTCGACGGGTCGAGGGGCTCTGGCGCAGTAGCACCATCAATTCGTAGCCGGTCATGCGCGGCATTTCGAGGTCGGTGATGACCAAATGGCAGCCATGCTGCATCACCAATTCGGCGGCTTCGAGTCCATCTGCCGCCAGTTTTACGCGATATCCGTTCTTCTCGAGCATCCGACCGACAAATTTACGCACGCTGATGGAGTCGTCCGCCACCACGATGACGCGTTCTTGCTCGACGCGGTCGATGGCTTCGGAAGGAATGCTGCCGCGCGCGATCGCCGTCGAGCCCGGCGCAAAGATTCGCGCGGCGCTGGCGTTGGCCTGGATCGCCCGGCGCTCGCTCGGTTCTGTCGCTACCATGCGGTTCAGATCGATCAGCAGAATGAGGCTGCCGTCGGGAGCGATCGTCGTTCCCGGAAAGAGTTTCACACGGCGGAGGTATTCGCCCAGGTTTTTGATAACGATTTCGTCCTTGCCAAGAACTTCTTCCACGACGAGGCCGATCTTTCGGTTCCCGGCGTTTGCCACGACCATCCGGAAGTATCCATTGATCGGTTCGAGAGCCGGCAATCCAAGATAGGTATCCAACCGCACGACTTCGGTAACCACGTCGCGTACCTTGGTCAGCAGTTTTCCGCCGACATCTTCGATTTCATCGGCGCGCAGGCGGCGGATTTCCTCGACGACCGCCAATGGCAGCGCGAAATTCGTCGCGCCGCAGCGCACAAACAGAGCCGGGGAAATAATCAGGGTGAGGGGCACCTTGAGCGTAAACTTTGTGCCCATGCCGCTCGTGCTCTGGATTTCGATTTCGCCGTTGAGCGCGGTCAGGTTTGCCCGCACCACATCCAGCCCAACTCCACGCCCGGCCAGTTCCGTTTTCACCGGAGCCGTTGAGAACCCCGGATGGAAAAGCATCTCCCGCATGTCACGCTCGGTAAGCCGGTCGGCGGTCTCCTCGGAAACCAGCCCACGTTCGATCGCGCTTTGCTTCACGCGCTCGTAATTGATTCCACTGCCGTCGTCTTCTACTTCGATGTAAATGTGGTTGCCGCGGTGATAGGCGCGCAGCATGATATTCCCAGAGGGCGATTTGCCCGCAGCGGTGCGGTCAGCGCTTTGTTCGATGCCGTGCGCCACCGAGTTGCGGACCAGGTGAACGAGCGGATCGGAAATCTGCTGAATAATATTGTTGTCGAGCTCGGTTTCACTCCCGGAAAGGTCCAGCTCGACGTGCTTGCCAGTCGAGGTCGCCGCGTCGCGAACGGCCCTCGACAATCGCGAATACAGTGTGCCGATCGGAACCATTCGCGCGGCCGTAATCTCGTCTTGCAGATGATGTGCCAGCTTAGTGAATTCGTCGATATCTCCTTCGACGCGGCCGATAAATCCTTCCAGTTGCGAGAGCACCTCGTTGACGTCCGCTGAGATCTCAGCCATCGACCGCGACAGTATATTGAAATCGTCGTAGCGGTCCATTTCCAGTTCGCTGAATTCGGACCAGAACGACGTATCGCCCGCGGCCGCGCTTGCTAGCATCTTTGGCGTCGGCGCGGGTTTCCATGGCCCCGGCGCGGTGCGGTTGTTACTGATGCGGTTAAATTCGTATTTTTCCTGGAATTCGCTAACTTTCCCCTGCAGCCGCTCCTTCGAAAAGCTCAGCGTGTCCACGAGTTTTTCGAGTTCTGCTACACGGCCGACCATGCGCGTTCGATTGATCACAAGTTCACCGACCGTATTCATCATGCGGTCGAGGCGGGCCAGTGCAATTCGAACGGACTTTACGGTTGAAATACCGCCCGCGGCTTGTTTTGCTGCCTTCTTCGCCAGCGGGGTGATTTGTGATGTGACTTCGATTTCCTTCGGATGCAGAAGCTCGGCGGCGACGGCTGACTCGGCCGAGGCTTCCGCGTCTTCTGGCTCGAGCCGAGCAAACTCCGCGACGCGGCCCAGCAGGGAATCCACTCCCGTCCGCATGTCGACTTCATCGGCCCACTGCCGGTGAAGCGTCTTCTTCAAAACGTCCACGGACTCAAGACACAAATCCACCACCGCGGGCGACGGTTCGATCTCTCCATCGCGCAAACGTCCGATCAAATCCTCGACGCGGTGAGCAATCGCTCCCAGTCTCCTCAGCCCGACTTGCGCCGCCGAACCTTTTATCGTGTGAATGGCGCGAAACAGCTTGTTGATCTCTTCCGGGTTGTTGTTGCCTTCCAGCGAAATGAGGCAATCGCTGACGACTTGGAGATGCTCCTCCGCTTCCGGCTGGAAGAACTCAAGGATCTCGGCCGGAACTTCGTCATCGAGCGGCAGCGCGTCGAAATAGGAGCCCGTCGCCGCAGCGACAATGGCCTCTTGGACCTCCTCCGAAGCGAACCGCTCATGTGGTTCCGGCTGGGAAAGGTTCAGTGGCGGCGGCTCGGTGGGGAACGCAAAGCGATAACGCTCCTTGAAAACGGCAATATCATCGACATTTTCTTTGCCCGTGTCGCTGATTTCCAAGAGATCCGTTTCCAGCAGGGAAATTCCATCCGAAAGAAATTCCACTAGCGGTCCATGCAGATCGCTGCCGAGAGGCGCGTTCAGCGCGTATTGAAAGACGTGTGAGAGTTTGCCGGCGATCTCGGAGAATCGTGGAAACCCATAGCTCGCTGAAGTGCCGCTCAGCGTGTGGGCCGAGATGTAAAGCCGTTCCAGATCTTCCCGGCGCGGTTCCGAGTCCTGAAGCACGCTCACGTATTCCCGCAAATACTGCAGGTGCTCCGAGGCCTCCTGGAGGAATATCTCGACGGCTTCGCGGTCCGGCATACTCACGCTCGCCTCTCCATCACGAGTTCCGGTTTCTGCAATTCACCCGCTGTCGGCTTGCGGTAGAGAATGCAATCATTCAGCACAATGGCCTGAAACTTCACCGGCATCTTGGAGATCGACTCCGAGTGCCCGAGGAACAGATAGCCGCCCGGTTCCAGCGTGTCGTAGAACCGTTGCACCAGCGAGCGCCGGCGCTCTTCCGAGAAGTAGATCAGCACGTTCATGCAAAAAATCATGTCCATGCGGCCGACGTACACCGCCGAAGCAAGGTTCATCTGCGCAAACGAAACCATCTTGCGCAACCGCGGTTTTACCTGATGCCCGCCGCTGACCTCGCTAAAGTGGTTTGCCAGTTGTTTCTCACTCACACTGGCAATGCTGCGGCCTTTGTAGATCCCTCGTTCGGCTTGCTTCAGGGCCTGCCGGCCGACATCGGTGGCAAGTATTTCGACGCTCCAGGCATCCGCGAATGACAGCGAATCTGCGATGGTGATGCCGATCGAGTAGGGCTCTTCACCCGTTGAGCAACCGGCGCTCCAGATCCTCAGCGTGCGGGGATTTTTCCAGAACTTCTTCGCGTGCAGCTCCGGCAACACGCGCTTCTCGAAGGCTTCATACACACCCGGATACCGGAAGAAGCTCGTCTCCTGCGTCAGCAGCCGCTCGAGCAGGCCCTCGTACTCCAGGTTGGATTTGCGCATGGCGCGCAGCAGTTCTGTGCCGCGCTCCATTCCTCTAGCGCGCAGGTATTCTCGCACCCGCGTGGAGAAGAAGCGCTCGCGCGATTCATCGAAGCAAATTCCCGTGCGCTCTTCGATCAACATGCGAATCTCGCTCAGCTCGTGTTCGCTCAGTCCCTGCCCGTGTCCCTGGCGTTCGCTCATCGTGCTCCCGTTTTCTGGGCCTCGCCCCTACATCCGCCCTGCGGCGAAGTCGAGCGTCGCTGCCTAACGAAGAGCGCCTGCCGCGACAGGCCGTTCGGAATCTTCACGTCCCGCCGCCGCTTTGGATGATGCGCGGAATTGCGCCAATCCTTCGTTCAATTGGTCTGACAATTTGACCAACTGGCTGACCGTTGCCACCGTCCCGCGCGTTCCTTGCGAAGTCTGCCGCGTAATGCTCGAAATAATCTGCATCGCATGTGCAACTCCTTCGGTTCCGCGCACCTGCTGCTTCGATGCCAGTGAGATTTCCTGTACGAGTTCCGCCGATTGGCGCACAACGGTGGAAATGGCGTCCAGCGCGCGGCCTGCCTGATCGGCAAGTTGCGCGCCGCCTTCCACTTCCTTGGTGCCTTCCTCCATGACCACCACGGCTTCGTTTGTCTCGGCCTGAATCGCTTTGATGAGTGCCGCGATATCCTTCGTCGCGCTGCGGCTATGTTCCGCAAGCTTGCGGACTTCGTCGGCGACCACCGCGAAGCCTCGTCCGGCCTCGCCCGCGCGGGCTGCCTCGATTGCCGCATTCAACGCCAGCAGGTTGGTCTGTTCCGTGATGTCGTTAATAACGTTGATGATTTCCGAGATTTCCAGTGAGCGGTCACCGAGAGATTTGATTTTCTTGGCGGTGGCCTGTACCGAGGCGCGGATGCGCTGCATGCCCTCGAGCGTGTCACGCACGGCGCGGTTGCCTTGTTCGGCGGCGTCCAGGGCGCGGCGCGCCGCTTCGGCGCTCGCTTCCGCATTATTTGATACCTGTTTCATGGAGACCGTCAGTTCTTCCACGGCGCTCGACGTGTTTGTAATTTCCTGGTCTTGCTGCGTGGCGCCCGCTTGCATTTCATCGGCGGCCACCAAAATGTTGTTGGAGCACGTGGTCACTTCCATGGCCGCCTTGCGGACGCGCTCGAGAACCTTGGTGAAGTTATCGAGCATGTAGTTGATCGAGTCCGTGACGTTTCCAAGTGCGTCGTTGGTCACCTTGCCGCGCTGCGACAAGTCACCTCGCGCGACCTGGTTGATGACGCTCAGCAATTCGGTGATGCTGCGCTGCAGCGCGTCGTTGGCGTCTTGGTTGCTCGTTGCCTTGGACACCTTGGCTACCGCGCGGTTCAGGTTTTCCGCAATGTAGCCCAGTTCGTCGTTCGAATTGACCTCGGCGCGGGCCCGCGGATCGCCCGCCGCCAGCCGTTCGGAGAATTCCGCGAGAGCCTGCACCGGCCCCAATAGCGCGCCGAACCGCCACGCGAGGATTACCGCGGTCGCCAGCGACAGTACGATGGCGAATAGTACCGTCCCCCCCGCGGCCGAGCCGAAGTCGAACAAAGACGTTTCGCCGGCTTTCTTGCCGGCGCTGAAGGCCAGTCCGAGAACGACGAAACCGATTACGCCGTTCAGCAGGACCAGTGTCCAGATTGTGGAACTCAGTCGCGATTTCATACCACCCTCCAAATCTCTTGCTCGGAGCCCTCGCCATCGATCGGCGTTGTCTCCACAAAACTTAAATGCTGGGCCCAGGAAAAACGTCGAGCAGTCGGCGCAGATCGATCACCAGCGCCAGCCGGTCATCATGCCGCAACATTCCGATACAATGCGGCACGTTTTCCGGCGCTTGCTCGAGCAAATCCTCGGTGTTAACCGAATAGGTTCCGATCACTTCGTCGGCGGCGATGCCGATGCGAATGTCCTCGTGATGGCTCTCGCTTCGCAGGGAAGCGACCACCACGTGTTTGGGCAGCAATCCTGGCCGGCGGCCTTCCGTAATCGCAATGTCGATCAAGGGCACGATGGTGCCGCGCAAATTGAAGATTCCAACCAGATAGGCCGGCCCAAGTGGGACTTTCGACAGCAACGGCCAATCCAGCACTTCCTCTACGTCCAGAACCGGGAGGCAGAATCGCTCGCGTCCGCTGCGGAAAACGCAATACTGCGATTCCGGCAGCCGCTCTTCGATAGGCCCAAGAGCCTCGAGCAGATCGCCGGTATCCGCGTCAGCGGGTAGCGGCTCAAGATGGAAGTCTTCGCTCATCGCCTACCCCGGTGCCACGAAACTTTCATACAAACCGCCGCACCGCGCGGAGCAAATCTTCCCGAGTGAAGGGCTTCGTCACATATCCGTCCGCGCCCTGCTGCTGGCCCCAATACTTGTCGCTCGCCGTGTCCTTCGAGGTCACCAGGATCACCGGAATCGTCTTGAACTCAGTGTTTCCTTTCAAGTCGCGGCAAACTTGAAATCCGTTTCGGTCCGGCATCACGACATCGAGCAGAATCACGCTGGGCTGCTCGTTCGTGATGGTTTCCTCGACGCGCTTGGGGTCGTTCAACCCAATCGGCCAATAACCTTCTTTTTCGAGCAAGCCCTGCATCAACCTGACCTCAGCGGGCGAGTCATCAACGATCAGGACTTTTTTGTGCACAGCCGTCCTCTCCCCATACTTGTCCACAGAGCAGAGGTGCACGTCGGCAGCCAGTTTTTTTGTTCCGCCCGCCCATGTGTCGTTTTAGGTTAAATACTTGTAATTGAACAGGTTGCAGCGATGTCAGAGGGCCTTAACGGCGTCGCAAGGTTGGCGTTGCCGTCTCTTCTGTCTCAGCTTGAGATGCATTCTCAGCTTCCTGCATCTCGCTCGCTAGCGATGAGAAACGCTGCATCACTTCATTGATTCGCAGCGCCATGCTGTGCATGGTCTTGATCTGCGCCAGCGACTGCGCCGAAAGTTGACCGGGCTCCAGCAGCAGCAATTCGGCATTTCCCAGCACAGAAGTCAGCGCATTGTTCACGCTGTGCTTCATCTCCAGCATGTAGCGTCCGAGAGTGGCGTGGTTCTCATTCCTGGCGGCGTTCCGCTCCGCCTGCCGTGCGATTTGCAAAGCTTTCGCTCGGCGCAACGATTCGCCCGCCACCAGCAAAAGTGTTTGCGCCCAATCTTCGCGAAGCGGGATATGCACCAGCCTTGGGTACTTGGTGCGCAATTGTCCGAAATCCTGCAAATCGGCCGGAACACAAAGTATCACCACCGTTGCCGGATCCAGTGAACGCAGCACGCTGGCCATTTTTCCTTCGCGTACAGGTCCCACCACAACCAGGTCGTGAGCCGGAGCGTCTTGTTCACGCCACGAATCGCTATTGAGGACGGTGATATGCGGGGCCTGGCGTTCGGCCTGCCAGCAGGCCGTCAGCAGCCGCGCAAATTCTGTTTCATCGGTCAGGATAACTACGTTGGCGTGTCGCAATGGAAACCCGCTCCCAGAAGTTTCTGTCCGGTTTCGCCGGACCAGTTCGCCATCGGCTACAGCTTTTCTGCTTCGTCCAGCGCCGAGAGAAGACGTTTCGTGCTGATCCCGAGGTTCACCGCCGCTTCCGTATCCTTCGCTTGTTTGGCCGCATCCACGCACTCTTGCAATCGCGTGACTTCTACGCGCGCCATGTTTATCGCTCGTTCGAGCGACGTGGCATTCCCCGTCTCCTTGGCGGACTCCATTGCCGAGGTGACCAGCACCCGGGCTACCACGGCTCGGCGCAAGTCCTCCGCGGACGGTCCGTCTTCGGTGACGAACGCCGTTACTTCCCAGGACGACATCAGAATTCTCGCTCCGCCGAGCTTGACGGTGGTCATCGACCTCCCACGCGAAGGCGGCGTCGCGATCAGTTGCTCCCAGATATGCTCCATGCAGGTTTCAAAATCCAGCAGCACAGCGTCATCCGCCGATGCAGTAGCGGGTGTGCCGGAACGCTCCTTCGTTTTCGCTTTGACATTGGAAGCGGTGGATTCTGCAACGGGCCTCTTCGGTGCCGGGGCAGGTTTTGCTGTTTGTGTGGCTGCCGGCTGACTGGCGTTTTCGCTAGGCTTTCCGAGCGCCTTCTCGAGCGCTTGTTCCACGTCCGCTCGCAGACCGAGTAGCTTGTCAAAAGCCTGGCTAACCGTCCGTTCCGTGTACTCCTTCTGAAAAGGTTGTTTCCACTCGTCGGCAATCGCACTAATCTTCGTGATTGGTTCAGCCCCCGAAAGTCCGAAATTGTGGCAGTCGATGACGCGAGCACCGGCACTTTGCAGGTGGCCGAGTCCGGAGCGGATGGCGATCAAGTCCGCGTGCATCAGCTCAATCAGCGTCCGGCGCAGCAGAAAATTAAACCGTATGAAGGCCACCAGCGCCGCGGGGTCGTAGAACATTCCACCGGCGGATTCCTTTACCTTGCGGCCCTGTTCGATGAAGTTCGTCTTCAGTATCTCCCGCAGGCTGCGGAAGCTCTGCAGCGCCTCGATCATTTCTTCCAGCGGGGCGCACCAGGAGAGCGGAGCCGGATCCACTTCCCCGAGCACGGGTTGCATGACCTGTGCGACATCCGCAAGCTCGATCTGTTTGTGGTAAATTTTCGGAGGCACCTCCAGGGCAAAATACTGCGCGAGCATGAAGTCGATCTTGTCCCGGTCAACGTTACTCTTTTTGACTTTGCGCAAGTGTCGAGCGATTAGAGCTCGAAGCCCGCTTTCGCTGTCATTCAGCGTGGTCATTTGCAAGAGATGGCGGACTTGATGTACCAGGACGCGCTGGTCCATCGAATCCAGCCACTCGTGCACTTGGCTGAAGGTCTCCAGATCCGGTTTCTCCGGGAGGTTGCGCTTCGCCTGCGTAAAGGGGATTTCGATTTCCAGTTGCTTCGCGAGCGCCAGATAGATCGGGAAGATCGAGCGCGCTTCTTTCCATTGCGCCTGCCGCGGGCTTTCCGATCGAGTTGGAGCTAGGATATTCAGCGTCGTTGTCATCTTGTTCACGGCCGTGTCACCACCCAGTCGCAGGGGCCTTGCAACAATTGGACGGCCACCGCTTTGCGTCCTTCGTGATACCGCACGCCGACTACGATCGCCTCGGTCGGCCGTCCCTCTCCAGTTGTCGTAATCCTCACGCGATCGTCGAACTCCAGCGGCAGGTTCGATAGAAATATGGCGTGCTCCGGGCCTCCAAATTCCACGATCGCAGCCTCGCGAAAACTGGTTGTTCCTCTGCGCAACGCGGTCACCTGCACTGCAATTCGCACGGGTCTGGTTTGCGGAAAGAATCGTGCCAACTGCTCCGCGCAGTCTTGATCATTCGCCGTAAGTGCCAGGCCGCCGAATTTTGCCACGTCGCCTCTCGCCACACCGGTCAGGATCACCCGCGTTCTCCTGGCAAGGCACACTCCTCGCCGCAAGAGACGAAGACTTCCGATGACAGAGATGCACGCTGGACGCCAAAGAGCCAGTAGGGTAGGGCGATTGCAACTTGCAGAATTGGTGAGGCTTAAGTTTTTCTCGGGGCGTTTTACTGCTTCACCTGTCTCACCGTGAAACGATTCCGTCTCACTGCGTGACGTATCCTGAGTTCTCGGCGTATTTTGCTTGAGACGTTCCCCTGTTACTGGGGCGCGAGTTGCGGGTCAGTTCCACCATCTGTCGCACCTTCCTTTATAGCAATGTTGTATCGCTTCAGTTTTCGGTACAATGTCGCGCGGCTGATCCCCAGCATCTTTCCCGCCAGCGCTTTGTCGCCGTTCGCCTGTTCAAATACGCGCAGAATTGTCATGCGTTCCATCTCCGCCAAAGCCGTGGTGGACAAGCTCACACCGTCCTGTGACGTTACGATCCCCGGATCTGGCTGGTCGCTTCGAATGGCTGGCGGCAAATCGACAACATCGATGATTTTTCCATCGCCCAATGTCACGGCGCGCGCGACGCAGTTCTCCAGCTCGCGGACGTTTCCCGGCCAGTCATAGTGCAGCAGGCTCTTCATGGCCGCCGCGGTCACCTGTATCTGCAAGCCCTTGGCGTAACGATCCAGGAAATGATGTACCAGAACCGGAATGTCCGACCGGCGCTCGCGCAGGGGAGGGAGGTGCACGGTCACTACATTTAATCGAAAATAGAGGTCTTTTCGAAAGGTTCCGGCGCGATAAGCGGCCTCCAGATCGCGATTCGTCGCCGCGATTACGCGAACATCGACGTTTACTTTCGCGTTGCTGCCCACCGGCCGCACCTCTTTCTCCTGCAATACGCGCAGTAATTTCGCCTGCATTTCCAGCGGCAGCTCTCCGATCTCGTCCAGGAAGATCGCCCCGCCATCGGCGGTCTGGAACAAACCGGCTTTCGATTTCGTCGCCCCGGTGAAAGCCCCTTTTTCGTATCCGAAGAGCTCGCTCTCCATGAGCGTGGGCACCAGCGAGCCGCAATCGACGGCTACGAATGGCGTCTTGGCCATGGACCCGCGGAAGTGAATCGCGCGGGCGGCGAGTTCCTTGCCCGTGCCGCTCTCGCCGGAGATCAGCACGCTCGCGCAAAAACTCATTTTCCGTGACCAGACGCACCTTCTCGGCCATGCGCTGCAGCAGCAGACGCATCTTCTCCACGCGAAACGGCTTTTCGATGTAGTCGTACGCCCCCAGTTTCATCGCATCCACGGCGGATTCGATCGAGCCGTGTCCGGTCATGATGGCGACTTCGCTGTGCGGGAGGAGCAGTTTCGTCTGCTTCAGCAACTCGACTCCGGACATATTCGGTAGTTTCAGGTCCGTGAGAAGCAAATCCGGTGTATCGGAATCCAGTCGCGCCAGCGCCGCCTCCGCGCTTTCCGCCTCAGCGCAGACATATCCCAGAGTGTTTCCAATCGTCATGCACAGCCGGCGGATGCTCTGTTCGTCATCCACCACCAGTAGTCGTGTTTTCATCTCGTCGCTCATGGTTTCCCGAATGTCTTCTCCACCATTGCAATTAATTGTTGCACCCGAAAAGGCTTTTCGATGCACGGTGTCCCGCTTTGTGCCAGGAATGCCTGCGTATCGCTGTTCGCCGTGTCGCCACTGATGAGAATGATGCGCGTCTTCAATTCAGGGCGGTTCTTCTGAATCCACCCATGCACTTCCGCTCCATTCACCGCTCCCGGCATTCGAATGTCGGAAATTACCCCCGCATACCGGCCATTCGAAAGCCGCTGCAATCCTTCCGCGCCAGAAGCAGCATTCACCACCGCATAGCCCTTGCGCTCGAGCGCTGCTCGCAGGAAGGCGATGACCGATGGCTCATCCTCGATCAGCAGGATCGGACCTCCCGTCCACAACGCCCGTTGCGCGTTCATCGCCCCGCTTCTCTCGCGGCCGCGGCCCCGAGCGCGGCTTCCGTCGCTACTGGAATCCGCACCACAAAAGTGCTCCCGGATTCCGTTTCATTGTTCCAACATTGAATTTCCCCGCCATGCGCCCGCACGATCCCGTAACAAATGCTCAGGCCGAGCCCCGTCCCTTTGCCCGCCTGCTTGGTGGTATAAAAAGGGTCAAAAATGCGCTGCGGATCGGTTATTCCCGTTCCGTTGTCGATGATCGCCACTTCGATCATCTCCGCCTTCCTACGCGTGTGAATCTTGATGCTGCCGCGCTGCCCTGCTTCCTGCACCGCATCGTACGCATTGTTCAGGATATTCAGAAAAACTTGCTGCAGCTGCTGGGAGTCGCCCAACGCCGTCAGCTTCTCTTCAAAATCTTCGATCACCTCCACGCCATGGCTGGCGAAATCATAACTCCTCAACTTGATGGTCTGTCGCAATACGCTGTTGACCTGCACGAGCTCTCGTTGCACCGGCCTCTGCCTCGCGAAACTCAGCAAATCCTGCACGATATCCTTCGTTCGCTGCGTCTCTTGCAGGATGATCTGCAAATCTTCCCGCGCTGAGCCCGGCACCTCGGGATTCTCCAACAGCAAATCCGTGAAACCGAGAATCGCCGCCAGCGGGTTATTGACTTCATGCGCGACGCCGGAAACCAGCCGTCCAATCGTGGCCATTTTTTCGCTGTGGGCCAGCTTGGCTTGCAGCAGCGCCGCGTCCGTGATGTCCGTCATTACCACCACCACGCTGTTCACCGTTTTCTGCTCATCCCTCATCGGGCTCAAACTGATGGAGAAATGCCCCATCGATCCGTCACTCCGCCGCACCCGTAGCTCCAGGTTCTCCACTTGATGCCCGTGCGCCGTTGTTTCCAGCGCCGCGTCGAAATCTTCCCTGTGGGATGCCTCCACCCACTCCACCAGTCGGTGCCCGATCAGTTCGCCTTCCTGGTACCCTGCCTCGTAGCAGCGCCGATTGGCGTAGCTGATCAGCCCCGCCGTATCCAGCACCAGGATCATGCTCTGCGTTGTATTCAAAATCTTCTGATTGAAATCGCGCTCCCGTTGCAGTTGCGATTGAAACGTCTTCTGCTCGGTGACGTCCAGCATCAGCCCGCGAATCTGCGCGATGCGCCCGCGGGCATCGCGCACCGCGGTGATGTTTTGCAGGGTGTGCAGCAGCGTGCCATCTTTGCGCCGCAGGGTCTCTTCGTAATTGCGCAACACTCCTTTTTCCGTGAGGGCCCGTAGAAATCTTTCCCGCACTTCCGGCGCAGGATACAAATGCGGGCTCACATCCGCGCGCAGCAATTCCTCCCGCGATGCGTACCCCAGCATGCGCACCATCGCGTCATTCACATCCAGGAATCTCCCTTCAGGCGTCGCGAAAAATAATCCCTCCTGAATGCTGTCAAACAGCTCGCGATACCGCCGTTCCGCCTCCCGCCGGTCGGTAATGTCTTTCAAGACATGGATGGTACGGGTATCGTCATCGGAGGCGCCCGGCGTTCGCGAAGTCGATACGAGAAATATGCGCTCCGCCGAAGCGGCCACGTACTCTTCCTTCGGTCGCTGCGTGTCGCGGCAGAATGGGCAGGGCAGATCGCTGCCCGTTTCCGCAATCTGCCTCAAGCTGCTCATGGCTTCGCCGACCAGCGCCACCGGCGGCACTCCCAGGTGCGAAGCGAGCGAGCGGTTGGTTCGAACGATTTTCCACGCGCGGTCATGCACCACAATGTAATCGCTGATCGCGTCGATGTCTTCCACCCACTGCCGTTTCGAACGCTCCAGTTGCGAAAATCGTTGGAAATTCTCCAGTGAGAGCGCCGCATGACTAGCTAGCGCGCGCAGCAAACGTTTTTCCTCCGCGCCCAGTGTCTTTCGATTCCGGATCAGGCAGAGCGTTCCCAGCCTCTCATTGTCGCTCGCCGCGATCCGCACAAAGAAAACCGCCCCTGGCTCTTCGAGAAACGGCAGGACTGCGGCAATCTCCTTGGGCATTGCTCGGGTTTCGACATCGTTCTGGCTGTCTCGTGCGCAAGATATGAGCCAGTTTGCGGCGCTTTGTGTTGTTGCTACGCCTCCAGTCATGGCGTGAAGTTCCGTTTCACGTGCACGGTAAACGGCCACTCCGCCCCACATGGCATCCAGCATCCGCGTCGCGCGCAGTGCAAACTGTTCCAGAAAATCGGGAAGATGCCGAGACTGCGCCGCCTCAACCGCCAATTCCATTAGCTCTTCGGCGTGCCGCGACTTCGATAGGGCATGTTCGACCCTTCCGCGCTGGGGCGTGAGGTGAGCCGACGGCCTTGTCTTTGTTCTGCGCATCATCGAGAGGAAAGCGCCATGGGTCTCAAGTTGCGAGGCGCTGCTCCACCATAACCCTACCGGGGAGTCTCAATGTGAGTCAATCGGCGGGCAGCATCCTGTAGCGAAATCGTCTACACCGCCGGCGATTCCAATGATCTGTCCGTCTCAGCCTGAGACCCCAACTCGATGAGTCCAGGCCACCTGAGACAGATGCTACTCCAATTCACCAT
>WNFI01110290.1_pt2 | contig 24274 bp, 21 predicted proteins | sample 5400471 | NCBI WGS metagenome assembly WNFI01 (sample SAMN13153348, study PRJNA577476) | soil metagenome | isolation source: 100 cm saprolite on Douglas fir-dominated hillslope | place: USA:California | collected 2013-09-17 | reverse complement strand
TCAGGTTATTGGATTTGTAAGCGACTTTATATGTTTTAATGCCTCCACTGCGGCTGATGTACTGGTAACTATTTTGTATTTTTGAAACGAGCGCATTGGCTGCAGTATAGGTATCCTGCTCCTGCAGTAGCCCCCTTTGATAATCCAGCGAGACAATGGCCGGATAAGGAAAGCCCTTGGCCGAAGCTACGTTGCCGTCTCCATAGTCCGTATAGTAATACACATTCTTGCCATTTTCCGCGTTGGCCCCGAATTTTTCCGTCACCTTGCCGTAACCGATCGTCCCTCCCTGTATGCTGCCCAGCGCAAATTTAGTGGAAGAGCTCCGGCATTGATAGATCACCGAATATGCCCAACAGCCCGGTATGCCACAACTGGTCATAGTACCGCCGCAATCATAGGTAGCATCCGTAATCGCGGTTACAAAGTCGTTAACAGGGTCTACAGGGGCAATAACGTCGGGATTTTCGTATTGATAATACTTTTTGATACTCTTCGTTGTATCGACATTGTCGTAGTAGAAAATACTTTTTATTCTTACTCCCCCCACCGGGTGATTAACGACTTTATATCCGACAGAGCCTGCATAAGAATAACTGGAGCTGAGGTCCACTGTTTGAGAAGTGGAGCCAAAATCGCTTTGCTGTGAAATACTGCTGATCGTAAAAGTATAAGTACCAGGTGTGAGCAGGATAGTGACACTTTTGGTAACATTATTGTCCGTCTTTACCAGATTGGCTGAGCTCACTGACGTTCCGGAAGAATTTTTGAGTACGGCCGAGGCCAGGTTAGTAGTGGTGCCAAAATCATTTAAGTAGATTGTGCTGAAACTACCTCGGAAAGTATAGGTGATATATTGATTCTTCGTCAGGGTAAAAGTGTCAGTATGAGTGTTACTGAAATTGGATTGACCATAGGTCATGTACAGGTGAGGACTGAGGGACACGGTCGTAAATTGTTCCTCGTTGGCGGGATATCCATTTGGTTCAAAGTTGAACTGACTATATCCACCAGTGGGATAGGTGATGCGGCTCAGCATTTCCGCCTGCATGGAAGTCGAATCGGCAGATCGGTTGGCATAAACGTATTTGTCGGGGCTAAAAGCTTCCACATAGGGTAAAAAGTTGGTATTGGACGTAGCTCCGTTAAAATAACCCCAGTAATCCTGGGCATACGACTTCCTGGACGGCAGATTCCGTGGATTATAGGAAAACTGCCAGTATTTATGTGGTGTATTGTCTATAGGGATTTCTTCCAGGCTGTCAAGTTTAAGTCTGTAAGGAATGGAAGTGTAGCCGCCTGAATACGCATTCCCGCTTACCGCGGCAGAGTAGCCATAATATAATTTGTAGGATTTTATATAGGTATTTTTTAGCTTGGAAAAAACCTTTATACCGGTGACGGCCAAAGATCCTGGCAGGTCGATTCTGCCCGTCGTATCGAAAACTATCCGCCCCAGGTCCGATTCGATCGAAGCCAGCGTCAACTGGGTCACGTTCATGTCGTTGAGTCTATTCTGGGCTGATTTTGAAGTGGAGGCCAATCCGCTGCTAATGTATCCCAAATCAACATGATCCAACAGGAAGTCCGCCTGATAGTAACTACCATCCAGTTCGATGGGTGCGGAAGCATAATAGGTGAAATTGATCACTTCCCCGGTTGGCGAAGTAATGGACTGCAGATACCAGGAAGAAATATACGTATCGGTTAATACATTAAGCAACTGGCTATGTGTCGTTTCTTCATATCCACTTCCCCCGCCAAATAATAGTTTAGTTCCGTCTTCTGTTGTAACTAACCAGGATTCTGCTGACACATTAAAAATGATTTTAAGATTGCTGTAGGGTTGGGTTACAATTATGCCGTTGCTGGAAAAGAAAAATTTATAAGACCTACCCAGAGCGGAGATCATGTACAAATCAGGCTCACTATCTGCATTCCCGTTAGCAACGCTGAACTGTAAAGCGGAGTCGGAATAGGCGGAGGTACCGGTGGCCATGGTACCCGAAGACAGATCCCCTGGGTTATTGTAATAGCTGCGCAGGTTCAGGTATCCTAGCCCACCAGGGTCTTCGTCTGCCAGTCCTCTTACAGACCTGGTTATGACCCCACCAGCTTGCAGACTCCAGCCCAGGCCAACGCCGGAGGCATTCTCACCTACCTTGATACCGGACGCATGGTAGCTTAGAGAGATAGGCACAGATACCTTTCTGCCTTTCAACTCATAAATGGGAATGTCGATCCCCGGCAATCCCGTATACAGGTTCACTGGCCAATCCGCATACTTACCCAGGCTCGAGGCATTGGGAGAGGGGGGGATTACATTTTGCAGTTGATCGATACGCTGATCTGTCTGCCCAAATGCTGCTGCCGTCCACAATAACAGACAGACTACATTCCATACTAATTTACTTTTCCGCATTTGTTCCCTATATTTTTTATAAGAATTTATTAAAAGGTCCAACCTACCCTGAATTTAAATGCTTGCATACCAGCCGCTTTGTTAGCCAGGAAGTCGTACAACAATTGGATACTGCCCTGTTTGGCCTTACCGATCTGATATTTTTTGGAGATTCCCAACAATGCACTCTTTTGCCAGACAGAAGGGCTGCCGATATCGCTGAGTTGGGAAAATTGCTGCCAGTAGTTGTATTCAAATCCACCGGTCACCCAAAAGCTGCCTTTTGCCTTTATGTCCAGGTAACCGCGAATACCGATGCCCTGGTTGGAAAAAGATACATGATCGATCCGTCTGCCTAATCCTAGTTTGTAGCTGAGACCCGTGCCGATGGTCGCATTATCGGCCAACCTATAGCCAATGCTCAACCCGATATCGCTGATAGCCGGCAATAATGCGGTGGCGCCGCTGGTTTGAAAATTAAACCCATATTCCAGCCTTTGGAGAAAAGACTTATTTTTTTGATGATCGGGCCTAAAATCCGGCATCACCATATCCCCGCTTCCGCTATTGCCTCCCAGCTCGCTGACCCTGGACTTCAGCTTATTCAATCCGTCCTGCGCCGCCTGCACCTGCTGTTGGACATACTGCCCCGGGTCCGTCCCGGGCCCTGCGCCGGCCGCCACCTTTTGCAAGACCTGCTGGATATCCGCCCTGGCTTGAAGCCCTGCCAGGGCCTGCGGCGTACCTAAATTGTCCGGCATGGGAAATAGCTGCGCCAGGTAGCTGTTCTTTTGAAAAAAGCGCTGAAAGGCAGGCAGCTGCCTGATTACACCCAGCAAGACCTGCTGCATTTTCCCGGGGTCCTTCCAGGCCGCTTTATACTGCTCGAGTTGCTGTTGGTAATAATAAGTTTCCTTGTTCATGTCCAGCAATTGTTTGCCCATGCCGTACCGGCTCAACTGTTCCTTCAACAGCGCCATTCTTTGCCGGCCATATTCCTGTATATCGCTGAGTTGGCCGAACCTGGCTTGTAATTGCTGCAAATTGGACGTAGCAGCCTTTAACGCTGCATTGTCCGTTACCGACGAAAGAAGGGCCGGTTGCCGGCCAAGAAAGTCCAGGCCTGTCTTCAGGGAGTCCAGCCCAGACAGATAGTTATTAGAGAGGATCGTATTGCCGGAAACCAGTTTGCATTTCAAGGACTGCTCCAGAGCGGCATATTGTTTTTGCGCGTCCCCGAACAAAGCTTTGGCTTTGACGGAATCTACCCGGTAGAGCCGACGGCTTAACTGCTGCTCGGTTTTGCTCAGCCGCGCAAGATATTTTTCTGATTCCGCCTGCATTTTGCTATCGAGGTTGGCGGCCTCTTTACCGACACGCTCAAAATATTGAGGGGGAAGATGAAGTGCACCTGTCAGGTCAGAGGGACGGTCCTGGGCGGGACAGACAGAAACGATCAGGCATAATCCTAATGTTAAGCCGGGGAAGGCAGATTTCATCGATTGTCAGGTTAGGAGATGATAAATGCAATGAAGACAGTGGTGAGAAACAATAGAATTACATGGGGATAGGAGATGACCAAAATGATATTGTGAATATATGCTCTTAGATGAAAACACCAAAACTATCCGATCAATAATTAAAAATACCGTATAAATACGTGGTGTTTACAGGGTGTTTTAACCCATATCGTTTAGTTCAATTTCTATTGGGGGCTTAATACCTCTCCCGGATCCTCTCTATCAGCTTCTCTATATGCTGACGGATGGCCGTACCGCCTGCCGTATGATTGTTAATGAGTACCGAAAATATCAATAAATGGCCCTTTTTTGTGATCAGGTATCCACTGAGGGCAACCACGCCTGTAAGGCTACCGGTCTTGGCAAAGATATAACTGCTATCCTTTTTGTAATAGTTGGCCAGAGTGCCTGTACCGCCGGTAGGCAGGAGGCCTTCCATCCTGGCGAGGCCAAACTCCTTTTCCATTTTATCCAGGAGCCATACAAAATCCTGTGGCGTGAACAGGTCATTGCGGCTCAGGCCGCTGCCATCTACCCAGATGGGTTTTTGCGGGAGTCCTTTGAGGTCATTGTTTAATAAGGTATCGATGATCCGGGCATCATTCATCGATCCCAGGCGTTCGTTGCTGACCATCAGCAAGGTCTGCTCGGCGAAAAAATTGTCGCTATGAACCATCATCGGCCGGAATAAAGAGTCTGTCGGCCGGGAATGAAGAACGCTAAGGCTCGCATTGCGGGGGTCGCTGATCCCCACATTGCCTGGGTCGCTGATCCCGGATGACCGGGAAGGAATTCCGGAAGAGGTAAAGATCACCCGGCCCACCGTGTCTTTCAGCAGGATAGCGGCGGAGGCGGTCCCATTGGTGATAAAAGGTACTTTCCTCTCTTCGTTCCTTCCCTGGCCTTCTGTTATTTCGAAGGCGTTATTATTAAGGTCCCTATGTACGAAGAAGGCCGATTTCAGGGTGTCTGTCGTAAACCGGACCTCCCAGTTTACTTCCGGGATCGAATAAAAAGAGGCGGAAGCCGAGTCCTGCACCCAGCGGATCACATTGCCATATACGGGCAGGGGGCTTCGTTCGGGCATGTAATCGTCGTTATAGTCATCCCAGGACCAGCCCCGGCCCAGGGCCCGCTCACGCCAATTGGCATCCGTGAGGTAAGTATTTTTTTTTGTCTTTTGGAGAAGATCGATGACCGGCTGTTCCGGGAAGTCAGGGTGCAGCAAGGTCGGATCTCCGGACGGTACGATAAAGAGCGCGGTATCTGTTTGCCGATAACGGATACCCACCAGGGAGTCTCCCAGGTATTTCATACCGGCATATAAAGTAAACAGCTTGGTATTACTGGCGGGCACAAAATATTTACTTTCCTGCCAATTATACAGATACGTCGCTTTCGCAGGATCATAGAGGCTTATGCCTACCTGGGCGGATTGAAGGCCGGGCTGTTGCAAAAGCTCTTTTTGGGCAAATTGCCCGATAGAACGCGAAGGTGAGCAAGCCTGCCAGGTCATGCCGGTAAGGAGCAGGAATAAGCCGAAAAACTGCTTCATGATAGTTTGAATAAATTCTTTGATCGTAAAGTTAGGTTTTATCCTCTTTCCTGGGCCCGCAACCATCTTTCCGGGATCTGGTTACTGCTGGCCAGCAGGTAATCCTGGTAAGAGCAGGCGATATATTTATGATCCGGCAATTGCATCCACCAGCGTTGCGTCTTTTTGCTCTGCAGGAAAGTAGTTTCGACCTCTGCAAAAGCGGTATGATATTCTACGAAGAAATCTCTTTCCGTCAGGGCGGCTTCCCGTCGGCCCCGGCTTTTGCCGTCTATCAGGTACCACAACATATGGCTGATCTGGCGGGCGGTGAGCTGGTCTTTATCTTTCGACGGAATATAGCCGTAGATCCCTACCGTATTGACGTTATGGCTTAATCCGGCATAACGCATCAGTATGCAGGATTCTTCCCCGCTGAAACCGTTCGGGGAGAGCTGGTTGGCCGGAGCATAGGCATTGGCGATAGCGGAAATATCGAAGCTGAATAAATGGGAGTTGCGGATAACCGGTTCCATTTCTTCGATATTTTCTTTCACGCTACCCAGGCGAAAGCAATCAAACCGCAATTTATCCATGGTCTCGAGCATGTGGGGATGCACATAATAGCTTTGGAAGCCGATATGATTATAATGATGGATATAATTCGGCTCGCCCGTCAGCATTTCCATGAGGAAGTTATCACTGCGGTGAAGGGAATGGATATCCAGGTCTATCAATGCATCTACGCAGGTAGCTTCAATAATATGTTTTTTGTCCGCATAGGTATAATACTGGGACAGGGTGAGGTCATGGGAGCCTCCCAGAATGACTACCGTCTTGCCGATGCCCGTCAATTCCCGGAGGACTGTTTTCAGCGCTGCGTGGGTATCCGCCAGGGTAGCTCCGGTCCGGATATTTCCGGCATCGGCCAGCTTGATATCCGGGTGCCAGCAAAAGAGCTGGTAAAATTGCTCTCGAATGACGTTGGGTGCTCCGTGTTCCTTACGGCTTCTGCCGGCTCCTCTTTCTTCTTCACAGCCTACGATCACCAGATCCGCGTCATATACGTCCGGGAAGAACTCGTCATAGGCATCGATCTGTTTACCGATCTGTCCATCCTTATATCCTTGATCCTGTGATAATTCCGATAGGTTGACAGGATCCAGAAAATCACTTATATGGAGGTTTGGCGGCATGTATTTGCAATTTGGGGCAAAACTACAGGAAAAATCGGGGAATGAAGAGGGACTAATCAGGGACAGAAGGTATCTTTGCGGCATGGAGCAATTGTTACAACAGATTGAGGCTTACCGGCAGGAGATCGGGTCCATTACACCAGATGGCGCGGAGGCACTGGAAGCATACCGTATAAAATTTCTCGGGACCAAAGGGATTGTGAAGAACCTGTTCACCGAGATGAAAAATGTGCCGGGTGACCAAAAAAAAGAATTCGGCCAGATCCTGAATGAATTCAAACAGCTGGCGGAATCCAGGTACGAAGGCTGGAAGAACAACCTTGCCGCCGGTCCGGCGGCTTCGGCCATCGATATTGACCTGAGCTTGCCCGGCGACCCCCTGCCCCTGGGTACTCATCATCCTATCACCCTGGTGCGCGACCAGATCGTTCATATTTTCGGGAGGCTGGGCTTCTCCGTTGCAGAAGGTCCTGAGATCGAAGACGACTGGCATAATTTTACCGCACTGAATCTTCCTGAAGATCATCCTGCCCGGGATATGCAGGACACTTTTTATATTCATCAGAAACCTGACTGGCTCCTGCGTACGCATACCAGCAGTGTACAGGCGCGGGTGATGGAGCAGCAAAAGCCCCCTATCCGTATCATCTGCCCGGGACGCGTATACCGGAATGAGACCATCAGTGCAAGAGCGCATTGTTTCTTCCACCAGACGGAAGGCCTGTACGTAGATGAGAATGTATCTTTTGCCGATCTGAAGCAGACGCTCTATTTCTTTGTCCAGGAGATGTTCGGAAAGGATGTAAAGGTCCGTTTCCGTCCTTCGTATTTCCCTTTTACCGAACCCAGCGCCGAAATGGATATCAATTGCCGTATTTGCGGGGGAAGCGGCTGCAGCGTATGCAAACATACCGGTTGGGTAGAGATCCTGGGCAGTGGCATGGTGCATCCTAAAATGCTGGAAAACTTTGGCATCGATCCTAATAAATATACGGGGTTTGCTTTCGGCATGGGCGTCGAACGTATTTGCCAGCTCAAATACCGTATCAACGATCTGCGTTTGTATTCACAGAACGATGTACGATTCCTGAAACAGTTCACCGGCGCCGTGTAAAAAATGAGCAACGAACCGAACTTCCCGAAAATCATGATCCAAACAATCTGCATTTGCGGAGCGGGCACTATGGGCAGCGGAATTGCCCAGGTTGCCGCCATGGGAGGCTATCGTACCCTGTTATACGATGTGGATGCGGCCATGGTGCAGAAAGGCCGGGCAGCCATCGAAAAAAACCTGCGATCGCTGGTAGAAAAGAATAAGATCCGTCCCGAAGACCAGCAAGCCATCATGGGCCGTCTTTCCTTTGTAAACAATCTCCCGGATTGCCTGGCGGATCTCATTATCGAAGCCATCATTGAAAAGCCGGAAGCCAAACTGGACCTGTTCCATCGGCTCGCGGCGATCAATCCTGCCAATACTATTCTGGCTTCCAATACTTCGTCCTTATCCATTACAGACCTGGCCGAAAAAATACCTCATCCTGAACGGGTGGCCGGTATGCATTTTTTTAACCCCGCCCCCCTGATGAAATTAGTAGAGGTGGTCCATACGAAATATACGAATGAGCTAACTACCCGGATCGTCGTCGAAACGGTGCGGCAGATGGGGAAGACCCCGGTACTATGCAAAGATGTCCCGGGCTTTATTGTAAATCATGTCGCGCGTCCTTATTACCTGGAAGCGTTGAAGCTGGTAGAAGAGGGTATGAGTGATTTTGAAACGATCGACACCCTGCTGGAGGCCTCCGGCTTCAAAATGGGTCCTTTCCGGCTGATGGACCTTATTGGAAATGATGTGAACTATGCCGTAAGTTGTTCGGTATATGAGGCCATGGGAAGGCCTGAGCGGCTGAAGCCCTCTCCGATCCAGGAGCAAAAAGTTCAGGAGGGGCAGTTGGGAAGGAAGACAGGGAAAGGATATTACGATTACCCCCCCACCCCCTAAAGGAGAGGCCGCCCCACCTCCTAACAGGGAGTATTAAGATTTTTAAATGTCCTTTGATAAAAGGAAATTTGCGGCTTACATAAATGGAGAATGAACGAATACGATAATAAGGCAGCAAGTTACCAGACTCCCCCTTCTCATCCCCCATTAAGGGGCGGGGGGAACGTCGTGTTAGTCACAGGCGGCACCGGCTTTCTCGGAGCTTACCTTATTAAAGAACTGGTGGAAAGAGGGCATACGGTACGGGCTATCCGTCGCAGTGATAAACTGCCTTTTTATATTCCTCCGGCTATTTTTGAGAAAGTGGAGTGGTTGCAGGGAGATATCCTGGATATCGTCAGCCTGGAAGAAGCGCTGGAAGGGGTAGATGCCGTCATACATGCGGCGGCGAAAGTCTCTTTTTCCCAAAAAGACCGCCGGCAGCTATTCAACACCAATATCGAGGGCACGGCCAATATGGTGAATATGGCCCTGGCGCAAAACCTGAAACGTTTCATCCACGTCAGCTCCGTTGCGGCATTGGGAAGAACGGCCAAAGGCGAGCGGGTGACAGAAGATAAGAAATGGGAAGACAGCAAACTGAATACGAATTATGCGATCAGTAAATTCCATGGAGAAATGGAAGTATGGCGGGGCATCGGGGAAGGATTGCCGGCTGTCATCGTAAACCCAAGCACCATACTGGGCTATGGGGACTGGGATACTTCCAGCAGCGCCCTTTTTAAAAACTCATTCCGGGAATTTCCCTGGTATTCCAATGGTATAAATGGATTTGTCGATGTGGCCGATACGGCCAGGGCGGTAGTAGCGCTGATGGAAAGCGATATTAGCGGGGAGCGTTATATCCTGAACGGGGACAACTGGTCATTCCGGCAGTTATTCAACAACATGGCGGCGGAATTCGGGAAAAAGAAGCCCTCCCGGGAAGCCACTCCTCTTTTAGGCGCGATCGCCTGGCGCCTGGAAAAGGTAAAATCATTTTTTTCCGGCCATCCTTCGCTGTTGACCCGGGAAAGCGCCCGGATAGCACAGAGCAAGACCTTTTTTGATAATGGTAAGATCCTTCGGCAGCTACCGGGATTTGCTTTCACCCCCCTGGAACAGACCATACGGGAGGCCTGCAAAGCTTATCTCAGACAGGCCTCTTCCGTATAAATCGAAAAGACACCCCGCAAAAGACATCACGGAGCCCCGTAAGACGCCTCGGGGCCCGTATAAGTGTTAAAATACCGATTATGCTTCTAAATTCCGCCTACATCCGCTATCTTACTAATCCAAAATGATATCCATGAACCGCGGCTTTCCAAGACCCTTTTTTATGAGCGTCATCGCTCTCTTCTTTTCGCTCACCGTTGTCTCCCAGGAAAAAAACTTCTTTGTTTCCGGTAAAGTTATAGATGAAAAGACCAGCCAGGCGCTGGCCGGAGCATCCGTATTCTGCCAGAATACCACCATTGGAACGGTGTCTAAAAGCGACGGTAGTTTCTCCCTTAAACTGGCGAATGGGGGTTATGATATGGTCGTATCCTATACGGGGTATGAAACCAAAGTAATCCGTATCGGGAAAGGTAATAAAGAGAATGATTCGCTGACCGTCGAATTAAAGGAGCAGGATAAAAGCCTGGGGGAAGTCGTCGTAGCCGGCAGCGCCGAAGTAGCCGACGGATGGAATAAATACGGGCAGTTTTTCCTGGATAATTTTATCGGGACCACCCCGAATGCGGGTAAATGCGTCCTTGAAAACAAGGAGGCGGTAAAATTCTATTTCTATAAAAAAAGGAATAAGCTCAAAGTGAAGGCCGTGCAGGATCTGATCATTACGAATAATGCCCTTGGCTATAAAATAAAATATCAGCTGGACTCTTTTGTATATGAATACAATACGAATGTAAGCAGTTATACGGGCTATCCGCTGTTCGAAGAATTGGCAGGAACGCCGGAGCAGCAGGAGACCTGGAAGCAAAACCGGCTCTACTCTTATTCCGGCTCCCGTCTTCATTTCATCCGCAGCTGGTACGACAGTACGTTGAAAGGGGAAGGATTCGTGCTGGAAATGGCCGACAGTAATAAAAAGAATGCCTTCGCCCCCATACAAGACCCCTATGACCCCAAATTCTATGCGGTGGATAGCGGGGATGTGGAAATTAACCTGGGGGGAAGGCTGCGGGTGAGCTATACCAACCAGGTGCCGGATAAAAAGTACCTGCAGGAAAATAAATTTCCTGCAGGTACGCGGGTTCAGATCTCTGCCCTGGATATTCTCAATGGATTGGAGATCGAGGAGAACGGGTATTTCTACGATCAGTCGGATGTAACCAATATTGGATATTGGTCATGGAAAAAATTAGCGGAAGTACTGCCTTATGACTATTTGCCGGAATAGGTGGCTTCATAAAGCTGACCTGCGGTCAGCTCCAGGTTGGGCCTTCGGCCGGCTGACCTGCGGTCAGCTCCAGCGAATGCCGAACGGATGGACCGTTCGGCATTCGGGTCTCATGTCTGCGCTTCGCGCGGGCTGACCTCCGGTCAGCCCATTACCTTCTTCCAGAGTTCCGGTATGCGCTTGATCCAAACAAGTTCCCTTTTTTTGAGAGAGGCGTCTTCTGCCGGGCTGCCAAAATATGTTTTTCCGGCTTCCAGGTCACCAGGTATCCCGCTTTGTGCGAGTACCACGGCATTGTCTCCTATAGAGAGGGTCTTGCTGATCCCTACCTGGCCCCAGAGAATGACCCCGTTACCGATCTCCACAGCCCCCGCTATGCCCACCTGGCCGGCAAACAAACAGTTGTTACCGGTGACGGTATCATGTCCGATATGGACCAGGTTATCTATTTTAGTGCCTTTGCCGATGCGGGTATCATGACTCACGCCCCTGTCGATGGTACAGCCAGCCCCTATTTCAACATCATCTTCCAGCACTACCCGTCCGCAGCTTTCCATTTTCTTATACCAGGTCCCCCGGTCCTTTTTGGTATTATAATAAAAAGCATCCGACCCGATGACGGTGCCGGCCTGAATGATCACATTATTACCGATGATACAATGATCGAGGATGGTGGTATTGGGGTGGATGACGCAGTTATCACCGATGATCACGTGATGCCCGATGAAGGCGTTGGGGTAGATATACGTGTTTTTACCGATAGTGGCGGAGTCGCTGATCATCTTCGTGGCGGGCTCAAAGGGTCGAAAATGGCGGACGATCTTCAAATAGGCCTCAAATGGTTGTTCTACGACCAGGAGCGCTTTTCCCGGAGGAAGGGGTTCCACTACTTTATTAATGATGATAAAAGTGGCCGCCGATTGAATGCATTTGTCGTAATACTTCGGATGATCGACGAATACCAGGTCGCCTTTTTCAACTTTATGAATCTCGTTAATGCCGCTGGCATGGCCATTCTTATCGCCTACGAGTTCAGCTCCCAGGAAATCCGCTACCCACTGAATAGATACGGGAGAAGGAAATTTCATAATAAAAAATTTGAGCAAAGGTAGTCCGGAAAGACGGCGTAATGGTTTCGCTTTTCCACAGGCCAAAAAAAAATGTGAATAAAATTTATTGGAAAATTTTTCTAGTTAGAGAAAATTATTTTTAATATTGTGTAGGGAAATTTATTTCCCGGTACTTACTAACCCATCCATATATTGAAAGCCCGGTTTAATCGCCGGGTTTTTTGCTTTTAAAAACGGACCATCAGCTCAAACAACGGACCTCCGGTCCGTTGACCGAAGGTCCGACGAAGTTCTCCCAACAACCACTACCAATCGTGCATCAATATTACATCGTATATAAACCCTTCAATGTTCTTTCGCAATTCAGTTCCGAAGAGGGAAAACCGACATTAAAGGATTTCTTTTCGGTGCCGGTCGACCTGTATCCCGTTGGCCGCCTGGATTTCGACAGCGAGGGCCTGTTGATCCTCACCAATGATAAATCTCTCAATCATCGTTTGCTGGATCCTCAGTTTGCCCATGAGCGGGAGTATTGGGTACAGGTAGAAGGTAAGATCGGTCAGGCTGCTATGCACCAGTTAGAGTCGGGTGTAAGCATCTCTGTCGGGGGAAAGTCCTATAAGACCCGGCCCTGTAAGGTGGGATTATTAGGGGAGACGCCCCCCGTTCCGGAAAGAAATCCGCCGATCCGCTATCGCGCCCATATTCCTACCAGTTGGGTGAAAATGGTGCTGAAGGAAGGAAAAAACCGGCAAGTGCGGAAAATGACAGCCAAAGCAGGTTTTCCCACTTTGAGATTAATTCGCCACCGGATTGAAAAGATCAGTCTGAATGGGTTGCAACCCGGCGAGATGCGGATGATGACAAGGCATGAGATCTATCCGCTACTTGGCTTGTAACCGGCTATGAATGACAACCACAAACTATTTTCCTTACCTTTCCGTTATAAAATATTGATATTATGCTCAAATCGATGACAGGCTTTGGACGGGCTGAAGAGACAGTAGGAGACAAGACTTTCCAGGTAGACATAAAATCCCTTAATGGCAAGCAATTTGAATTGCAATTAAAGCTACCTGGTTTTCTGAAGCCATTTGAGTTTCCCATTCGCAAACTCCTCTCGGAAAAATTAGGGCGCGGCTCCCTGGATTGTACGATCAGTCTGAAACAAACAGGTAATGCCAAACCTGTCAGCATCAACACGGATCTGGCAAAAGCCTATCACCGGGCCCTGGCGGAACTTTCGGCGGAACTGAATCTCGACCCTTCCAACATTTTAAGCACCCTGGTAAAATTACCCGAAGTGATCACTCCTACCAGCGATACGCTCACGGATGAGGAATGGCAGCAGTTCGAGAAAGTGATCCAGTCCGCCATCGACGACCTCAATGCCCATCGTCTGAATGAAGGGGCATCCCTGGAAGAAGACCTGCTTCTGCGTATCGACAATATCCTCCGTCAACAGGACGAAGTGATCAAACTGGAGCCTTTACGCCAGGTAAAGATCAAAGAAGGCCTTAAAAAATTGCTGGAAGAACATGTAGGCAAGGATAATTACGATGCCAACCGGCTGGAGCAGGAACTGATCTATTATATAGAAAAGATCGACATCAGCGAAGAGCAGGTAAGGCTGAAGAACCACTGCGACTATTTCAAGGGGATCATACAGGAGCCCGAAGAAGGCAAGGGTAAAAAACTCTCCTTTATCCTACAGGAGATCGGCAGGGAGATCAATACCACGGGTTCCAAGGCTTATGACTCCACCATTCAGAAATGCGTGGTATTGATGAAGGATGAGCTGGAAAAGGCGAAAGAGCAGGTGCTAAACGTGCTTTAGAAGGATCTGCCAGCCTGGAAGAATTCTCTGTTAAAACCATCGTTATGAACTTTTTTTGCAAAAAAATAATCTTTTGAAAAAGCTTTTTATCCTGCTTACCGCTTGCGGCCTGCAGTTGTCAGCCTGTACTTTCCCTTCGGACGTTTTTGAAAAAGATGTAGTTATCCCAGGTCAGCAATGGGAAAGCAGCTTCAAACCCCGGATCGATTTTACCATAAAAGATCAGGATACGACCGCACTTTATAATGTTTACCTCGTGCTAAGGCATTCCGACGCCTATAACTATAATAATATGTGGGTGAAAGGCACGGTGCAGCAGCCCGGAGATACGGCTTCCAAAACACAGCGTTATGATCTTACCCTTGCCACCAATGACAAAGGTTGGCTGGGCAGCGGAATGGACGATATTTATGAACATCGTATCCTTATCCAGCCGGAGACAAAATTCAGCCGGCCCGGCACCTATTCCTTTATGCTCGAACAAATAATGCGCGAAGACCCCCTTAAACATGTGCTGAATATCGGGGTGCGCGTGGAAAAAGCAAAATGAGCCCTTTTAAAAAGAGAAGACTGGCCATCGCCATCACCGTATATTGGGTGCTGCTGATCTATATTGTCGCGGGGCTGGCCTGGTGGTTTATCGCCCTGCAAACGCAGAACCGGCAAATGACTACCTATAAGCTACAGGAGTTGAAGATGGATGACCCCCGCTATGAAGCGAAGCTAAATGCGATCCAGGCCGAGCAAAGCCTTAAGACGGCCAGGAATATAGGCGAGGGCAGCACTTTTCTCCTCCTGGTCCTCATCGGGGCCCTCTTTGTATACAGGGAGGTGAGAAGGCAGATTCGGCTGCAGCTCCAACAACAAAATTTCATGATGGCTGTCACCCATGAGCTGAAAACCCCCATTGCCGTCACCAAATTGAACCTGGAGACCTTACAAAAACACAAGCTGGACGAACAAAAGCAACAGAAGATCATCCAATCAGCCCTCCAGGAAACCAGCCGGCTGGATACCCTGGCCAATAATATCCTGGTCGCTTCACAACTGGAAGGCGGGGGGTATGTCCAGGTAAAGGAAGAAGTAGATCTTTCCGCCTTAGTCCTGCGAACCTTCCATGATTTCAGGCATCGCTTCCCGGAAAGAAAATGGGAAGACAGTGTCGAAGCAGACTGTACGGTCCCGGGGGATCCGTTGCTTTTACAGATGCTGGTCAATAATCTTACAGAGAACGCCTTAAAATATTCTCCGAAGGAAGGCCGTATCCGGATCGCCCTGAGAAAGGAAGGAGCCCGGATCATTTTATCGGTAAAAGATGAGGGACCGGGAATCCCTGATAACGAAAAGAAAAAAATATTTTCTAAGTTCTACCGTACCGGCTCTGAGAAGACCCGGAGCACCCAGGGTACGGGATTAGGACTTTATTTATGCAGAAGGATCGCCAGCGACCATAAGGCGACTATTAAAGTATCCGACAATTCACCTATTGGAAGTATTTTTACCGTAGTATTTTAAGACGCCGGTGGTCCCCGGATCCAAGGCCTTTCGGACAAAATTCAATCCATGAGCGCAAAAATTTCCATCCTGCTGGTAGAAGATGAAGAAAACCTCCACGAGGCCCTGAAGCTTAACCTGGAGCTGGAGGGTTATGAGATCACATCGGCCTTTGACGGAACGCAGGCTTTAAAAGCCGTCCAGTCGGAATATTTTGACCTGATCATCCTGGATGTTATGTTACCCGGTGTCGATGGGATCAGTGTTACAGAGACCATTCGCGTCCAGAATAATGGCGTCCCTATCCTGATCCTCAGCGCCAAAAATGCCAGCGCCGACCGGGTACTGGGGTTAAAGAAGGGGGCCGACGACTATCTTACCAAACCTTTCAACCTGGAAGAGCTACTCCTGCGGATCCAGAAGCTGATCGAAAAGAATAAAAAGATGCTGGAGAAAGACTCTCTGGGCGATACTTATTCTTTCGGAAAGAATATCATTGATTTTAAAGCACAGGAGGCCACTACCAAAAAGGGGGAGCGTATCCAGCTGAGCAAGAAAGAAGCCATGCTGCTGAAGCTGCTTATCGAGAACAGGAATGAAGTGGTGACCCGGGAAAAGATATTGCAGGCCGTATGGGGGTATAATGTCTATCCTACCACCCGCACCATTGATAATTTTGTATTGAGCTTCCGGAAATATTTCGAAGAGGATAGCCGCAACCCCAAATATTTTCACTCCGTAAGAGGGGTAGGGTATAAATATACGGAGTAGCCTTTCCCGGTTCCCGTCAGGCCGGCTCCCGCGGTTCCCGTCAGGCCAGCTTGTTCAGCATGGATTCCGCCTGTCTCAGCAACTGTTGCATGTTATAGGTATCGTAAGCCGGCGTATATAAATTCATCTCGCATTCGTTCAGTACATTCTCCAGGAACAGCGTAGTCTCCGTATCCCAGCCTTTGGCCTGCAATTTCCTGGCAATATTATTCTTATTCAATTCACTGGCCGGAAGGTCGAGTTTTCGGGTGAGGGCTTTCCAGATAGCCCGGTTGACTTCCCGGTAAAATCCTTTGTAATCGTTCTTCTCAAAAAGCAGTTTGGCTTCCTGCAGGGGATCCGTAACGATGAGGGTCGCCGTTGAGGAAGGTTGCAGGCCGGAGTCCCCGATAGAACGCTCCGCCTGTTGTTCCGCGAGCAGGTCTGCCTCCGTCTTCTTTTCCGTCCCTTCTTTTTCTTTCTGCTGTTGTTCCGCTTTCCGCAGGCGGGTATTCTGCCGCCAGAGATATCCGGCCAGTCCCGAAAGGATCAGAATGGTAAAGATCCATTCAAGATGCTGCTGTACAAATTTTTTCATTTCACCCGTACCCGCCGTGTCAGCAGATTGGATAAAAGCCGGGGTCTTTGTTTTCGCTCTCTTTACAGCTTCCGTTACCTGGAAATCCAGCGGCTCGGTGCCGACCGTCTTATAGGAATGCGTGGAGGGATCGAAATAGGGGAAACTCACCGAAGGGATCGTATAATGACCGGGCGTTCCGGGAGTAAAGACATAAGAGAAGGTCTTGGAGCCGCTCATGGGAACCGTTGTCTTATCAATATCTTCTTTGGCGGTGGGATCGAAAGCCTCCGTTCCGGAAGGCCATTGTACCCGGGGGGCATTGATAACAGGCAGGTTGCCTTTGCCTTTCACGATAAGATCCAGGGTCGCTTCGTCTCCGGCGGCAATGGTTTTATTAGCCAGCGAGGCCTGTAGGACGAAACTGCCTACGGCTCCGTTGTAATCGGCCGGTTTTGCTTCCTCCGGCAAGGGCTTTACGGTAATGGATACAGGTTTGGTATCCAGCGTTATGTTCTCATCTACTTCCGGTCCCATGGCATTGTCATCGGACAACTGATCGAAAAGGTCTTTTAGGGAATTGCCGCTGCGCCGGGATTCCTGTTTGCTCCCCTTGACAAAATGAACGGTATTCTCCACTTCTACCGGGTCCAGGTCGATGGTGCCGGCCTGCAGGGGTATCAGCTGTGTTTTGCGGATGATGTGGACGGTAAAGGCCTTCCCATTCAGCTTTTCTACAGATGCGGCATCTGCATTCGGATCTACCATATCGTATACGCTGAATCCATTCAGGGACGGACGCTTGGTCACCCTGGACTCAGAGCTGAGCCGGGAATATAACTTATACGTGGCGACGATGGGTTCCCCAACATAACAGGAGGTCTTGTCTACCTGTACTTTCAGGAATAAATTCTTACGGATCTTTTCTTTTACATTCTCACCCGGCCTTAACACAAAATCCCTGTCGACTTCCGCCGGCTCCGGCGAAGGATCGGGCCAGGCGGGCTGCATAAAGGGGTTATTTCGGTTATTATTGCCATTAGCGTTATTATTAGTGGAGCCTGAAGAGCTGGTATTGACCGTTATCGTAACCGGATTGGACCGCATGTGTTTGCCATCTACCTGGGCCGTGGCGCCTTCAATAACGAATTTTCCCGTTTTGGCGGGTTGCAATACAAAAGAGATGGCTTTATACTGGGACATATTGCCATTGACAATACTCATTCCGCTGGATTGGATAGGTCCCTGTGCTATATGGAATCCCGGAAAATCCGGAGGGTTGAGCTGATCGATCTGTTTGGCGTTCTCCACGACAAATTCAACCTGGAGATAGTCACCCCGGCCGATCTCCTGGCTACTGGCAATAGTAGTGAATTTCACCTGCCCGGAGGCAAATAACCCGGGAAGTAAAGCGACCATCACTATGAACGGGAAGCGTAGAAGTGTAACGATAGCTGACAAGTTTATTGATTTAACAGAACCCATATCTCACTATTGCAAATATAAAATTTGATTCGCAGGGAGTCGCACCTGGCCTGGATAAAACTTAGTTAAAGATCGCCCAGCTGCGGGCGCAGAACGATATCTTCCACCACTGCCTGCCCGGACAGGCGGCTGGCCGCATAGACCATCTCCGCAATGTCCCCTGCTTCCATGATGCGGCGGGGGTCTATACCGCTGCCTGCCCAGGAGTCAGTGTAGGTGGCGCCCGCATAGATAGCCGTCACTTTGATGCCATAGGGTTTCATTTCCTCCCGTAAATTCTTTGAGAATCCCGCCAGGGCGAATTTGCTGATGCTATAAGCGCCGCCATTCGGATAAGCCTGGAGCGAAGCAATAGAGCAGACATTAAAAATATGCCCTTTTTTTTGGGCCATCATACCGGGTAACAGGACCCTGGTAAGATGGTAAGCGCTGTATAAATTGACGCCTATCATTTTTTCCAGTGCGCCCTCTTCTTCATTATGAACGCTTCCCGGGATGAACTGACCGGCATTATTCACCAGGACGTCTATGGGAATTTTCCAACCCAGTATCCAATTCCCGAACTGCCGGGCCTGCTCTTTATCCGCCAGGTCAAAAGCCTTGGCCCTGATCCTGATCCCGGGGTATTTTGCGGCCAGTTCTTTCACCGTCGCCTGTAAAGCCGCCTCTCTTTGGGAGCAGAGATACAAATCATGGCCATTGGCAGCGAATTTTTCCGCTATCGCTTTCCCTAACCCCCTGGAAGCGCCGGTGATGATACTATTCATAATTTCATTATTTTGCGCGTGTGCAATATAAACACCTTTTCTTCGACCTGGATCATACCTTATGGGATTTTGAGGCCAATAGCCGCCAGACCCTGGAGGAGTTATATCATTCGCTCCACCTGCGGGAAAGAGGGATATCCGATTTCGATCAATTCCATAAGAACTATATTATTCATAATGACAAGCTTTGGGAGCGCTATCGCAACGGCTTTATAAAAGTCGACGAACTGCGGTGGAAGCGTATGTGGCTTACCCTGCTGGACTTTAAGATCGGGGATGAGCCCCTGGCCAGGAAAATGGACACCCTGTTCCTGGATGCCTTGCCTACCCGCCGGTTATTATTCCCTTATACCCTGGAGATATTGGACTACCTGGGGGGGAAGGGATATCGGCTGCACCTGATCACCAATGGATTCGAAAAGACGCAGCACAGTAAATTAGAGCATGCGGGGCTGACAAAATATTTTGACGAAGTGATCACTTCGGAGGGTTCGAACAGCCTTAAGCCGCATAAGGAGATCTTCGAATATGCCTTGCGGAAAGCAGGGGCTGAGAAGCCTGAAAGTATCATGCTGGGGGATAATGTGGAAGTAGATATCCAGGGGGCGATGAATGCAGGTATCGACCAGGTATATGTCAATCACCTGGACCAGCCCCCTTCCATTCAGCCTACTTATACGGTGCGTTCACTAAAGGAGCTGAAAGGGATCTTTTAGCTCCCTTTCTTTTTACAGCATTCTTTGCCGGGGCAGCTCTTTGTACAGGTGGGTTTCGCTTTTTTTCCCTTTTCTTTACCATTATCATGGGCAAAAGTAACGCCGGAGAAAAGGAAAGCGACCATAGATAAAACGACCAGTTTTTTCATTACCAATGATTTGATTAATATTTAAATATACACTATTAGCTCCATTTGGCCAATACGGTGACGCCGCCCTGGACGACCTGATCCAATTGTACGTTGACGGCGGTACCCACCGGCAATAGGATATCCACTCTCGATCCGAATTTTATAAAGCCCATTTCAGCGCTTTGTTCTACTTTTTGTCCGACCGACAGGTAATTGACGATCCGTTTGGCAAGGGCTCCTGCAATCTGTTTCACCAGTATTTCGCCGTGGCTATTCCGCAGCACTACGCTATGCCGTTCGTTCTCCGTGGAAGATTTAGGGTGCCAGGCCACCAGGTATTTCCCTTTATGATACTGGTTGTATACGACTTCCCCGCTCATAGGGTTACGGTTCTGATGGACATTCGCCGGACTCATGAAAATAGAGATCTGCAGGCGCCGGTCCTTGAAATATTCTTCGTCAAATATTTCTTCGATAACGACTACTTTCCCATCAGCCGGGCAGATCAACAGGTTGTCTCCGCTCGTCAGTTTGCGGTCCGGCACCCGGAAAAAAGAAATAAGGAATAATAATACGGCCAGCGTGACAATAAAGATCAGGTAGCTGAGCCAGGGCTGATGCGCGCTGATAAAATAAAAGGAGGGCAGGTTGATCAGGGCAAAAGCCAGGGCACTGATAGCGATCGTCTTATAGCCTTCTCGGTGAATAGTCATTATAAATGATTGAAAGTCAAAATTAAGTAATTTGTTGTTTATGAATTACTGATGATCCACATCACGTATAGCCAGACGAACGGGGTCGCTACCAATAAGGAGTCAAACCGGTCCAGGAAGCCTCCATGTCCCGGCATCAGGTGGCCGCTGTCTTTTATATCGGCCATACGCTTCAGCTTGCTTTCCAGCAGATCGCCGAAGGTTCCCGCCACGGATGCGATAGCGGCAATGAGAGCCCATTGCCCTACCCATTTCCAACCCGTCATATTGTTGAGATACTGGTTCAGGAAATAACCGATGGTCCCCATCACCACTACCGACAGGATGATGCCTCCCAGGGTGCCTTCCCAGGTCTTCTTCGGGGAGATCTTCGAGAAAGGCGTTTTTCCGATCATCGATCCAACGATATAAGCCATCGTATCGTTGACCCAGATCGAGACGATGATCATCAGCACGAGCACCCAGCCCCAGTCACTGACGAATTTGCCATAGAACAGGGTCCTGAGGTTGGTGAGCAATCCCAGGCTCAGGGAAATATAGACAAGGCCCAGGGCGGAATACAGAATATTTTTAAGATCAAGCCGGCGGGACAGCAAAATTTCCCCGACAGGAAGCACGAACAAAAAAACCAGCCCGACCCACCATCCTATAGCGTGTAAAGAAGTCCCGCCGATATGATATCCTTCATTCATGAAATACCACATCAGGCACCAGCCGGCGATCATAACGCCGTACCGGTGAAAAGGGGAGATCTGCGCATAATTCTTATCGATCAGGGCAATGATCTTCTGGTATTCATACCAGCATCCGAAATGGATGAAGGAGAATAATACAAAAAAGCTCCATTGATTCCACAGCAATCCCGTTAGCATGACGACTACGAATACTAGGGCTGTGAGTGACCGGGTCTTAAATATGGAAGGGTTCAATGCCATTAAAAAAATTTTATTCGTATACCCGTTCATAAGTCGTCCCCGACATCCTGCGCATCACGGACAGCAAACCTACGACTATTACTAAACTTATCAAGGCGAGATAGCTGGGTACAGAGGGATTCTCGTGGATCATTTTCGGATAAAAAGATACGGCTATTACCTGGATGCCGTTGTAAAAAAAATGTGCCAGGATCGACACCCATAAGCTACCGCTGTACCAGTAAATCGCGCCCAGAATCATCCCCAGGAAGGCGCGGGGCAGAAATCCCAGGAATTGCAGATGAATGGCGGAAAAAATCAAACCGGTCAGCACGATGCCTCCCCAGGGGCTCCTGGTCAGATTGATCAGGATACGTTGCAACGCGCCGCGAAAACACATTTCTTCACAAATTGCCGGCAATAGGGCCATCACAAATAAATTGACATAAACAGTGAGCGGGGAATCCACCCGCAAAAACAGGTTTAACTGCTTGTCAGCCGATTCCTCCATTTTGATCAGCGACGGGGGCAGGTGAAACCCCCTGTTTACTTGCCCCAGCCAGCCTTCTATGGGGAAAGAAAATAGCAAGGCGGCTACTGCCAGTAAAAACCAAAGACTGGTTCTTACCCGCCGGAATCCCAAAGAATGGAAGGTCTGCTCCCGGAAGGTCAGCCAGGCATACAAAATAGCCGGCAAGGCAAAAATGACCACAGTGGAAAGCGCCTGCAAAAGCTTCAGCAGGCTTGCCGTCACTTTGGGATCGGTTAGATCCAAGTCTCCATGGCTGGTATCTATCCCCTTCGACGTGAGAATCAACATGGAGAGTACGCCGGCTACGAGGACGGACCCACCCAGCATAAGCAAAAAAAGTCCCAGTTGCGACCAGGGTGAAAGGCTCTTCCGATAATTTTTCATCATATAGACAAATCCAGGAGTAAGTTGTAAATTTGCGAGTTCATCGTGATAAACATCGGCAATATACAAATTCCTGCATTCCCGCTCCTCCTGGCCCCCATGGAAGACGTGAGCGACCCTCCTTTCCGCTATGTATGTAAGCATAATGGCGCCGACCTCATGTACAGTGAGTTCATTTCCAGCGAAGGGTTGATCCGGGATGCGATCAAGAGCCGGCATAAGCTGGATTTTTTTGAATATGAGCGCCCTTTCGGCATCCAGATCTTCGGGGGAGATGAAGAAGCCATGGCGATGAGCGCCCGGATCGTAGATACGGTGCAGCCCGACCTGGTCGATATCAATTTCGGATGCCCGGTGAAAAAAGTAGTCTGTAAGGGCGCAGGAGCCGCCGTATTGAAGGATGTGCCCGGGATGACCCGGCTGACCGAAGCCGTTGTCAGAAGCACCAAATTACCCGTGACGGTAAAAACCCGGCTGGGCTGGGACGATGCGTCCAAAAATATTGAAGAAGTGGCCGAGCGTCTGCAGGACGTAGGCATTCAGGCACTTACGATCCATGGCCGCACCCGGGCGCAGCTCTATAAAGGAGAGGCCGACTGGAGGCTGATCGCCAAAGTGAAAGAAAATCCCCGGATCCGGATCCCCATCTTTGGCAACGGCGATATCGACTCTCCGGAAAAAGCAAAGGAATACAAGGAAAGATATGGAGTGGATGGCATCATGGTCGGTCGCGCCGCGATCGGCTATCCGTGGATCTTTAACGAGATCAAACATTTCCTGAAAACCGGGGAACACTCGGCCCCGCCTACCATCGAACAACGTACCGGCGCCATCCGGGATCACCTGTTGCGTTCCGTCGAGTGGAAAGGGGGGGTCGTAGGCATCCTGGAAATGCGCCGCCATTATACCAATTACCTGAAAGGATTTCCCCATATTAAAGAATTCCGTAACCAGCTCGTGCAAATGAAATCGGTGGAAGAAATAGAAGAGATCTTACAACAGGTGCAGCAACGTTATGCAGGGTTTGTGCCGGAGCGGGGCCAGACTCAGTTCTCCCAAAGCCAGCTGGAAGACTGCGCTTATTAGCGGAAGAATAATTTAAACCATTTTAATTTCCCTTTAAAAGGAGGGTATTTAATCGCCGGATCGATCCCTGTGGGCGTCCGCATGACCGGCTTGGCGTGGGTGAAAGTGTCGAAGGTATATTTGCCGTGATAGGCGCCGATGCCGCTGGGGCCGATGCCGCCAAAAGGCAGGTGATGGTTGGTAAAATGCCACTCCGCATTATTGATACAGCCGCCCCCGAAAGGCAGTCTTTCGATCCAGGCTCTTTGTTTGCCGGCATCCGACGTGAAGAGGTAAAAGGCCAGTGGATCGGGATTGCGCCGAATGATCGCCAGGGCCTCTTCCATCGTCCGGTAGGTGAATACCGGCAACAGGGGACCGAAGATCTCTTCCGTCATCAGGGGCTGGTCCAATGCCACTTCTTCCAGGATGGTGGGGGCAAGGAAAAGGGCCGACCGTTCATAGCGACCTCCCGTTATTATTTTTCCCTGCGATAAATAACTGACCAGCTTATCGAATCTTCGCTCATTGATGATCTTTCCATAATCATAGCTTTCTTCTGCTTTCTCTCCATAAAATCGTACGAGGGTCGCCTGTATCTCCAGGAGCAGTCTCTCTTTTATGTCCTCGTGCAGCAACAGGTAATCGGGTGCGATACAGGTTTGTCCCGCGTTGGTGAATTTACCCAGGACAATGCGCCGGGCGGTCGTTTTTATATCGGCGTCGCTTTCTACGACGACCGGGCTTTTCCCCCCCAGTTCGAGGGTGACGGGCACCAGGTCCTGCGCGGCTAACTGGTAGAT
>WNFI01526789.1_pt2 | contig 24285 bp, 22 predicted proteins | sample 5400471 | NCBI WGS metagenome assembly WNFI01 (sample SAMN13153348, study PRJNA577476) | soil metagenome | isolation source: 100 cm saprolite on Douglas fir-dominated hillslope | place: USA:California | collected 2013-09-17 | reverse complement strand
CAGACGGGTTCGGTTGTCGTGCATCGTGAGCAGCATCCCGGCTACCGTCAGTCGCGGGTTGAGCTCGCGCTGCACGAGCGCCAACGTCTCGAGCAGCCCAGCAAGCCCCTCGAGGGCGAAGTACTCGGTCTGCACCGGCACGATCACCTTCTCGGCGGCGACCAGCGCGCAGACCGTGAGGGGGCCGAGCGAGGGCGGGCAATCGAGCAGGATGTACTCGAAGTCGTCTCTGATCGGGGCGAGCGCGGCGCGCAGGCGCTGCTCGAAGCCCTCGACCCGCGGCAGCTCGACGTTCGCGCCCGCGAGACCGGCGCCCGCCGGCAGCGCTTGGAGCCCCCCGACCGGCGTGTCGGTGAGCGCATCCCGCGCCTGCGCCTCTCCGCTCAGGACCTCGTACAGCCCGGGCGACCGGGACCGCTCGATGCCGAGCCCGACGGTCGCATTCGCCTGCGGATCGACGTCCACCAGCAGCGTCGCGTAGCCCGCCTCCGCGATGCAGGCCGCGACGTTGACGGCCGTGGTGGTCTTTCCCACCCCGCCCTTCTGGTTGGCGATCGCGTAGACGGTGCTCACAGCAGGGAAGCTAGCGATGGACGGGGACGGCGCACGACGGCGCGCTCCCATGAGGGGGCGGAATCAAGCGTCACCCGCCGAGCGGCCGCTTGCTCGCGACTCCCGCACGGCGCGGGAAGCGGCGAGGCGTGGGGGCCCGCTTGACGTACACATGGAGGTGTCGGTCCGCGGCGCTCGGGAAGGGCTTGACCGCGCGCACCTCGACCCGTTCGAGACCCAACTGCCCCGCCGCCGCGAGTGCCCTCGCCTCATCCTGGGTGTCGCGCCGCCCCCGCCAATCGACGAGGTGCCCGCCCAGCGCCAGGAGCGGAGCGGCGTACTCGAACACGACGGGCTGGGCGGCCAGCGCACGCGCGACGACGAGGTCGTGTGCATCCAGCCCGTCCTTCCAGTCCTCGGCGCGGGCGCATACGACGCGCACGTTGCGCAGACCGGCTGCCGTCGCCAGCGAGGCGATGTAGGCGCACTTGCGCTGCTGGCTCTCGACGGCCCGCACCCGCGCCTCCGGCAACGAGGCCGCCAGGACGAGCCCCGGAAGGCCTGCGCCCGAGCCGAGGTCGGCGATCGCCTTTGCACCTCGTACCGCGTCGACCTCGAGGCCGGCCAGCGAGTCGGCGATGTGGCGGTCCAGCACCTGCCCGCGCTCGCGCACAGCGGTCGGCGCCCTCGCGTCGGTAACCAGGCGCCCCCACAGAACGTCGAGGTGTTCGATCGGGGCTCGGTCGAGCCCGTAGCGGGCTGCGAGGGCCTCGAGAGGTCCGCGCCCGCTAACAGGAGCGGTCATCGAACGGTCGACTAGAGGCTGAGAGGTACATGCCGAAGTGGGCTCGGGCGGGCCGCGCAGCGGGTTTCACGTGAAACCTCTTCGGCCCGCGGAGCAGACTGCCAGCTGCGTTGATCCCGCCCAGAACGTCCATCTCTGGGTCCGTGCGATCCCGCTTTGTCGCTCGCGCCGGCCCGGGCGTGCGTTTCACGTGAAACCCCGCGACCGGCGACGGGACCATCCGCGCCGGCCGGTCACCGGCAGTCGAGCCGGCGATCGTCCGGGGGCGCGCAGCCGAATTACGCGCCCGGATCGGGAAGGGGCGTAACAACCAGGTAGCGCTCGGGCTCGTCACCCTCGCTGTGCGTCTCGACGTCCTCGCGGTCGCGCAGGTATTCGTGGACGATCCTGCGCTCGGACGGGGGCAGGGGGTCGAGCTCGACCGGGCGTCCCGTGGCGACTGCCTCATCCGCGGCGTCGTCGGCGTCGCCCCGCAACGTCTCTGCGCGGCGCTCGCGGTAGCCGTTCGCATCGATCACGACACGCACCGACGAGGGCCCGTCGGGGAACACGATCCGCTGGGCCAGGTGCTGGACGGCATCGATCGTCTGACCGTGACGGCCGATGAACAGCCCGACGTTCTCGCCGTCGAGGCGGCCCGTCAGGAGCCCCTCCGCCTCCTCGACCTCGACCTCGGCGTCGAGCTGCAGGTCGTCGACGATCTCCTCGAGCAGCTCCTCGAGAGCCTCCGCGGGAGCGAGCTCGTCGTCGCTGTCCTCGGCGTCGCTCACCGTCGCCTACCCGATCGTTTCTTCTTCTTGCGCGGCGAGCGAGGGGGCGGTGCGGAGGGCGACGGCCTGGGCCGCGCGCCGCCTGAACCGCCCGCGCCGCCCGAGTCGCCCGAGCCGCCTGAACCGCCTGAACCGGCAACGGCCCCGACCGGCGTCGGGGTCAACGGCGGACGGCTGCTCGGCTTGCCGTTGGCTGCGGCGGCCGGCTCGCCGTCGGGCTTGATCGGTGGGCCCATGCGCCGTTTGATCACGTACTGCTGGGCGATCGTCCACAGGTTCGTGGTGATCCAGTACACGAGCAACCCGGCCGGGTATCGGTAGAGAATGACGACGAAAACGATCGGCAGCAGCAGCATCAGCCGGCGCTGGTTGGCATCGGCCGTGGCGGTCGCGATCAGCGTCGAGGCCAACTGCGATCCGACGTAGAGGACGATCAACACGACCAGCGCGGCCCCGGTCGCCTTGTTCGTGATGTCCGGCAGGAACAGGAACTTCGCCGAGTGCGGGGCCACGGTGTCGCAGGCCGTCTGTTCGACGTATTTGGCGGGCAGGTGGGCGACCGTGGTTATGTGGGTCGCGCCTTTGTACTTTGTCGCCAGCGTCGAGGCGTGTTCGTTGTAGTAGGTGACGAGCTGGTTGCCGCAGATGTGCTTCTTGAGGTCGGTGCGCAGCATGTAGAACAGCGAGACGAACACTGGGAGCTGCAGCAGCAACGGCAGGCACGATGCCAAAGGATTGATTTTGTTCTCTTGGTAGAATTTCATCAGCTCCTGCTGCTGGCGCTGTTTGTCCCCCTTGTACTTCTCTTTCAGCGCGTTGATCTGCGGAGCCAGGCGCTGCATCTCCTGCATCGACTTGAGCTGGCGGAGCGTCAGCGGCACAAGGATCGCGCGGATCACGACGGTCAGCCCGATGATCGCCAAGCCCCAACTGCCGCCCGTGATGTGGTTGTGGATGAACACCATCACGTGTTCGAACAGCGTGATCAGGGGCGAGAAGGCGTCCTCGATCACGTTTGCGATGGGTGGCATGCTCTAGCGGGTCTCGGCTGTGCTGGGTTCTCGGCGGAAGTAGACGGGTCCGGCAGGGCGGGGCGCAGGCTCGGCCCGCGATCCGCTCAGCTGCGCCCGCCCGTGCGGGTCCTGAACACTCGCTGGGCCTCGACGGGATCGTATCCGCCGTAGCTCCACGGGTTGCACCTCAAAAGGCGCCACCCCGCGAGCACCAGGCCCCTAAGTATGCCGTACTCCCGTACCGCGTCGACCGCGTACCGAGAGCACGTCGGCTCGTACTTGCAGCGGCGCGGCAGCGCGGGCGAAATCAGCTTCCGGTAGACGAAGACCGGGGCCAGCACGACCGACTGGGCTCCCCGTCGGATCGTCCCGGCCGCGGCTCGAGGCCGGTGTGCCTCGCTCGAGGCGCTCACGCCGCCCGCTCCCCGTCGCGGCCGCGGTCGCCCGGCGAGCCGTCCCCGTCACCGGCCATCCCGGCGCGTGCAAGCAGTTCCGAGAGCGCCTCGTCCACGCCGCCGAGGCCCTCGCGCTCGGCGAGCTCGAGCGCGTCTGGCCGGGCCACCACGACGACGTCGTGGCCTGGGCTGAGCTCGCCCTCGTGTCGCGCAAAGGCCTCGCGCAGCAACCGCTTGACCTTGTTGCGCTGGACCGCCCCGCCGACCTTGCGGGACACCGACAAGCCGACACGGGGACGCTCGACTGCGGGATTGGGGAAGGTGTACAGGACCAGTTGCCGGTTGGCCGTCGAGCGTCCCTGCCGATACACCCGCTCGAACTCGGCGCTCCGCGAGAGCCGTCCGCCGCGACTGCTCCGCGGGCGCTTCATCTGCAGCCGACCGCCGCGGTGCCCGCCGTCAGGCGGACAGGCGCTTGCGTCCCTTGTCACGCCGGCGCTTGAGCGTCAGCCGCCCGGCGCGCGAGCTCATCCGTGCACGGAACCCGTGCACGCGCGCCCGCTTCCTCTTCTTTGGCTGGTAGGTGCGCTTCATTGAGAACGTCTCCGGTAGCTGACGCCGCTTCGACGTCGTGGGCATAGCCCCGCCCGCGGTCCGCCGAGGGCCTCAGTATAGGCGCGCGGATCGCCCGCCGAATTTTTCCGCCAAATGCGAGCACCCGCCGCGGTGGCCCGAACGGCGTTGGGTATAGTCGCCCGACCGGGCCCCCGGGGCCCCTCTTCGAATAAGACACGAGACACCCTGGGAGGGGCGGATAGATGCTGCCGTGAGCGACGAGCTCGAGCACATATGGTCGCGCGTTCAGGCGCAGCTGGCTCTCGTCGTGGACGAGCCCACCTATCGCATCTGGCTCGCGAAACTCGAGCCCCTGGAGGTGATCGGCGAGTGCCTCGTGCTCGCTGCTCCCCCGCAGAGCTGCCGCTGGATACAGGGCCGCTTCGGGCGTGTGATCGAGGCCAGCGTCGAGCTCGTGCTCGGACCCCACGCGACGATCGAGCTCCGCCCCGCCGAGGCCGCCGCCCCCAGGGCCCGCCGAGGCGACCGGGGAGTAGCGTCGCCGTCGCAACGAGAGAGCGCACTCGCCGGCACCTCCCCCGTACCGCACCGAAGCGGGCCCCTGGGCAACCCGAAGCTGACCTTCGAGCAGTTCGTGATCGGCGACTCCAACCGCCTGGCCCACGCCGCCGCCCTGACCGTCGCGGAGATGCCGGGCCAGGCCTACAACCCTCTCTTCATCTGCGGTCCCCCGGGCGTCGGCAAGACCCACCTGCTGAGCTCGATCGCCAACCTGCTCAGTGCCCACGACCCCACACTGACGGTCCGCGTCACGACCGGTGAGGCGTTCACCAACGAGTTCCTGGCAGCCCTCAGCGAGCGCAGCACCGAGCCCTTCAAGTGCCGATTCCGCGACGTCGACGTGCTGCTCCTCGACGACGTCCAGTTCCTCGAGCGCAAGACCCGCACCGAGGAGGAGTTCTTCCACACCTTCAACGCGCTCCACGACGGTGGCCGCCAGGTCGTGCTGAGCTCCGACCGCCCGCCCCGCGACCTCCAGGCCCTCGAGGACCGCCTGCGCGAGCGCTTCGAGGCGGGGCTCGTCGCGGACATCCAGCCACCTGACATGCCAACACGCCTGGCGATACTCCGCAAGCGCGCCCAGCACGACGGCATCGAGCTCGCCGACGCCGACGCCCTCACCGTGATCGCCGAGCATGTCGAGAGCAACGTCCGGGCGCTCGAGGGCGCCCTGATCCGCGTCGTCGCCTTCAGCTCGCTCACCGGCCGCCCGCTGACGAGCGAGCTCGCGCGAGAGGTGCTCGCGAACCTCTACCCCCGCGCACCCCGCCCCGGACGCCCTCGCCCACGCACGATCGCCGAGATCCAGAGCGCTACTTGCACGCACTTCGACCTCTCCCCCGAGGAGCTCCTGTCGAGTGCCCGCTCAGCGCGGGTCGCCTGGCCCCGCCAGCTCGCCATGTACCTCGCCCGCGAGCTGACCGACGCATCGCTACCAGCCATCGGCCGCGAGTTCGGTGGCCGCGACCACACGACGGTCCTCCACGCATGGCGCCGCGCCACGGCCAGGCTCGCCTCAGAAGACGGCTCGCGGGAGGCTGTGGAGAAGCTGTTGACCGACCTCGGAGCCGGCGACCGATGAGCTTCGCCGCCCTCGCCCGACCGCTAAGCCTGAGAGACTTCCACACGGCCCTCCACAGTCCGTACACCGCCGCTGCCTGCAAACACCTGCAGGCAAGCCAAGTCCACATGTCCACAGCCCCTACTCACAACTATCTCCCCCAATCAGCAGCATGAAGATCTCTCTCTCCTCGGGTGAGTTGTTGACGCAGCTGCAGACGGCGAGCCGCGTCGCCTCGACGCGCAGCGCCGTCCAGGCCCTCTCCGGCGTGATGATCTCGGCGCACGACGACAGCTGCGAGCTGCTGGCGACCGACATGGAGGTCGGCCTGAGGATGCCGCTCGCGGCCGAGGTCTCCAGACCCGGCGCCGCGGTGCTCCCGGCGCGGCTGCTTCTCGACGTCGCCCGCTCCCTCGCTGCGGAGCGCTTGACGATGGAGCTGCGCGCCGCCGAGCAGGACGTGGAGCTGATCTGCGGCGCGACCACCTTCCACCTGCGCACGCTCCGCGCAGAGGACTTCCCGACGCTGCCCTCGCCGACGGCCGACTCCCGCGTGGAGCTCCCTGCGCCCGCCTTCGTGGAGACGATCTCGCGAGTCGCGAGGTCCGCTTCGAGAGACGAGACGCGGCCGGTCCTGACGGGCATCCTGATCTCGGCCGCAGGGCAGGAGCTGCGGATGGTCGCCACCGACTCCTACCGGCTCAGCGTCAAGGAGACCACCCTGGAGTCGGCGCTGGAGGGAACCCTCGAGGCGAACGTCCCGGCACGCGCGCTGCAGGAGCTCGCGAGGATCGAGCAGCAGACCGGCGCCGAGACGGTCGCCGTCAGCGTCGGCCAGAACCAGGCGATCTTCGAGCTCGGCGACGTGGTGCTCTCCTCGCGGCTGATCGACGGCCAGTTCCCCAACTACCGCCAGCTGCTGCCGGAGTCCGTGGAGCACGAGCTGCGGCTGTCGAGCGCGGAGCTGACCGACGTCGTTCGGCGCATCAGCCTCCTGGCTCAGAAGAACGCCCCGCTTCGAATGAGCTTCAGCGAGGGCTCCCTGTCGGTGTCCGCCCAGACCCCCGACGTGGGCGAGGCCAGCGAGGCGATCCCCGTGCCCTACAACGGTGAGCTGTTCGAGATCGGCTTCAATCCGGAGTTCCTTCGCGACGGTCTCGAAAGCATCGATACCGACGAGCTGGTCCTGAAGCTGATCAGCCCGCTTCGCCCGGGCCTGATCGAATCGCCGGACAGCGGTGACTTCGTCTACCTGATCATGCCGATCCGACTTAACGTGTGAGGCCATGCCGTCGGCACCGCGGCTCAGGGCCGCGACCTAGATGCGCGTCACGAGCGTCGAGATGCGCGACTTCCGAACCTACGCGCGTGCAACCGCGCGGCTCGGCTCCGGCCTGACGGTTCTCCACGGTCCCAACGGCGCCGGCAAGTCCAACCTGCTCGAGGCCGTGTACTTCGGCTGCACAGGACGCTCCCCGCGGACCCGCTCGGAACGTGAGCTGGTCCGCTTCGGCTGCCGCGCGACGCGCGTGACCGTCAACGTCGAGGAGGACGGGCGCGAGCACCAGCTGACGGTCGGCTACTCCTCGCCCGCACCCGGCGAGCCCGCCGTGAAGCGGATGACCTGCGACGGCGCGCTTGTCGAGCGGCTGCTGGATGTGCCGGTCAGGCCGCTGATCAGCGTCTTCCTGCCCGAGCGGCTCGAGCTGCTGAAGGGCCCGCCCGCGCTACGCCGTGCGCACCTCGACCAGCTGATCGCTGCGCTGTGGCCGGCTCGCGCGGCGACTCGCCGAGAGTACTCGCGGGTCCTCGCACAACGCAACGCGCTGCTCGCTCGGATCCGCGCCGGCCGCGCCTCGGATTCCGCGCTTGCGACCTGGGACCGCGAGCTGGCCGCACGGGCGCTGGCGCTGCGCGCCGACCGTGAGCGTGCCGTGGCGCTGCTCGCCGAGCCCTTCTCCTCGAGGGCCGGGCTACTCGGCCTGACCGGGACCGTAACCCTCGAGTACAGGCCGAGGTCGAGCGCGGAGGACGAGTCCGTGTTCGTCGCCGAGCTCCAGGAACGCCTCCACGGGGACCTCGAACGGGGCTTCTCCGGGCACGGGCCCCACCGCGACGAGCTCGCCCTGCTGAGGGACGGTCGCGAGCTGCGCGCCTTCGGCTCTCAGGGCGAGCAGCGCCTGGCACTGCTGGCGCTCCTCCTCGCCGAGCGGGCGCTGCTCGAGAGCGAGCGGGGGAACGTGCCGCTGATGCTGCTCGACGATGTGATGAGCGAGCTCGATGAGCGCCGCCGCGAGCTGCTGGCCGCCGAGCTCGCGAGCGGCGGGCAGAGCGTGATCGCGACGACCGATCTCGGCCACGTCCCCGGCGCCGACGCGCCGGGCGTGGCGCGCCTGGCGATCACCCCGGGCACGATCCTCCAGGAGGCGATCGCCGCATGAGCAGCCTGAAGGGCAAGCCGAATGCCGGGGGACAGGCGCGCAGGCGCGCACCGCGCGCGATCGCCGACGCGCTGTCGAGCCTCACGCCCTCGCTCGCCCCGGCCACCGCGCTCGCCCGCGTGCAGGAGGTCTGGCCGTCCGCCGCGGGCTCCGCGATCGCCGCCGCCGCCCGCCCTGTGGCGGAGCACGACGGCGTCCTCGAGGTGGTCTGCGAGGCCGCCGTGTGGGCCGCCGAGCTCGACCTCCTGGCGGGCGAGATCGTGCCGCGCATCAACGCCCGGCTCGGCGCCGAGACGGTGCGCGAGCTGCGCTGCCGCACGGGCTGAGCGGCGCCCCTGCGCGGGGGCTTTCCATAACCCGGGTTTTCCCTGCATTTTGGGGCCATTTGGGGCGCTCGGGAGGGCTGATCCGACCCCCTTTCCTGCTATCCTTCGGTATGCACTCAAAGAGCCCTGGCCGTGGTCCTAGCGCCCCGGAATCCGGGGCGTTTCCACGTCATCGGAGGGCCATTGGCATCCAGTAGTGACAGCGCCGGCAAGGGTGCCGGCAAAGGCAGTGGCGCCGACCGCACCAACACGAACGGTTCGGCTGATTACGGCGCCCAGGACATCACCGTCCTCGAGGGCCTCGAGGCGGTCCGCAAGCGTCCGGGCATGTACATCGGCTCGACCGGCGTGTTGGGTCTCCACCACCTCGTCTACGAGGTCGTCGACAACTCCGTCGACGAGGCCCTCGCCGGTTTCTGCACCGAAGTCGCGGTCACGATCCACCCGGATAACTCCGTGACGGTCCTCGACAACGGCCGCGGGATCCCGGTGGGGATGATGGAGAAGGAGGGCAAACCGGCGGTAGAAGTCGTGCTCACCGTGCTCCACTCGGGCGGGAAGTTCGGCGAGGGTGGCGGCTACAAGGTCTCGGGCGGTCTCCATGGCGTCGGCGTCTCGGTCGTCAACGCGCTCTCGGAAAAGCTGAGTGTCGAGATCCGCCGCGACGGCCACGTCTACTCGCAGGAGTACAGCCGCGGCGCGCCGCTCGCCCCGCTGCACGAGGGCGAAAAGCTCGCCAAGGGGGAGCCGACGAGCAACAGCGTGACCTTCCTGCCCGACGCTGACATCTTCGAGTCGCTCGACTTCGACTTCAGCACGCTCGAAGAGCGGTTGCGCGAGACCGCGTTCCTGACCCGCGGCCTGAAGATCTCGATCGTCGACGAGCGCGGCGAAGGGCACGCCGCGTCCTTCCAGTACGACGGCGGGATCGAGGACTTCGTCGTCTACCTCAACGAGAACAAGGACACGGTTCACCGCAAGGTGATCTTCTTCGAAGGCGAGTCCGACGAGGGCGCCGCCGAGGTGGCGATGCAGTGGAACTCCTCCTACCAGGAATCGATCCATGCCTTCGCCAACAACATCAACACGCGCGAGGGCGGCACCCATCTCAGTGGCTTCCGCTCGGCGCTGACGCGCACGCTCAACAAGTACGCCCGCGACCACGGCCTGCTCAAGGAGAAAGAGGACAACCTCTCCGGCGAGGACGCGCGCGAGGGCCTCACGGCGGTCGTATCGGTGAAGCTCGCCGATCCGCAGTTCGAGGGCCAGACGAAGACCAAGCTCGGCAACCCCGGCATGGCCGGCTTCGTCGAGTCGATCGTCAACACCGGCCTGGCGGAGTTCCTCGAGGAGAACCCGGCCGAGGCGCGGGCCGTGATCAACAAGGCCGTTCAGGCCCAGCGCGCCCGCGAGGCGGCTCGCAAGGCCCGTGACCTGACACGGCGCAAGTCGGCGCTCGAGAACTCCACGCTGCCCGGCAAGCTCGCGGACTGCTCGGTCAAGGACCCGAGCCTCGCCGAGCTGTTCGTGGTCGAGGGTGACTCCGCCGGCGGCTCGGCCAAGCAGGGCCGCGACCGCAACACCCAGGCGGTCCTGCCGCTGCGCGGCAAGATCCTCAACGTCGAGAAGTCGCGGATCGACAAGGTCCTGCAGAACGCCGAGGTCCAGGCGCTGATCACCGCGATCGGCACCGGCGTCCGCGACGAGTTCAACATCGAGAACGCCCGCTACCACAAGGTGATCCTGATGACCGACGCCGATGTCGACGGCGCGCACATCAGGACCCTCGCCCTGACGCTCCTGTTCAGGGAGATGAAAGAGCTGATCGAGGAAGGCTACGTCTACATCGCGAAGCCGCCGCTCTACAAGCTCGGGCAGGGTTCGCGCGAGCGCTACATCGAGAAGGAGTCGGAACTCGAAGAAGTGCTGCTCGCCGACAAGTGGGAGAAGTTCATGGTGTTCGACCGCCACGGCACCCAGTTCAAGCTGACCGAGCCGCGCTGGCAGCGCTTCACGAGGCTGCTCAAGCAATACGAAGGCTGGGCGCTGAGCCTTCGCGGCCAGTACGGCCACGACGTCGTCCAGTTCCTCGAGGAGTCCTCGCTGCTCGGCGAGGGCATCACGACGGCGGAGGGCGCGATCGAGCTTCTCAGCCGCGATAGCGCCGAGGGCGACGCGCACACCACCGAGATGGTCGACCAGGACCCGCTCGAGATCCGCGTCAAGGCGGTCGAGGCCAGAAGCGGCTTCGCCCGCACGCACCGCATCAGGCGCGCGCTGTTCGAGTCGCACGAGTACCGCGAGCTCGCCCGCGTGCACATGGAGCTGATCGAGCTCGCCGGTGTGCCCGCCTTCGACGTGCGCCTCGGCGATGCGGCCGAAGCGGCACTGTCGTTCGAGGCTCTGCACGAGGCCGTGATGAAGGTTGCCGCGAAAGGCGTGAAACTGCAGCGCTTCAAGGGGCTCGGCGAGATGAACGCCGACCAGCTGGGCGAAACGACGATGGCACCCGCGACCCGGGTGCTCGCCCAGGTCACGCTCGAGGACGCCGTGTCCGCGGACCGGATCTTCTCGAAGCTGATGGGAGACCAGGTGGAGCCGCGCCGAGAGTTCATCGAAGAGAACGCCCGGGCGGTGGCCAACCTCGATGTCTGAGGAGGTGAGCAATGGCATCCGCTGATGTGATCGGCGGCGGCAGCATCGAACCGCGCGCGCTCGAGGACGAGATGAAGACCGCGTACCTCGACTACGCGATGTCGGTGATCGTCGGGCGCGCCCTGCCGGACGTCCGCGACGGGCTCAAGCCCGTCCACCGCCGCGTGCTCTACGCGATGAACGAGCTGGGCCTGGGCCCCGGGCGCTCCTACTCCAAGTGCGCGCTGATCGTCGGCGAGGTGATGGGCAAGTACCACCCCCACGGCGACTCCGCGATCTACGACACGCTCGTTCGCATGGCACAGGAGTTCTCGATGCGCAACGAGCTCGTTGACGGCCAGGGCAACTTCGGCTCGATCGACGACGACCCGGCCGCCGCGATGCGCTACTGCGTGACCGGCGAGACCCGGGTGCGGACCGCGTCGGGCACGCACACCATCGCGAGTCTGGCCGGCGAGGCCGAGCCGGACAGCGACGTTCCCGTGGATCTCGAGGTGCTAGACCGCCTCGGCCGCCCGGTTCGCGCCTCGATGGTCTTCCACTCCGGCGAGCATCAGACGCTGCGGCTGCGTACGGCCGACGGCCACGAGCTCACCGGGACCACGAACCACCCCGTGCTGTGCCTGGTGGACATGGTCGGTGTGCCGCTGCTGATGTGGAAGCTGCTCGAGGAGCTCGAGCCGGGAGACAGGGTCCTGCTCAACCGAACGCCGTGGGCTCAGACCGCCGCGACGCCCGAGGAGAGCGCTCTGGGCCTGCTTGCCGGCGCGTTCGTGTCCGAGGGGTGGTTCTCCGCGGGGCGTGCCGGCTTCAACAACGTCGACGAGGACTTCTTCCGGGAGGTCGTCGCGGCATATGACGAGCTCGTCGGCGGGCGGCGTTACGTCACATCCCGCGTGATCCGGTCGGGCAGCCTCTGCCACGAGCTGGACGTCCAGAACCTCACCGCGTTGCGCAGCAGCCCGTTGGCCGAGCTGGAGGGTCTCCGCAGTGCGGAGAAGCGCGTGCCGGAGTTTGTCTGGACCGGCACGCCGGCCTTGAAGCGGTCCTTCCTGGCGGCCCTGTTCGAGGGCGACGGCTCGTCCTCGCTGCTCCCGCGAAGTACCGCGCAGATCTCTTATTCGACGAGGAGCCCGATGCTCGCGGACGGCGTGCAGCAGCTGCTGCTCGAGTTCGGTGTCGTTGCCCGCCAGAGCCGTTCCGCCCGGGGCGAGCTCAAGGTCGTCATCACCAACCGTAGGGATGCGCGCCTGTTCTCGAACCGGGTCGGCTTCGCGGGGCGCAAGCAGGCGAAGCTCGAAGGCGAGCTCGCGCAAATTCCCGGCCAGAGCCGGGCGCTCAGCCACGACCACGTTCCCCACCTCGCCGGCTACATCCGGGCTGAGGGCGCCTCGCGATACTCCGACCGAGATTGGCTGCGCCGGAACAACGTCGACAGGATCGAGCGCTGGGAGCGTGGCGGGACCGCGATCCTCGAGCGGATCGGCTCGACCGAGGTAAGGGAGGTCGTTGAACCGCTGGTCACCGGCGACTACTACTACGCGCGGGTCGAGTCGGTGGCCCCGGCGGGCGTCGAGCCCGTCTATTCGCTGCGCGTGGACACCGACGACCACTCGTTCCTGACCAACGGCTTCGTGAGCCACAACACCGAGGCGCGCCTCGCCCGGATCGCGACCGAGATGCTCCGCGACCTGGACATGGACACGGTCGACTTCACGCCGAACTACGACGGCAAAAAGCAGGAACCGGTCGTCCTTCCCGCACGCTTCCCGAACCTGCTCGTCAACGGCTCCTCCGGTATCGCCGTTGGCATGGCGACGAACATCCCGCCGCACAACCTGCGCGAGGTGATCGGCGCCACGGTCGCCTACATCGACGACCCGTCGATCGAGGTCGAGGGGCTGATGAAGCACATCACCGGACCGGACTTCCCCACCGGCGGCGTGATCCTCGGCCGCGCCGGCATCCGCGACGCCTATGAGACGGGCCGCGGCCGGGTTCGCGTGCAGGCCCGAGCGCACGTCGAGCCGCTGAAGCAAGGCAAAGAGGCGATCGTCGTCACCGAGCTGCCGTTCCAGGTCAAGAAGGGTGGCGACGGCGGGTTGATCCAGAAGATCGCCGACCTCGTCAAAGACGGCCGCATCACCGAGATCGCCAACATCGAGGATCACTCCGACAAGCGCGGCATGCGCCTGGTGATCGAGCTCAAGCGCGATGCGATCCCCAAGGTCGTGCTCAACAAGCTCTACAAGCACACGCCGATGCAGACAACCTTCGGCGTGAACATGGTCGCGCTGGTCGACAACGTGCCTCGCACGCTCGACCTGCGCGCGGTGATCCACAACTACGTGGCACACCAGCGCGAGGTGATCGTGCGCCGGACCAAGCACGAGCTGAGCGAGAAGGAGGCCCGCGCGCACATCCTCGAGGGCCTGCTCACCGCGCTCGAGCACCTCGATCAGATCATCGAGCTGATCCGTGGCTCGCGGGACCGCGACAGTGCCCGCGAGCAGCTGATGGAGCGCTTCAGGCTGAGCGCGATCCAGGCGACCGCGATCCTCGACCTGCGCCTCTCGCAGCTGACCGCCCTGGAGGCCGACAGCATCAAACAGGAGCACGCCGACGTGACCGAGCGGATCGCCGAGCTGCGCACGATCCTCGGCGACGAATCGCGCGTGCTCGGCGTGATCAAGGAGGAGCTGGCAGAGATCGCCGAGCGCTTCGGCGACGAGCGCCGCACCGAGATCAGCCACTCCGAGGACGAGATCGACATCGAGGACCTGATCGCCGACCAGCAGATGGTGATCACGATCACGCGCACCGGCTACATCAAGTCGCTGCCGCTCGCCACCTACCGCCAGCAGCAGCGCGGCGGACGCGGCGTGACCGGCATGGACATGAAGGACGGCGACTACATCGAGCACCTGTTCGTCACCTCCTCACACGACTACCTGCTGTTCTTCTCCAACCGCGGCAAGGTGTACCGCTCCAAGGTCTACGAACTGCCCGAGGCGCAGCGCACCGCCAAGGGCCGCGCGCTGGTGAACATCCTGCCCCTGAGGGAAGGCGAGCGGATCCAGGCGGTCGTCTCGACCCGAGACTTCACCGAGGCCAAATACGTGGTCTTCGCCACCCGCAACGGGACCGTCAAGAAGACCGAGCTCGAGGCCTACAACACGCCCATCAAAGCCGACGGCATCATCGCGATCAAGATCCGCGACGACGACGAGCTGCTCGCCGTCCGCGCGGTCGACCCCGACGACGAGATCATCATGGTCTCCAAGGCGGGCCTGACGGTGCGCTTCGCGGAGTCCGATGCGCGGTCGATGGGCCGCGACACGACCGGCGTGCGCGGCATGGACGTCGGCAAGACAGGCGAGGTGATCGCGATGGATGTCGCGCGGGATGACATGGACCTGCTCGTCGTGACCGAGAACGGCTATGGCAAGCGCACGCGGATCGACCAGTACCGCAAAACCAACCGTGGCGCCAAAGGCGTGAAGACGATCGGGTTGACCGAGCAGAAGGGCGCCCTGGCGGGAGCCCTGGTCGTGCGCGAACACCAGGAGCTCGTGTTCATCAGCGTCGGCGGCATGGTCCAGCGCACGGCCGCCGGCGGGATCTCCCAGCAGGGTCGCTCCGCGACGGGCGTGCGGGTGATGAACCTCAAGGACGAGGACCTCGTCAGCGCCGTCGCGCTCGTGGTCGACCCGGGCAATGCCAACGGCGGCGGCGAGCCCGTGGCCGCTCTCGCGGGCGAAGATGGCTTGGCTCCGGCCGAGGCCGGAGAGGACGCGCCGGGCTCGGGCGACGACGGCGCCGAGCCGTCCGAGGACTGATCTCGAAGCCGTCCGAGCGGCGGGCTAGCCTTTTCATCCAAACCGTCCAGTTTCGGAAGCTGGACTCAGATAGCCGCAAAATGGGGACGAAGTCGTGGGGGTGCGCGAAACCTCCAAGCTGCTGTCGGCCGCCCTCCTGACCGTCCTCCTGCTCCTCGCCGGCGTCCTCGCAAGCACCGCCCTCGCGCACACCGCCGGCAAGGCGCACCATCGGGGTAGCGGCGCCTCCGGGCATTCTCACCGTGTCCGTGGCGACCGCGCGAAGATCCTCCGGAGCCGCGTTCGGGCGCACGAGCAGACGCCCAAGCCTGCCAAGCAGCACGTCGCGAGAAAGCGCGAACGGACTCCCGGCCCCGCGCCCGCCTCCGCCGCCAAGCCGGACGCCGCCGCTGCCGCAGCCTCGATCGCGACCGTTCTCGCGACGCCGTGCCAGAACACCGAACTGACGCCGCAGCCCGGCAACATCGCGCTCGCGCGCGAAGCGGTCCTCTGCCTGATCAACCACGAGCGGGCCGAACACTCCATTGCGTCGCTGAAGACCAACGGCGAGCTCGAAGCCGCGGCTGAAGATCACAACGCGGAAATGATCCGGCTGGACTACTTCGCCCATGTCGCCCCCGACGGCGAGACGCCGGTCGAACGGATCAAGAAAACCGGCTACATCGCCGGCGAATCGGTCGGCTACGTGATCGGCGAGAACCTCGCCTGGGGCACCTACACCCTCGCGACGCCGAAGGCGATCGTCGAAGCTTGGATTGCCTCCCCCGGCCATCTCGCGAACATCCTCGAATCCCGCTACACCGAAACCGGCATCGGCGTCACGCCCGCCGTGCCCGAGTCGCTCGGCGAAGGCAACCCGGGCGCGACGTACGCCCAGGAGTTCGGCGTCATCGTCCACTAAGCGCTACGGAGTTCGTCCCTGGCACGCGCACTTCGTGGGCGTGCCAGAGACGAACTCCTCCGCTTACCGTGAACGGCCAAGTCCGCGCGCCTGCCCAAAACCGGCGCGGCAGGCGCTCGGCGCGCAGGCCGGCGACCGCCCGCCGTAGAGGCCCCCCCGTCGTCCACGTCCGCTACTCTGGCCAGACCAGAGAAAGGAGGTGGTCCAAACGTCAGGTGACAGTTTTTGCGGGACCCTGGAGGTGACCGGCCGTTAGGTCGGGAGGCTGGTCCGCCTAGCGGAATCCAACCCGGGACACCCCGAGACGGCTGCCGGAACTGGTCCCTCCGGCCGTAGCGCCGCCGAACTCGGTCTTTCCAGTCAGAGCAGTAGGCGAAGGGCGCCCACGGTGGGCGCCCTTCTGCCTTCTCGGCCTAGCCCTTGCCGCGCAGCGTGCGTGTCTTCCGCAGGTGGCGTCCTCTCGAGATGCGATCTCGTGATCTCTCCCACCTTTCGAACCACTCCGGGAGCGCGTTGATCGCCGTACCGATGCTCGTGAGGAGCAGCACCGCCGCCGCGGTGGCGGCGAGGATCACTCCCGCCGTCCGGTTTCCCGAGATCAACGCGCCTGCCGCAGGCCCGACCGCCATGCCGACCCTGCCCATCACCCCTCACCTCCCGACTTTCGTCGCAGACGGGTGACGTTGCTTGGCGACTCACCGCCCCCTGAGCGCCTCGCACGCGCTGCGCGAAGCACCGCCTGCACCGCTTGAACGTCAAGGTCGTTTTCTAGTTCGCTGACACGGTCCGAAACAACCAACCGGACATATTCGGCGACCGTCAAGCCGCGAATCTGCGCCTCGGCGTTGAGGGTGTCGAACCACTCGGGCGGCAACCGCAGATTGAGCTGTTCTCTCGCCATGATTCCATCCGATCAGCGTGCTACGTCGTAGCGTGCTACATCATCCTAAAGTTCGACGCAGGAGAATGCAAGCCGATCTCGACGGCGGCAGGTCCCTGCTCGTGAGATGATGGCTCAGGCTGCCTGTGGCAGGTACTGCAGCCAGGCGTGCGGGATCGTCGGGCTTGCGACCTGGATGAAGATCTCCGCACGCGGGGTGCGGGGTGCGCGACGAGGATGCATGCCCGCCTGGCGCGGCAGCCGGTCGGCCTTGCGGCGATTGCATGGCGCGCAGGAGGCGACGATGTTCTCCCAGCTCGAGGATCCTCCCTTGGAGCGGGGGATCACATGGTCGACGGTGAGGTTCGAGCGCGAGCCGCAGTACTGGCAGGTCCAGCTGTCACGCGCGAACACCGCCCGCCGCGTGATCTTGCGGCGGTGCGCATCGCGCGGCACCTTCACGTAGGAGACGAGCCTGATCACGACGGGCCGGGCCAGCGTCGAGCTCTCTGAGTGCAGCTCCCAGAGGCCGCGCTCGAGCAGCTCCGCCTTCTCCTTCAGCAACAGCACAACCGCACGCCGCACGGTGCAGACGTTGATCGGCTCGAAGGTCGCGTTGAGAACGAGCACCCGACCACCCATCGCCGCGCGAGGCGAGGTCTCAGGCCCGTGCCGCTGGTGCTCTGAGTGCGACACGGACCCCACCGGCTCGGGTGGGATCGCCGTCTCCATCTTCGCGCCGGAGTGTAGCGGGCGAAGCGCCGCACAGCGTACGGCCGGCCGCTCTCGTCCCACCGCCACGGCGGCGAAAACCGCGGCCCCTACGCCGCCCGTGCCGCCGCCCCGTAGGACCCGAGCACGCGAACCTGTTCGCAGATCGCCCGCAGGCCCGCGAGCGCGGCTCCCACAGCCGGCTCCTCGCCGCCCGCCGCGAGGTCGGCGAAGAACATGTAGGAGCCCAGCTCCTCACGCCGCGGCCGGGACTCGATCTTGGTCAGGTTGATCTCGCGGCTCGCGAACTCGCTGAGGCAGCGCACGAGCCAACCGGGGCGCTCCGCTCCCGGGCCCCAGAAGACGATCGAGCAGCGCCGGCCGGCCCCGGCAGCGCCGGCGCGCAGCGGCGGCGGTCCGTCCTCGGCGCGCGCTAGCCAAACGAACCGCGTTTCGTTGTCTGCGCGGTCCTCGACCCCTTCGCGCAGCACCGTGGCGCCGTAGATCTCAGCCGCCAGTGATGTGCCGAGCGCCGCCATCGCCGGGTCGCCGGCGGCGACGACCGTGCGCACCGCCTCGGCCGTTGAGGCTGCGGGGAGGATCTCCGCCCGCGGCAGCTCGCCGCGCAGGAAGCGGGCGCATTGGCCGGGCACCTGCGGATGCGACACGACCGTCGCGATCTCCTGCAGCGGCACGTCGGAGGCGGCGATCAGCGAGTGGCGCACTCGAAGCAGCGTCTCGCCGACGATCTGCACGCCGGGCGCCTCCTCCGCGAGCAGGTCCAGCGTGACGTCGATCGAGCCCTCCAGCGAGTTCTCGATCGGCACGATCGACAGCTCCACCTCACCGTCGCGCAGCGCCACCACCGCGTCGTGGATGCTGGCCAGCGCCACCGGCTCGACGGCCCCCGGCGCGGCGCCTGCCAGCAGCGCCTCCTCGCTGAACGTCCCCGCCGGTCCCAGAAAGCCGGCCCGCGGCCGGCCCTCCGGCTCAGGCGCGTTGCTCATCCCTGCCCGCCGCGGCCCCATCGCCGGCCAGCGCCAGCCGCACTGCCTCGGCCTCCTCGGGGGAGAGCTCGAGTTCTCCGCGCCCGCCCAGCACCCGCTTGCCGTAGACCCGCGCCTGGTCGCGGTGGTGGATGCACGAGAGCACGATCCCGGAGCGTTCGTCGTCGAGCAAGGCGATCGACATCGACTGGTGTCCTGAGAGCTCGTTGTAGGCGTCGTAGCGCACGAGCGCCCGGTGCGCGAAGGTGCCGCGCAGCGTCGCCTCGACGCCCGCGAGGCGCCCGTCGAGGCGCGTCGCGGTCTCCTCGACGTAGTCGCGCAGGGATTCGAAGGCCTGCTGCATCGTCGCCGCATGCGCGACCAGATCGCGCTCGGCGCCCTCTCCCATCACCAGCCGCTGCGCTTGGCGCAGCCTCCGCACGCGCATGCTCAGCGAGATGCAGGAGAGCAGCGCCACGACCGCGACCGCCGCGGCTGCGATCGCGATGATGCCCTGCGTGTCGGTGATCGATCCGACCATTCCTTCGCCTCAAGTTAGCCGCTGGCGCCGCGGCTATTCGCCGAAGATCGCCAGGTAGGTGTTCTTGTTGTTTTCGGCGTTCGTCTCGCCGGGGACTACCGCGACGTTGACCTGGGTCTTCGATGCCACGCCGAGCGGCACTCCGGTGACCGGGACTTCGACGTTCACCTTCTGGCCCGGCTGCGTCTGGTTGATGACCTTAGAGGCCTTCAGCGATTTGCCGGCGGCCGTGACGTCGATTTCGACCTTGACGTTGGTCTCGGCGCTTTCGCCGGTGTTTTCGACCGTCACCGTGAAGGCCGGGTTGCCGCCGCCGGCGATGTGGTTCAGCGTCGGTTCGGGCTGCAGGGTGTTGGTGCCTACCGCCACGCCCACCAAGGCGCTGCCGTGTGTCCCCGGCGTGGCCGTCGCGCCCGAGCCGGATTTGCCCTGGCCGGTGAGACGTTCGGCGACGGTGCTCGGCTGCAGCCAGCCGAGGTTCGGCAGGAAGCGGGCCGCGGGCGTCGATGCGTGGATTCCGTTCGAGGAGAGCGTCTGCTGGATCAGCGGCGCGACACGCTGCGAGTAGATCACGTCGGAGGCCAGGAACATCTCCATGTCGCCGGCGATCTTCGGCGCCGCCTGAGCGCTCTGGCCACCCAGCGCCGTCGGCAGCAGCGCGCCGATCTTGGTGATCCCTTCGACGCGGAGACCAAGCGCCAGCAGCAGGTCGCGCTGCGCGTTCGTCATCTCCCCCGGCACGCTCAGCGACTTCGCCCGAGCGTTCAGTTTCTGCGCTTCGACGAGCAGCTGGTTGACCTGGATCTGCACGTTGATCCCCGTCTTCCCGGCCGCTCCGGCGAGCGTCGTGAAGAGCGGCTTGGCGACCTGTGCTTCGTACTCCTGGGCGACTTCCCCGACGTGGCGGTTGTAGTCCTTCAGCGACTGCTGCTTCTGCGATTTGAGGCAGCCGTTGATCACCAGCACGATGATGATCAACAGCACGACTGCCACGCCGGCCGCGACGCGGCGGCGGACCATCAAGGTGTGGTGGTCGTACCCCGAGGGCCTTCCCGAGCCGGGTCGCCGCGGGCTCGGGCGCCGTGGCGCGCCGCTTCCGGGGCGGTCTGCGGCCGCCCGCGATCGCGGTGCTCGGGTTGACGGCCGAGGAGCCTTCTCCTCGCCATCGTCGAAGAACGACAAAAGCCTTCCACTCCTTTGCAGGGGTCCTGAGAGGGCCCAAGTATGACCTGAACCCCCCTGACGGACGATTTGCAACTTCTCGCTCATAGCGAATACTCCTGCAACGAGCGGAAAGGAGAGAGGGCGCCGGCGGCGAACGCGGAAGCCGGTGGAGTCGCCGCAGACCCTTCTCCAGAGCCGGGATGGCCCCTCGGGAGGCGCGGAGCTCCTCCTCGGGCGCTACCGGCTGCTCGCCAAGCTCGGCGCCGGCGGCTTCGGGGTCGTCTGGCGCGCGCGGGACGAGGTCCTGCAGCGCGATGTGGCCGTCAAGCGCATCTGGCTCGGGGAGCTCGGGGCGGCGGGTCACGCCGAGCGAGCTGCCCGCGAGGCCCAGGCCGCCGCCCGCCTGTCTCACCCGGCAATCGTCGCGCTGTACGAGGCCTGCCCGCAGGGCGAGGCCTTCTACCTGATCTCGGAGCTCGTCCACGGTCAGACGCTCGGAAGCCTGATCGCCGCCGGTGAGCTGAGCGACGCGCAGATCGTCGAGATCGGCCTCGACCTCGCCGACGCCCTCGATCACGCCCACGCACGCGGCGTGATCCACCGCGACATCAAGCCGCAGAACGTGCTCGTCCCCGACGCGCCCGCCGCGCGCACCGCAGGCGGCCGGCCGGTCGCCGCGAAGCTCACCGACTTCGGCGGCGCGAGCATCGTGGAGGAGGAGGCGCTGACGCGGACGGGCGACGTCCTGGGGACACTCGCCTACATGGCACCGGAGCAGAGCGAGGGCCGGGAGGTGGCCGAGGAGGCCGATCTCTACGCATTGGCGCTGGTCCTCTATGAGGCGCTCAGCGGCGAGAACCCGGTCCGAGGTGCGACCCCCGCGGCGACCGCGAGGCGCATCGGCACCCGCCTGCCGACACTCGGCCGGCTCCGCCGCGACCTGCCCACCGAGCTCGTCTGTGCCCTCGACGACGCGCTCTCGCCCGGCCCCCGCGACCGTGGCACCGTCGAGGACCTCCGCGTGGCCCTCCAAGAGGCCCGCGATGGCGGCCTCGCCGCGCCGCGCCCCCGGATCCTCCGCGCGCGGCGCCTGCGTGCACCTGAATGGGATGCCGCGCCCGCGCTCGAGGCGTTCGACGCCGATCGGACGGCGATGCCCGAGCCCCCGGCGCCCGTTCGGGCGCCCACGGCGGAGTCTGCCCCCCAACCCGACCGTGGCGGCCTGCCCCGCACGCTGTGGGCGGCGGTCGCGGTCGCAGCGATCGCCTGGCTCGCGATCACCGGCAAGCCGGGCGCCTCGTTGCTCCTCGCGGCGGCGCTCGCGCCGCTGGCCGCGATGCCGCGCGAGCCCTACTCACGCCGCGTCTCTCCCCAGTGGCTCGGCGCGGTGCTCGCGCCCGTGCTCGGGCTGGCGGGGCTGGCCGGCGCCTACCCGGCCCTCGCCGGGCAGCTGCGCCGCTGGCGCGCGCGCCTGTTGCTGGGGGCGCTCGGCTACTGGTGGACGGCACTCGCCGAGCCGCTGCTCGGCCGGCGCCTGTGGCTCGGGCCGCCGGCCCACACGCGGCCCTCGGCCGCCTGGGAGGGGTCGCTCTCGAGTGCCGCCTCTCACGTCGTCGGGCCGCTGCTCAGCACCGGCGTGCTGTTCGGCGCGCTTCTGTGGGGCGTCGGGGCGCTCTTGCTGCCGTGGATCGTGCGCGGGGCCCACGCCGCACTCGACGTGATCGCCGCGACTGTCTGGTCGGCGGCGCTCTGCTCGGCCGCGCCGGGGCTCGATGCCGGTCTCGGCGCCGCGGGCGCTCACCCCTCGCCGCGCGGCGCGGTGCTCGGCGCGGTGCTGGGCGGCCTCGCGGCGATCGCCGCACGCGCCCTGCGCGGCCCCGTGTAGGGCTCTCGCTCTCCGAGTGTGCATAGCATGGCCCTGCAGGGCCGCCCCCCGATCCCCCCCGGCGGTCCCGCGAACCCGCCGATGAACCTGCTGAAGAGCGTCGAGAACACAATCGCGAGACTCGTCGAGGGCTCCTTCGGACGCGCCTTCCGCTCGGAGGTGCGCCCGATGGAACTTGCCCGCAAGCTGGCCCGGGAGATGGACGCGCACCGCACCGTCTCCGTGTCTCGCGTGTACGCCCCGAACGCTTACGTCGTATGGCTCTCGCCCGAGGACCGTGAACGCTACGAGGGAGTCGAAGCGGAGGTCATCGACGAGCTCTGCGCCTACCTGCTCGAGCACGCCCGTAGAGAGGGCCTGATCCTCGCCGGCTCCGTGCAGGTGTCCTTCGATACCGACGAGCGACTCAGCCTCGGCGAGTTCGGCATCGAGGCCCTGTTGGTCCGCCCCGATGGTCAGAGTTCGCCCGATGGCCCGCGCATCGCTCCGGTCCCGCGGGACGAGAATCTCCCGGACGAGGAAGAGCACGGCAAGACGATGATCTACAGCACCTCCGCTCGGGTCCGCGGCCCCGTCGAAGAGGCCCACGCGCAGCGGGTTCCCCGCGCGCTGCTGTCGGTCGGCGGCCGGCGCCTGCTGCTCCCCGCGGGCGGCGGCACAGTCGGGCGCAGCCGCGACTGCGACGTGGTGCTCGACGACACCGGCATCTCCCGGCGTCACGCCCAGATCCGGCCGGGAGGGGCCGGTTGGGAGATCGAAGACCTCGGCTCCACCAACGGCGTGCTCGTCAACGGCATCGAGATCAGCGGCCGCCACGCGCTGCACTCCGGCGATCGCGTCGAGTTCGGCTCGACGGAGGCTCGTTTCGAGCTGGCATGAACTCGCTGGACCCCGTCTCCGTCGCGCTCAAGTTCGGCTTCCTCGCCGTCCTCTACCTGTTCCTGCTGTGGGTCTCCCGGAGCGCCGGCCGAGATCTGCGCGGCGTCCCGGCCCAGCAGCGCGATTCGCTCGTCGCGGATGCCCCGCCGCCGGACGCCACCGGCATGTACTCGGCCTCGACACTCGGCACCGTCGACTACGCCGGCCGCGCCCCCCGCCTGGTCGTGGAGCGGGCCCCCGGCCACGATCCGGGGATGATCTACGACCTCGACGACGATCTCGTGCTCGGTCGCGGCGACCATGCCGCGATCCGCCTCGAGGATCCCTTTGCCTCGGCCCGCCACGCTCGCATCTTCGAGCAGGGCAGCAGCGTGATCGTCGAAGACCTCGGCTCGACCAACGGCACGTATCTGAACGAGGAGCTGCTGGAGACACCGAGGCCGCTGCACCCGGGGGACCGCGTCCGGATCGGCGACAGCGAATTCGCCTTCGAGGTCGACTAGATGGCAGCTTCGGGCTCGACCATCCTCCCCTCGGTGAAACCAAGGCAGAGGCCCACGACGATGGGATCGGCCGCCTAGGTGCTGCGCGTCGCCGAGCAGTACTCGGGAAGCGACACGGGGCGCCAACGCCGCGCCAACGAGGACTCGTTGATGGTCCGCTCGCCGCTGTTCGTCGTCGCCGACGGCATGGGTGGCGCACAGGCCGGCGAGGTCGCCTCGCACCTCGCGGCGGAGGCCTTCCGCGGCGGCCTCCCGGACGCGGCGCAGCCCGAGGCTGCGCTCGCCGATCTCGTCCAGGAGGCGAACGCCCGGATCCACGAGCTGTCTCATGCCAACGCCGAGCAGGCCGGAATGGGCACCACCCTGACGGCGATCTACGTCGGCGAGCGCGAGGTTGCGATCGCGCATGTCGGAGACAGCCGCGCCTACTGCCTGCGAGACGGCCAGCTGCTGAGGCTGACCGACGACCACTCGCTCGTCGACGAGCTGATGCGACAGGGCCGGCTGACGCCGGAGGAGGCCGTTGAGCACCCGCAGCGATCGGTGATCACCCGGGCACTCGGGATCGAGGGCACGGTGGAGGTCGACACGCGCTCGTTCAAGGGCCTCGCCGGCGACGTCTACCTGATCTGCAGCGACGGCCTCACGACGATGGTCTCAGAGCAGCAGATCGCGGAGGTGCTTCGTCGCAGCCCGCGCCTGCGCGACGCCGGTGAGGCGCTGATCGCCGCCGCCAACGAGGCCGGCGGCCGTGACAACATCACCGTGGTCCTGTTGCGCCTCGAGGATGTCGGCGGCGACGGGGCCGTGGCCGAGCAGGCCACGTTGACGGGCATCCCAGC
>WNFI01615396.1_pt2 | contig 24298 bp, 17 predicted proteins | sample 5400471 | NCBI WGS metagenome assembly WNFI01 (sample SAMN13153348, study PRJNA577476) | soil metagenome | isolation source: 100 cm saprolite on Douglas fir-dominated hillslope | place: USA:California | collected 2013-09-17 | reverse complement strand
GGGCCCAGTGCTCGAGCAGCGCCGCCTCCTCCCGGTCGATCGTTCCCGCGGCGAGCCGGCGAGCGATCTCTTCGCTGCCGTCCTCTCGGTCGAGCCACAAGAAGTTCTCGCGCGGCTCGCTCCGCATGACCGGGTAGGCGGGATCGGTCGTCAGTGCAGCGTGGCTCTGTGGCGGAGCAACGCGCGCGGTTTCGGGCAGCAAGAGGTCCAGCACGCCGATGAGCCCTCCCTGGATGAGCGCCCGCGTACCGATGGTCCGGATATTCTCGATCACGGACTTGTCCCTGCTCGCTCCGCGAACTTTCCATTCCCGCAACATCCTGTCACGAGCAAGTCGCACTCTTTCCTTGATTGGATGCGCCATGCTCGGCATAGACCTCACAGGGGTACCGGGGGGTCAAGGGCGGTCTAATTGTGCGCGCCAACACGCGATACAGCCAGCGCTCGATGATGAAGACTTATTCCCCAACGCTGCTTTCGACAAGGGGCACGGCCTTTGCCTTGACCGTTGTGACATATGGTTTCCGTTCGATGCTTCCAGCCAATACCGCCGCGCGTTCAGGTGACCGTGACGGCGGGCGCGAGATCCTGCCGAGGCGGCGCCGGGGTCTCTATGACCGCTCGCGGGACCATCACCGCGATGAGGCTCAGGGAGGGCACCGGGAGCAGCCGATCGATCACCCGGAAGATGGGCGTGAGCAAGTTGAGCAGCAGGATCTGCCCTAGGCCGAACGTGCGGCGGCGGAGGATCCTCCCATTGAGGAACCACGCGAAGGTGCCGATACGGTTGAACTGCACCATGTCGCGGACCTCGAAGCCGCAGTCTTCGGCGAGCTTGCGGAGCTGTTCGCGGCTGTAGCGGCGTTCGTGGCCGAGGACCTCGTCGAGCGTTCCGAAGTTCCACTGCCCCTGCGGCACGAGGATGATGGCGTTGCCATCCGGGCGGAGCACGCTCTTGATGTTCAGCAGCGCCGCGCGGTCGTCTTTCACGTGTTCGATCACGTTGAGGCAAATCACCGTGTCGTAGGGGCCTTCTTCGCGCGGATAGGAACCGAGATCGGTCACGTCGCAATAGACCGCCCTGACGTAGGGGCGGTCGGCCCGCAACACCGCGAGCGTTTGCAGATACAGGGGATTGATGTCGCTGACCACGTACTTGCTGCGTGGGAGGAGCTGGCGCGAGAGGTTTCCCACCCCACTTCCGATTTCCAGCACCTGGCTGCCGCAGAAGGGGCGGACGACGTCGGCCATCCAGGCGTTGAACCGCGGAGCGCGGGAGAGGCGCGCCAGAATCTGGCTGCCATATGCGTCCTGGCGGTAGACCTCGTCGCTCAAGGCAAATCGGGCGATGGCGGCCAGCGCGCGGAATCCGTCGCGCCAGTTGATCTTCTTGCCGTCCGCGTAGGTGCGGCCGGAGTAGCTGATCGGCAGCTCGTAGATGCGCGCACCCCGCTTGGCCAGCTTGATGGTCAGCTCCGGCTCGAGGCGGAAGTCGTTGCTGACCAGCGGAATCGATTTGAGCAGCTCGGTACGCACCGCCTTGTAGCAGGTCTCCATGTCCGTCAAATTGATGTTGGTGACCAGGTTGGTCAGGAAGGTGAGCAGCCGGTTCCCCAACTCGTGGCGGAAGAGCATCGCCCGGCGCACTTCGCCGCCGGCGAACCTCGAGCCGAACACCGCGTCGGCATCCTCGTCGAGAAAGACGCGGACGATGCGCCGCAGATCCTTCGGGTGATACTCCAGGTCGGCGTCGTGGATGACGGTGATCTCGCAGGTCGCCTCGGCGAGGGCGGTCTGCACCGCCTTTCCCTTGCCCTGGTTCTTCTCGTGGCGGAGGAACTTCCACGACATCTTGCTGCCGGCTGCCGGCAGCTTCCCTCGGAACGACTCGAGTACCTTGGCCGTATCGTCGCGCGAGCAGTCGTCGACGACGATCACCTCGACGCGCGACAGCTCGGGGCTGGCCTCCAGGATCTTCAGCCGATCGAGAGAGGCCGCCACCAGGTACTGCTCGTTGAAGACCGGGACCAGCACCGACAGCGATGTCTGACGTTCGTTGGTCACGCGTTGCCTCGAAAAGCAAGCCGTGTTCCTAGCACAACGGGTAGCTCCAATGCGGCCTACCGGCCCCCAGAGCGCCCCACCGACACCGGCTGCGCCCAAGGCGACGCCAACACCGGTGGCCGGCCGCTGTCCTGGCGGGTGCGCTGCAGCTCGATCTCGGTCACCAGCACCGTCGGCGCCACGGTGGAGACGGGCACGAACCCACTCTCCGCCCCGCAGTAGCCATTGAACACGCGCGGATCGTCGCCGGTGGCGGCGATCTTGTTGATGCTGCTGAGCGGCGTGCCGACGATCTCCACGCCGCGCACCAGCGTCTCTTCGCCCGTCTTCGCGTCCACCTTGTAGACCAGGCGCGGCTGGCCCTTGAATGCCTGGTAGGCATAGCCCGAGGTGTCGGTGTTGCCGCCGGTGACGTCCTCGATCAGCAACCCGAACGGCTTCTCCTGCCGGCGGACTTCGGCGAGCAGCATCTGCTTGAGCTTCGCCCGGGGCACGGCGCGCGACGACTCGACGATCAGGTTCGACATGCGCGCCACCGGGTCGCGGCCCGGAGACGAGCGCCCGTGACCATTGCTGAAGGCGAAGCCACTCACCGGGGCCCGGGAGAGCAGGAAGCTCTTGAGCGTGCCGCGGTCGACCAACACCGTCCGCTGTCCGGGGACGCCCTGGTCGTCGTAGCGGTAGACCCCGTTCAGCTCCTCCTCGCCGAAGCGCGCGCGCGTGGGATCGTCGACGATGGTCAGGAACGGCGGCAGGATCTGCTGGCCGATCTGTCCCTTGAAGGTGTGCCCGTCCTTGTCGTCATTTTGCCGCTCACCCTCGAGCCGGTGGCCCACCGCCTCGTGGAAGAGCACGCCGGCCGCCTCTGGCGCGAGCAGCGCCGGGCCAGTGTATGGCTCGAGCACGGGCGCCTTGCGCAGCGCGAGCAGCTCGCCGACCAGACGGTCGACGTGCGCCGAGAGCGCCTCGCCGCGCGGCAGGCGCGCCTCCTCGGCGGCGTAGAAGTCGCGGCTGTTCTCCAGCAGCATGCCGTCGGGTGCGCGGGTCCAGGCCTGCACGTGCAGGCCGTAGATGACCTGCTCGCCGACGAGGCGCGTGCCCTCGGTGGAGGCAAACTCGCGCTCCTCGTGGTGGACCGAGGCGCGGATCTGCGAGTCGAGAAGCTCGGGATACCTTCGCAGGCGCCCGCTCTGGGCGCGCAGCTCGGCGCGCCAGCCGTCGCGGTCGAACCCGTGCGGAACGGTCGGCCCGACCTCGACGCTGGGCCGCTCTCGCGAGAAGCTGGGCGGGCGGTCGGGATCGTCGGGCCGATAGACCTCCTTCCCCTTCTTCTTCAGATACGCCGAGAGCGACTTCTTGTACGCCTCGTCGGTCAAGAGCCAGAGCGCATTGCGCAACGCCGCGGGGTCGTCGTCGAGGGGCGCTTCGCGGCCCGCCTGGTAGCCGGAGTCGGCGCCGTCCATGTCGAACAGCTCCGCGCCGCCGCTGTTGTCGAGCTGGTAGCTGCCCACGCGCACGTCGACCTGCAGCCGCCGCTCGCGGCGCTGTTGGTCGAAGAAGATCGATCCGTACTTCGCCCCTACTTCCTGCGCGCTGCTGCCGCGCACGGCATAGGAGAGGAAATAGGGAGCCTGGTGGTCGCGCAGATGGAGGTCGCGTTGGCTGCGCTCCAGCTCCTCGACCAGGGCCGAGAGGAGACGCTGGCGCGGGTCCTTCGCGTCGGCGATGAAGCGCGGCGAGGGCTGCGCGGCTGCGGCGACAAGCAGGGCGAGAGCGAGGGCGGGCAGGGGCATTCCAGCTCCTTGAGGAATGCCTTTCTAACAGCGAACGGCGACGGAAGCTGCCCGCGGCGCGCCCAAGGGCCGCCTCAGCGCTGCACGATCACCTCTTGGACGAAGTTGAACGGGAGGCTCGCCCCGCCCGACCCCAGCACGCCCGACACCGCCACCTCGGCGCGCCCACTCTGCAGTGCCCGCCACGCAGCGGCCGCGCCGGCGAAGCGCATCGCCACCGGGAACGTGATGGTCTTCTTGCCCTGCGCGTCGAGCCGCCCCAGATCGCGGGCGGCGAAGTGGCCGACCTCGGCGCCCGCCACCCGCAGCGCGCCGGTCACGTCGGCGAGCGGCAGCGGGTACTCGTTCTCGTTCTCCACCACCAGCGGCAACTGGAGGGTCGCGCCGCTGAGCGAGATCTCGCTCAGCGTGGGCGAGCCCACCGTCACCTTGGGGATCTTCGGAAGCGTCAGATTGCCCTGGGTCGCGAAGGGCAGCGCGACGATGCCGACCGGCGTCTCCACGCCGATGTGCCCGTCGGCGCTCCAGGCCACCGCCTTCCGCCTCAGCACCGCCTCCACCGAGCTGGCGAGCTCGGAGAAACGGATCGCCGCGGGCAGCACCACCTCGGCGCTGCCGCGGGCCGGGATGAGGATGCCGTTCGGCGGCTTGCCGGTGGCGATCGGCTTGCCCTCGACCAACAGCCGGTAGTCGGTCTCCGCCAGCGAGAGGGCATCGCCGTTCGGGTTGTCGACCTTGAAGAGCAAGTGCAGCGTGGCCCCTTCGAGGGAGATCTCGGAGAGGCTCGCCGACTGGAAGCTCACGCCCGGCGGCTCGAAGCCCCTGGCGAAGATCGACCGGATGAGCGTGCAGCCCGCGCCCGAGAGCGCGGCGACGCAGAGGGCGAGCAGGACAGCGTTCCTGGACAGCCGAGTCAGCATGCCGGCGGAGGTTCTCTCACGCCGTGCGGATCTTGTCGCGGCCGAACGTGACCTTCTTGCACGCGTTGCGCGTATCCACCACCAGCTTCGCGTCGCGCACCACCTGCGCGTAATCGATGCAGTCGTGGTCGGTGAGGATCACCACCGCGTCGGCCTCGGCCACGGAAGTGGTCAGATCGGCGCTCGCCATCTCCAGCATGTACTTGGGCTGGTGGCGCATCTCCTTCATCTTCGGCACGTAGGGGTCATGGTAGTCGACCTGGGCGCCCTTCTGCCGGAGGAGCTCGATGACGCGGATGCAGGGGCTCTCGCGGCAGTCGTCGATGTTCTTCTTGTAAGCGAGCCCGATCACCAGGACCTTCGATCCCTTGAGCGACTTGCTCTGCTCGTTGAGCGCCTCCATGGTCCGCTCGACCACGTGGTACGGCACGGCGGTGTTGATCTCGCCGGCCAGCTCGATGAACTTGGTCTGGAACTCGAACTCGCGCGCCTTCCAGGTCAGGTAGAACGGGTCGATGGGGATGCAATGGCCGCCGAGGCCGGGACCCGGATAGAACGGCATGAAGCCGAAGGGCTTGGTCGCCGCCGCATCGATCACCTCGAACACGTCGATGTTCATGCGCTCGCAGAGCAGCTTCAGCTCGTTCACCAGCGCGATGTTGACGCAGCGGAAGATGTTCTCCAGCAGCTTGGTCAGCTCCGCCTCGCGGGTGCCGCGCACCGGGACCACCTTGGTGATCGCGGAAGCGTACAGCTCGGTGGCGAGCTGCGTGCACTGCGGCGTGTAGCCGCCGACCACCTTGTGGATGGTCGCGGTGTTGAACGTGGGGTTTCCCGGATCCTCGCGCTCCGGCGAGAAGGCGAGGAAGAAGTCGATGCCCGCGCGCAGCCCGGAGAGTTGCTCGAGGAGGGGCTTCACCACCTCCTCGGTGGTGCCGGGATAGGTGCTGCTCTCGAGCACGACCAGCTGCCCGGAGCGCAGGTGCGGCCCGATCGAGCGCGTGGTGTTCTCGATGAACGACATGTCCGGCTCGCGCGCCGGCGTCAGCGGCGTCGGCACGCACATGATCAGCACGTCGGCATCGCGGGCGCGGCGGAAGTCCATGGTGGCGCCGAACGCCTTGCGGCCCGGCTCCTGCAGCTTCTTCACCCGGCCGCCGTCGATGTGGCGGATGTAGCTCTCGCCCTTGGCCAGCGCGTCGACCTTGCGCCCGTCGATGTCGAAGCCGAGGACGGGAAAACCGTTCTCACCAAACGTCAGCGCGAGCGGAAGCCCGACGTATCCGAGACCGCAGATCCCCACCACCGCCTGCCGCGACCGGATCCTCTCCAGCAGCGTCGGCTCCTGTACCTGCAGCATGTCCCGATCCCCTTCGTTCCCGGCACGGTTGAGTGCGAGACGCTTGCTGCGGGGCGCCGGATTGCCCTGCGCGGTTGCGCGGAACCTAGGCACTGGCGAGCGGAGCCCGGCGACACGTCGGTCGCCTCCACGGACAGCTCGAAGGGGAGGTTCCCGCCGAAGCAGAAGAGCGCGACCGGCCGTCCCAGCGCGCGCACCTCGATGCAACGCTCCGGCGCATAGCGGTCGCGGGCGAAGCCGCGGAGCCGCAGCTCCTCGAGGCGCGCCAGCTCTTCCGGCGCGGCAGGCCTCTGTTCCACCTGCGTGTGCGGAACGAACCATCGCTGCACGAAGACATGGTCGCCGGAGCCGCGCAGCTCATCGACGATGGCGAAGGCGCGCTCGCGAGGGAGCAGCGCGGCAGCACGCCGGTGCAGGACCCCTGGCACCAGCCGCTCGTAGCCGCGGTGCTCACCCACCGCGAGCTGCACGCCCCCGCGCCGCTCCAAGCGTACGATGCGGGCCCGCGCGCTGTCGGGCAAGGCGAACAGCCGCCAGGGCAGGATTCGGTTCTGCTCGGCCCCGTCGATCTGCACCGTGCTGTGCGCGGCGGTGGAGCGGCGCCGGTTGCGCTCGGCCGGATCGCGCGCGTAGACGAAGGTGCCGCGGTCGACGACCAGGTCGGTCGGACCCCAGCTCACCTCGACGCCATTCTTGTCGTTGTGCGCGTGGCCGCCGCAGCCGCCCTGCCCGTTCGGCCCGCTGCTCAGGCAGAGGTAGCCATCGGCTCCGCGTAGCACCGCCACGCCGGCGTCGCGCAGCACCACGCTGCCGCGGAAAGCGCGGGCCGACAGCCCCTCGTAGCGCGCCACACCGTCGGCCCCGAGCAGGAACGCCACCTCCGGCGGACAGGGGGCGCCGTCGGACTTGAGCGCGCCCTCATTGAGCGCGGCGGCTCCCAGCGCCGGCAGGTAGCCGCCCTCGAGCGCCGGGCGCGGAAGCAGCGGCAGGCCGCGGCAGGAGTCGAGATCGCCGAGCTGCGGCAAGAGGCCGGACGGCTTGAGCAGCTCGCCCGCGCTGCGAAAGAGCATGGCGATGCGGCTCTCCAGCCCGCGGGGCAGGTGCGCGCCCGCCGCGCGCGCCGCGAGCCAGGCGGCGAGGAAGAGCTCGGCGCACAGCCGCTGGTAGCCCGAGGACGACTCGAAGTGCGTGCCGTCCGGGCGCACCTGCCGAAAGATTTCTTCCCACAGCACCCGGCCGCTCTCCTCGCGCCAGCGGCGCGCCTCGGGCAGCTCGGGGAAGAGCGAGCCGATCACCACCAGCCCGACCAGGTCGGCGGCGTAGTGGTTGGTGCGCACGGCGCCGGTGTCCTCGAGGTGGGTCTCGATGAAGCGGCCGTGCTCGCCCAAGAGGACCGCCACCTCGCCCTGAGCGGCCGGGGTGAAAACGGGGTCGTCCTCGACGAAGGCGAAGGCGAGCGCCGCGTGCATCGCCCGCGCGGAGACCTCCATCGCGCAGGACCACTGCACACCGCGGCCGGCCGGGCAGTCGGCGCGGAACTGCCGCAGGGTCGCGAGGAACGCCCGCGCCCAGAGCGATCGCTCCGCCGGATCCTGCGCGAGCCAGCGCGCCTGGCCGTAGCGCCACAGGTGTGAGAGTCGGCCCACCTCCCAGGCGGCCTTGGCGTCGGCGCCGGACTGGAAGAGGTTGACCAGCGGCCCCTCCTGGGTCGGGTCGTAGCGAACCTCGCGGGCGAGCGGATCGCGATCGAAATCGAGCGGCGCTACCTCGCCCGATCCCGCCCCTCCCGCCTTCGCGCAATCCACCAATCGGCCGAAGACCGTAAGCCTGCCCTCGGTCGCGGCGCGCGCCTCGCGCAGGATCTCCGCGCACTCCCCGGGCCAGCGCTCGCGGGCGATGCGCGCGGTGCGCTCGCGCGCGCGCGGCGAGGTGTCGAGGATGGAGGGGCGCGGCCCGCGCAGCGGCGCGGCCTGGTTCGCCGGGAGCCGTGGAACGCCCAGGACGTCGCCGGGCCGCGCCCGCAAGAGCTGCCGCCTCAGCGCCTGCGCGGGACCGGCGAGCACCTTGCGGGCCCGCGCCGTAACCGCGCGGGCCAGCTCGCTGGGCGGCACCGCCCCGGCGAGATAGGCAAACCAGTCGAGATCGGCGCCGCGCATTCGGTTCCCCAGCCCTTCGCCGTCAGGCGGCGCGGTCGCCCGCATCCAGCGCGGCGGCGACGATCCGCTGCATCTCGCCCACCCGCGCCTCCCAACCCTCGCCGCGCACCTGCGCGGCGCGCACCTCGCTGGGCCCGCCGCCCGCGGCCACCGCCGCAGTGATCTCGCGCACGATCTCGTCGGGGCTGCGTCCGATCCGGCAGAGCCCCAGCCGCTCCACCTCGGGGATGGCAGTCGAGACCACCGGCAGGCCCGCCGCCAGGTACTCCCGCACCTTGAGCGGGTTGGCCGCGAGCGTCAGCTCGTTCAAGCGGAACGGCATCAGCGCCACGTCGAACGCCTTGGCGTAGCGCGGCAGATCGGCGTACGGCTTGCGCCCCAGCACGCGGATGTTGCTCGCGCCGGCGAGCCGCGACAGGTCGGCGGTGGCCGAGCCCAACAGCACCACCGTGCCGCCGCGGAACGAATCGGCGACGTGGCGGATGAGGTCCAGGTCCACCCAGTCGGCGATCAGGCCCCAGAAACCGATCACCGGCCCCGGCGCACCCGACATCTCCTCGGGGATCGAAGTGGCCGGGTCGATCGCCTTGGCGAAGTGCTGCAGGTCGACGCCGTGCTGCACCAGGTGGGCGCGCGGGTTGATGCGGCGCTTGTCGTCGCACAATTTCTCGCTCGAGCAGATGACCACGTCGGCGCGCCGGAGCAGCCGCTCCTCCAGCTCGCGGATCTCGCCCGCCGGCGCATCCGAGAAGGCGCTGAACTCGTCGACGCAATGGTAGACGACCAGCTCTTCGCCCAGCGTTCCAGAGACCGGCGCGGACGAGGGAAGGAAGGACCACGAGATCGGCCTCTCGAACCCAAGGCGGTCCATGGCGTGCTTCACCTGCGCGCGCAGCAGCGTGCCGTTGGCGCTGCGCACCATCTCCGAGCCGTAGAAGGGAATCGCGAGCGGCGTCAGCACCCAGATGTTCGGGTGCCGCTGGTCGAGCCCCAGGATCGCGCCCTTGGCGGCGAAGGCGAGCTTCTTGCCGATGCGTTTCAGGTCGCGCGCGCTGGCGGTGGGACGCCGGTTGCCGATGCTGTTCACCCACAGCACGCGGTTCTCGCGGGCGAGGATCTTCATCGCGTGCATCTTCGACAGCGGATCGCCGTCCCAGTCGTTGGAAAAACAGACGATGTCCCTGCCCTGCAGAACTCCCATCGTGTTCCCCTCCTTTGCCTGTCGCAGCGTTGGTTTCGGCGAGGTGGGCGCCGCCCCCTCGAAGGTGATCTCGGGCGCGCGCGCCGACGCGTCGGACGGGCGAAACGAGACGTCGTGGACCCGGCGCCAGAGCTCCAGCACCCAGAGGGCGAACAGCTCCTCCTTGCGGTCGGAGACGCCGTGCTTGTGGTCCTCGAGGAGGCGCGCGATCGGCTTCTCGCCGAACCGCCGGCGCGCGAACGAGTCGGACGAGAGCAGCGCCTCGCGGAGCTCCCCATGGAGCTGACCGCGCATCCAGCCCGACACCGGCACGCTGAAGCCGCGCTTGCCAAGCTCGGTGCATTCGGGCGGCAGCCGCTCTTCCGCGGCCTTGCGCAACAGCCATTTCCCCGCGCGGCCGCGCAGCTTCACCCCCTCGGGCAGGCGCGCGCACCACTCGACCATGCGGTGGTCGAGAAAGGGCACGCGCAGCTCCTGCGAGGCAGCCATGGTCATCTTGTCGGCCTTGACCAGCAGATCGTCGGGCAGCCAGACGCGGCGATCCAGCTCCAGCATGCGCTCGAGCGGAGGCAAGCCCTCGGTCTCCGCCCAATGGCGCGCGAGCCTTTCTTGAAGCCTCGCCGAGGTCTTGCGCTGCGCGAAGATGCCGCCAGGCTCGCCGCGCAGCATCTGCTTCTCCTCGTCGACGAAAGCGCAGGAGACGCCGCGGTAGCGCTCCTCGAGCGGCAGCGCCGCCCAGCTCAGGTACTTGCGGATCTTCGGCTGGCGGATGGCGCGCAGGGCGAGCGGCGCGGTGCGGTCGACGGCGCCCACGGCCGCGGCGCGCAGCCGCTCGATCATCAACATGGTCCGGTAGATCGGATAGCCGGCGAGGATCTCGTCGGCGCCCTCGCCGGAGAGCACGACGATCACTTCCTCGCGGCACCCGGCGGGCCTGGGGCAGCTCCGAGCCGCCGTCCTCGGTCTTGTAGCGGACGGAGAAGCTCTTCACCCGCTCGCCGCCGTGCTTCTGGGCAAGGTCGACCAGCATCGCCGTCATCACCGACGAATCGAGCCCGCCGGAGAGGAAGACGCCCAGCGGCACGTCGCTCATGCGGTGGCCCTGCACCGTCTCTTCCAGCCGCTCCCAGAAATCCTGCGCCAGCTCGACGTCCGAGCGCGCGTCGGGCTCGGTGGGGAAGATCGTCTGCCAGTAGCGCCGCACCGAGAGCTTGCCGCCCTCGAAGACGGCGAGGCACGCAGGCTCGAGCTTGTGGATCTGCTCGAACGCGGTCAGGCCCGCCGGCACGTAGCGCAGCGACAGGTACAGATCGAGCGCGTCTTCATCGAGCTGGCGCGGCACGGATGGATCGAGCAGCAGCGACTTGACCTCGGAACCGAAGATCAGCCGCTCCTTGCCCAGGTGGTAATAGAGCGGCTTGATGCCGAGCCGGTCGCGCGCAAGCAGCAAGCGGCGGCGCTTCGCGTCCCAGATCGCGAACGCAAACATACCGCGCAGGCGCTCGCAGAGGCCCTCGCCCCACTCCTCGTAGCCGTGGACCAGCACCTCGGTGTCGCAGCGGCTGCGGAAGACGTGGCCGGCAGCGGCCAGCTCGTCGCGGAGATCGAGGTGGTTGTAGATCTCGCCGTTGAAGGTGACGTGGATGCTGTTGTCCTCGTTGGCCATCGGCTGGCCGCCGGCCTCGCTCAGATCGACGATCGAGAGGCGGCGGTGTCCGAGCGCGCAGGGACCGTCGAGGTACGCCCCGCTGCCGTCTGGGCCGCGGTGGGCGATCACGTCGGTCATGCGCTGCAGGAGCGCGCGATCGGCCGGCCGGCTCTCGTCGCGGTTTACGAACCCGCTGATGCCGCACATTGGCCCTCCGGAACCGGCGGAGCAGACGCCGGCACGTCGGCGCCGCGATCGATGGCCCCGCGATAGATGTCGAAGAGCCTGGCGAACGGCTCCACCCCCGCGGACGCCCCCTCGCGCCGACCCTCTGCCGGGCCCGGGGCCGCGAGCGCCTCGCGCAACGCGCGCGCGAGCTGCAGATCGTCGCCGGGAGGGACCAGCAGGACGCCCGCCGGACGCGTGCCCACCGCGGTGGCGACGACGCGGCGGCCCAGCGCGAGCGCCTCGCGCACCGACACCGAGTCGCCGTCCGCGAGGGTGGGCCGCACGAACAGATCGCTCTGCGAGATCACGCCCAGCGCCGCCGGCCGGGCCAACTCGCCCAGGCCATGGACGGCCTCGGCGGAGGCGCCGCAGAGCTGGCGGGCGAGCGCGCGCAGGCTGGCGTCGGCGGTGCCCGCGCCGTAGAGCACGAGCTGGGCACGCGGCGCGGCAGCGCGGAGGCGCGCAAAGGCGCGCAGCAACACCTCGGCGCCGTAGACCTTGCCAGGCGCGAGCATGGCGCAGAGCACGGGCTCGCCTTCGCGTCGGATCTCCTCGAGGCGAGGCGGCGGCGGCCCCGGCGCGAGCAACGCGCGCGAAAAGGCGGGCATCACCGAGATGCGCGCCGCCGGCACGCCGCAAATGCGCAGCGTTCGCGCGATGGGGTGGCTCACCGCCACCACCGCTCCGAACGCTCCGCCGACGCGGGCGGCGACGGCTCTTCGAAACTGCGACTCGGCGAGCCAGGCCGGGCCCAGCCCCGAATGGAGCGAGAGCACCGCTGGCCGGCCGCTCGCCCGCCCGGCGGCGGCGCAGAGCGAAGCAAGCATCCACGACTTGCGGTTCGCGCCGCCGGTGTGGACGTGGACGAGAAATCCGCACGCGATATGCAGCGCGAGCTGCAGCAGGAATTGCGCCGGAGAGCCCGCCGGGATCACGCCTTCGGTTGGGAGCTGCCCCTTGCCGATGTCCAGCACCACCGCCTCGCCGCCCGCGGCGCGGATGGCCTGCTGCAGCTCGTCGACGTGGACCGCCACCCCGCCGTGGGGCGGAGGGTAGTCTCCGACGAGCAGTACCTTCCAGCCGGCTTCCAAGCGTCCCCCAGGGTTCGGCCCGAAGCTGTGCAGCGCGCCGCTCTGGAGCAAGCGAGCCATCAACTTCCGCGTCAGATACGGACGCGCGCGGGGAGGGGAAGGAACGGACCGGCGCGTGGCGCGGGCCTCGACACGACGGCGTAGCACCGCGACAGCTCGAGAGCGCGGGCGCGCGGCGAGGCAGCGTCGACTGCGGACCTCTGCGCGCCCTCGCGCAGCCGCTGCGCGAGCGCAGCGTCGTCCATCAGCGTTCCCAGCCGCGCGGAGAGCGCGGCCGGCGCGCGGGGCGGCACCAAGAGGCCGGTGCGGCCCTCGCGGATCCAGATCGGGTGCTGCCCAACCGCAGTCGCGACGATGGCCGCGCCCGCGGCCAGCGCCTCGGGCACGTAGTCGGGATGGGCGCCGCTGCGCGAGGGCGCGACCACCGCCGCAGCCCGCGCGAACGCCCCGTGGATCTGGGCCAGCGTCAAGGGCTGCGCAATCACCCTGCCCCGCAGGCCGGCGGCATCCGCCAGCGCGAGCAGGTCGCGCGCAGCCCCGCCGGCCGCATTGAGCACCAGCCGCATCGCCGGCCGCGTCCGCGCCAGCGCGCCGAATGCCAAGAGCGCGTCTGGGACGCCGCGATCGGGGCCGCCTGCCGGCGTCGCGCACACCACCCAGCGCAGCCCCGGCTCGAGCATGCCCGGGAGCGCCTCGCCAGCCGAGCCCGGGGCCCGCGTCAGGCCGCGCAGCACCGCCACGCGCGGGGGCGGCGCGCCCATCTCGACCAAGGTCTCGCGCACCGCCGCGCTGCCGCAGAGCGCGCGCTCCACGGCCCGCGTCGCGTGCGCGGTGGCGGTCGAGAGGTCCTCCTCGTGCACCTCTAGCACGGCTGGCAGGCCGCACAGCCGCGCCACCAGCGCGGCGCGCAGGTGCGCGGCGCGCGCATGGACCACGTGCGGCTGCAGCGCGCGCAGCGTCCGCGCCAGCCCGAACACCGACTCTCCCGAGACCGCCTCGGCGCGGAAGCCCATCTCGCGCAGCGCCTCGGCGACCGGAACGTCCAGCGATCCTACCACCGCGATCTTGCGAACGCTCGCCCGCATACCCGCCTCCCCACCCTGCATCCAGGCGGCCGCCCGCCTGTCCCCGACGAAGCAGGCGCAGCCTTCGTCCGCGCAAAGCTGGGGAGGGAAGCGGGCAGCCGCAAGGGCGAACCTGCCCTCGGGCGTGCCATCGCCCCGTCGCGCCCTGGACCTACATAGGCACCGCCGACTCGTTCGTTAAAGAGGGAACAATGCGCTCGCTTCTCTGGTTAGCGAAACCGACACAGACAACGCCCAGCACCTCGTCGGGCAAGCAACCACGGAGGCGTGATGCACGGTTCTGCGAAGCACCAAGTCGGGCTCGTCCACTCTACGAGCATGAGAGCGCTATACTCCTCGATCCTCGCAGGAGCATTCGCTCTCGCACTGCCTTCCGCCGCGGGGGCGGCGCAGGTCTGGACCGCCAGCGGCGCGGCCAAGATCCGCCCAATGGCGCAGGTGCCGGCCAATGCGCCCACCTCGGCCACGCTTTCGGCCGCGCGGAACGAGTTCGAGTCCTTCCAGGTGGTGGTGACCGGGCCCGCCACGGGCGTGACGCTGCGCCTCGAGAGCCTGAACGACGGCAAGGGCCACGCGATCGCCGGCCGCGACGTGGTGCTGTATCGCGAGGCGCTGATCAACGTCCCCACGCCCACCGGCGGCGACGGGGCCGCGGGCCTGTGGCCCGATGCGCTGATCCCCGACGTCGATCCGATCGTGGGCGAGAAGCGCAACGCCTTCCCGTTCGACGTCGCCGGGGGGCAGAGCATCGCCGTGCTGGTCGACATCCACGTTCCCGCGACTGCGCCGGCCGGCACCTACAATGGACTTTTGGTGGTCACGGGCGGCGTCACCGCGCAGGTGCCGTTCCAGCTCACCGTCTGGGACTTCGCGGTGCCTTCGACGAGCACGCTGCGCAGCGCCTTCGGGATGGCGTGGAACGGGCCCTGCATGGGGCACAACGACGGATCCTGCAGCCACACGGTCCAGGAGCAGCAGCTCCGCCAGCGTTATTTGCAAGCCGCGCTCGACAATCACATCTCCATCGACATCCCGTATTACACCTCTCCGCTGCGCGCCGATGCGACCGGCGACTTCAGCGACTACGATCTCTGGGTGGCGCCGTTCCTCGACGGCACCGTCAACACGCGGCTCCCCGGCGCGAAGCTCACCACGGTGGAAGTGGAAACGATCGGGATCACTACCCCGCAGACCGCGGCGTGGTCGCGACATTTCCAGCAGAAGGGCTGGTATCCGGCGCTCTTCAGCTACATCTGCGACGAGCCGCCTGCGACCTGCGCCTGGAGCGACATCTCGGTGCGCACCAGCGCGGTGGCCGCGGCCGATCCGCAGCTTCCCCGCCTGGTGACCACCACCACGGCCCAGGCAGCCGCGAACGGCGCGCAGGGCATCTCGCTGTTCACGCCGGTGATCAACTTCATGGAGGGCCGCCCGGGCACAGGCGCGTTCGCCGGCAACCAGCGCGCGAAGTATCCGGCCACCATCTTCTGGTACCAGAGCTGCATGAGCTTCGGCTGCGGCGGCGGCGAGACCGGCTGGCCGTCATATGCGATCGACACGGACATGACGCGCAACCGCGCCATGGAGTGGCTCTCGTTCCTCTACGACGTCCAGGGTGAGCTCTATTACGAGACCACCATGGCGTTCTTCACCGGCGACCCGTGGGTCACCCAGACGAACTTCGGCGGCAGCGGCGACGGGACCCTCTTCTATCCCGGCACGCCGGCGCGCATCGGCGGCCAGACCGAGATCCCGATCGAGTCGCTGCGCATGAAGGGCATCCGCGACGGTATGGAGGATTACGAGCTCCTCAACCTGGCGGCGAAGCTGGGCATGGGCGCGCAGGCGAAGACCATCGCCGCCAGCGTGTTCCCCAAGACGTACATGGCCACCTCGACGCCCGCGCACCCCGCCGGTGGTGGACGGCGGCACGGCCCTGCCGGTGGTCGACGGCGGCACTGGGACCGGCCAGATCCCGGTCGCCGCGAGCGACGCGGTCGCGGCCGCGCCGGCCAGCGGCTGCGCCGGCGCGGGCACCGGCCTCGCATGGCTGGCCCTGCCCGTCCTCCTGCAGCTCGCGCTGCGCCGTCGGCGCCGCGGCCGCGGCTCGGCGGCGGGGCAGTAGCGCACCGCCCCGCGGCAACGGCTTCAGCCGGGAGGCACCCGCGATGTCGGCGGGTGCCTCTTCCGGTTTCAGCTCCCGGTGGCGGCGACGGCGGCCACCGGCCCGGCCCGGCGCCGGTTTGCGCGCGCGAGCAGCCAGCGCGCGCCAACATAGGCCGCGCCGTAGACGCCGGCCGAGACCGCCACGAAGGGCAGCCCGGGGCGCAGCGCGAGGCGCAGCAGCAGCGTCGGCAGCGCCGCCAGCGCCGCTGCGCCCGCGATGCGCAAAAGCGTCGGCCAGTCGAACAGGTCGCGCAGCGGCCCGCCGAAGAAATGCCGCCCGCGCAGCAGCATGATCGCGCGCGCGGCGCTCTCCGAGGCGAGGCCGCCGGCGAGGGCGCCCGCGAGGCCGAAGAAGTGCACGCCCAGGAGCACGCAACCTACGGTCGCGATCAACCGGACGAAGTTGAAGCCGAAGAGGAAGCGCGTCTCGCCGGCTGCCCGCAGCAGCGCGTCCACCGGCAGCACGGCGAGCAGGATCTCCAGCGTGGCGATGCGAAAGAGCGGCACCGCGCCCGCATAGCGTTGCGTGAACAAAAGCGGCAGCGTGATGCCGCCGAGCAGCCATGCGCCGACGGCCGAGGGAAAGAGGATCGACGCGAGCCGGTCCATCGCCTCGTGCCAGTAGCGCAGCGAGGCGGCGCGATCCGCGCGCACGCCCGCCTTGCCAAGCTCGACCATCAACACCTCCGAGATGGGGGTGAAGACGATATCGACGACCGGCAGGTGAAAGGAGGCGATGGTGAAGAGCGCGAAGATCGCGGGCTCGAAGCTCACCGAGACGGCGTACTGCGAGAAGTAGCGCTGCGCGATGAAGAGCAGCGTCGCCCCAGCGAAAGGCAATGCGAACCCGAGCTGCGCGCGGAGCGCCGCCCGCTGCGGCCGCTGGAACGGCACCGCTCGCCGGGCAACCAGCGTCCACAGCGCGGCCACCCGCAGGCAGGCGACCGCGGCGGCCGCCCAGAAGATCCAGTGGCCGCCCCACAGCTTCGCGGCCAGCACCATCGACAGCGTGCGCAGCGCGTCGCTGCAGGTGAAAGCGAAGGCCGCGCCGTTCACGCGCCCGTCGCTGATGAGGGCCCCCTCCAGGGGCGCCGCGGCGAGCATCCCGCCGCCGTAGAGCGCGAGCGGCAGGCGCAGGCCGCCCAGCTCCGGCGAGCCCAGCCAGCCGGCGACGGATGGCGCGAGCAACCAGAGCCCCGCGCCCAACAGACCGCCGAGCGCAGACAAGACCAGGAAGGTGTGGGCCACGTAGACGCCGCGCCGAGGGCCGCCGCGGGGAACGAAGTAGAAGAGCGACTGCGTCATCCCCATCTGGCCGGTGTAGAGGATGGTCTGGCTGACGAGGAAGAACTGCTTGTAGGCGCCGTACTGCGCGGGCTCGAGCATGCGCACCAGCAAGAGCGGCAACGCGAAACCGAGCACGAACGACACCACGCGCGAGGCGACCAGGGGGCCCGAGCGGCCGAAGACCCTGGTCAGGAAGTGGCGGAGCTGGTCGATGACCAGGTTCATGCGACGGCCTTCGCGGGCGCGGTGATCCCCGGGCAGATCCGTTCGTAGGCGGCGACCATCCGATCCACGTAGTGCTCCATCGAGTAGCGATCCTCGGCACGCCTGCGGCCTGCGCGGCCGAGCGCAGCCGCGAGGCGCTCGTCCTCGAGAACGCGGTCGACTGCGGCGGCAAGCGCGGCCGGGTCCTTCTTCGGCACCACCAGGCCTGCATCGCCGAGGATGTCCGGCATCGCTCCCGATCGCGAGACGATCACCGGTCTCGACGACGCCATGCCCTCGATCACGGAGAGCCCGAACGCCTCGTCCCAGTGCGAGGGGACCACCACCGCGCGCGCGGCGGCCAGGATGCCCTCCACGTCGTGCCGCAGCCCGAGGAAACGGACCCGCGGGGCCACGCCCAGTTCGGCGGCCAGAGCGCGAAAGCGGGCCTCCTCCTCGCCCTCGCCGACCAGCGCGAGCTGCGTCTGCCGCGAGAGCAGCGGCACCGAGCGGATCGCCGTCTCCACCCCTTTCTCCTTGCTGAAGCGGGCGACGCAGGCGATCAGCGGCGCCTCCCCGAGCGCCAGTTCGCTCCGTACCGCGGCGCCGCCTTCGCCGGTGAAGCGGGTGATGTCGACTCCATTCTCCACCACCTCCACCCGCACGGGCGGAACGCGGTCCGCCGCCACCACGCTGTCCGCGACGAAGCGCGAGACGGCGAGGCGCCGGTCGGCCATCCAGTTCAACGCCCTCCCGCGCAGCGCCTTGCTGGCCTCGCGCAGGCTGCGCTTCTGCGGGCCGGGGATGAGCGTCACGTGTTCGTGGACCGCAACCCTGGCGCCGGCGAGCCTCGCCACCGCCACCAGCGGCGAATAGGCCCGCACGAAATGGAAGTGCACCAGGGCGGCGGGTCTGCTGGACAGCCAGAGAGCGAGCTGTTCCGCGGCCCTCACCGGATGAGCGAAGTCCAGCGCGCGAACGTCGACGCCCAGCGCCCACAGTTCGTCGCCGGGAAACGGCGCAGGCGGGCGCGCGAACGCGTAGGTGAGGGGGACGCCCTGCCCGCGCAGACGCCGCGCCAGTGCCAAGATCTGCTGCTCCATCGAGCCGCGTTTCTTCGCGTCGAGATGCAGGACCAGCCAGATGCCGCCGCGCACGCCGCCTCCTTGCTCGTTATCCCGGGGAGAAGTTAGGCATCCGACGCCCCCCGGCCGGGCCGCTCGCGGGAGCGCCGGCCGTGCGGGCGGGCTCGCTCTGTCGCGCTGAACGCTCAGGCCGCGGCCTTGCTCCCCGACTCGGCGGGAACCAGCGGCGCGCCTTGGTCGCCCAGCAGCGCTCGCTTCAACCGGACAGCGGGCGAGCCCTCCCCAGGCGCCCACGCCAGCGCCGCCAGATAGACGGCTCCGTAGGTGGCGGCCGAGGCGGCGAGCGGCAGGAGCGGCCGCGGTGAACCGGAGGCGGCGCCCACGATGACCAGCACCGGCGCGCACGCGGCGAGCGAGGAGCCGGCGAGCCGCCCCAAGGCGCGCCAGGGGAGGATCTCGCTCCAGCCGCACGAGAGCTCGCGGCGCACCCGATCGAGCATGGCGCCGCGGACCATCCATTCGGCGAGCACCTGCCCGCCGATGGCGCCCGCCATGCCGAACAGGTGCAGGCCCAGGAGCACGGCTGGAACCGTCAGGGCGAGCTTGAAGCAGAAGATGCGCAACAGGTAGCGGGTTTGATCGAGCGAGCGAAGCATCCCGTCCAAGGGCAGCGCCGAGAACGGCACCGCCAGCAGGGCGAGGCGGTAGATGGGAACGCTCGAGTCGTACTGATGCGTGAAGAGTGCGGGGATGAACAGCGCCCCGGAGACGAACATGCACGCGGTAAACGGCAAGAAGACCGCTGCGAGGCGCAAGTTGGCCTCGTGGAAGAGCGCGATCGCCTCCCGCGACCCGCCCCGTCGCGCGGCCATGCGGACTTGCAGGACATCGCTGATCGGCGAGTACAAGAGGCTGATGATCGGAATCTGGAAACAGCCCTGCATGTAGATGGCGAATAGCGCTGGGGACACCGCGCCGCCCACCGCGTACTGGTGGAAGGTCTTCTGCGGGATGTCGATTGCCACCGCCGCGCCGAAGGGCAGCGCGTAGGCGAGCTGGGCGCGGAGCAGCTTCCAGTCCAGCCGGGCGCCGCGCCGCGCAAGCAGCGCCGCGCAGGCCAGCATGCGCAACGCTCCGTGGCCGACGTTTCCCCAGAGCAGGCCGGAGAGACCGCAGCCCGCGACCAGCGGCAGGACGCTCGCAGGGACGCGGACCAGGTCGGAGAGGAAGATGAGCAGGCCGGCGCGGCGCGCATCGCCCTCGGCGGTGAGCATCACCTCGAGCGGGGCGGTGGCCACCATGGTGAAGGCGATGTGCGCCATCGGCGCCGCGAAGGCAGCCAGCTCCGGGTTGCCGAACTGGCGCGCGAGGGGTTCGCGAGCGGCGTGGAGCAGGAGCGCGCCGCACCCTCCCGCCACGGTGGAGCCGAGGAGGCTCTGGGTGAAGTACGCGCGCGCATTCCTCCCGCCGCGCGGAACGAAGTAGTAGAGGCTCTGCGACAACCCGACCTGCAAGACGAAGAACGCCGTCGTCGCTACCAGGAAGAGCGCCTTGTAGGTGCCGTACTCGGCTTGCGGTAGCAGGCGGGTGAGCAGCAGCGGCAGCGCGAGGCAGAGCACGGTGCTCCCGCCCCGGCCCAGGAACAGCGGCCCTGCCTGCGCGATCAAGCTCTTCTTGCCCGGTCCCCCTGGGGCCGCCCGGATCAAACGTTGGCCCGCTGCGGCGCCCGCGCGGGCGCCTCCGATCCGAAGTTGGTGGGCCGCACGCCGGGCACCGGTCGCTGCAACGAGAGCAGCCCGAAGACGTCGTCGAGCTGGCAGGCGGTGAGCGATGGCGAGTAGCCGCCGAGAGCGCCCGAAGACGACGCCTCCCAGAGCACCTTGCGCTTGAGCGCGAAGGGGTCCACGCCCGGCGCGTTGGGCATGTCCTCGGTGGTGACCGCACTGACGAACCCGGCCTGTTGCAGCGCCTGCGCGATCCCCGCGCTGTAATATCCGTTGCAGTACGCGAAGTGGCGCACCGGGCGGCGCACGCCCTGCTCGATCGCGTCGCGGCACTGCGCGATCTCGCGGCGGGCCTCGTCGAGGCCTTGGTTGGTGAGCACCGTGTGCTCGGCGGTGTGGCCCCCGATGTCCCAGCCCGCGGCCGAAAGCTCGCGGAGCTGTTCCCAGCTCATCATGAGCTGCCCCTCCGGCACCGGCGCCGAGGCTAGGCCAAGCTTCTCGTCCAGAGCGTCCGCGAGCCGGTACAGGGCCGGGGTGGCGTGCCGCGCGATCAGGCGCTCCAGGGCGAGGTTCGGCGTGGCCTTGCCCGCAAACGCCTCGGCGAGCCAGCCCTCGGACTCGGCGGAGACGCCGACGGCGGGGATACTCATCGCCCGCTCCGCGATGCGGCGCAGCGACGGCCAGAGCCGGTCGTGGCCCAGGCGGTTGCGGGTGCCGACGAAGCTCGAGGGCACGTAGGAGACGCCGGTGAGGCGCAGCTCGCGCATGGCTGGGAAGGCCCAGTCGTAGACGTCGCGGTACCCGTCGTCGAAGGTGATCACCGCCACGTCGCGGCGCGCGCGGCGGGTGCCGGCAAGCACCTCCAGCGCCGCGTCGAGCGAGACCACGTCGTGGGTCTCGAGGAGCTGGACAAGCTGCTTGCGGAAGGTGTCCTGCGAGACGTTGAGCGTGGGCAGGCCGCGCGCGCTCTCGACCGCGAGGTCGCCCACCACGCGGTGGTAGCTCAGGATCAGCACCCGCCTGCCGCCAACCGCGCGCCGCTGCGCGGCTGCAAGCAGCGAGCGCGCACCGCTGTAATGCAGCCCCGCCGCCAGCGCGCCCTTGACCCCGCGGCGCGTGAGCCGCCGTCCCACTGCACCCAGCGCCTGCGCCAGATCCGGTCCCAGTTCCCTCGCCATCGCAGCCCCCTCACATCCTTTGGTTGTCGCCCGCGCCCGGGCCATCGTCTCTCGCGGCAGCAAAGACCTTGAGCGCCGCCGACCATCTGCCCTCGCCCTCGGGTGGCGGGGCGCGCAGGAGCCGCCGCGCGACCCGTGCCGCCGACAGGGCCCCGCCGGGCAGCGCCGCCTTGACGGCACTCCGCAGCAAACCGGCCGTGCGCAGCGCGGCGCGGCCCAGAAGCCCGCGGCGCCCGCGGAAGAGCTGCAGTCGGATGGTCCAGCGCTCGGCGCGTTTCCACTGGGCCTTGTAGGCCTCGTTGCCGCGAAGGAAATCGAACTCCTCGAGCCCTTCGGCGAACGCGTCCTTGACCGTGCGCGCGAGCAGCACCAGGCCCACCGAGCGCGAGGCCCACAGCGGGTCGTAGCCCGACTGGTAGTAGAGGAACCTGTTTCGCTGCACGACGCCGTAAACCGAGGCGACCGGGCGGCGCGCGCAAGAGAGCGTGTAGAGCCGCAGCATCCCCGCGCGCGCGAGCTCCGCCACCGCGTGGCGGTGGAACTCCTCGAAGCGCTCGCCGGCGAGGCCGTCGCTGCCACCCTCCGCGGCCCAACGGGCGCGGTGCAGTCGGAAAAACGCCTCCAGCGCCGGCGCAGCCTCCTCGGGAGTGCGCGCACAGGCGATCTCGAAGCCGGGCTGCCGCGCCAGCCACTTCTCGCGGCGGCGCAGGTTCTCGCGCCGCCCGAAGGTCGCCAGGTATTCGTCGTAGCTTCCGCCCAGGGGGATGTACGGGCAGACGAAGCGAAGCTGCGCCTCGCGTCGCACGGCGCCCCCCTGCTCCGCAAAGGCGGTCGGCCGGCCCGGCGGGAACCGCTGCACGAGCGCGAGGGCGGTGGCGCTCTCGCGCAGCATGCCGTCCAGCTCGCAGGCGTCCCAGTCGAGCGCGAGCAGCGCGCGCAGCGCCTCGGCCTGCACTTCGTCCTCGCGGCCCGGCGCCGCGAGCACGTCGAGGTAGTCGCAGCCGGCCGCGCCGTCGCCGAGGAAGGCCAGCCGACGCGCGGAGATGCCGCCCAGCCGTACCCGCTCGCGAAAGAACGGCAGCAATCCGACCAGCCGGGGCCCCTCCCGCAGCGCGACCACGCACAGCTCACGGCCCGCGCCGAAGTGCTTCCACCAGGGGAGCTGCCACTCCGGGCCCAGGAACAGGCAGCCCGCGCGCGCGGAGAGGTTCAGGGCCGCCCAGTCGCCGCGCAGCTTCTCCAGACGCTCCCCGGAGTCGATCACCTCCGGGCGCAGCGCTCCGGCGGCGGGTTTCGCCAGCGCTCGGGGAGACTGCGCTCCCGCCGAAGGCACCAGGCCGGATCCGGCTTCGGCGGCCTCCGGGGCCTCCTGCAGCACCGCGCTCACGCCAGCACCTCGCGCAGCGACTGGGCCACGTGCTCGGCATCGGCGGGCGAGAGATCCTGGTGGACGGGCAGCTCGAGCACCTCGGCGCGCAGCGCGTCCACCTCTGGGAACTCGCCCAGCGCCACCGCCGGGTGGCGCACGCGCCAGAAGTCCACTGTCTCCACGCCGCGCGCGATCAGCCGCGCCATCGCCTGCGCCTTGTCCTTCAGTCGCACGGGATAGAAGAGCGGGCAGATCCCCTGCGTCAGCTCGCCGGTGACCGGCGGCGCGATGTCGCGGAGCGAGGCGTAGAGAAGGAAATAGTTGCGCCGCCGGCGCTCGACGATGCCCGGGTAGTCCTGGTTGCCCAGGATCCAGCGAGAGGCTTGGCTCATGCCCAGGCGGACGTCGCCGGCTGAGAAGTGCTGCGTACCGGTGGAGACCCGGGCGATGTGGCCGCGCTGCACCGCCCAGCGGCCCGCGCCGCGCAGCGCCTCTCGCACGCGCCGGCCGGCGGGGCCCGCGCGCAGCTCCAGGTTGGACAGCAGGCCGCCGACGAGGTGCGAGACGGTGGAGGCGAAGGGCGGCGCCGTAGGCTCGAGCAATTCCCCCAGCCGATCGCGCAGCGCCCCGCGCGCCAAGAGCGCGCCGCCGTTCGGCACCGGCAGCGTCTTGTAGAGGCAGAAGATGCTCACCTCTCCGGCGGCACCCAGCGGAGTCCCGTCGCCGCGCGAGAGCAGCGAAAGCGCGCAGTCCTCCAGCAGCGGAACCCCGGCGAAGTCAGCGAGCGCCCGCGCCGCCGCCAGGTCCTGCGGAAAGCCGGCGTAGTGGATGAGGTAGAGCGCGGCAGTCCGGGCCGTCAGCCGGCGCTTCGCGTCCTCGAAGTCGCAGCGCATCTGCGCATCGACGCGGAAGAACACCGGCGTCACTCCCGCCGCGAGCAGCGTCTCCAGCTCGACGCCGTGGTGATAGGCCGGGAACAGGACCTCCTTGCCGGCGAGGGCCAACAGCTCCACCGCGTCCCAGACGGCGTTGCGCGCGAAGTAGCGGTAGCGGAGCTGGGGCTGGTCGAACGGGAACACCGGCGGCGCTGCCGAAGCAGGCCGCGGCCTCAGCATGTGCGGCCAGGTGGTGGGCATGCATGGCACCACCCGGAGCGGCACCGGTGCTCGCTCGCCCAGGCCTTCGGTCACCGTCATCCGCTGCGCCGCCGTCGTCGCCACCTATCGCTCCTTGCGCGCCCCGGCGCGGTCTTCCAGCGCCTTCGGCCGAAGGCGCCGCCACAGGGAGCGCGCCACCGGCCAGGCCGTGTAGCGCGCGCCATGCACCAGGCGCCCCACCTTCGTTGGACGGAAGATGGTCAGCCAGGCGTGCGTCCTCAAGGCCGGCTCCCAGTCGTCCTTCCACGCCATGTCCGGTCCGAGGAAGTCGAACTCGGACAGCCCGCGCTCGCAGGCGTCCCGCAGCGCGTCCGCGACGAGCTGCTGGCCCGGCGAATGCTCGCGCAGCGCCTCGTCGTAGCCGAGCTTGAGGAGGTAGGCGCGGCCTGCGTGCAACAGGCTGAGGTGCGCGGCGATGGGCTTCCCTTTGGACGCGAGCAGGCCCAGCGCCAGCGCCCCCCGTCGAGCCGCGTCGCGCGCGAGCTGCGTGTAGAAGCCGACCAGCTCGGGGCGCTGCCCGATGGCGGTGCCCTCGCGGCCCTTCCAGCCCGAGGACTCGATCGCGTAGAAGTCGGCGAGGGC
>WNFI01004656.1_pt1 | contig 24302 bp, 25 predicted proteins | sample 5400471 | NCBI WGS metagenome assembly WNFI01 (sample SAMN13153348, study PRJNA577476) | soil metagenome | isolation source: 100 cm saprolite on Douglas fir-dominated hillslope | place: USA:California | collected 2013-09-17 | reverse complement strand
TTCACCACCCGAACGGATTCGCATTGGAAGTTGCCCGCTCATGAAATTTGGGATCGACCGACTGCTCGAAGAGCCCGAGCTGCGCAAGCCGCTTAAGGGACGGCGCGTGGCTCTGTTGGCGCACCCCGCTTCTGTAACACGCAACCTGGTCCATTCCCTGGATGCGCTGGCGACGCTCGGCGACGTGGTCTTAAGCGCGGCATTCGGCCCTCAGCACGGGCTGCGCGGGGACAAGCAGGACAACATGGTCGAGTCGCAGGACTACAGCGACCCCGTCCACGGTATCCCGGTCTTCAGCCTTTACGGTGAAGTACGCCGGCCGACACCTGAAATGATGGATACCTTTGATGTTCTCCTCGTCGATTTACAGGACGTCGGTTGCCGAATCTACACGTTCGTCACCACACTGCGTTACGTGCTCGAAGCTGCTGCGAAGGAGCACAAGGCCGTGTGGATTCTGGATCGCCCTAATCCTGTGGGCCGGCCCGTGGAAGGGCTGATGCTTAAGGAGGGTTGCGAAAGCTTTGTCGGCGCCGGCGCGATGCCGATGCGGCACGGCCTGACACTCGGGGAGCTTGCGAAGTGGTTCGTCGGGACTCTTAATCTCGACGTCGACTGCCGCGTCGTGCCGATGGAGGCTTGGGAGCCGAACGTTGCACCGGGATATGGGTGGCCGCTCGGCGCGCGGACGTGGGTCAACCCGAGTCCTAACGCTCCTAATCTCTGGATGGCGCGCTGCTATCCGGGCTCGGTGATGCTCGAAGCCACAACGTTGTCGGAAGGTCGTGGGACCACGAGGCCGCTGGAGTTGTTCGGCGCACCGGATTTGGACGTGCGGGCCTTGTTGGCAGAGATGCGTTCGCTTGCAACGCCATGGATGAGTGGCTGTCGGCTCCGGCCCTGCTGGTTCGAGCCTACTTTTCATAAGCACGTAGGCAAGCTCTGCGCGGGCGTCCAGGTGCATGTGGAAGACGCCGCGTACTATGACCACGAAGGCTTCAAGCCTTGGCGATTGTTCGCTCTCGTGTTGAAGGCTCTCCGGAGGCTGCGGCCGGATTATGAGATTTGGCGCGACTTTGCCTACGAGTATGAGAAGGACAGGCCCGCGATCGACGTGATCAACGGGAGCGATCTGCTGCGTCGATGGGTCGACGATCCGGCGGCGACGCCGGAGGATCTCGAAGCGCTGACGGCTCGCGACGAGGTCCGCTGGCGCAGCGAGCGCGAGGCGGTGCTTCTCTACTGAGAGTGTTGGACCATGGAATTGCGGCGAAGGGGTAACCCGCATTTTAGCGGGCCGGAAACCACCGGACCCGCCGAATATGTGCCGCATGCACGTTCGCTTCGCAGCAGGGTTGGCTAATATAAGAGTAGAGAGCCAGCGGCGCCTCGATCCTCGGCAACGGATATGCACAAACGAAACAACAATCCGAGGTTCACCGGTGCGCCGACCCGGCGGGTACTAGGTGCGGCGCTCATCTGCCTTGCTCTGTGCTTGGGTTCCTCCGTGCGCGCCGCCGTCTTCCGATGCGTCGATGCAAAGGGCGTCAGCACCTACGCCGATCGACCGTGCGCGTCCAACGAAAGCGAGCAACAAGGGCAGGCGCGCGCAAGCGCGGCATCCGATTCGGAACCGCAGCTCAACAGCACTAAAACCAAGAAAGCGGCACGGATATTGGATCTTCTTCGCATCGCTCCGTCCGAGCCGGAGACCTTCTTGCTTCAGCGAACGGTCGACGACGCGGCTCCGGATCTGGTGCAGGCGCTCGATCCCGACAACGCGAGGTGGACGCCGGCCAATGCGAAATGGCACTCCGTTCTCGAGTTCGTGAAAGCCGATCTGCGCCGAGACGTCCAAACTGCGCTTCGGCGTTCCGCGAGTGAGATGTCGCGGGTGGCGGCTCAGCAGTTTGCCGCCCGTGCCGACGAGGCGGATCTGGATGCGGTGCTAACATTTCTCGGAAGCGGGGATGGCGCGCGCTATCTCGCGTTCGAGAGTGAAGTCCGTCACATAGTCTATGACGCGCTCGACTCGCTCCTCGCGCAGGAACCCATCCCGGACGAGACGCCGAGCGCGGCGACGTTACGGCGGCGGCAAGAGCTTCTGTCCTTGACCCTTGACTATCGCATCCTGAAGGACGGTGGCGGACCACCACCGTCCGATCTCTACGCCGGCTCGGCAGCGGTGGCGGACTATTCGGCGCGGCACGATGGATTGGCACTCGATGCACTAATCGACGAATACGAGCCGTACTTGCCGCAATTTCACGCCTTCACGGACTCTCCGACGGCGAAAAAGCTGCTGCGCTCACTCGAACCGGCAATGAGAACCTACGCGGCTCTATCGAGCTCCGAGACGACGAATTTCGCCGAGATGGAGCTTGGCAAGTACTTCCCGCGCTGGCGGGCCGTCTACGGTCCGCCCGTCAAGTCGACCGCTCGCACCACCGTCATAGTCCGCGGACGCATGGTCATGATCTCGCACACGACGCAAATGACCATCAACGCCGCCGGATCGCCCGAGGGCATGGCCATCGCCTGTGAGCAGCGGGAAGACAATCTGTACCAAAATGCTCATCGCTCTACTCCGGATAACAACGCCCAAGCCGCAGCGCTCAAAACGATTCAGAATCGTTGCCGATCAGAACAGCGCTTGCCTGCTTTGTGAACTCTGGAGAGAAAATCCCGTATTCCGGGGCGCCGTGTATGCAGGACATCGCGGCTCATGCGCTAGGTCAGATTACAAGCTCTTGGCATCTTGACGAGCTGCGACAGTGCGAGACCTCTTTTGAAAGCGCAATAAGTCTGCTCGGCTGATCCGCAGAACGCCCCCTTATGCGCGGCAAACCCCTGAAGGGGATAGATGACGTGGTTGAACAGCCGGCTGCGGTAGAGCGCGCGAAAGCAAAAACTCACCAGCCGATTGCTGGACAATTCCTTGTCCTCAATGCCGCATAGCGGTGAGAGTCCGAGGGAAAGAATTGCTTTACCCTCGTCTTGAAAAGTCCGAATGGCCCGATGAAGGATCGCATAGCCAACCAACGTGTCGGCTTCCGGGAGTCGGCGCTTCGCAGAACAGAGATACCCCACAACTTCGCCCTGTTTGTAGATTGGATCGAAAAACGCAAATGCCTTCAGACTACCTTTGTGGTCGAAGGCAAAGAATTTGCGGACATCCACCTCGTCATCGAGGATGGCTGGCCTCGTCAAAAAGGTCATCTCGCGGTCCTTCACGCCGCGCGTTTGCCGCCATCGTTCCGAGACCGTCTGCAATTCTTCCCGATCGAGCGAGGTCACTGAGCGCTCCGCAATCGTGTAGCTGTGACAGGCCGCGTGATGGAGCGACCTCCGGAAGTTGCGCTTTCTCGGGCCGTCGAATTCATAGCCTCTGAGTTGTATTCGCGTTTCGGTCCCCATCTCGTTCACACGAAATCCGATCTTCTCGAGGATGGTGGCGATGTGTCGTGAAGCTTGCCAGAAGCAAACGTCGCTTCTCTCGCTCACGAAACTACGGATCAGATCCTCGCAGCCTGCGATCGGCGCGAGAGGATTGGAGAGAACGAAGGCGGTGCTGCCCACCTGTTTGTAAGCGAGAAATGAGTCGTTGTCTCCGAAATAATCCAGACCTGGTTGGAACGTCGCCGAGTACGCCAGCGCGAAATTGCCGTATTCGCGCAATGCGCGAATGCGTACTTTCTCGTTGACGGTTACTGAAAGATGAGTCGATGGAACCGCGACGATGATTGCCTCGCATAAGAGCTAGCCCGAAGAATGGCTCCGGGTACATACAAAATTGTTGGTACCCTCGGAGGCGCGAAAGGTTGATGGTGCGATTCCCGCCCGCCGTACGCCTCAAACTACCGTCTGCGAGGGTGAGGTGCATGCACCGAATGTGCTTTTGGAACTTCCAAGATTGGTGAGTCTCCAACATTACACACCGGCAATGGATTTCTCGTCATGCATCGGCAACGCTCACGCTTGGCTATTTTCGTGGGTCTGGTATTGGGACTCCTTGGTTCTGGATTTGTCGTGGCTCATGGGGCGAGTGGCGGCAGCAGCAGCGCAGGTCATGGCGCAGGTCATGGCGCAGGTCATGGACGCAGTCATCACAGCGCTAGTTGGCACGGGGCGCATGGCTCTACTGGCCGGATTCGCCGCGGCAGCGGGCCAGGAGGCTGGAGCCTCCCAGGTTATGGGTTTTACTTCGTATCCATTCCCTCGTATTGCAAACTCGTCTACTGGGACGGCGTGCCCTACTACTATGCGGACGATGTTTACTATGAATGGAGCGGTAGCGTCGGAGCCTACGAGCAAGTGCATCCACCTGCCGGCTTGGCTGAGAGGATTAATACCCAGGCGCCGGTCTTGAGAGACCTGTTTGTCTTTCCCAACGGGGATCAGACGATCGAGCAATTGGAGCGTGATCGCGAGGAGTGTCACCGGTGGGCCGCCGATCAAGTCGGCCTCGACCCCAAAGTGGCGGCGAATCGTGCCAACTACCTTCGCGCCGACAGGGCTTGCTTAGAAGCCCGCGACTACAGTGTGGAGTAGCGGCCTAGGGCAGCGGACGAACGCCCCGGCCAGACGAAGAGATCACCGACATATGCGGGTGTGCGGTCGGCGGGTGAGTGACCGCGGACACTGTCCGCGGACAAGGCGGACACACGCTCTAGTCGGACAACGGATCAATCATCTGGGAACAGGCGGCCAAAAACGCAATTGCTAGTCCCATAAGGTGGCACGAACATTGCTGCGTACGCTGTCGGTACCAAGGCGCTTGACTGCTCCGGAGTCGTCGCATGCTAACGAAGGCAGATGTCTCGAACGCCGGAAACAAAAGAGCGAGAGCGGCGATACCAATTGTGTCCCTACGCTTGCTGTTTTGCGTGGCGTCCGTGGCCACCGCTCAAGATACTGCAGAGCCGACCGGAGCCATGCACTACACAGTTAAGCCCTTGATCGGAATCAACGGGGTCAACGCGCTGGAGGTGAAAGTTCGTTTCGTTGGAAACTCGCAAGGTCAATCGATTTTCAAACTGCCGAGCGATGCCATGGGCGGACATGAGCGCTGGACATACTTATCGCAATTCGAGGGCCGCCACGTCCGGATCATCGCAAGTGATAAGGATAAACGCATATTCCAATACAGACCCGGAGCCGCCGTCACGGTTAGATATCGCGTCCGATCCGCTTACGTTGAAAATCCGACCGCCGCAGATCTCTTTGCGGGCCCGGCGATCCTTCCGCATTGGTTGGCGACGCTTGGCGAGTTTATCTTCATTGTACCCGAGCATGCCGAAACTACGCCGGTAACCTTCGAATGGAAACCTGGACCGATGCATTGGCATTCTCTTTCGAATCTGGATCGCCCAAGCGCCGAGGAGCCGCTGACGGTGACGCGCTTGCTGGCAAGTTCAATCATCGCGAGCCCGCATCTAAAGGTCGTTGAGCGGCCCATTTTTGGTGGTGTATTGCGAATGGCCGCCGTCGGTTCGTGGAACGTGCCGATCGATCGCGATGCCAACCTCATGGCGAAAATCGGCTCGGCCCAACGCGCTTTTTGGGGCGATATAATAGGTCCCGTGACGGTCACGACGCTGGCGCTCACCGGTTCCGGCCAAGGGTACGCCGGCGTGGGCGGTTACAGGGGATTCGCTCACTACATCTCTGGATCGACAACTCCCGGTCAGCAGATGCGTACAATTGCTCACGAACACATCCATAGCTGGATTCCAGGCCGTCTAGGAGAAATGCCACCCGGCGCCGATGAGGCAACCTTGTATTGGTTTAGCGAAGGCTTCACCGAGTTTTATACGCAGCGCACATTGTTGCGCACGGGAATATGGTCGCTCCAGGACTTCGTTCGCGACCTGAACGACACGTTGGCGGCGTATGCCGCAAATCCGAATAACCGACAACCCAATGACTGGATGAGCGCGCGCTTCTGGTCCGACAACGCCATACGGCGCATCCCCTACTTGCGCGGCAACCTTTTCGCCTATCTTCTAGACCACCAAATACAACAGGCGTCGGACCACGGAATTAACCTAGATCAGGTCATCTTCCGCATGCGGGATCGATGGGTTGGCGCCCCAATCGATCATCGGCCCGGCGTGCTGGAAAATCTCAAGGCGAGCTATCACGATTTGCTCGGGAGTGACGATCGACTGGACGCGCTGATCGAATCACATATCACGAAGGGAGAAATCATTCGACTACCCGCCAACATGTTCGGCGAGTGCGCGACCATCGACTACGGCGAACCTACCGGCCAAACGGTGCACTTAGATCCGATGAATGACCATCAACGCGAGGTGTGCGCGAAGGGGATTCTTTAGGCAACGACGAAGTGTATTGCGACGATTCTTGGACGCCGCGGGACACGGTGGGGAATGGTGGCGCAGTCATTTTGATCCGCGCCTGCCCGCAGTGACAGCCGCCCTCTTGAGTTACATTTGCCTTGTTCATGGCGCGGCCCTCTTCGTTCCAAGCTTACTCTTCAGGAGATTTTAGCGGATCGGGCGATGTCGGTGTGTGCGTATGGCGACGGCTGATCATGGATTCGTTAGACTATTGCGTCGGCCCGTGGCCATTAGGAGATCGCACTATGCTGAATAATGCCCAGATCACTCGTCGCGTCGGACTGGCCATTCTCATCGGCATATTCACACTTCCATTGCATGCTGAGACCGCTGCGCAGAAGTCCAGCGTTGCGGGTGTTGGCAACGACGCCGAGGTGCTTGGTGCAGAACGACTGGTTTCCGCTTGGATTGAAGGGCAAATCGCGTATCGGGGACTCCCGGGCGTTGCTATCGGCGTGGTGAGTGACCAAGAACTGATTTGGTCGAAAGGCTTCGGTCTCGCGGACATCAAGGCAAAGTTGCCGATGAGCGCGACGACAAAGTTTCGCATGGCGTCCAACAGCAAACTATTTACCGCCGTCGCGATCATGCAACTGCGCGAAGAGGGCAAACTGGGTTTGGATGATCCGGTGGTTAAATATTTACCCTGGTTTAAGGCTAAAGCGGCGGGGGACGACGATGGTCCGATCACGATAGAGCAGCTGCTGTCACACAGCTCGGGTCTGCAGCGTGAGGCGGGGGATCATTGGTCGTCATTCAATTTCCCCACGACCGAAGAACTGCAGCGCTTATACCCGGAACGACAGGCGGCGTTTGCCCCGTCGGTGCGCTGGAAGTACTCCAATCTCGGTTTTGCGGTTGCAGGGTCAGTTGTTGAGCAAGTAAGCGGGCAGCGGTGGGCCGACTACGTTGAGCAGAACATCTTCAAGCCCTTAGGGATGCGCAACTCGAGCGTGGATAAGAACGTTTCGGGCCTGGCCGTTCCTTATGGCCGTCGCATGCCGGACGGCACACGTGAGGTGCTTCCTTTCGTTGATGCGCATGGTATGGCTGCGGCGACCGGAGTCACCTCGAACGTCGAGGACATGGCAAAGTTCATCTCGGCGCAATTTCGGCGCGGTCCGCGCGGTGGAGCGCAAATTGTTAGCAGTGGATCGTGGCGTGAAATGCTGCGCGTGCGATCGGTCGAAGAGAATTGGACCGCGGGAACGGGTCTGGGCTTCGATGTGAAGCGCGTAAAGGATAAGACTTACATTGGGCATGGAGGAGGCTATCCCGGCAACACGACGCAGACGCTGATTCAGCTGGATGACAAGATTGGTATCATCGTCCTCACCAATACCAGCGACTCATACCCTGCCGACATCGCGCAACAGCTGATGGCGACGGTGGGCCAAGCGGTAGCGAAGGCAGCGGCGGCGAAGCCGCAGACTGTTGCTTGGGATCCGGCTTGGGAGCGCTTCGCGGGGCTGTATCGCGGACGAGGGGGAGATCAGCAGGTGGTATTGCTCAACAAGAAGCTAGTCATCATCACACCTAACGGACCGAACCTGGACAACCCAGTCACGCTCGAACCCCTTGGCGACGAGCGCTTCCGCTTCATCGCACCCACGGGGGGTGGAGTAGTAGGTGAGGTAGTCCGATTCAAAGAAGAGCGCGGCCGACCGATGCGGATGTACACCGGAGACAGCTGGATCGATCGTGTGGCGGCAATGTAGACCACGAGCATGTAGAGCACGGTCGGAATCCCGAGACGGACGAACCCTGCCCCGATTAAAGCGGCGGCACTTTTTTGTCCGCTTTACCGGTTCACGGGGCGATGCCGGGCCGGAATGACGCGGTTGGAGATTGCGCGGTCGATGCTAACCGATCCTTCACCGCACCGGCGCTCCGATTGTGGCCCCACGGCTTGATTTGAGGGATTTTCGCGCTGTTGCACTCGCTTCGCTACAATGAAGAACTCAGCCGTGCACAGAGATCTTGAAAGTCATGACCGTGCCGATACCTCCGCTTATGCGCATTCCAGGGCAATTCGACGTGTCCAGCGATGATCAGGCACGGGAATTGAGCGCTGCGTGGCGGGAAATCGTGCCGGTCAAGCGGACGCGGGTAGCGCTGCAGGCTGTCGATGGTGCTCGATCCGGACAAGCTTTCCAATTGACCCAAAGCTGCTCGTCATGAGAGCGAAAAGCAAAGATGGCGGCAAACTGCGCATCGGGGATGATTGGAACGCGATCCGCATCATCGCGCTCTCGCAGAGCAATCCCTTGAAAGCGATCGCGGAGTTCGTCGAGAACAGTATCGATGCGCATGCGAAGACCATCACGATCACCCGCGGCAAGGAGCACAACGCGCATTATCTCTCCATACGGGATGATGGGGACGGCGTGCCGCGGGGCGATGATGGGTTACCGGACTTCAAATATGTCGCCACGCATATTTGCGATTCCATCAAGCGCCGATTAAAGGCGGACGGGATCGGTACGGGTCTGCAGGGCGAATTCGGCATTGGTCTATTGAGCTTCTGGACGGTGGGCGACATGTTGACCATGACTTCGACCGGCACCGATCAGAAGGCCTATCAGATGACCATGAGCAAGGGCGATTCCCGCTATGAGGTGAGTCCGCGCCGCGTGTTGTTCGCGGAGAAGGGCACGGAGCTTAAAATCAGTCCGTTGCTCGAGGGCATCCGGACTTTAAGCGGTGAGAAGATTCAGTGGTATTTGGCCTCAGAGCTCCGCGACCGGATCCGAGATTCAAAGGCGCGCGTCACTGTGATCGATAAACTGGCGCGCAAGCAATATGAGGTTGAGCCGCGACAATTCGAGGGAAGATTGCTGCATCAACTGCCGCCCATTCGCACTGTTTTCGGGGATGCGTATGCGGAATTGTATTTGGCGGAGCCGAATGAGGCTGCGCGGGTCGCATTGACGCGGGTCGGCACGCGGGTGATCGAGGATCTGTCGACACTGCCCGGTTTGGAGCATGGCCCGTGGGTGTCGCGTTATGTGCAAGGGCTCATCGATGTGCCGTTCTTGAATCTCACGCCAGGAACGCGCAGCGGCATCATTCAGGATGAGCGCTATGCGGCGTTGATCGATGCACTGATGCCGATCGAGGCGCATGTCAAAGGCCTGGTCGAGGAACAGCAGCGGGCAGAACAAGAGCAGGCGAGTCAACAATCGTTGAAGGCGATCCAAAAGGCGTTTCACGAGGCCATGCTGGCGCTGCCGCGCGAGGAATACGATTGGTTCGATGTGCAGGGGCGGGCGCGGCAGGAGGGCGGCAGCGGTGCGACCTCCGCGGCCGGCGGCATGCCGGCGGGCACCGATTGGGAGGAGGTGCTGCCGGGTGTGTCCGAACCTACCTTGAGCGAGTCGCCGCAGCGGCAGTTCTTCGATTATGCAGGGCCGTTGTTCAGCGTCGTGGTCTCGCCGGCTGCGAGTACCACGCCGCTCGAAGAGAGGCGGAAATTCAGGGCGCTGCCGCGGGATCGCTCGCGTCGGCGGGTGGTCGATGATCTGACATTTTCCTGGGAGATGACCGAAGGCGAGGGCTCGTTGGCGGGAGTCACAGACCAAGAGGTGGAGTACCAAGCACCGGCGGCGCCGGGTCTCGCGCGATTGAAAGTTACTGTGTCGCAACGGGAAGTTAAAATCAGTGCGGAGGCGCTGATCACGGTGACCGACAGTCTGGAGAACGCCGTGACGCCGGCGGTCGTCAATACACGAGGACTTCCGGGGTATACGTTCGAGCGCGCTGCCGGGGAGCTCTGGCGCTGCCGCTTCGATGTCGAGCGCAACATCATCGTGGTCAACAGCGGGCATCGGGATTTCGTGTTTGCAACGCGTAATCGGGCTTTGCAGCTGCGGTATTTGGTGCGGCTATACGTCAAGGAACTGGTGCTGAAGAATTTCGCAGGGTTGCCGACGGATCAGTTGCTGGAGCGCATGATCGAGCTATCGCTGTACGCGGAAGAGAAGCTGAAATCCGGTTGACAGCGCGATGAGTGGTGATGGCAAGGGCGCCGAAGCGAAGGAACGCCGGCCTCACGGCATTGATCCGCAATTTGTGGCCTGGCTGCTTGTGGTCATCGGTCTCACCGGAGGCAGCGCTCTTTGGCGCGACACGACCACGTAAATAGCGCAGTGCGCCCCGGTGCCGACTAGAGTGCGTCCTGGGCTCACGACGTCAAGCCTCCAGCGTTGTAACTTCATTCGTGCCGTCTGTATCGGACTACGTCCCGACCGGACACGACGCTGTAACAGCCACCCACAGGAGGCGAGTGATGACGAAGAACCCCGGTGACCACAATCATTTCGGTAGCGCGCGGCGAGGCGGTATTTCAAGGCACCCCGAGGTTTGAGCACTACAATCCGCTGGGCGTCGTGCACGGCGGATATTCCTTCACGCTGCTTGACTCCGCGGCCGGCTGCGCCGTGCACACGACGTTACCGGCGGGAACGGGATTTACGACGTTGGAGCTGAAGATCAATTTCATCCGCGCGCTGACCACTACCACGGGGCCAGTCCGTGCGCTGGGAAAAGTAATTCACAGTGGCAAAAGCACCGCGATCGCCGAGGGACGCATCCAGGACCCGGACGGGAAGCTGTATGCCCTTTGCACGACGACGTACCTGTTGTTCCCGATGGCGTAGCGCTTCGCCATCGGTTCGGTTCCTCGCCAGGCGCCCACACCGGAGGACTTGGTGCATCAACCCGAGGGCGCAGAACTAACTCAACCATTGATGCGCGACGACTGCCCTAGCGAAAGAGATCGCTGACAAGTGCGGGTGTGACTGCAGCGCGAAGAGATATCCGACGGCGCCCATGACCAAGCCGTTGACCATAAGAGCGGCAGCGAAGGCGGTGAGTTTGGAAGAGAGAGTATTCATATGCGTCTCCTAGAGTAACTGTCATCGATCCTTACTTGCATAACACGGCAAGGGCCGTGCCAGTTGCAGGCATCTGGAAAAAAAGGTCATTTGGAAGGTAAATTTCAGCGGATGGGGCGACGCGGGGTGGCGGCGGACAGTAACCACCTTTTCAGCTAGGGGACCGTGCTGGTCCTCCGCCGCAGCGGCCGATCAAGCGCGAAGGGTCCCGACCCTCCGAATACCAATGCGATCAAGCATGCAATGTAGAGTAGGTCCGTCTCGTATCCGGGCTGTCCGAAGTGAGCTCCGGCCGCGGTCACCGACTGGAGCTTGATAGAGCTGAAGCCATACGGCAGGTGTACGGTGAAGATGGCGACAAGCAGCACAAGTATCATAGGGATACTGGCGAGAGGGATAAACGCTCCGACGATCACGGCGAATCCGCCGAGCAACTCGACCAGAACCGTCGCCCACGACAACAATGTGGCAGCGGGCATTCCGAGTGCGTGCAAAATGTTGGCAAAGTCATCCGGGCCTCGCGCCAGTTTCGCGTAGCCGTGCTCCATGAAGCCGTAGCCGACGATCAGACGGAGCGGGATCGCGTACCAAGCCTCTGGCAGCGACGGGAAAAGATGGGAGCCGCGGTCTAGCAAATTGTTCATGCAGGATACCTTGCTTAGGGATCTACCAGAGGAGACCAATGCAAGGCCATTTTTATTACAATTTATCAGTTGCGGCACGGCCGAAGCGCTAAAGCCTATTTCGCGATTCCATTGCATTCGACGCTGTGCGCCGCATCCGTCTCGGGGCGGTGTTCTGCGGTGTTCTCGAGAGGCTTCGGCGTATATTCTATGTATGGAAATCAAAACACCGACATTGTTTGAGTGGGTGGGCGGCATCGATCGAATTGAGGCGCTCTTCGGCGCTTTTTACGAGAAGGTCCCGGCCGATGCAGTGCTTGGCCCAGTATTTGCGCAGATGTCCAAAAGCCACTTCCAGATCGTTGCGCATTTTGTCGCCGAAGTTATTGGCGGACCGAAACTGTATACAAGCGACGGACGTCACAGCCATTCATCAATGGTCGCCAAACATATCGGGCGCCATTTGACGAACGAGCAACGCAAACGCTGGGTTTCTTTGCTGTTGGACACTGCGGACGAGCTCAAGCTGCCGGACGACCCGGAATTCAGATCCGCGCTCGTAGGGTACTTGGAGTGGGGCTCGCGCCTTGCGGTGATCAATTCCGCTACGACCGAAAATCCGATTGAAAGCGGTGCGCCAATGCCGAAATGGGGATGGGGTGAAGTTAAGGGTCCGTATACACCGGACTAACCGGCGATGTCGATCTGGAGTCCATTAACGCGATGACCCCCGATGCCAACACGCTCATGGCCGTCAACGCCAGCGATTGTACGAGTGCCGCACTGCTCAATAGCCAAGCGCCGCAAAGAAAAAACATGAGAGACGAGAGCGCCACGCTCGCCGCGCAGGCGACAGCCATCCCGTCGTGCCTCGATACTCTCATCACCAGCGATCTCCATCCGAGAAAATCCCGCGCTTATCTGCAAGCGCCATCTCCCTGACGGGATGATACCTATTAGTACAGCCTGAAACGTTGGGACGACGGCCGGATGTATCGAGTTCGTCCCTTACCTGTACGAGATTGTCCCTGCGGCCAGCACCAAAGATTGGGAGTTACGTTGGGACTAGTCGTAGGTCAAGTGTTGTTGGAGAATCCTTAGGCGCGCAATATTTCTCGGGTGAGGGCACTATGAAAATAGTTACTGCCATCGTTTCGACTTGCCTTCTTAGCGGGTTGCAAAGCGCGGCGAACGCCGCCGCCGGCGACCACGTCTACGCGCGCCGCGGACAACTTGTCTCGGCGCACGGGACTCGCTTGAACCTGTACTGCATGGGAACAGGAACGCCCGCGGTCGTATTCGACTCAGGTTGGGAGGACTGGGCACCGGTCTGGACTATCGTGCAGCCGGCGGTCGCCAAGTGGACGCGCGCTTGTAGCTATGATCGCGCTGGAGCGGGCTTCAGCGATGCGGGTCCGATGCCACGCACGAGCGTGCGCATTGCAGAGGAGTTGCACCGCGCGCTCCACAACGCCGGTATCAAGGGACCCTATATTCTGGTCGGACACGCATTCGGTGGCGACAACGTTCGAACATTTGCGGTGCGATACATGCCAGAGACTGCGGGGCTCGTGCTGGTCGAAGCCGACGCAGGGGACCCCAACGGGCATCGGGGAGATAGCAAAATCATCGCACAGCTTCGCGAGTGCCGCGATGCGATCGCCGGTGGCAAGCCGCTGCCCCCGCTGCCTCAACGTCCTGGCCATCCAGTCCGCACGTGTGCTCAGCAGTTCTTTCGCGGATTACCGGAGACAGCGTGGTCGTGGGAACTCAATGCCAAGCTTTTAGAAATAGCTCAGACCAAAGTCGCGATGTACGACGCATTTATTTCAGAAATGGAGCAAATGCCCTCAGATGAGGCCTATCTGGAGCAGCACAGTCTCTCGCTCGGCGCGCGCCCTGTACGGGTGTTGACCACCGGCAACCATGGAATCCACAGCCTCGATCCGGGGCGTCCCAAGGATGCAGACGAGCAAGCCTACCAGGACAAGGTCGCACGATCGCAAGCTAAGTGGCTCCAGATCTCTTCGAATGCCAAGCAGTTGTTCACTGACAAGAGCTCGGAAAGAGCTCGGAATACATCCCATTCGACCAACCGGACTTCGTCGTCGATGCAATCCGTGACGTGTATAGCCAAAGCAAATAGGCGGAGGGCTGCGGTGGTCATGCCTACAACTGTGGGCGACGCACGGTTGCGGGCGACTGCATGCGTCTAGATTGCTTTCGTTTCCGTGATTTTCAACCAAAGGACTGAGGATAGTGAGGACGCCGTGCGCACAATGGACCGAGGACGTCGCCACCGATGGGGCGGCGCTCCGGTTAGCCCGAGCGGATTAGAACTGTGGGTCGCCGGCACTCTATCGTCCCGAGCGAGCAGCGAACTCGCGGCGCGAGGCTGGGATGTGCATGGCCATGCGGCGGAGACACTTGCGAAATGAGATTGCTTTTTTAGTTGTGAATCCGCAGTTTAATGACAACAAGGAGGTTTGCGGTGTCTACGCTCTATCGCATTCTGTTGGCGTCATTCCTCAGCGTAATATTCGCCCCGGCTCAAGGACAGGTCTTGGCCCGGCTTCCGACGGTCGTCTAATCCGCCGCCCTGGGAGCGCCGAAAGCCTTACTATAGAATCCCGATCGATCAAAGCAGCACACGCGTCGCTTTCCAGCAGCGAGCATTTCGCAGGCGCTGTGGATCCGACGCGCGCGAGTCTCTGGCAGCTTGGCGGAGGTAATCCAGTGGATCCAGTCTGCGCGAGCGATGGGCGTGATGTCGGACCACACTGCCCGCGCCTCCGGGGCGGTCGCGAGAGCCTTGCGCAAATCTACCGGGACCCGGGGTTCCACTGCTTTTCCGACTGGCAGGATCTCAAGCAGAACGACGTCGCCTACTTCTACGCGCGCAGCTTCGCGTATCTTCGTATTCACTTTAAGCCAATGGCTCTTGTGCCCGTCCGGCTCGAGCGTGGCCCGAAAGGGATGGCCATTGATGATGCCTTCCACTGTCGTCATACCCCGCGTCGGGAGCTTCGCACCGCGGCTGCGGCGGTACGGGCCCAGCATTGCGGTTTGCGCATACATCAGACAGACTCGGATTTTTCGCAACAGCAACGGTTGCTCCAGGAGTCGTCGCGATGACTTCTCGAATGAAGTTCTGGCCGGCGCTGCTCTGCATAATGGGGGCGCAGCTCGCCGCCGTACCGGTCGTGGCGCAGAACGAGCACGCGGATCACGCCGCCGACGAGAATTTGGGCACGGTACACTTCCCGATCTCCTGCAGTGCCGAAGCACAACGTCAGTTTGATCGTGCGGTCGCGATGCTGCATTCCTTCTATTATCCCGAGACGATCAAGGCCTTTACCGCCATCGCCACGGCCGAACCGTCTTGTGCGATGGCCTATTGGGGCGTGGCAATCAGTCAGCGTCCGAATCCTCTGGTCGCTCCGTTTCCTCCGGAAGTGCTGCAGCAAGGATTGGCGGCTATCGAGAAGGCGCGTGCCGCCCACGCCACAACGCGACGCGAGCGTGATTGGATCGATGCACTCGCCGTGTTCTTCCAGGACTACGACGCCGTCGATCAGAAGACGCGTACGGCAGAGTACGAGGCCGCAATGGCTCGGCTCCACGAGAGCTATCCGCGCGACACGGAGGCTGCCGTGTTCTACGCACTGGCGCTCAACGAAGCGGTCGATCTCATGGACAAGTCCTATTCACGCCAGCTCAAGGCCGCCGCTATCCTTGAGGGTCTCCAGCGACAGCTGCCCGATCATCCGGGGATTCCGCACTACCTCATTCATAGCTACGACTACGCGCCGATCGCGGCCAAAGGGCTGCCCGCCGCCCGCCGCTATGCGGGGCTGGCTCCGTCCTCGCCACACGCCGTCCTCGCCACACGCGCTGCATATGCCCTCGCACATCTTCTCCACTCTCGGCATGTGGCAAGACGTCATCCGATCCGATCTCGCTTCCGTCGGCGCTATCAATGCCATGAGTGTTCGCGCTGATCCTGCAGCGTCGGTTAACCGGACCCCGAATCCACTGGCTTTCCACTCTCTCGATTTCCTGACCAACGCCTACCTGCAACTCGCGCAGGACCAGAGCGCCAAGGCGATCATGGACGCGAGGAACTCCATGTCAGGGTATCCAGCGAGCATTCGCTATTCGGGACATACGGCCTTCGCTGCGATCCCGGTGCGCTATGCCATTGAGCGTAGTGCGTGGGCGGAAGCCGCAGCGCTCCAGCCGGCTCTGACGCCGTACCCTCAGGCGGAAGCCATTACTTGGTTCGGCCGAGCGCTCGGCGCAGCACGCTCGGGCGATCTCGCCGGCGCCCGGCTCGATGTGGCGGAAATCGAGCGTTTGCGAGGCCAACTCGCCTCGGCACACGACTCTTATTGGACCGAACAGCTCGACATCGAGAAGAAAGCCGCTGTCGCGTGGATTGAGCTCGGGGAGAAGAAGCTCGATGAGGCGATCGAATTGATGCGCGAAGCCGCCGACCGGGAGGATCGCAGCGAGAAGCACGTCGCTATGGAGAATCGGCTGTCACCGATGCGCGAACTGTTGGGTGAGCTTCTGCTCGAAGCGAAGCGGCCAGCCGAAGCGGCGCAGGAGTTCGAGTTGTCGCTGCGCGCCGCCCCGAATCGTTTTCGCTCGCTGGCGGGTGCCGGGCAAGCGACGGCTATGTCCGGTGATCGCGCGCGAGCACGCATCTACTACCAACAACTGGTGGCACTTGCACGCGACGCGGACAGCGAACGGCCGGCACTCACCCGTGCGAGGGAGTTTCTGGCGACGCCGTGACCCCGCCCGACCAGACGGAGAATACCTGGCCGGACGAAGAAGCTTCAGATTGAATTGGCCGCCTCGCGCAAGGCGTTGACGAACGCAGTTCTGGCCGCGCCGTACTCCTTGCTGGTGGCGGCCGGCCATGCCGAATTGATGACAATGATCAATCGGTCGTCCTTGAACGTAGTGATCGATTGGCCAAAGATGCCCACGGCTTCGTAGCTGCCATTTTCACGGATCCACCAGAAATAGCCGTAGCCACCCGCGCCGTTGTCGATCTCCTTGGCGGTGGCCTGCGCCACCCACCAGGAAGGAACTACCTGTCGGCCTCGAGCTTTGCCGCCATCCAAGATGAATTGTCCGACGCGCGCATAGTCGCGCAGGGTCATCGAAATACAGCAGCCGCCACGTTCCTGTTTGCCTGATGCATTTACCATCCACACTGCATCCTGTTCCATGCCATAGGTGGACCAGAGCTTCTCGGAGAGATACTGCGAGAGTGGTTCGCCGACGGCATTGGAGACCATGATGCCTACCATGTCCGTCTCGCCCGTATCGTAATGCCACTTCGTGCCCGGCTCGGCGGCGCGCGGCAAATGACGCATGTAACTCACCAAAGGATCCATGCCCGGCTCGCTGCCGGTAAAGCCTGCCCGGGCCACGTCTGACTTAGGATCAGTGTAATCCTCATTCCACTTCACCCCCGAGCTCATCATGAGCAGCTGTCTCACCGTGACACCGTCGTAGGCTGAACCTTTGAGCTCAGGCACGTAATCGGTGACCATGGCATCCGGCCCCTTGATCTTGCCATCCTGAATGGCAGCGCCGACCAGAGTTGAGGTCAGGGACTTAGCGACAGAGAATGAAGTCCAGCGATCTTTTGGGGTGCGACCCAGGCCATACCGCTCTAGCACTATTTTGCCGTCCTTCAAGACCAGGACACCGGAGGTTCGGTTCGCGCTCATATAGCTGGCGACCGTCCATTGACGATCGCCATAGCCCCACGTCGGTGACAGTTGCCTGGAGGCCTTGGGCAAGAGGTGCACCTTAGAGCCGCGCTTTACTGTGGCGACCTTGTAGATCTTTTCGATGCTGCGATATCCCGTGCTCTGTTGTTCCGGCGTCCAGAACAAGAGGCTGGGTGTATCTGATTTGAGTGCCACCTGAGCAGATCCGGGAAGGGCGAATAGCAGGGAGCAAAGGGCGAGTGTGACTCTTGAGATTTCCATGGGGGGTACTGCCAGCGTGCGGAAGAAGGCGATGAGTATAGACCTTCGCATCGGAGGACTCACCCGGCTAGAGCATCGGAGCGCTCGTAGCGTAAGAACAATCTGGCTACGAGCGGAGAATATTATTTCAGCGGCGTCGGAGGCGCGAAGGGCTGCTGTTCGCGCGCCTGCTTGGGAAAGATCACGAAGTCGCGCTTTGCCTGCTGCTTCAGATTATCGCCCATGGCGTGGAGCGCAGTCCGCAGCTCGGGCAATGCACTCCGCCCGTACGTCAACTCGCTGTGGTGCAAGCGTACGAGTGCGACGCAATGGGGATTTGAGTTGATGCTTGACGGGTGCGATGGCGAATTCTGGGTATTCCGTCGTGATGCGCGAATCACTTATCCGCTTTCAAGTGCGATCCGACGTGATCCAGAGGGAATCGCGTATCTCGCGCCTGAGATCCAACTTCTCTACAAGGCCCGTGTAACGCGCGCTCAAGATCAGGCGGACTTCGATCACGTCGTGCCACAATTGGACCGCGACGCACGGACTTGGCTGTGCGATTCCCTGATCAGCACGGATCCTGAACATGCCTGGATTTCGACACTCAAGTCAATTTGCGGGGCCGACAACCGCTAAGTGAACCATTGATGTGCCGCAACTGCCCTAGCGAAAGAGATCACGGACATATGGGGATGTGACTGAATTGCGAAAAGGTATCCGACGGCGCCCATGACCAAGCTGTTCACCATGAGAGCGGCAGCGAAGGCGGTGATTTTAGACGAGAGGGTGTTCATTTGTGTCTCCGAGTGTAACTGTCATCGATCCTTACTGACATGACACAGCAAGGGCCGTGGGAGTTGCAAAGACCCTAGGAAAAGGTTCATTTCAATTGTAATTTTCAGCTCCAGTCCGGAAGGCGAGTTAGAGTCACAGCCTCTAACTCGCCGTGCCGGGCGAGGGTACGGATACCCGATCAGCCCGACCGGCGAAGAAGAACAGCCGATTTTCTTTGTCGGCAATCCGCAAAGCATGCGCAGTAGAACTGGAAACGTGCTAAACGTGACTCAGCTCTTGAGCTGTCGATCATGCCCTGCGGCTTCCCCCCTCCTTTCGAGAAAGACAACATTCCCTATGCTGAAACACCTGCGCGGTCATTTCTCCAATGACCTGTCGATCGGCCTTGGCACCGCCAATACCTTGATTTACGCCAAGTCCAAAGGAATCGGAAAGCGGTGTCATGCTGACCGGGGGCGGAGCATTGCTGCGCAACATGGATAAACTGATCATGACGCAGATCGGGCTGCCGGTTCTGATCGCCGACGATCCGATGACATGTGTCGCCCGTGGCGGCGGACGGATCCTCGAACTTATGGGTGGGCAGCGAGGAGATTTTACCTTACATCAACGGCGGTGGACTCTTGCATTCCTCCATTCCCGCATTAACCATAGTTAATACATAGGAAACCTCTTCGCGTATCGTTTGAGAGGATCATCCAACCTGAGGTGATCGTTGGTCCGCAGTACTAGGGAAATAGTGAAAATCATGCGGCGTTTATTCTCGTGGCCACTCTTAAGCTTGCTCATCGTCGGAATGGCGGCGGGCGCTTCAGAGAATTCAAATCAGAGCGGTCAGTCAACAGGCAACCCGCCTGGAGACAACGCAACTCCGCCCGGCGCCAATGCGACAGCGACGACACCGGCAACGAGCATGAGCTCGCGAGGGACGAGCGTATCGTGATTGACAAGTGCGTCAATCGCGACGGGAAGAGCGCGGCGCCTATTGCGATTCAGGCATGCACGGAGTTGCTGGACCGCAACATACTTCACGGGCGCGACCGCTTCTATTTGTTCGTGAATCGTGCCTTGGGTTTTGTTGCCCAAGGCGATAAGCAGCATGCCCTTGAGGACTACAATACAGCCGTCAAATTAGCTCCCAAACGCGCCCAGCCTTACTACTACCGCGGGGTTTTCTATGCGCAAACTGATGTCGGCGCGGCCTTGCGGGATTTCGACATGGCCTTGAGCATTGATCCCAAACTTGTCCCGGCGCTGCGTCAGCGCGCGACGACCTATCTAAGTCAAAAGAATCTCGACGGCGCACTCGCGGATTTTTCGGAAGCCGTCCGTTTGAAGCCGAAAGCAGCCGCGTTGTGGAGCGAACGAGGGTATGTGTGTTTGCTACGACGTGATTACGAAAGCGCGGTTAAGGACGAGGCCGAAGCGATCCGACTTGATCCGAAGCTGGCTCGGGCTTATTTTCTCCGTGGCGCAGCCTTCGGAGACCTTGGCGACTCGCCCGGCGCAGTGAGCGATATCACGACTGCAGTGGGACTCGATCCTTCGCTAGACCGTTACATATCGACCAAGGGTAAGACCGCTTCGATTACGCTCCCACCTTTATGAATTCCTCGTCGGTCGAACTGTCGGGCGGATCTAGGCACCACAACCATCAGGCTCGACCGTATTCTAGGCAATCACAAAGTAGATGAGCATGGACTTATTATTCCGAGAAACGTTGCCATCGGATATTGATGGGTTGTTCTCCGTTCGCGCACGCACGAGAGAAAACCCCATCTCGAAAGAGGGGCTTGCATCGATCGGTATAACCTCCGACTCGATCGCTAAGCAGATGGCCGGCGGTCGGGTGAAGGGCTGGGTGTGTCTGCATGGGTCAACCCTCGTCGGATTCTGTAACGGCGACGGCGGCTTCACCAGACACGAGAATACGGGCGCATGGTTTTTACCGTTCCCTTGGATGGCGGCCGAATGGTAAGAAACAGCAGAATGGCGATGAGATTCTGGTACTCGAGTCCGACAAACCCCGTTGCATGAGCATCAGCAACTAATCGCGCAGCGCGGCCGACGAAAAGTACTAGAACAGAGAAGACTTGATACGGAAGAAGTGTGTTATGACGAAAGTGCGCGTTGCAGGTTTTTCGGTCTCGGTCGACGGTTTCGGAGCGGGACCTGAGCAAAGCCTTGCAAATCCGCTCGGCAAGCGTGGGCTGGAGCTGCACCAGTGGTTCTTCGGTACGCGCAGCTTCCGGGCAATGACCGGTGAGGGCGGTGGCTCGGACGGCATTGACGAGGCCTACGCGCACCGTTCGATGGATGGATTCGGCGCCTTCATCCTCGGCCGCAATATGTTCGGGCCGATCCGCGGTCCCTGGCCGGACGAGAGCTGGAGAGGCTGGTGGGGCGACAATCCACCCTACCACGCACCGACGTTCGTGCTAACGCATCACCCGCGTGATCCGATCGAGATGGAAGGCGGCACCACCTTCATCTTCGTGACCGAGGGTATCGATGCGGCGTTGAATCAGGCAAAACTGGCCGCCGAAGATCGCGACGTGAAGATCGGCGGTGGCGTCGAAACGGTGCGTCAATATCTTCGCGCCGACCTAATTGACGAGCTGCATTTCGCCTTGTCCCCGGTCGTGCTCGGGCAAGGCGAAGCGATGTTCGCCGAGATCAACCTGCCGGCGCTCGGCTACCGCGTCACCGAACATCAGTTTACCGAGCATGCGACCCACATCGTTCTCAGCCGATAAGGGTCCACCAAGACCATTGCGTTCTACGAGCACCCGAACGGTGGGGGCTGGGCTGACTAGCCAGGGGTGAGCGACGGGATCTGCACATCCTGACTAAATGTCAGGATGTCGCCCGAACGACTGGACCGACAAAGAATACTAGCGCTGTTTTCGACTCTCCACGCGGAGCATGAGCGTTTTGTTGCCGAGCTTCGCTTGAATTGCGAGAGGAGCCAGATTAATGAGGATTGCCAAGCGCCGCATATCTTAGACTGACTCGCGTCGACTTCCCGGTAGCTGCCACCTCGCGCCAATACTGGTGAGGCAAAAATAAGCGCCTCTGCCGAGCGAAGGATTAGGGGACCCTGCAAAGCGACTCGGGTTCCAAGGATTTCACCCGTTGGAAGCGGTAAAACAGCCTTGAATTGGGGTTATTGGTGGAAATCTAGAGATTTACAGGGCTGCTACCCGCAAGATAGCGGTTCCGGTTTGCCGCGCTCGAACGTATCTTGTACATGGGTGTAATCCCACAAGGAGGTCACGGGCGAATGGCAAGTGCGGACGAGCAGCAGGCAGCGTCTCGTGATGAGGTCGATGCGCGTTCTGATTCGACCGCCAGTGCGGTGTCGCAATTATTTCGCGACCATAATCGTATGCTGGTTGGCTACCTGACGAGTCGCCTGCGTTCTGAGCAAGAGGCGAAGGAGGTTGCCCAGGAAGCCTACGTCCGTCTGCTGCAACTGCAAGATCCCGGTACGCCCAGTCTATTGCGCGCGTACCTATTCAAGACGGCCACCAATCTCGCCGTTGACCGCCTGCGGCATCGCAGGGTTCAGCACCAGGCTGAGGAACAACCGGAGCTGTTCGAGAACTTGACCGCTACCGGCATTGAATTAGATGACCCCGCCAAACAACTCATTGAGCGCGAGCAGACGGCCCGGCTCCTCGGCTACCTACAGGAGTTGCCGATCAAATGTCAGCAAGTGTTTAACCTCCATCGAGTGGAAGGAGTCCCACAGCACGAGGTGGCCGTGCGCGTGGGTGTATCTGAGCGCATGGTCCGACGCTACGTGACGTACGCGATGGTTTATTGCCGCTTGCGGTTAGATGGAATAGCGCTCGATCAAGTACGACGGAAGGTTTCCCTATGAGTAAGTCAGATCCCACGGCTTCTGCGATCGCGCGATTGCGGGATGCCAGCGAATGGGTGCAGCGGCTCAACGAGTCGAACGAGCAAGCGCTTGCCGATCAGTGGATGCAATGGTGCAGAGCCGATGCCATGAATCTGCCGGCATTCGAGCAAATGCAGCGCCTATGGAATGCGTTTCCCGAAGCGAGCTCGACGAGCTTGCATGCGCCTCCACTTGTCAATCGCCTCAAGCACCGCCACGGGCTGATGGCGTTGGCCGCCAGCGTTGTGCTCCTTGTGGGTGTCGCGGGATGGTTCGCCCTGCGTTATTCCGACGATCTGATGCTTGAAACCGCGGTTGGCGAGCAGCGCCGCATCACCTTGACTGATGGGTCACGCCTTGATCTCGCGCCGGATTCTCTCGTCAGCGCTCACTTCACGCTGGCGCGACGTCATGTGCGTCTGGTACGTGGGCAGGCATTTTTTGCGGTCGCGCATAGCGCGGTGCGGCCGTTTGTTGTTCACGCCAATGACCTGACGGTGACAGCTGTCGGCACTGAGTTCGATGTGCGGATCAGTCCTAGCAGCACCGCGGTGACCGTCAGCGAAGGCCAGGTCACCGTGGCGCCGGAGGTAGTAGAGGGGGTAGGCAGCGGTTCGCGCGCTAACACGGAGATGGTTCGCGCCAGTGTCGGCCAGCGAGTGACCTTTTCCAAATCCGCTCACCGGCTGAGTGTCGCGAACGTAAACCCGAACGTAGCCGGCGCCTGGCGCGACGGGACACTGCAAGCGAATCGAGTACTCATTCGATCGCGCGCTCATGGCACCTAGACCTGGAATTCAGCGGGTTCTGATCGCCGTCTTGGTTGCGACGATGGCGTGGCATGCGACGGCGCGGGCTGACGACCTACTGGACCGTGGCACGAGTTTTCATATTGCGCCGTCGCCGCTCTCAAGCGCGTTAATTGAATTTTCGACCCAAAGTGGGCTGCAAGTCGCCGCCGCCGACGCGGATGTTTCGCATCTGAAGTCGAGCGGCGTGAACGGTACATATCCGCCTCGCGTCGCATTGGACCTGTTGCTTCATGGCACTGGCTTGGGGTTCTCGCGAGTTGGCGCGACAACGGTTGCGATTGGCACCTTACCTAAGGCCACCCTAGCAGCGTCGACCCGCACGGGCGGGTCTGGCGCCGCTGTTCGGACGCCGGAGGCTAAGTCGCCGCCGCCCAATCCCGGTGTGACGGCTAGCCTGGCAGAGATTCCCGATGTAACCGTGACGGCCGCGAGACCTCCTACCGATGAGGAGTTGGCGGGAAACAGCCTGTCTCAATTCATCGTGCACCACGCCACTGTCCACTATTTCAATACCGGTGTGACGGGCGGCCTTGCGCGGTGGCGTGGCGGCAAGCAGAGCATTTGCCCGGAAACCAAGGGGCTCAAGCCGGGATACAACGCCTTTGTGACGGCGCGAGTTCGAGCGCTGGCCACGTACGTCGGCGCTCCCGTAGAGTCGGAGCCGCAATGCAAAAGCAACGTGCAAATCCTTTTCACGGACCATCCCCGGGAAAACATGGATACCGTGATCAAATGGGCAACCGTTTACTTTCGTAACCGGTACACCGGAGGAATGAAGGACCTGATCGCCTTTAAAGGAGACCACGCCATTCAGGGCTGGTACCTGACAACACGGGGCGGCTCCATCGTCTTGAATTCTGACGTGGGTTTGGTCGGGCTTAACGTTCTGCCCGTTTGGCCGCAGATCAC
>WNFI01038900.1_pt1 | contig 24310 bp, 18 predicted proteins | sample 5400471 | NCBI WGS metagenome assembly WNFI01 (sample SAMN13153348, study PRJNA577476) | soil metagenome | isolation source: 100 cm saprolite on Douglas fir-dominated hillslope | place: USA:California | collected 2013-09-17 | reverse complement strand
GGGTGGGAATGGCGGAGGCAAACCAGCGACGAAACAGTAAAAAGGGTTTATGAATATTTCAGAGCCCTTCATTCGTCGGCCTATCGCCACATCGTTGCTGATGGTCGGCGTGATTTTGCTCGGTCTGCTGGGTTACACACTGCTTCCAATTTCCGCGCTGCCGACCGTCGATTTTCCAACGATTCAAATCACGACGCAACTCCCCGGTGCGGCGCCGGACGTCATGGTTTCTTCTGTCACGACGCCACTCGAACAACAGTTCGGTCAGATCAGCGGGTTGACGTCGATGAACTCGATCAGCTCGTTCGGCGTGAGCTCGATCACCTTGCAGTTTAGTTTGGACCGGAGCATCGACAGCGCGGCGCAGGACGTGCAGGCGGCGATCAACGTTGCGACGGGTGTTTTGCCGCAGAACCTTCCCACGCCGCCGACGTACAACAAGGTCAATCCGGCCGATTCAGCAGTTCTCACGCTCGCTGTCACATCGGACACCGTGCCGATCGACAAGGTCAACGACTATGCGGACACACTGCTTGCGCAGAAGTTGAGCGAAGTGACCGGGGTGGGTCTCGTGAGCATTGAGGGAAATCAAAAACCCGCGGTGCGAGTGCAGATCAATCCGACCGCGATCGCGGCGCAGGGTCTGAGCATGGAAGATGTTCGTATCGCGCTGACGCAGGCGAATGTCGACGCGCCAAAAGGAAGTTTCGACGGTCCTCATCAAGCCTATGCGATTAACGCGAACGATCAGCTGTTTTCTGCCAACGATTATCGCTCCATTATTGTCGCCTACAAGAATGGAGCGCCGATCCGTTTGACGGACATCGGTCGTGTCGTCGACAGTGTGGAAAACACAAAGTTGGCCGGATGGTACGGCGACAAGCCGGCGGTGATTCTTGATATTCAACGGCAACCAGGCGCAAACATCATCGACACGGTGGACCGCATCAAAAAAATGCTGCCCTCGTTATTGGCCACGATCCCGCCTTCGGTGCATGTCGATGTTTTGACGGACCGCACAACGACGATCCGGGCCTCCGTTGCCGACGTTCAATTCACACTTGTTCTCACCATTGGACTCGTGGTGTTGGTGATCTTTATTTTTCTACGCAAACTCTGGGCAACCGTCATTCCCAGTATCGCATTGCCGCTCGCAATCGTCGGCACATTCGGGGTGATGAAAGTAGTCGGTTTCAGTTTGGATAATCTCTCGCTGATGGCGCTCACGATCGCGACGGGTTTTGTGGTCGACGACGCGATCGTGATGATCGAAAACATCGTGCGTTACATTGAATTGGGCGAAAAGCCGTTCGATGCAGCGCTGAAAGGGGCGAAGCAAATCGGATTCACAGTCGTTTCGCTTACGGTCTCATTGATTGCGGTCTTCATCCCTCTTTTATTCATGACGGGCGTGGTAGGGCGGCTCTTCCGTGAATTCGCTATTACATTGAGTGTGTCAATTGTGGTGTCCGCGATCGTTTCGCTGACGCTTACCCCGATGATGTGCTCGCGCTTGCTGACGGCGGAGTCAGAAGAAAAGCACGGTCGTTTTTACCACGCGACCGAGAGATTTTTCGACTGGATGCTGCATGTCTACGACTTGGGTCTCAAGTGGGTCCTCAAGCACCAGTTCTTCACGCTGGTCGTGGCGATCGCCACGCTTGTGGCCACGATGATTCTTTATGTGGTCATTCCGAAGGGATTGCTGCCCCAAGACCCGGACGTTGCGAGTGTCACGTCGTTTGTCGGTACGGGGACGATCAACCCGACGCTCAACACCGGCCGTCTTTCAATTAACCTCAAGCCGCGCGAACAACGCAAAGCTTCAGCGGATGAAATCATTGCGCGTCTTCGTGAGAAAGCATCGAACTTGGAGGGGATCGCACTTTTCATGCAGGCGGTTCAAGATCTCCAGATCGATAGCCGTGTCAGCCGTACCCAGTATCAATATACGCTCGAGGACGCGGACTCCGCGGAGCTTGCGCAATGGGCACCGCGATTGGTGAACAAATTGCGCAGTGTCCCGGAGCTCACCGACGTCGCAAGCGATCAGCAATCGTTCGGTTTTCAAATAGACATCGCCGTCGACCGCGACAAGGCCTCGCGGCTGAACATTTTGCCGCAGGATATCGACAACACGTTGTACGATGCCTTTGGCCAGCGGCAGGTTTCCACGATCTTCACGCAGCTTAATCAATATCGCGTGATTCTTGAGGTGGAACCAGCGTTCCAGCAAAACCCGGAGGCTCTGAGCAAAATTTACGTGAAGTCCACCATGGGGCAACTCGTGCCATTGAGTGCCTTCGCCCAACTTACGCCGGGTACTGCGCCATTGGTCGTTACTCATCAAGGGCAATTCCCTGCGGTGACGATCTCCTTCAATTTGCGTCCCGGCTATTCCCTGAGTCACGCTGTTGCCGCCATCCAGACGGCACAAAAAGAGATTGGTCTTCCTGAAACCGTACAAACCACGTTCTCGGGCAATGCCGCGGAATTTCAAAGTTCTCTGCAAAGTGAACCCTATCTCATCTTAGCGGCCGTTATCGTTGTATATATCGTTCTTGGTGTGCTGTACGAAAGTTACATCCATCCGATTACGATTCTCTCCACGCTCCCATCGGCAGGGGTGGGAGCCTTGCTCGCTTTGATTGTATGCCGTACGGACTTTTCGATGGTTGCGCTCATCGGTATCGTGCTGCTCATCGGCATCGTGAAGAAGAACGCGATCATGATGATCGACTTTGCGCTGGAGGCCGAGCGCGACCACGGGATGTCGCCCGACGAATCGATCTACAAGGCATGTCTGCTTCGTTTCCGTCCGATTATGATGACGACCATGGCCGCGCTGCTGGGTGCCTTACCGCTCGCGCTTGAAAACGGTACCGGCTCAGAGCTACGGCGTCCCCTTGGTATTACGATGATCGGCGGTTTGCTTTTGTCCCAGGTCCTCACGCTCTACACCACGCCGGTGATCTATCTGTATATGGAACGGCTCCGCGTTTGGGTGATGGGGGAGAAAAAAGAGAAATCCGCAATCGATAAAAAACCGGATGTGGAGCAGCTCGCTTCCGCTTCTGCTCACGTGCGTTAACCATGAGCATTTCAGAACCTTTTATTCGCCGCCCGATCGCCACGTCCTTGCTGGCGCTGGGATTGCTGCTCGCCGGTTTGGTGGCGTTTCGTTTCCTGGCAATCGCTCCACTCCCCGAAGTGGAATTTCCGACCATCAATGTTTCCGCAAATCTTCCGGGTGCGGATCCTATAACGGTGGCGACTTCGGTGGCGGCTCCGCTGGAACGTCGCTTTGCGCAAATCGCAGGTGTGACGGAACTGACTTCGTCCAGCTCGCTCGGCAATTGTAATATCACGATCCAATTCGATCTAAATCGAAGCATCGACAGCGCTGCGCGCGACATCCAAGCGGCAATCAACGCGGCCACGAGCGATCTTCCGGCCAACCTCGTGACGCGTCCGAACTATCGAAAAGCAAATCCTGCCGATACACCGATTATGATTCTGGCGTTGACGTCGGACACCATCGCTCCAGGTGAAGTTTATAACTACGCATCGGACGTCATCGCCCAAAAGCTCAGTCAAGTGAGCGGTGTCAGCCAGGTAAACGTGAGCGGCGCTCAGAAATCAGCGGTGCGCGTTCAGGTGAATCCCGGTTACCTCGCGTCGCTGGGCCTTAGCATGGAGGACGTCCGCAATTTTGTCAGCAAGACCAATGCAAACCAGCCCAAGGGCATTTTGGACGGGCCGGAAGTCGCTTACACGCTCCACGTCAACGACCAACTCGCTTCTGCGAATGATTACCGTTCTTTGGTTGCGTTTCAAAATGGTACATCGGCAATTCGGCTGAGCGACTTAGGGGATGTGAAGGACAGCGTGGAAAACACGCGGCAAGCGGGATGGTTTAATGGAAAACCTGCGGTGTTGCTCATCATCTTCAAGGCGCCCGGTGCCAACGTGATCGATACGGCCGACCATATTCGTGCACTTATCCCGCAGATCAAACGCTGGATGCCACCCGGAATCAGGCTCGATATTCAATCTGACCGGACCGGCACGATACGCGCCTCGGTCGATCATATCGAAGTGACGCTCCTTATTTCGATCGCACTGGTGGTGATGACGGTTTTCCTTTTTCTTCGTCGGTTTTGGGCAACGGTGATCCCGAGTTTCACCGTGCCCCTGTCGCTGGCTGGCACGTCCGGAGTGATGTACTTGGCTGGATACACGCTGGATAATCTGTCCTTAATGGCGATGGCGGTCGCGGTTGGGTTTGTCGTCGACGACGCTATTGTGGTGATCGAAAATATCGTTCGGTTCATCGAAGCGGGTGATACGCCACTTGAGGCCTCGCTTAAAGGCGCCCGGCAGATTGGATTTACGGTGTTATCGATCAGTCTTTCGCTCGTGGCGGTGTTCATTCCGTTGATCTTCATGGGTGGAGTGATTGGGCGGCTTCTGCATGAGTTTGCCGTTACTCTGACGGCTGCGATTTTGGTTTCCGGTGTTGTTTCGCTTACGTTTACGCCGATGATGTGCAGCCGGTTTTTACGACACGAAAAAGCGGAGGATACGCCGAATCGATTTTTCCGATTCCTCGAGGGAAGCTTTTTGGCGCTGCAACGACTCTATGAACGGGGGCTTGTCTGGGTTTTGCGCCACGAGGTGTTGATGCTCGGTGTGACGGTTGGCACCGCGGTCGCCACGGTCTTGCTCTACATCGTCATCCCGAAAGGGTTTTTTCCCACGGAAGACACGGGTAATATGATGGGCGTTACCGAGGTCGGCCAAGATGCGTCGTTTCAATCCCTTTACGATAAACAGCAAAAGGTAACGAGCATCGTGCTGAAGGATCCTGCGATAGAAGCTATCGGTTCCTTCATGAGCGGCGGCAGCAACAACGGTCGCATGTTCATTCAACTAAAGCCATTGGATGAACGAAAGGTAGGAATTCAGGAGGTCATTGCGCGGTTGCGTCCTCAGTTGGCAAAAATTCAGGGCGTTAATCTCTTTCTGGTCGCGTCACAGGATTTCCGCATTGGCGGACGCAGTTCGAAAAGCACCTATCAGTATACCTTGCAAGGTTCGGACCTCAACGAACTGGGCTCATGGTCAACGGTATTGGTGAACGAATTACGCAAGGTTCCGCAGTTTCAAGATGTCACCAGCGACCAGCAAAACACGGGACTTCAGGCGAAGATCGTGATCGATCGGAACGCCGCTGCGCGGGTGGGGGTCAAACTCAGCGACATCGACGCTACGCTCTATGATTCTTTCGGCCAACGCCAAGTGTCGACGATCTATTATTCGCTTACCCAGCACCACGTCGTTCTCGAAGCAACCCCGGAGTACCAACTTGATCCTGAGTGGCTGGACAAAATCTTTGTGAAATCGTCGAGTGGAAAAATGGTTCCGCTCGGATCGGTCGCACGGGTCGAGCGCAGCAACACGGCGCTCTCCGTTAACCACCAAGGCCAATTTCCCGCTAGCACAGTTTCCTTCAACTTGGTTCCTGGCTTCTCCTTGAGCGAGGCCACTAAGGTCATCGACGACCGGATCAATCAGATGCACATGCCCGGCTCGATTCATGGCAGCTTCCAAGGGACCGCGAAGGTGTTTCAACAAACGTTATCGTCCCAGCCGCTCCTGATCTTGGCGGCGCTGGTGGCCGTTTATATTATTCTTGGCATGCTGTACGAGAGTCTGGTGCATCCATTGACGATTCTGTCCACTCTTCCTTCGGCCGGGGTGGGTGCCTTGCTTGCACTTTCGCTGATGGGATATGAACTTTCGATCGTCGCTTTGATTGGAATCCTGCTGCTCATCGGCATCGTGAAAAAAAATGCGATCATGATGATCGATTTCGCTCTCGAAGCGGAACGCACAGAAGGATTGAGCCCGGAAGAATCTATTTACCGGGCGTGTGTCGTTCGTTTCCGTCCAATCATGATGACGACGATGGCAGCACTCTTCGGCGCCCTGCCGCTTGCCCTCCAGGGCGGAGTTGGCTCAGAACTCCATAAACCGCTTGGTATTTCAATTGTGGGTGGTTTGGTACTATCGCAACTGCTCACGCTGTTCACCACACCGGTCGTGTACATCTTCCTCGACCGAATGCGCAATCGTCTCAGCCGGACTGCGCCTGAAGCGGCCAAGCTCCCTATCCCGCAGCGTGCGTAGGGAAATTACGAGCCCAGGTAATCGCGCCAGCTTTCCTGGTTTGCGGTTTATCGGTTAACCGCAAAGTAAATTTTGCGTTCCCATCTCTCTCGATCGTGGGGCTCCAGACGCTGGAAGCGGAGCAATTGAAAGTCGCCTTTCAGGCGACGCACCAGTTCTTCAGGGATCTCTTTTGACGAAGGATACTTCGCGGCTTCGATAAGCTGTGACTGCAAGTTGGTGAAAAATAGCTCCCGGCGCTCAAAAAACTCTGCTTCGCGTCGTTCTTCTTGAATCTTGTTCAAATATGGCAATCCAACGGCAAGGAGCGTTCCGGTGGCGAGGAGAAGTCCGAGCGCAAGGGTAATGGCGACTGTATTTGAGACAGATTTCACGAGAGATAAATACGCAACCAAGACGTTGCTTCCTGCAAATCGTTACTTGTTTAGCGTAAATTTATCGAATTTCGAAGAATCGAGCTTGTCGGGTCGGGGGCAGGGAAAGGTTCTCTTTGCACACATCTTACCACTCTAGCAGCGTGGAATTGCCCCTTGATATCCGTAACGTTACGTAAAATTGACTACGATCACGTGTGTTTACTTGAGCGCGGCCCGGTCTTAGTCCTAAAGCGCTTCGCGTGCCACGGGCCTGAACTGTCCGACAGGTAGATCCCCCAGCCCAAGACGACCGAAGGAAATTCGCTGCAGTGTAATGACGGTAGCGCCCCCGGCTGCGGCGAACATACGGCGGACTTGGTGATAACGGCCCTCTACCACAGTGACTTCCGCCTGGCGCGGAGTGAGTAATTTCAGATTCGCGGGACGGCATGGCTCCGTTTCGCCTTCGAGCATGAGCGTCCCTTTGGCGAAGAGCTCAACGAGCTCCGGGGAGAGATCCCGATCGACCTCCGCGAGATAGGTCTTCGGAATCTTGTGCTTGGGTGATGTGAGTTGGTGCACCAGTTCGCTTTGATCGGTGAGAAGCAGAAGACCGCTGGTATTCTTGTCCAAGCGCCCGATGCTCGTTACCTGCGGGTTGCGTGCACGCCAGCGCTCTGGAAGCAGTCCATACACATTAGGTCCTTCACGTTGATCATGAGAGCACACGAGACCTACCGGTTTATGAAACATGACGAGAATTCCTTCCGGATGATCGAGAGGCTCTTCATCGACCTGCACGTCGCCGGCCGAAACTTTGGCACTGGGATCGTCCGCGATCTCGCCGGCGACCTTCACGCGTTCATCGTCGATCAGCCCCCGCACGTCTTTGCGAGATCCGTATCCAAGGCTGGCGAGCAATTGATCGAGGCGAGGCATTAGCTTTGATCGGTAAGGGTAAAATCGGAACATACAAAAGTATTCTTTTGTGTCTCTGTATCCAGACTGCGCATATCCTAGCCAATTTATGCTCAACTGGGTTTTGTGCGCGTTCTCCCTCAGTTTTATCGGTTTGGGTCTACTGACGTTTTTCCGCGCGCCCACTTTGTTTACCTGGAAACTGGCGATCGTTGGCGGGGAATTTGGACATTGGTTCGCGGCCGGAGCGTTGTTGTTTGCGATTGTTCTCGGTGCTTTGGTTGGGATGGGTCGGACGGGTGGGCTCAATGTCCTTACGCTGTTTGGCTTCACGCTCGCGTTTATTCTGCTTGCGAACCCCATGGTGCGTAGTTGGTGGATTTCGCGTACGCTCCCTGGCGAACTGAAACTCGCGTTTGGAACTGCTTCGGCCTCGGAGCTTCCGTTTTCGTTTACCCGGCTATGGACAGGCGGTTCCGCGCACCGCGTACCAAGCCGGACTTTGGTATTTTCCGAAGACCACGGACAAAAACTCTCAATGGATTTTTATCCCGCGTCGTCGGGCAAATCGGCTCCCTGTGTAATCGCGATCCATGGAGGCGGATGGGACGGCGGAGATCGCACGCAGTTGCCCGGAATTAATGAGTTGCTTGCTTTGCGCGGTTACGCGGTTGCGACGATCGATTATCGCCTCGCGCCCGCTGCAGTTTGGCCCGCGCAACGCGAAGATACACTGGCGGCGCTGCGTTATCTGCAGGCACATGCGCTCGAATTGAACATCGATGGCCAACGATTTGTTCTTCTCGGCAGATCAGCAGGCGGACAAATCGCGGTGACGACAGCCTACGAAGCACACGAGCCGGCGATCTGTGGGGTGGTGTCGCTCTACGGGCCGCACGATATGCTGTTTGCGTGGCAGTGCGGCAAAGAGAACGACGTGTTGAATTCCATGCTGTTGCTCAAACAATACCTCGGCGGAACACCGCAAACGGCGCCTTCGAATTTCGAATCAGCCTCGAGTTATTTTCAGGTGGACAAAAGTGTGCCACCCACGCTGCTCATGCACGGTGAGATCGACACGCTCGTTTGGAATAAACAAAGCGAACGCCTGGCCTCGCGACTCGCGGAAAATGGCGTGCCGCATCACTTCATGTCTCTGCCGTGGGGGGTGCATGCGTTTGATTTCAATCTCAATGGCCCGTCGGGTCAGCTCACGACCTATACATTAGAATATTTTCTTTCGGCCGTAACCAAGTAGAGCGGGCGATTTGGGCTGGAAAAGAAACAAATAATTTTCATAGTGGGTTCAACCCCTTACCGCCATGAAAACGATTGCTCCGTCGTTGTTCTTTTGCGCGTTGGTTGCAGCTCATGCTTCGAGTTGGACCGTACGCGCTACCGGGATGCGAAACGATACCCGTTCGATTAAAGTCATAGAAACCACCACGCTCGTGTTTCCGTATTCACTTATTCCCCTAGGTTACTCGAACGGCGTGGTGAAGCTGTCGATCAGTGTGGATGAAGCCGGAAAATTAACCGATTGTCTGGTCACTGCCTACACACGTCCCGAATTTGCCGCCGAAGTGCTTGATGCGATGAAGAAATGGAAGTTTGAACCGGCCATGGTCAACGGCGTCCCTGTCCCGGCCGTGCGCGATATCGTATTCAATTTCCAAATAACCGGCGTCGTCGTGAGCCAAACCGTCACGGAGCATATGGAGGCCCGCTTCGGACGCTTTGAGCACGAAACATTGTCATTTCGGTTGAGACGTTTCGACGAACTCGACCGAGCGCCGAAACCCGTTCGCATTGTGGAACCTGTTTGTCCACCGGAGAGCATCGTCAATGGAAGCTCCGATGAAAACGTGACCATCGATTTCTATATCGATGAACGAGGCCATGTACGGCTGCCTTCGGTCAAAGAGGGGAAGTCGATGGACTTGGCCTCGGCGGTGGTGTCCGCGCTTCAGCAATGGGAATTCGAGCCGCCCACGTACAAGGGCCAACCGACCGTAATTCACGCTTCACAAAATTTTCGATGCCCGCGTTAGGGTGCGTGTTTTTGAAATAAATACTTCTACCGATGCTATCGAAGTCAGGATGAAAATTTGGAAAAGCTCGCGCGAAGGCGCCAAGACGCAAAGGAGAGAAATGATCTGAACGGTGGGCCGTCGCGTCCTTGCGACGGTATGGCAACCAGTATGAGTGTCTTAATCGCGAAATGCCGCCGCAAGGACGCGTCGGCCCACCTCACCGCAGGCTCTCTCTTCAGTAGCGTCGACATTTATTTCAGAAAACTCGCCCTCGGGATAAGGTTGCGGTGGTACGTTCTCGACCTGACGCAGCGAGTAATTCGCTGATTCCTTACCGCTGCGCGGCCGAGCGCGTGCGAAGCAGCGGTAGAATGATGCGACCGATTTCGAGCAGAGCAAGCGGCACAAAGATCCAAAGGACCTGGACCGGAAAGATTTTTCGCGCAGCGGATTGGTGATAGACCACAAGACCGACAGCAATGTAGGTCAGGCGATGAAGATTTTTCCAACGCGTGCCCCCCAGGGCGCGGATTGCGGCGTTGGGACTGGTTACTGCGAGAATGAACAAGATTGTGAACGCGACCATGCCTGTGAGGATGAACGGTTTTTCAATATCTTTTCCGAACGTGGCGAAGCCGCCCTCGTAGTTGATGTGGAGTGTGAGATGCAGGCAGGCGAAAACAAAGGAACTTACGCCGATCAGCCGGCGATGACGATTGAGCGCCAGTGTAAGCTTCGATTGCGGCCAAATTTTGCGCAAAGGCGTAAGAGCTAACACGGTTGCGAGCAACAGGCTCGCGCAAAAACCCGTATGAAGCAGCAGGTACTTGGCAGGGTCTGCAAGCATGTCATGATTGTGCTGAAAATAGGCCGCGATCGGCCACAGCCCCATGAGAATGAGCACGACATAAATCGTGATCTTTGAACGCAGCAGTTTTTCGAGAAGGGTCATTTGGAACGCGGAGGACTCAGAGGGGAGGAGAGGTCGCAGAGAAAAAACAGGTTAGCCACGAAGGATCACAAGGAACACAGGGAAACGCCGGATAACCAATTTTTGCTTTGGAATCCATTTCCAGGCACGGAATGAAATTTCTCAGCGACCTCTTTTCGCCTTTGTGACCTCTGCGTTAAAAACTGAGTTCAGAAGAGACGCGAAACGACTGCTTAGTAATAAACGCGAAGGTCGATGCCTTTGTACATTGCGGCGACCTGTTTCTCATAGCCGTTAAACATCAACGACTCTTGTTTGCCTGAGAAAAAGCTTCCACCGATCACGCGCTCACGGGCTTGGGACCAGCGCGGGTGATCGACATTGGGATTCACGTTCGCAAGGAAACCATATTCGTCGGACTTGATGATCTGCCACGTGTTGCGGGGTTCATCCTTCACGAATTCGATCTTCACAATCGATTTGATACCTTTGAAACCGTACTTCCAGGGCGTAACGAGCCGAAGTGGAGCGCCATTTTGATTGGGCAATGGTTTCCCATAAAGGCCGGTGGCCAGAAATGACAACTCGTTCGTCGCTTCGTCCATCCTAAGACCTTCCACGTAGGGCCATGGAATGCTGCCGCCGCGTTGTCCGGGTGCGTGGACGGGATCAAGGAATGAGGTGAACTTGATGTACTTCGCTTCGGGTTTTGGATCGGCAAGAGTGACGAGTTTAGCGAGAGCGAATCCGTCCCACGGAATCACCATCGACCATGCTTCGACGCAACGGAAGCGATACACGCGTTGCTCGATGTCGCCCATTTTTTTTACCAGATCGTTCACGTCGAGTTTCTGCGGCACGTTACAGAGGCCGGAGATTTCAACCGTCCACGGCTCGGGTTTCCAGCCACGATTCGCTGCCTCGACTGGATCAGCTTTATCGTATCCGAATTCGTAAAAGTTGTTGTAGCTCGTAACGAGATCGAACGGCGTGGGCTTCAGCGCGGAAGCGGGGTACGCGGGATTCTCTTTGGAGGGAAATCCGGCCGTCGCGGCAAGCAGGCTTTGCGGCGTGAACGCGGCGGCGGCGGCACCGAGGCCAACCTTCTGCAAAAAGACGCGACGCTCGCGATAATGACTTTCCGGTGTGGTTGCGGACTCGGGCAATTCCCAATCTTTTTTGATCCTGAAATTCATGGAGGGCCTTTTATAAGTAGTACGAGTGAGCAAGGGTGAGAGCAACGATCCGCCTTAAAATTCCCAGAAAATGATCGGATCGGATCTGGTCACCACGAAACACACGAAATCAGCTCTGCTTCTTCTCTCTAAAATTCTCTATTTCGTGTCTTTGGTGTATTGGCTGATGTCGCTGTCGTTCGGTACGTGGTGACCCCTTCTTCCGTGTTTTTCGGTGTGTTCCATGGGATCTTATCTGTTTCTCGTGCATCTAACATCTCTTCACGGTTTCTTCGCTTCCGGCTACATTACGAAACGGTGACGTTGGGACGGCGAGAATTGTCTGGCCAAGTATACCCCTTTGGGGATGAGGTGGTGATGGCTATCTCGATAGAAAGCCTCTTTTTACCTATGGCACTCTGGGAGTATAAAGTTTTGACGAGCGGCGCACTTGGCTTCGGTTCGGCCACGCTGCTCGAACAGCATCTTAATCAGCTTGGCCAAGAACAATGGGAGATCATTTCTTGGCAGACGGCCCCCAACAATCCCTTGGTTTTCCAGGGCTTGGCGCGACGTCCGATTCTTCGAGATTGGTTCCCGGAGACGTCCGAAATGACGCGTCCCCTGCGCACGGATGAACCGGTCGAGGAAAAAACTACGGACGACGACGCACGCGAACTCTTGCAGGATCCGGATGATGCGGACGACGGAGATGAATTGCCTTCGTTGTTCGACGCGCTTCGGCCACATCTGCGTCGCAATAAACACGGCGGTGGCTGGTCGGTCGAAGTCGGTTATCTTGCGAAGAAATTCGAACAGGACGAAGGCGAACTGTTGGAGGCATTTACAGAATGTGGTCTGCCTCCGCCTACTGACGCTTCCGAAAAACCGACATATGTGGAAAGCGACGGCTGGCTTTATTGGTTAAACCGCGATCAACGCGGCCAAGTCTGGGTCAACGCGAAGGATAAGCCGAAAGACAAACCGAAGTCTCGCGATCCTGAACCTGCAAAGCCCGCCCCGGTCGTAGTACAGCCGTCTGCACGCGTCGAGGCGGCGCCTGCGCCTGCCCTGGCGAACAAGCCGGCTCCGACTCAGGCAGTGTCGGTCCCTGCTATCGGAGATGGACAATTGTTGGACAAGCTCCGGGTCATGATGCGGCGGAATCGTCGTGGCTACGGTTATTCGGGAAACGTTTCTTTCCTCGCACGAGCGATGAACCAGGACCCAACCCAACTTATGAACGCGCTGGTTGCTTTAGGTGTCCGTGAACCAGCCGACCAAAATGATCGTACGCCTGGCGTCGAATGGAATGGCAACGTCTATTGGCTCAACAAAAACCAGGGCGGTCAGCTCTGGCTCAACGGACGACCGAAGAAAAGCGGATCTGATCGGGCAGAACAGCCGCCTGCCGAGGGTTCGCGTTCGGAAGAGTCCACAGATGAGGCGGTACCATCCACGTCGGATGAGACGGTTGAATCACCGGCCCCTCGCGAATGGAAGAATCCCTTTGCCGAAGAAACACCGGGTGCTGAAGTCGCTCCGCAGGTCGTTGCAGATGAAACGCCATCGGAGCCTGCTTCTACTGCGGTACCGAGTTTGGACACGGCCTTGGCGGGACTGCGCCTTTTGTTGAAGAAGAAGAAAACGGGCACAGGTGTGGCTGGTCAGGTTTCCGACTTGGCTGAGCAATTAGGCAAAACGGAAGCCGAGCTCATGACCACGCTGGACCAGCTGGGCTTGAGGTTGCCCATATCGCCGAAAGGCAAACCGTCTTTCATCGATCATGCTGGCGAGGTTTATTGGCTTAACCAAAACGCAAAAGGTGAGATTTGGCTGAACGCCAAAGAACAGACCGCGACCGCGGTGCCAGTGCCAAAAAAGGCGGCGGCTGGGGCAAAGAAGCCGAAGGCGAAAAAGAAGGGCGATTGACGGTAGTTGGGTGGGCCGTCGCGTCCCTGCGACGGCATCGGGACGAAGGGACGGATGCTTAAATCGCGAAGCCCGCCGGCGGCTGGCGGGACGGTACCTTAAAAAAATAGGACAGGATATCGGTAAACTTTGGCTTGGATTATGGGAGCGCAGGCCGCTGGCCTGCTGGATAGCAGAGGATGCAGGCCAGCGGCCTGCGCTCCCACAAACTCTATTGTACCCACCCTAGGTCGACTCTGATCACTGCATCCTCCTAATGTATTTTTAAAGGCTATTTAGCGACCATAACTTGCATTATTTAGCCATCGATGGAATCGAGGTAGGAGACAATATCGCAGCGCTAACTAGGCGCCATTCGAGCTAGGCAATGCCCGCCTAGATTTCTTCAAGACAGCATCGTTAGGCCCCATTCCATCTGGTGGCGGACAGTGTTCTTTTGAGCGTCCGCCAGTTAGGCAAAAACCGAACTCGATGAGGTGGGCAATCGTGTTGGGGTGAGAATAAGCCGGATCACCGACTCAAGGGTGAAGGCAGTGGCAGCCGCCGTGAACAAGTTGATGACGTGAGCGGCGACTTAGGGCGTGTTGCCGAAATAAATACCGGAATCGTGGCCAGAGTTATCTAAGGCGGGGCGGGACCGCTGGGCTCGCCGTTGGAGTTATCACGATAGAAAAATTGGATTTTTACGTCAGCAAATTGCGCCCATCGAAGACAAGGTCTGCATCTTCCGCGTGACGGCGGGCCCGGCTCAGCCTGCTTTGCTAAAGCTTCGCAGGCCGCACGCGGTCCCGCCCCACCTTAAAATCCTTCCGGCTTTGCGCCTTCTGCGCCTTTGCGCGAGTTATTTCGACAACACGTCCTAGCGCGCCGTTCGGGGGATCAGTTTTTGAAGCGGAATCAACTGAACGGGCCCGAGAAGTCCCGAGGGTTGGAGTGGCCAGGTCGCCGCGTTAAAGGGCTTGTAGTGAATATTGACGAAGTTGATCTCGTAGAAATTTTTCCACTGTACCCCACGTTGATCCAGATCGCGGATGCGATTGGCGGCCAGGTTTGTGACTTCGAGCGCGAGTGTGTTCGTGCCGGCATGAAGTGCGCTTCCAACGCGTGTACGGAAAGGCAGGCTCCAGAGACGGTCCACTTCCTTGCCATTGACGAAGACGCGCGCTGTTTCGCGCACATCACCGAGATCGAGTTCCCAGTCGTCAAATTTTCCGGCAGGCAAAGTGATTTCAGTTTCATAGCGAGCGGTGCCACCAAAGTGTTGAGCCGCTTCGCTTCCGCCATCGGTCCACGACTTGAGCGTGGATAGTTTAAGTGGCGAGGGTAGCTCAGGGCCGCCATCAACAAACGTGACATGCCATTCTCCGCTAACAGGCACAGGCGCACCGCTTGGTTTGGCGTACGGCCAGAGCTGTCCCTGGGCGGTGTGGTCGGAAAGTGTCCTCACGAAAATCGATTCGCCGGGAGCGAGCTGCAGATAGACTTCGCCGTTGCCTTGGTTGTTTCGCGAGTAAGCGACACCCGTGCGACCGCTGCGCGCGTCCAGCAACACAGCACTGCGGCCCGCATGGGAAAACGGTGCCCATCCATCGAAGGTTTTTCCGGAAAGATTCGTCACAAAATAGACATAGCTGTCTCCTGATTTTTTGCGGAGAACACTGAGCCCGAGATCGACTAATGCCTCACGGGTCGCATGGGACTCTGTCAGCAAATCGGAGAAAGGGGCCACAACAACGCGTCCCTTGCCAATCACGTAAGTGCTGACGTTTCCTTTTGCAGTGGGGGATGAACCCAGTTTTGCCAGTTCGGTTTTGAACTGAATCCTGCGCTCAGTTAGCTGGGAAAAACCGGGTACGTCGGCGGGAAGCGCGTCGATAAAACAAACCGTGGCGCCATCGTGCGCGAGACTGACAAGACGTTGTAAAGTCGCCAAAGGCATGCGGTCCGTCTTTGGCACGAGCAACGTGCGATAAGTGTGTCCCGGCGTTTTCAATTCGCCGCCGTTAGCCTCAGTCTTGAGTAGTTGAGAATCGGAAATCAGGTCGAAGGAATAACCCTTGTCCGAGAGTGCACGCATCGCGACACCGCAAGGCATGTCGTTCAACCATTGCGAATGCATCGTGAACTGCTCAACGAGATTTCCGTTATTATTCCATTGGTCGAAGATCGGCCAATAAAGCAGAATGTCGTTGTCCGTCTGGCTCGCCTGCAAGAGCGATTGGCTACGAGCGATGTAGGCATTGAGTTCCGCAAAGTCGCGCCACAGGGGATTGCGCCAATTGAACTGAGTCGACGCGTAGAAAAGCCAGCCAGGCCAGGCCACGTCCGCAGGCGAATAACACGAACCGTGATAGTAGATGCGGTTGATGCCGGTGAGAAAAAGCTGATCGAGCTCGGGCTTCATCTCCGACGGAGCTTCGTGGAAATGCTCTCGCATCCACGTGAACGTTTCGGACGACGATAAAGGACGACCAGCTACATTGGCGGCCGACGAAGCGAAGCGATTGACCAGCGTCTGAGGTTCATTGACCCCGATCTCGGAAGGATCGTTGCGGTATCCCGGGATCGGAAAATTCGCTGAACCGAAAGTTTCGGTTTCAGGGACGTCGGCGAGCGCATAGAGATCGAGCAGATTGCCGGGAGCCCCGTGGGCCTGCTCGCGAGCGAGGCTGTGCTGTTGATGTGACCAGTCGACCCAGGTCTGAACGAACTCGTAGTGAAGTTGGGAGAGTGTTTCGCGGTAATCGGTTTTAATACGATTGACCGTGTCAGCGTCGCCGACGCCGCTCAATTCGGCCACATGATCGCGCAAATCGTAGCCATGCATGGCCTTGAATTTGTCGGGTATCTCCTCGGACCAGCTCGCGGTATATTCGTAAGAGTCGTGAAACTGGGCATCGATCGAGCCGGGTGGTAGTTTCACCAGAGCTTTTGTGAACGGCGCGAGATAAACCGCCGCGGCTTTGGGCGATAGTGGATTTACAACGAAACCCTCATCACCGGGGGCAGAGCGTTTAACGTGGAACTTGGTTGGGCTTATGACGATTTGGCCGTCTTTGAACTCAATTTTTTGTTCTGCAAATTGTCCGGTAATCCAGGGTCCACCGAACGGCCAACCCGTGCCCGTCGCCATATCCACACCGAGTCCCAACCGATGCCCTTCGGTGGCGGTGTAAGCGAGAACATCCATGTATTGATCAGACAGGAAGGAGATGAAGCGCTTTTCCGCTCCCTTGGCGCCGTAGATAGGAGTGACTTCGACGCCGCCAAAGCCTGCATCGGAAAACAATTTCAATTCGCGCTGGAGGTTTTCTTTATCGACCGCACTTGCTGGCCACCACCAACGCGTCCACGGCTTGGCTTCGCGGGTGATCTTAGGCCAGTTTAGATCGCCGGCCGGCGCAGCCATGGCAGATACAGAGACACATAAAGAAAACAGTGGTAGAAAAATAAAACGCGAAGAGATCATGGTAAGGGGTTAGCTGATCGTGAATTGGGTCGGCCCCAGCTCAATCGCGCAATTTAACTGACAGTCAGCACGAAAACGTAAGCGGTCACAAAAGAACACAAAGATCATAGGTCTTATTCAGTTAAATCCTCACGGAACATACTTTCTGGTTTTAAATCGGAAACGCCCGAAACCAATCAGCAAACCGTGTTTTTTGCGCGACGACCTGAGGTAACCCAAGGTCCTGAATTGTCTGCGCCTCGAAAAGCTCGCGCAAAGGCGTCCCCGCCTTCCTACCCCTCTGAGCGGCTCCGGCATTTATCCTAGATTCAGCAAAAGGATTTGAACCACAGAGACACAGAGCCAATCCGAAATTGTTAAGCAGGAAGCCAGGAAACCAAGAGCGATTTATCCAGCCTGAATTCTGCGTGATTTATTTCCTGGATTCATGGGTTCCTGCTTAAACGCTGTGCCTCTGTGGTTCACCTGCATTGTGACAGTTATTTCGAGGATACGCCCAAGGACACTCAGCCGCCGAGGTAGGCTGCTTTGAGTTGTGGGTTGGCTCTCAGGTCTTTGGACGGGCCTTCCATGATGATGCGGCCAGTTTCCAAGACGTAACCATAGTGTGAGACTTCCAAAGCGAGGTTCGCGTTTTGCTCCACCAACAAAATTGTAATACCGTGACTCTTGTTGATCTCGACGATCTTTTCGAAGATCACGCTGATCAATTTCGGGGCAATTCCCAGCGAGGGCTCGTCCAGCATCAGGAACTTTGGGCTACCCATCAACGCACGGCCGATCGCAAGCATTTGTTGTTCGCCGCCCGAGAGAGTGCCCGCCGCTTGCTTCATTCGTTCTTTCAGTCGCGGGAAGATACTGAAGACGTACTCGATGTTTTTCTGGATGATCGTTTTGTCATTTTGCAGGTACGCACCCATTGCGAGATTTTCTGCCACGGTGAGGTTGGAAAAAACCATGCGGCCTTCAGGCACATGGCTGAGGCCACGGGCTACGATCTTGTGAGGCGGAGTGCGCGTGATTTCTTCGCCATTGAACGAAATGGTGCCGTTCTTCGGCCGGAGCAATCCGGATATCGTACGCAGCGTGGTCGTCTTGCCCGCTCCGTTGGATCCGACGAGCGTCACAATCGAACCTGCGTCGATTTTAAATGATATCCCACCTAAGGCGCTGATTGCACCATACGAAACTTGAAGATCGGAAACGGAAAGCACGGAGTTATTTATGATCTACGATTGATGATTTGTGATTTTATTTTTGAGAGGGTTTGGATCGGCAATCATCCATCATAAACCACAAATCATGGCTAGTTAGTGGTGTGCTAAAGAGGTTTTGTGGTCTTCGCCCAGGTAGGCTTCGATGACTTTGGGGTCTTTTTGGATCGCAGTCGGTATCCCTTCGGCGATTTTCACGCCATAGTCTAGAACCGCGATACGCTGGCACACGCCCATGACGACTTTCATTGAGTGTTCGACCAGCAGGATCGAGAGCTTGTACTGATCCTTTACGTGTTGGATCAGTTTGATCAGCTCGACTTTTTCATTCGGGTTCATGCCGGCGGCCGGTTCATCCAGGCAAAGTAACTTCGGTTTGGTGGCGAGTGCCCGCACGATTTCGAGGCGCCGCTGTTCTCCGTACGGTAAGGACTTCGCGGGTGCGTCGCGAAAACGGAGCAAGTTGAACAGGCTGAGTAATTCTTCGACGTTCTTTCGTGTGATCTCCTCGTCGTCGCGGAACGCTTTCATGCGCACCAGGGACTGCACTGGACTGATCTTGCGATGAAGGTTGTAAGCGACACGTACGTTATCGAAGACCGACATGCTGCCGAAAAGCCGGATATTTTGGAATGTGCGCGCAATTCCGAGTTCGGCGATGGCAAGTCGAGCGCGTTGACCGCCGTGAGACCGCCGAAGCGGATTGTAGCTTTCTCGAGTTGGAGGAGAGGAGCGGACATTAGATTAGGTCATCGACGCCCTCGGGGCCACGAATTGGTTTGGCGGCGCCCTGCCTTCCACGATTGCGGAGGCGAGGAACTTTCGTTTTATAATAGACCGCACACAGAACCGCGAGCGATGCGACAGCGAGAGCTCCAATGTAGAGTGCGGTTTGGGCCGGGTCGGAGTTTTTAAAATAGCCACGGTGCCACAGAAACCAGATTTGAAAAACCTGGACCATCACCATGGCGGCGATCACCAATTTGAGTCCGTTGTTTTGTTTCATAGGGCAGGGGACTCAGGTTTTCGCTCTCTTCAAGCGGAAATTCAGCAGGCCTTGAGGGCGCGAGAGCATTAACACAATCAGCAGGAAGGAATAGATGATCATGCGGTATTCCTGCACCGGACGGAGCACTTCCGGCAGGATGGTGAGGAGAACAGCAGCCAAAATAACGCCGAGCGTGTTACCCATGCCACCGAGGATCACCATGACGACAATCTCTATGGAACGGTTAAAATTGAAACCTGTGGGTTCGATCGCGAGTTTGAAGTGAGCGAAAAGGCCGCCCGCAATTCCAGCAAAAAATGCGCCGACGACAAAGGCCACAATCTTGTAGCGGGTTGTGTTCAAACCGATCGCTTCAGAAGCGATCTCGTCGTCATGCGTGGCGAGAAAACCGCGGCCATACGTTGAATGCACCAGACAGTAGACTACGAATACCGTGACGGCCGCGAAGCCGTAGGTCCAAAAGAGATTGGTGTAACCCGGCATGCCGACGAGGCCGAGAGCGCCGCCCAGGAACTCTACATTTTGAATGATGACACGGATAATTTCCCCGAACCCCAGCGTTACCAGAGCCAGGTAATCGCCCTTAAGGCGTAGCGAGGGAATACCAACGAGCAATCCTGCGAGTGCGGCGGCGATACCACCGCCAATCAAAGCGGCAAAAAAAATCAGCCCTTGGCTAGCGGCGCTATCGCCCAGTGATTCGGCGAGCTTCGGACCCAGGTTGAGCGTGAGCGCGGAAGAAAGATAAGCACCGACCGCCATAAAACCGGCGTGACCGAGCGAGAATTGGCCGGTGAAGCCATTCACCAGATTTAAGCTGACTGCGAGAATCACATTAATGCCGATGCCCGTCGCAACGTCGACGAAGTAGGGATCGAAGCTGCTCGTGAAGTGCGACAATCCGTAGGCGACGGCGAGTGCGATCAGTAAGAAAAGGTGCGGGCGTGGGGGCATCAGAACAGAAGTACGAGAAAAATGTTAGGTATAATGAAACCGCACTTAGACCTTTTCTGCAGTCAAACGGCCGAGCAGACCGGCCGGCCGGAAGAGCAAGATAAGAATGAGAATCGCGAAGGCGATCGCGTCCTTGTACGTCGAAAATTGGCTTCCGCTGACGAAGGTTTCGACCACGCCGAGAATCATACCGCCGAGCGCCGCGCCGGGAATATTACCGATGCCACCGAGCACCGCGGCTACGAAAGCCTTTAGTCCCGGCAATACCCCCATCAGAGGATCGATGGAGGGATAGTTGAGAGCGTAGAGGATGCCACCCGCCGCTGCCAGCGCCGAGCCGAGCCCGAAGGTAAAAGCGATAACGATGTTATTGTTAATTCCAACCAAGGCTGCGGCGCGGGGATTGAGCGAAACTGCGCGCATGGCCGTGCCGATCTTTGTTTTGAAGACGATCAACTGCAGTGCCACCAGCAGGACAGCCGTCAGGCAGATCACAACGAGTTGATTGCTGGAAACGACCAAAGCGCCGAAGTGAAGATTGGTCACCGGAAAAATCGCGGGAAATGTGCGAGGCGCCGCGCCGAAAAAATACTGGCCGAGATTTTCGAGGAGTAGGGACACGCCAATGGCGGTGATCAGAACGTTAAGCGTCGGACCGCCGCGCAGCGGACGATAGGCGAGGCGTTCAATCAGGATACCGAGCGCGGCGCAGGCGAGCATGGCACCGACGAGGACCAGCATGCCGCCCCACATCGTTTGTTCGGGAACGAGCTTGCCCAAATAGTAGCCCACAAACGCACCGACCATGAACACGTCACTGTGCGCAAAATTGATGAAGCGCAGAACGCCATAAACCATCGTATAGCCCAGCGCGATCAAGGCATAGATAGCCCCAAGGGAAACGCCATTCAGGATCTGTTGGAGGAATTCGGTCACAAAAAAGTTACAAGTTGAAAGTTGAACGTTGAAAGTCGAAGGCAGGCAACCTTCATGTTTGCCCCAGCGATTTTTTTAGACCGCTTAGCATGCGTACGATTTCGTCAGCAGAGCCATAGAGTTCCTTGAAATCGGTCGCACTCAAGAAACCCTGCTTTTGCGCAATGAAAGCTTGATTGATAGCCTCAAACGTTGAACCGACGGCGATCTCAATAAACCGGGCATAGTCCGCGGCAGATGAACGTGAAGTACCTTCGGCTATATTAGACGCAATTGAGACCGACGCTCGACGCATTTGGTTCGTGAGGCCAAAGCGTTCGTCAGATGGAAAATTGCGAGTTACCACATAAACCTGATCCGCAAAAGCAACGGCCTTTTTCCAGACATCGAGTTTCTCAAAATTGAACATCTATGTTTACCGATTTCTTCGCTTGGTGCTTTCAACTTGAGCCTGTCCTTACGGCAGAATCGCTTCGACGAACTTATACTGGCCGCCTTTGTAGGTCATGATGAAGGCGGGTTTGGTGACGTTGCGGTGTTCGTCGACGGTGGTGTTGCCGCTTACTCCAGGGAAGTTCTTCAATGTCGCCAAAGCTTCTCGAATTTTAGCCGGGTCGCTCGAGCCGGTCCGGCGGACGCAGTCGGCGATGATCATTATGCTATCGTACCCATGCGGCGCGATATCGTCGGGATCTTCGTGGTAGTGATTGCGGTATTTCTTGATGAAGGCCTGCGTGGGAGGATTGTCCCAATCTACGGTAAAGTTGTCGCAGTAGTAGGTGTTCTCGAGTGCGTTACCCGCCGTTTCCGCGAGTTGCGGAGCGGGCCAGCCGTCTCCTCCCGTAATGGGAAGGCTGATGCCGAGTTGCCGTGCTTGTGCGATGATCAAGCCGACTTCGGTGTAATAACCGGGTACGAACAGGGCTTCAGGAGTTGCGGCCTTAATCGCGGTCAGCTGGGCCTTAAAATCCTTTTCTCCGCCGTTATATTTTTGCTCGATTACAATACTTCCACCGTCGGCTTCAAAGCGTTCGCGGAAATATTTGGCCAAGCCGACCGAGTAGGCGTTGCTCACGTCGGTCAACAAAGCGACTTTCTTAAGTCCCAGTTTTTTCCGCGTGAATGTCGCCATGACGGTGCCTTGGAATGAATCGATGAAGGCGACGCGGAAGATATAGTTGCCCATTTCAGTGACGCGCGGATTCGATCCCGCACTGATCATTGGAATCTTCGATTGCTGGCAGACGGGTGCGGCTTCAAGCGAGCGGGTCGACGAAACTTCGCCAAGCACGACCGAAACCTTATCGCGTGAAATGAGTTTGCGTACGGCCGTGGCGGATTCGCCCGACTTCGATTGATCGTCTTCGATCACGAGCTCGATAAGGCGGCCATTTACACCGCCGGCTCCGTTGACTTCTTCGAGAGCAAGGAGTGCACCGTTGCGATAGGACTGGCCCCAAGCGGCTTCTTTTCCCGTGAGGGAGGCGTATGCACCGACTTTGATCGGGCCGGAATCATAGGCTCCCCAAGCGGCGGGCAGGGTGACGAGAGCCAGCAACCAAGCGCTCCAGGCGCGAAAACGAAGGGCAATTTGGGAAATTGAAAGAGTCACGGGAGTGAGTATGGAGTAAAAGAGAAGTTAAGGCATTACGGCCTCGACGAATTTAAAATGACCATCCTTCACGGTCATGATGAATCCAGGCTTGGTGACATTACGCTGTCCGTCGACGGTGATTTCGCCGCTGCTTCCTGGAAATTGTTTCGTCACGGCCATCGCGTCGCGGACTTTGGCGCTGTCCGTGGAGGATGAGCGCCGTATGGCATCGGCCACGAACATCACAGCATCAAAGCCGTGCGGAGCGACCGAGTCTGGATCGATCTTATAGCGTTCGCGGTATTTTTTGATGAACGCTTGGGTTGGGCCGTATTCGAACTCATTCGCGAACGCATCGCAGAAGTACGTGTTGTCGAGTGCAGCGCCCGCCGTTTCTACGAGTTGCGGAGCGCTCCAGCCGTCACCGCCGGTCAATGGAACGGTGATACCGATTTGACGGGCCTGCGCGACGATGAGTCCGGCTTCAGTGTAGTAGCCGGGCACGAAAAGCGCCTCGGGGTTCGCCGCCTTGATGGCCGTGAGCTGAGCTTTGAAGTCCTTTTCCCCACCGCTATACTTCTGTTCGAGCAAGATCGTGCCACCGTCGGCGACGAAGCGCTCTTTAAAATATTTTGCGAGACTCACGGAGTAGGCGCTGGTCACGTCGACCAGAAGAGCGACCCTGTGCACGCCCAATTTCTTTTGGCAAAAGACCGCCATCACCGTACCTTGGAAAGGATCGATAAACGCGATGCGGAAGATGTAGTTTCCCGTTTCTGTCACCTTCGGATTCGATCCGCTGCTGATCATCGGAACCTTGAGCTGCTGACACACCGGCGCTGCTTCGAGCGAACGGCCCGAGGAAATCTCGCCGCAGATCGCAACGACTTTATCGCGCGTAATCAGTTTGCGAACGGACGTGGCAGATTCACCAGCTTTAGACTGATCGTCCTCCATGATTACCTCGACCTTGCGGCCGAGAACGCCGCCGGACGCGTTCAACTCGTCCTCTGCAAGGCGGACGCCGCGTTGATAGGATTGTCCCCAGTTGGCTTCCTTCCCAGTGAGCGACGCGTAGGCCCCGATCTTGATCGGAGCATCTTCGGCGCGCAGGGAAGATGCAAACACCGAGATCGCCAAAGCTATAAACAGAGACGCGTAGCGGCTAAGGCTACGCGTTGAGTGATTGGATGAGAATGAACTCACGGTGTAATCGTTTTAAGGAACTGCATTCGACCGTCTTTAATCGTGATGATGGTCGCAGGCTTGGTCGCATCCCGCTTTTCATTGATCGAGATGAGACCCGTGGTACCAGGGAAATTTCGGGTGCTCGCGAGGGCTTCGCGCACCTTGCTGCTTTCGGTGGTGCCTGCGCGTTTAATGGCATCGATCATTAGAGCAGTGGCATCGTAACCGAGCGCTGAATAGGCACCGGGTACTTCACCTTCCCAACGCGCTTTGAATTTTTTCACGAACATTTGAGCAGCAGGATCTGCGCTTTCGATCGAAAAATGTGTGCAGAAATAGCAACCGTTCAACGCGCCGCCGCCGATCTGCACCAGCGAGGCATCGTCCCAGCCATCACCTCCGAAAAAGG
>WNFI01655781.1_pt1 | contig 24317 bp, 21 predicted proteins | sample 5400471 | NCBI WGS metagenome assembly WNFI01 (sample SAMN13153348, study PRJNA577476) | soil metagenome | isolation source: 100 cm saprolite on Douglas fir-dominated hillslope | place: USA:California | collected 2013-09-17 | reverse complement strand
CGCGATAAACACCCGTACGGGGTTAATCGAGTCCTATGCGGGCAATGCCCGTGCCGCCAACGCTCGTCTCATCCAACGGGGTTGCTGAAGTGCTTACGTCTAAGAGTCAACTTAGTGAGCAAGTAAAGAGTGTCGAAGACAGCCTCGCTAGGCTCAACGACCTCGAACTGGGCCTCAAAGCCTTAAAGGTGGAACTCCAGCAGAAATCAGATGAAACCTCGCGCGTCACGAAGGAATACGATGAGGCAATGAAACTAAAGACTCTGACAACTGATCAACTAAATGAGGTCAAAAAGGCCGTAGGGTTTCGGGGTGGCATGGACATCCTAAGAGACTATTTCTCTGGCCTCTTTCTTGGCGTCGCAGGTTCGGTGCTCGCAACTGTAATTACCGACAAATGGAAGCGGCAACGCGCTCTATCAAAACCGGTTGAATAGCCATTGGTCCCTCGGCCGACTTCGGCGCCTGATCGAGCTAGCTAAACGTGTGCATTTCATCGGGGTCGGCCCTATCACGTTCAAGTGGCTATATACTCGTATCTTGACACGGTATAGCAGACGGATTGTGCAAAAATGCTTTGCTTTTTCAAGCCTCAAATGACGTTTGGAATATGAGGCTTCGAACCAAAGGTGGCCGGAGGTTCGAATCTCCTCCGGGACACGCGCTAGATCAACTGTGCGCGGGTTTTTTTCTTGCTGTGCTATTGAACTGACGTTGTGCGCCGGCGGTAGGCGGATCGTTCCAGTGCCAAATCGAGTGCCAAATCCGGGGGTCCGTGGGGACTTCAGGGGAGAGGCGTGCTATATCGATCAGTAAGTTACTGATTCTACTAGGGCTTGCGGCGGGTTCGAGTCCCTCTCTCACCACCAGTAAAATCACACGAATAATCAATCACTTGCGCAATCCACTTTTTCGCGCTTCGGACCACACCGCACGAAAGAGCGCTCACCCTGCTTTTCTCAGAACTTGAACGCAGTGCTTCAGAGCAATTAGAAGTCCTGCTGGGGACACCGGGAACCCTAGCGGAGCGTACCAATGAAACCGGCACCCGTTTTTGGGTCCATCGTTATTCCGATGCCCTGAACCGACGTCAGGAAATGTACCTCGGAAAAGTGGACAGTCCCGAGATTGAGCGCCGGATAAGCATGATGCGCGAAATGATTGCGACTGCCAACGCGACGATAGCGAGAGTGAGGCTGCTAGCCCGCGCCGGTTTCGCCACCATTGATCGAAAAGCTTATTTCACACTGGCTAGCTTGCATAACCGCGGCCTGTTTCGAGCCGGAGCGCTGTTGGTCGGTTCGCATGCCTATGGTGCTTTGTTGAATGCGCTCGGCGTACGAGCCACGCCATTTGCCACTGAAGATGTGGACATCGCTCGCCGGGAGGCTCTGGCAATACCGGGTGTTCCGGGATTTCTCGACATGTTGCGCGCAACCGGCATCGAATTTTTCGAAATACCCTCGCTCGATCGGCGCCAGCGAGGCACGTCTTTCAAAGAGCGCGGCGGCTCGAGTTTTAGAGTCGACTTGCTTGTACCTTCGGCGGATGACAGTTATCCGACCGTGCCTGTCCCGGAACTGAAAGCATATGCCCAAGGACTGCCGTACCTGGCCTACCTCTTGGCAGCGTCCCAGGAAATTCCCGTGCTCAGTTCTCACGGCAGCGTCATGGTGCGCGTACCGGTGCCGGAACGTTATGCGATCCACAAGCTCATCGTTTCTCAGCTTAGGAATAAAACGAGCAGCAAGCCAGAAAAGGACCTCCATCAGGCGGCAGCACTGATCGAGGCACTCGTGGAGCGCCACCCTGGTGCGATTGAAGACGCTGCATCGGCTATTCCCAAAAGCGCCGCGCGTCATATCGTCCGGGCGATAAAAGCGCTGGAACAGCACTTGCCGGCCACCGCCGCGTCGGCGTGGGAAGTCCTCCATTCCATCGCACCGACAGCGTAAACGGATTCCGGGGGACTTCAGCGTAATGCGCCCCCGCCAGCTGGGTAGGTCGAGTTCGACGCCAAACTCAGCTCGTTAACTTAAAAATTATCGGTAGTGTTACCGTCGACTCAACGGCCTTCCCGTTGAAACAGTTGTCACCGTTACGCCGCGACCAATTGCGTGTGCGATCCTTTAGTTAAGTGCTCAAGACGACCACCTCGCTACGAACCATGTGATTGGTAGTAGCATTGGCGCGAGCCTTATGCTTGTCGTATACAGCGGCCATCACCTCGCGATATCTGTTTGCGTTGCGGTGAGGTCCTATCGTATTCCAACGCGTCTGTGAGCGGGCAGTTCACTTTACCGGTGTTGCAATGACATCGATCGAGCAGCGCCGCGAGCGCCTTCTCGACGCGTGTGAGCTGAGCCAGCCGCTCCCGTACGGTCGCCAATTTTCTTGAACCGATCCGCTCCGCCTCGCGGCAGCGACGTCCGTCCTGGAGTGCGAGTAGCTCTCCCACCTCGTCCAAGGTGAAGCCGAGTTGCTGCGCCTCGCGGACGAAGCGAATGCGCCTGACGTGGGACTGCGAGTAGCGGCGAAATTCCACCGGGCGGTTTCTTTGGTTCCTCGAGCAAGCCGCGACGCTGATAGAAGCGGATAGTCTCGACGTTGACGCCGGCCTGCTTGGCGAGTTCGCCGATGGTAGATTGGGTGGCCATCTTGACTCCGTACTTGACTACGGTAGTAGGGTTACGCCAGTTTCGGAATCCGCAATAGGAGTCTCAGGTGATGGCACAAAACCCTAACATCAAAAGCGCGCTCGCCGCTGGCGGCATCGCGGCAATCTTGGCCTCGACGTGCTGTCTCGGGCCGCTCGCGCTGCTCGCGCTCGGCTTTAGCGGCGCATGGATCGGCAACCTGACCAAACTTGAACCGTATCGCCCAGTCTTCATCGGCATGGCACTGCTGGCGCTGTACTTCGCCTATCGGCGCATCTACCGACCCGCCGCGGCTTGCGAGCCGGGCGAAGTGTGCGCGATTCCGCGGGTACACACCACCTACAAGCTGATTTTTTGGATTGTCGCCGTGCTGGTTCTGGTTGCGCTCGGCTTTCCTTACGTCATGCCGTTCTTCTACTAATCGGGAGTTCACTATGAAAAGACTATTTGCCTCTCTCGCCCTCGCCGCCGCCGTTATTGACCCGGTGTGGGCCGCCACCCAGACCGTCACCCTGTCAGTGCCGGGGATGACGTGCGCTGCCTGCCCGATCACCGTCACGCAGGCACTTTCGAAGGTCGAGGGTGTGAGCAGAACCGACGTGAATTTGGAGAAGCGCGAGGTCATCGTCACCTACGACGACGCCAAGACCGATGTCCCCGCGCTAAACGAGGCGACCAAGAATGCCGGATATCCGTCCACGCCCGTGAAGGGCGCATCGCGATGAGCGAGACCACGTTGGCGGTTACCGGCATGACGTGCACGGACTGCGCCCATCATGTCGAGAAGGCGCTCCTGCGCCTCCCGGGTGTGCGCACGGTCGACGTGGACTTTCCACAGTGCGTCGCGAAGATTGACAGCGACGCCACGCTCGCCCTTGACGCGCTGAACGCCGCGCTGCCGAAGAATTTCCGAGTAAAAGCCCTTGCCACAAAGGACGCACGCAGCGAGGCAACACCTCCGGGTTCGCTCCCGCTTCAAATTGCCGTCATCGGTACGGGCGGTGGCGCGATGGCGGCGGCCATCACGGCGGCCGAACGCGGTGCCAAGGTCACGCTCATCGAGCGCGGCACGGTTGGCGGTACTTGCGTCAACATCGGCTGTGTACCTTCCAAGATCATGATTCGCGCGGCGCATTTCGCCCGCGAACGCAGGACGAGTCCCTTCGATGCGGGGATCAGTGCCAGCGCGCCGCAGATCAACCGCAAGCTGCTGCTGGCGCAGCAGCAAGCGCGTATCGAGGAACTGCGCGCGACGAAATACGAAGCAATCATCGCCAGCAATCCCAACATTACTCTCGTGCGCGGCGAGGCAAGCTTCAAGGACCCCCAGACTTTCACCGTCAAACTCAGCGGCGGCGGTGAGCAGACCGTGACCTTCGATCGTGCGCTGATCGCGACCGGCGCGCGTCCGGCCATTCCGCCGATTGCCGGATTGAAGGACACGCCCTACTGGACTTCGACCGAAGCGCTCGTCTGCGAGACGATTCCGCCCCGGCTGTTGGTGATCGGCTCCTCGGTTGTCGCTGTAGAACTGGCTCAGGCTTATGCCCGGCTGGGCAGTCACGTGACGATCGTCGCGCGAAGCCATCTGTTCTCCCGTGAAGACCCGGCTATCGGCGAGGTGCTGGGGCAGGTATTCGCGGACGAGGGTATTCAGGTCTTGAGGCAAACACAGGCGCATTCCGTCGCGCACGTGAATGACGAGTTCGTGCTCGAAACTTCCGCAGGAACGCTTCGGGGCGATGCGCTGCTGATCGCCACCGGCCGCGCGCCGAACATCGAGGAGCTGAACCTCGGCGGTATTGGTATTAGAACCCACAAGGGTGGCGTGATTGAGGTCAACGAACACCTGCAAACCAGCGTGCCGGATATCTACGCTGCGGGCGACTGCACCAATCAGCCGCAGTTTGTCTATGTGGCGGCTGCGGCTGGCTCGCGCGCGGCCCAGAACATGACTGGCGGCGAAACAACACTGGACTTGCGCAGCATGCCGGCGGTGGTGTTCACCGATCCGCAGATTGCGACGGTGGGGCTGTCTGAGGCCGACGCACATTTGAAAGGCATCGAGACCGACAGCCGCACGCTCACGCTCGACAACGTACCGCGCGCGCTGGTCAATTTCGACACGCGCGGCTTCATCAAGATCGTGGCGAAGGCCGGCAGTGGCAAGCTATTGGGCGTGCAAGCGGTGGCGGCGGAGGCCGGTGAGCTGATCCAGGCGGCGGTGCTCGCCATTCACCACAACATGACCGTCGCTGAACTGGCAGGCCAGCTGTTCCCTTATCTGACGATGGTGGAAGGATTGAAGTTATGCGCCCAGACTTTTTCCAAGGACGTGAAGCAGCTGTCATGCTGCGCGGCCTGAGAATTGCCATCCGTGTCTGACGCCTACGCCATTGCCCAACGCGCGAGCTGTGTGGCCAAAGTCGCTGGAGGAACGCCATGATCAGACGATACGACTTCGTGACGTAGGAACCGGCACAGCTGGATCATGAAATCCGCACCCTGGCCGAATTGCCTGCGTTAATACTCAAACCAACCCCTGCGCTTGATGACGTGAATCCCCCCATGATTCGCCTCGTGTTGTTTCTTTCACTGCTTGCACTGCTGGGGTTCACGGAACGGTGCTGGCCGCAATAGGAGTCGTCAGGTTTGAATTCTTTTGGGCGGCCGCGAATCCGTTTGGCCCCTCCACCCCTCTTAGTTTGCGAATTGCGGATCAAATACGCAGCCGAAGCGAGGAGTGAGGACGATGCTTTACGTTAAAAATGTGCCGACGGTGGAGCGGGTGATTCGAGTGATGATGGGGTTAGCGCTTCTGGGCGGCGCGGTGGCGTGGTTCGGGCCGACGACGGCAGGCTGGGTGATCGGCGCGATGGGCATGATAGCGTCCGTAAGTGGCCTTTTGGGCTGGTGTCCGATGTGCGCGGTGGCCGGTCGAAAGCTGGGATCTAAGCAATAAAGTCGTCCGCACGCATCCCTTAACGAGTTAACCATCCATGCGGCAAGAAGGCTTGATTCTGGCGGCGCAGTCCGGCGATACGGTCGCGTTGAACCGGCTTCTGTCGGTGTGCCAGACCGACGCGCGTCGGTACGCACGTCGGCATTGTGCGGCCAGCGATGTGGATGATGCGGTCCAGGAGACCTTGCTGATCCTGTCGCGCAAGGTGAAGGGGCTCAAAGCGGCGGCCGCGTTTTCAGGGTGGCTCTTCACGATCGTGCGCCGCGAATGTCAGCGCCTGTCTCGAAGGATGTTCGGCCAAGGTGTGTCCGTCGAAGACCTGGCCGATGCGCAGCTCGCGACCCGATCCGACGAAGGTCTGCACCTTGATCTGATCCGTGCGCTCGAATCCCTCCCAGCCCATTACCTGGAAGTGATTCTGCTGCGCGATTTTGCCGAACTCACGATCTCTGAGATGGCCCAGAAGCTCGGTATGCAGGTCCCTGGCGTCAAGAGCCGACTCCATCGCGCGCGCGAGCTCGTGCGCGAATATTTGGTAGGTCCTATTGCTCAGGACCATCACGATTAATTGGTCATGCATTCTTCAATTCAACCACCAGGAGAGAGATGTATGAAGTCGAGTTATTCACGGTGGGTGACGGGAGACTTGCTTCTGTCGAGATCGAGCACCTCGGCGTTGCTGGAATCGATGGAGCTCAACACAGGGTATCCCAAGATAGATGCGGTGCTGACGGCACTGTCACGACTCTATCGCCCCGAAATCAGATCGCTGATGAGTCGGAGGGACGCTGCGCTGCGCGCTCGCGCCGCGAAGGGTCCGGGAACACCCGACGATACACGAGTCGAGGTCTTGTCCGAGGTATCATTGGATATTGACCAGCGCATTGCAAGTGCCTTGACCGATGGGGTCTGAGGCACCGCGTGCCTCTTTCCTTCTAGGACAAATGGTGCTCTTACGTGCTATAGAAATCCAAGCGCGCCTCCCGACTCAATCTCGTAGACGACTTTGGAATCCCTTGCGATCAACGCTGCAACTGACCCTCGTGCTTTTGGGATATGGCCTGGTGCGCATTGCAGGTGCGGCGAGCGGCGTATTGGTCGGTCTATACATTGCCGACCTTTCCAATCACCGCCTACCAGTTGGCGCTGAGTTGGTCGGAACTTTGAGCGCCGTCTCTTATGCCGCGGAACTGATCGGTGCATTTCCGCTCGGTGTGGCCGCTGACTACATTTCACGTCGAACTCTAATGACCACCGGCGCATTGCTCGGCGGGTTGGCGACGCAACTATTTGGAATGAGCGGGCATTTGTCCATCTTTTTCCTCAGCAGAGCGCTGGAAGGGGTGGCGGCGGCCGCCATTGCTCCGGCACTTCTCGCACGTCTCACGGATATCACCGACGGAAATCGATCGTTACGCGCTCGAGCGATGAGCTATTTCGAGCTATCCCTGCTCGGTGGGCTGGGAGCAGGTGGGCTGCTTGCGGGACACCTGTGGGCTCGACTTCAAAGCACAGCCTTCTCGATGGTCGCCGTCGTTTATTTGGGGGCGAGCGTGTGTTTGTTTATCGGCGCCGTCGGCGGTCGGCCCCGACCCGTTGCTGGACGGGGTAGCTTGGCTGCCGTGATCCGCGATCGGAACATTCGGCATATCGCTCCCCTGATGCTTTGCGTCAGCGCCGTCGTCGGCTTGTGGCTGGGTCCAACGTTGCCCTACCTGCTAACGCATCGTACCGGGAGTCATCAATATATTGCCGGTCTGTATGCCGATAATCCAAGCGCCGTCGGATGGCTGCTGCTCGGTTACTCGATCGTCTTCGCTGCCGGCCTCATCGGATGGTCTCAATTTCTGCCTCGCATGTCCGCGCATCGGGCCATGCAGGTGGCGCTCCTCGCCATGCTGGCGGTGTGTGCCGGCATAGGATTACTCAACAATTCATCGGACTATTCAACGTTAGCACGCTGGATGATTGGTGGCTGTACCGCGGCACTGATCATGGTGGAGAGCGGATTTACCCCGGCAGCGCTGGTATGGCTCACCGCCGCACTCGGACCGCAAGCCGGTCGTGGCGCCGCGATGGGTGCATACTCGGTGATGCTGGGTGTGGGGACGATTGTGGGCTCGTTGCTCGCGGCAGCCCTAGCGCCACGATTCGCGGTGGACGGCCTTCTTGTCGCGACGTTTGCGATGGCTCTGTTGGGGCTCTGGTTTCTTCGTGGCTTGACACCGCGCTCCGCTGGGTTTCCGGAGAGTTCAGATGCCTAAACAGTTGTATGACTTGACCATCATTGGTGCGGGGGCGGGTGGCCTGATTGCCGCGGGATTCGCGGTTCAGCTGGGAGCCAAGGTGGCACTGGTTGAGAATCACCGCATCGGGGGAGACTGTACCTGGACGGGATGTGTGCCGAGCAAGGCCCTGCTGAAGGCAGCCAAGGTAGCGCACATCGTTCGTTCGTCGGCACAGTACGGCATCATTGCCCCGGCGCCCGTCACTGACATGGCCAAGGTCTGCGACTATGTGGGTGCAGCCGTTCAGCAGGTCTACACGCCGACGGCGCCGCAGGCGCTGCAGAAAAAAGGAATGGACGTCTATCTGGGGCCGACACGATTTGTCGATGATTCCACCATTGTCGCGGGTGAGCAGACGATCCGGTCCAAGCACTTCCTGCTCGTCACCGGCGCGCGACCCTTGATCCCGGGAATCAGCGGATTGGATCATGTGTCATACCTGACCTACGAGCAGATCTTCGAGAATCGTCGTCTACCGCAGTCGTTGATCGTCATTGGGGCGGGCCCTATCGGGGCGGAAGTCTCGCAGGCCTATCAACGGCTCGGCTGCCAAGTGACTCTGATCGGCGAGCGGCTACTCCCTAAAGAAGATGCCGACGTTCGCCAATCACTGAGGAACGTGTTCGAGCGTGAGGGTATCCGACTGCTCCCGCAGCGCGCCGTCTCGGTACGCACCGACGGCAATTCTATCTTGGTATCCACGGATTCCGACCAAACGCGCGGGGAGATGCTCTTCATCGCCACCGGACGCATACCGAACGTCGTCGGTCTAGATCTGGAAAAGGCCGGCGTGCAGTACACCGCTCGAGGCATTCAGGTCGATGCACGACTGCGCACTACGGCCCGCCGGATTTATGCCGCGGGCGATGTCGTGGGTGCTCAGCAATTTTCTCACTATGCCGGGTGGCAGGCGTTTCACGCCGTACGCAATATTTTGCTTCCCGGCAGTAGCGCCGGTGTGACCGACATCGTTCCTCGAGTGACCTTTACAGATCCTGAGGTGGCGCACGTGGGCCCGACCGACGCACAGGCCTTTGTGCGCTTCGGTAAGGATCTGGGGGTCCACCGGTTCGACCTGAGCCGCGTTGATCGGGCGGTGTGCGATAACGATCGTATCGGCTTCATCAAGGTGCTCGCCAAACCCGATGGAACGGTGCTGGCCTGTACGATCGTGGCCGAGCGCGCCGGCGAAACCATCAATGAAGCCGTGATCGCCATCAAATACGGTCTAAAGCTCAAAGACCTCGCAAGCGCCATACACGCCTACCCGACCTATTCGACCGGACTTCAGCTTCTCGCAACCGACGTGTCAGTGGAAAAACTCATGTCGGGGACGTCCGGCAAGATCGTCCGCGGGCTGTCTGCGTTGGTTCGGTAGTCACATCATAGGAGTCTTTGTACGATGAGCACGTTAAATAGTGAAGCTATCAGCCAGCCAGCGGTTGGCACATCGCAAAAAAAGACCGATGCGGACTACGTCTTCTATGAATTGACTCGCAGCATTTGTCCGCACTGCAGACGCGTCATCGATGCGCAAATTCTTTTGCGTGATAACAAGGTCTACATGCGCAAGCGCTGCCCCGAATGCGGGCCTTTCGAGGCACTTGTCTACGCCGATGCCCAGGCCTACACCAACTTCAGTCGCTACAACAAGCCGGGCACGATTCCGCTCGCTTATGGCTCGCCGATTCACGACGGGTGCCCGCACGACTGCGGACTTTGCCCGGATCATCAGCAACATGCCTGCCTGGGCATCATCGAAGTCAACAGTGTGTGCAATATGGATTGTCCGCTGTGCTTTGCGGACGCCAGGCCAGGCTTCAACCTCAGTCTGCCGGAAGTGGAGGAGATGCTCGATGACTTCGTCCGTACCGAGGGGACCCCGGAGGTAGTGCAGTTCTCCGGCGGGGAACCCACGCTTCATCCTCAGATCATCGAGTTTGTGCTGGCCGCGAAGGCCAGGGGTATTCGCTTGGTCATGATCAATACCAACGGCAAGCGCATCGCGCGCGACGATCGCTTTCTCGAACGGCTCGCGGCGGTCAAGCCGGTGCTCTATTTCCAGTTCGATGGTTTCGACTCGGAAACCTACCGCATCCTGCGGGGCGAACCTGATATATTGGAGGAGAAACTTCTGGCACTCGACCGACTCGCGAAAGTCGGCATCGACGTTACCCTCGTACCGGCCATCGAGCGTGGCGTTAACGAGCACGAAGTCGGTCGCATCATCGACTTTGCCATCAGGCATCCCGCTGTCCGTGGGATTAACTTCCAGCCCGCCTTTCATGCGGGCCGCCATATCGCGCATGATCCGTTGACTCGGCTGACGATTCCTGATGTGCTTAGGCTGATTGAGACGCAGACAGCCGGTCAGTTCAAAAACAGCGATTTCGTGCCCGTGCCCTGTTGTTTCCCGACCTGCAACTCGGTCACGTATGCATTCATCGATGGCGAAACGGTAACGCCGCTGCCGCGCATCGTGAACGTCCACGAATATCTGGACTACATCACCAATCGAGTTCTGCCTGATTTCAGCCACGAGATTCGCGGCGCCCTGGAGGGACTCTGGTCTTCATCGTCCGTTGCGGGATCGGCAAAATCGGCGGCGGACTTAGCACTGGCCTGTGAATCCTGCGGGTTACCTGCAAGTCTGACAGTGGGGGATGTGGCGGGGCACATGATCATGATCATGCTTCAGGACTTTATGGACCCGTGGACGTTCAACCAAAAGAATCTGATGAAATGCTGCAAGGAATTTCTCCTTCCGGGCGGCAAGCAGATTCCCTTCTGCGCCTACAATACGATCGGCTATCGTGAGCAGGCCCGAGCGCAGCTCGAAGCGATGGAACCGGAGCGAATACGGGCTCGCAAGGAACGCCGGCCTTTCGTTCCTCAGTCAATCACGTTTGATGTCGCGAACCGGCCGTCGAGAGCCGGCCAGGGCTCTGAACCCGCGCCGCGGCGAAAGTAAAGAAAGGGTATTGCACATGAACGCAAGTTCAACAGCCGCTAACGCCCAGGAAATCAAGCAGTGCTGCGCGCAGCTGTACGAAAGTGACATAGCCAAACTCTTGCTGGGCGATTCGTTTCATCCCGGCGGCTTGCAATTGACCGAGCGGCTCGGCGAGCTATTGCAGCTCACGGCCAGGAGCCGCGTTCTGGATGTGGCCAGTGGCACCGGCGCCAGCGCGCTGTTTCTGGCGCGGCATTTTGGCTGCCAAGTGGTCGGTGTCGATTTTGGCGATCAGAACGTCCTGCGAGCCAACGACGCTGCCGTCCGCCAAGATCTTGCCAACCAGGTTCAGTTCCAACGTTCGGATGCCGAGGGGCTATCGTTTGTGGATGCGTGTTTCGACGCCGTCATCTGTGAGTGCGCGTTTTGTACCTTTCCGGACAAGTCTGCCGCGGCCCGAGAGTTTGCGCGCGTCCTCAAACCCGGTGGCGCGGTAGGGCTCAGCGATCTAACACGGGGTCCGGTGCTTGGCGAAGAATTGCAAGGGCTACTGGCCTGGATTGCATGCATCGCGGACGCCCAGGATGCGGAACGCTACGCTGCCTACCTGCGCACCGCAGGCTTCACGTCGATCCAAATTGAACCCCACAATGAAGCGCTGGTTGAGATGGCCGCGCAAATACGCATGAAATTGTTCGGCGCTGAAATCATGGTTGGCCTTAAGAAGGTCGACCTTCCGGGAGTCGACTTTGCCAAGGCCAAGGAACTTCTGAATGCATCGCTGGAGGCCATTCACGCAGGACAGCTCGGCTATGCCATCCTCACGGCATCGCGTCAGGAGACGCGCTACTCTATCGAAATCCGTGGTTGACCCGCCGTCTCGATTCAGTTCTGCACGCATATCTGCACTTGATCAACGGGCTGTTCGAATGCCACTGCAACCGTGTACCCGTTCTTGCGATTGCAGCTCAAATTCCCTGGCCCGAAATCGGCTCAGGCTACTTCCAACAGGCACGTCCGGAGATTCTGTTTCGTGAGTGCTGCCATTTCTGCGAGCTAGTCTCTTCGCCCGCGTAGATGCCGCGCTAGAGAGCGCAATACGTGCGGCCGTGGGCCAGCGCGTCCCCGCCGTGATTGTGATCTCCGGCGACACGGCTCTCTCGCATTCCTCAGAGACTGCGGCCTGTCCCGTCCGCCGGCGAAAGGGTTATGGGACCTTCGCTACGGAAAGGGTTCGCGAACTTCGGATCCGCGAGCATCGCGGCGTCGGTGAAAGTATTGAGAAAGGCCTCGAGTGCCGCCTTGTCGGAATCGCTCAAGTTCATTTGCCTGGGCGCCCCGGTTGTGTCCTTCAAAATGGCGTCCAGATCCGAGCTTGCGACGATACCATGATCGTAGTGGTCGATGACCTCGCGCAGCGTCGCGAAGCGCCCATCGTGCATATAGGGTCCGGTCAGAGCGATGTTGCGCAGCGACGCAGCCCGGAAGATACCGTGCGTTCCGTTCCTCTGTAGCGCCGGGACGGTCGTGCCGGGATCCGGAGGTACCAAATCGAGACCATTATTCGCCTGCCAGACGTTCGTCGCAGCCTGCAATTCGTGGCAAAGCTCGCAGCTGATGCCGGCCGCGCCCTTGAAGATGTCGAGCCCTCGAAGCTCTTGGGCGTCAAGAACCAGCGACGGGTCAATCGGATTGTTGTCAAAGGAATTGAGAGCGAGATCGGCCTTCGAGCGATATGAAATCATCGCCTGCAGAAATTGCTCGAGTGCCCTGCCGATGCGATCGCTCGTCACTTAGGTAGTCGAAGGGCTGTAGTCGAACAGTGCCCAAACATGAGTACCTCCTGATATGAATTGACTGTAAGAGCAATGCAAGTCTCGACTTCGCATGCTTTAATTGCCGGCGGCTATCGGTCGCGATTCCGGATAGTGAACATGAGCGAAGAGCAGGCAACCGCAGGCAGCGCCGACAGCATTCAGCCGACCCCAAGAGTCGGTCGCACCTTTCGGGCTTTCCCCTATGTGTTGTTATGGTGGTCGTCGTTGGCGGTAATTCAGATTTTCATTGTCGGTCAAGCGCTTTTGCCCCCATTGGGGCGGCTCAATTTCATGCAAGCCCTGCTGATCATGGTACTGACAGCGGTAATCTTCGTGGTGGTGTTGTCGCTCAACGGCGAGGCGGGGTTGGAATACGGTATTCCATTCTCCGTGCAGCTTCGCCCACCTTTTGGGTTGCGGGGTGCGAAAATAATCGAATTCATGCGTGCGTTGCCGGCCGTGGTGTGGTTCGGTATCGGCTCATGGATTGCGGCGCTCGCCATGGACGGAATCCTGAAGACGCTTGTGGGCTTCAGTGCACCCTTTACCGCCTATGTCTACTTTGCAGCGCTCCAGGTCGCGCAGACCGTTCTCGCGTATCGTGGCATTCGCGCCATCAAGCAATTCAGCACAATTGCCTCCATCGTAATCGGTGCGGTCTTGATCTACATCTTGATCCATACGCTTTCGACGTATGAGGTGCATTCGAGTGCGTCTTGGAATCATGCGTCGGATTGGGGCGCGCCGTTCTGGATCGGTCTCACCGGTGCGATCGGCGTATTGGCGCCGGTGATGCTCAACATCAGCGACATTACCCGTCATGTCGAGGGCACTCGTCGTTCGATGTGGCTAGGTCACCTCTGCGGCGTCACCCCGCCGTGGTTTTTCATGCTTTTGCTTGGCATGGCGGTAGGCTTGGCGCTCGGCATATGGGACCCCGTGCAGGCTCTGATACATTTGAGCCCCAATCCCGTGATCACGGTGATATTTCTCGCCTTCATTCTGACGGCTCAAGTGATGACCAATCTCACCATTAATATTTTGCCGCCGGCGCTCGTGTTCATGGAGACATTTAAGACTTCTTGGGCTCGCGGGGTGCTCATCACCGGCGTACTGGCCACGCTGTCTTTCCCGTGGGCGTTGATGGCGAACTCAGCTGCCTTCTTTGGTTTCATCTTGTACTACTCGGCATTTTTTGCACCCATCGTCGGGGTCATGCTGGCCGATTATTACTTGATTCGACGAAGGCGCCTCAATGTCGCCGCGCTGTACGCCGGCGAGACGACAAGCAGTTACTGGTACCGCAATGGCTTCAACGTCGCGGGACTTATATCGGTCGTTGTCCCGGGCGTCATCACCATGCTCTTTTGTCTACACGTAGCCTGGCTTGTCGGCCTCCCTGCCTGTTTCATCCTCTATTCCGTGACAGCGCGAAAAATCATCGGGCCGGCTGCCGGCGCTTCTGCGTAGCCGCTGGATCGAGCTTGCCATTGTCGGCGATGATGACGCCGAATTGCTGCGCGGCTTCGTCGCGCGTCAGGTAGCCGTCGGCGACATCGATCAGCACCAGAGTGGTATCGCGCTTGAACGGATCTCCATAGCCGCCGCCAACGCCGCCGGTGGCACGGACCGTCGCGCCTTGTTTGACGGAGATCGTCGGCAACATGGAGGGTAGGGCACGATGGTCTTTGGCACCGCTCGTCAACTCGAGGCTGGACGTGTGACCGGCAACACCGCCGTCGAAGCCCCACGGTGCATGGGCATGGCCGTCGCCTTCGACACTCAAGGTACCATCGGTCAGGAACTGTACCTCTTTGACCGAATTCCAGCCGCCGCGCCACGTCCCAGCGCCGCACGCGTGCTCCCGAATTTCATATCGCGTGACGCGCAACGGGACGTGGCTCTCGATATCTTCGATCGGATTATTGCGCGTATTGGCATACAGCGTGTCAACGCTGTCGAGCCCGTCCTTGCCGAAGCGTCCGCCATAGCTGCCTTCGAAGATCTCGATGTGCACCCACTGTCGTTCGCCTTGAAAGCCGCTGAAAGTGATCGCCTTCAAATTGGCGACCCCGGCGCATACTTTGTCCGGTACGGCGGGCGCCAGTGCTTTCATCAACGTGTCGGCAATGATGTTACCGGGCGCGAAGCGTGCAATCGTTGGCGCGGGAAAAATCGGATTGGCAATACAGCCTTTCGGGGCGCTGATGTGGATGGGCCGAAACAGTCCGTCGTTCTGCGGGATGTTTCCGACCACGTCGCTATCGAGGAGGATGGAACGCACGGTCAACCAAAGCGCCACATCCACTGTGCCGACAAACGGCATGTTGATGGCATGTCCCGGGACCTGATCGGCGGTGCCGGCAAGGTCGATATACATGTCGCTGCCGCGGACGTTCACGGTGACGCAGATGGGCAGATTCTTGAGCGTCGGGTCATCGGATCCTAGAAATCCGTCGATGCGGCCCGTCGCGCTGTACGTCCCGTCCGGAATGGCTTGGATGGCCGCGCGCATGGCTCCTTCCGAGAAATCGAACAGGTCGTCGATCGCAGCCGTGAGCGTCGCCAGCGAATACGACTCAACCAGTTCGAGAAAGCGCTTCGCACCGACGTGACAGGCGGACATCTGAGCCTCCATATCGCCGAGTACCAACTCGGAGACGCGGATGTTGTCGCCAATGAGGCGCCAAACCGTATCGTTGCGGCGGCCCTCGTCGAAAACCTTGAGGGCACGCAACACGAGGCCTTCCGCATAGGCGTCCGCGCACACGACCACACCGACGCTTCCGGGCTGGCACGAACCGATGTCCAGGTGATGCGCCGTGGTTACAGAAAAGCCGATCAACTGACCGGCGTGAAAGATGGGCAGACAGAATCCGATGTCGGGGCTGTGCGATGCACCGTTATAGGGATCGTTGTGCACGATAATGTCGCCCGGCTTGAAGACGTCGCCGCGACGCTCGAATTCCTTGATGATTCCTCGGACATAACCCGGTATGGGACCCGATTGCAGCGGCGTGCTCTTCGAGCATTCGCAAAGCTGACGGCCGGTGGCATCGCAGATCGCTGCGCCGAAATCCTCGGATTCTCGAATGATGCTGGAGTAGGCCATGCGCATGAGCTTGTAGCCCATTTCGATGGCGATGTTCTCGAGCGCACCCTGAATGATGCTGGCCGTCACCGGGTCGACTCGTGTCGACTTCCTATTCACATCGGCTTCGACAGTATTCATTTCGGCTCCCTCTTTTAGTGCACAAAAAATTACCCGGTCGGGCAAGCATAACCAAATGTTGAAAGTGACGCCACTTTCACTTATGGTGGATGCAAGTCACACTATGAGAGGGATGCAATGCTGTTGATCGGGGTAGACGTGGGCGGTACTTTTACTGACATTGTCATGACGAATACCGACTCGAATGTCACGCGCGTGCACAAGGTGGCGAGCACGCCTGACGATTCTTCCAAGGCGGTACTGAACGGCGTGCGCGAGATTTGCGCGGCTGCGGGCGCCGCTTTGAGCGACATCGACCACATCTTCCATGGCACTACCGTGGCGACCAACGCGGCGCTGCAACACCGCGGTGCACGCGCCGCTCTCATTACGACCAAGGGTTTCCGCGACATCGTGCACATCGGTCGTCACCAACGACCGCAGCATTACTCTATCCAGCAAGGCATCCCGTGGCAGAACGAACCGCTGGTGCCGCGATTTCTGCGCAAGACCGTGACCGAGCGCTTGGCACCACCTGACGGCGCCGTCGTCGAGCCTTTGAACGAGGACGAAGTTCGCGCCGCTGCCGCAGAGCTTGCCAGCGAAAAGGTCGAGTCAATTGCGATCTGCTTCCTGTTTGCGTACTTGAATCCCGAGCACGAACGGCGCGCCAAGCTTATCGTCGGGAGCGTCTGCCCGGGCGTCTTCGTGACGTGTTCGCACGAGGTGGCCCCGCAGTTTCGCGAGTTTGAGCGGTTCACGACCACGGCCATGAACGCGTTCATCGGTCCATTGGTGCGCGGCTATGTTCAACACTTAGCCCAGGGTCTTGCCGGCGCGGGGTTCAAGGGCGAAGTGCACATCATGCGGTCGAACGGCGGCGTCGCACCGGCACGCACCATTGCCGAGCTGCCAGTGTACACACTCATGTCGGGTCTTGCGGCTGGTGTCTTGGGCGGCGCGTGGATTGGCGAACTGACCGGCCGGCGAAACGTCATTACCTTGGATATCGGCGGGACCAGCGCCGACATCGGTGTGGTCACCAATGGCCGCTTCGGTGAGGCCTCCGCACGCGACACGTTCGTAGCGGGCTATCCCATCCTGGTGCCGATGATTGACTTGCATACGATCGGCGCCGGCGGCGGATCGCTGGCGTATCTGGATACGGCAGGCGCCTTTCGCGTTGGGCCCCAAAGCGCGGGAGCCGTGCCGGGGCCCGCAGCCTACGGCCGTGGCGGCACGGAGCCGACGGTGACCGACGCCAATATCGTCTTAGGCCGCCTCGACGTTAGCAATTTTCTGGGCGGCGCCATGCCGCTCGATCGCACCGCCGCCACGCGGGTGATCGAGGAGCTAGCGGTCAAACTAAAATTGCCCAAGATGGAAGCGGCCGAGGGCGTGGTGGCGGTGCTGAATGCCAACATGGCGAATGCCATTCGCGCTCGCACCGTCCAGAAGGGCATCGATCCACGCAGCTATTCGCTGGTCGCGTTCGGCGGCGCGGGACCGTTGCACGGCGTAGAAGTCGCGCGATTGTTGGGAATTCCGGAAGTCATCATTCCACCCTTTCCCGGGATTAATTCAGCGATCGGCCTTTTAACGACCGATTTGAAGTACGACATGGTGCGCACAGCGTTTCTGGTGTCCGAGCGGTTGGACCGCAAGCGAATGAACGCGGACCTCGCCGATATGGAAAACGCGTTACGCACGGAATTGCGCGCCGACGAGGTGGATCTCGAGAAGACGCACTTCGAACGCTCGGCCGACGCACGCTACGTGGGGCAGGGCTATGAATTGCGGCTGTCACTGCCGGCGGGCGAGATTTCCGACGACGTGTTGCAGTCCATTATCGCCCGTTTTCACGAGTTACACGGCCAAGAGTACGGGCATCACTTTGCCGGCGTGCCAGTGGAGCTAGTGAACCTGCGCGTCACCGCGATCGCGAAGGTGCCCCGCATCGGCTCACCTGTGAAGCCAGCAGGGGGTTCGCTCGCCGCGGCACGGATTCGCGTCGACGCGACCGTGTTCCGCGTCGGACTCGAGCTCAAGTCCTTCGAGACCACCTTTTACGATCGGGACCGGCTACCAGTGGGTGAAGCGTTCCCGGGGCCGGCCGTCATCTTGCAAAGGGACTCGACAACTGTGGTGCCGCCAAAATGCAAAGCCACATTGGAAGAATCCGGGGCAATCGCCATTCGCCTCGGTCAGTAACGTGGATTGGATTGAAAAGAACATTGGGAGAGAATCGTGGATGTACGCTCGCTGATTGGGATGAATATACTGTTGTTGATGGCTTCGACTGCTGCGGTTGCGGCGGAGGAAGCCGACGGTCTGCAAGAGATTACCGTGACCGCCACGCGACGCACGGAGAATTTGCAGAACGTAGCCAGCTCGGCCACCGTGTTTTCGGGAAATGACATCGCCAAGCTCGGTATTCTCGAGCCACGCGACCTCGCGGAACAGACGCCGGGCATGTTGACCAAATTCGGCCCGAATGGACTCGCCACAGTCGGCTTCTACATTCGCGGCGTGGGCATCAACGATTTCACCGGTACGGTAGATCCGTCGGTCGGCATTTACGTCGATGAGATCTTCATGCCGACTCCGGACATGTTGAATTTCTCGATCTTCGATATGGAGCGCGTCGAGGTGCTGCGCGGACCTCAGGGCACGCTGTACGGCCGCAACAGTACCGCCGGTGCGGTGAACTTCATCGTTGCGAAACCCACGGCGGAAACCACCGGCTACATCCGCGCAGGGTGGGGCAGCTACGACACGAGTACCACCGAAGGCGCCTTGAGCGGTTCGCTCACCGATACGCTGCGCGGGCGCATCTCATTCTCAGGCACCACGGCGCCTCGCGATCGCGGCTATTCTTACAACCAGTTCGACGGAAGTCGCTTGGGACGGACCGACTCCATCGCGGTGCGCGGCCAGTTGCAATGGCTCCCGACCGAAGACTTCAATGCGCGCTTGAGCTACACTTATGGCGTGAAGAAAGCCGACGAGCCCATGCTCCTGCATGTCGGTGCTCGCAACCCTGCAAACTTAAGCGCCATCTGCTCGCCGGTCATAGCAGGCCAGCGATCTGAAGGCGCATGTGTGGACCTGCTGGGCTATTCCAACCCCAGTAGCAACCTTTTCACTGGTTCGTCGAATTTGGATCCCTTCCTGTCGATGCAATCGAGCGACATCGCCTTGACCCTCCAGTGGAAGTTGCCGTTTGGCACATTGAATTCCATCAGCGGTTTCGATGACTTCACCAAGCGTCAGAGTCAAGACATCGATGCGTCGCCGTACCGGGCCGCGGACAATCGCACCTTCAATCACGTGAAGAACTATTCGCAGGAACTGCGACTCACGTCGAATGATACGCTGCCTTTTACTTGGATCGTGGGTGCCGACTATGCGCATACCACAGTTAACTGGTTTCAGACACTGGACCTCACCGATCTCCTGAAGTTGCAGACCAGCAACGGCGCCAATCAGACTACCGAAGCGACCGCCGTATTCGGGCAATCTACATATGCCTTCACTAAGCAGTTTGAATTCACGGGCGGTGTGCGCTACACCGACGAGAAGCGTAAATGGATGGGCGGTACCTTCGTGGGTGCGTTCGCCGATCTCGCCTCGGCCTATGCCAACGGTGCACCCTATCTCTCGGCAATTCCGTTGCCGTCTACCGACCCAAATAAAGGCGGTCCGCTCGATTTTCCGGATAGTCTTGCGGAACATCGCGTCGACTACTCCGCGGTGTTTCGCTACAAGCCCACGGACGACATCATGGCTTATGTGAGCACTGGACGCGCATTCCGCAGCGGTGGGTATTCTTCAGCGGTCATCTTCTCCCAGAACGCGATGGCACCCTACGGCGCGGAGACGCTGACCTCGTACGAAGCGGGCTTCAAAATGACGGCGCCGGAACTCCGCATGCGTTTGAACATGAGCGCATTCTTGTACTATTTCAACAACTTCCAGGCGACTTTCGTCCGGGCCACGGAAGCCGATGCACGTTTGCAGAACGCTGGAGACGTGCACGAACATGGCCTCGAGACCTCGATCGACTGGTTTCCGATCTCCCGCCTGACGGCCAACCTGGGGGTGAGCCTTCTGCACACCGAAATCGTTCGGTCCGACGTCGTGCTCTCGCCGCTCAATGGCTCGCCGGCTACCACGATCGTTGGAAACGAGATTCCCAATGCGCCTCATTACACGTTTAATGGGCGCGTCCGGTACGATGCGCCCATCCTTCCCCGTTACAACCTAGGATTGCAGACCGATTTCGTGAAGGTCGGCGCTCATTTTCTCGAGCCGAACAACCGTGCAGTGCTCAAGAACCCGGGTTACTTCCTGGTGAATGCACGAGTCTCCCTTTCACCCGCCAAAGGCCCATGGGAAGTGGCCGTCTGGGGCAGAAATCTCACCGACAAGGTGTACTACTCGGCGGCACAGGATCTGATTCAATCGCTCGGATTCGCCGAGATCGTTCTGTCTCAGCCGCGCACGTGGGGTGTAGAAGCCGAGTATCACTTCTAAGACGAGAGGCGCGCGGTGGTACCATACGAAGCTTCTGCGCTGATGCGCACACAGCTGGCGATCGATGAGATGGCGACTCGAGGATTAAACCGTCCGCAGCGAAAGCGGCGTGCGGTTGGTGCGGTAAAAGAAGGCATACAACCGCGTGCATTGCGCACGCGGGAGCTTTTGAAACGAGCGACGCTCGCAACGCTCAATGAAAAGGGCTTCCACAGTCTTCGCGTCCAGGATGTTACCGAGAAGGCAGGCGTGGCGAACGGCCTGTTCTACCGTTACTTTCAAGATCTCAATGCCGCGGTGGCCGAGGTATGCAGCACGTTCTTCGATGAACTCGTGGCGCATGCCGAGGAGCTCACCGACTACAGCAATCCTTATCGCTGGATTTATCTAGCGCATCGGGATGCGATCAAAAGCTTCTCATTGAATCCAGGCGTGCTTGCGTGCCTCTTCGGACTTGCGGGTGACCACACCGAGTTCGATGAGATCTGGAAGCGCAACGTGCATATCTGGAACCTGCGAGTCGGCGCTTTTTTACGCAAAGCGGCAGGCTTTCCGCCCGCGGTAGCGGATCGCATGGGATTCGTCTTAGGCGCCATGACCGAAGGGGTCATTTATCAAGAGCTGATTCGACGTACAGAAGATCTAGCGAAGCTCGGGCGAAGGCCCGAGGACATCGCGGACGTCATCGCGACCATGTGGTATCGGGCGATATTTCTCGCCGACCCGCCGTTCGATCAACTGCGCGCCGCCGGCCGCAAACTGGTTACGGCCAAATAATCCTATCTTAGAGGTATCCGCATCAGCATGAGCAACATCAACGTAAATCGAGACCGTCTGTGGGGCACGCTGATGGATATGGGAAAGATCGGCGCCCTGCCGAACGGCGGTTGCAACCGAGCTGCCCTGAGCAGCGACGATAAGCGCGGCCGCGATCAGTTCATTGCTTGGTGCCGCGAAGCGGGCTGCGGCATCGCCTTCGATGCTGTAGGCAACGTTTACGCGCGGCGCCCAGGGCGCGATGCGCAGCGCGCTGCCGTAGCGACGGGCAGCCACCTGGACACGCAGCCGCACGGCGGCAAGTTCGACGGAGTCTATGGAGTACTGGCCGGTCTTGAAGTGATTCGCGCACTCAATGATGCCAAGGTCGAGACCCAGGCGCCGATCGATGTGATTTGCTGGACCAACGAGGAGGGCGTGCGCTTTGGGCCGCCGCTCGCCGGATCGTTGGCTTTTGCGGGCCTCGTCGATGTCGACACCGTTCACCAATCTCGCACCACCGATGGCTCTATCGTTGCCGAGGATCTGCGCGATTGCGGCTTTCTGGGTGATGAGAAGCCAGGTAGCCGAGCGCTTGATTGCTTTATCGAAGCGCACATCGAGCAAGGACCGATACTCGAGGCGCGCGCCAAACAGATTGGCGTCGTCACACACATCGTGGGTATTCGCTGGTCAATCGTCAAGTTGACTGGACGCGATTCTCATGCCGGTACGACTCCTATGGACAAACGCCGCGACGCGCTGTTGGGCGCTGCGCAAATGATAACGGCGCTGAATCAAATCGCGCGCGGCGAAGACGAGTTCGCGCGCCTCACGGTTGGAAAAATGCAGATTTCGCCGAATTCCGGGGCGACCATTCCGGGCGAAGCGATATTTGTCTGCGATCTGCGGCATCCGGATCCACAGGTTCTCGATTCACTCGAGACTCGCATGCATGCCGCGATGAAGAAAATCGCCGCGGAGCTGGGGTTGCAGATCGCCATCGAGCGCTCTATCAACATTGCCCCGCTTAAATTCGCTCGCGAGCTCATCGACACCGTGCGCGCGACGGCCAATGAGCTGCGCTATTCGAACATCGATATGCTCAGCGGCGCGGGGCACGACGCGATGAACGTCGCGCGCGTGGTGCCGGCGGCCATGATTTTCGTCCCTTGCAAAGACGGCTTGAGCCACAATGAGGCGGAAAGCGCTACGCCGGAGGACCTCGCGGCGGGCGCTCATACGTTGTTGCATGCGCTACTGTCGCGTGCGCGATAAGGTTTGTGAGTTTTCCTAGAAGATGCCCCTGCTTTGTACAGCATCAGTTGTGCCACAGTGGAAGTGTCAAGCAACCCCTTAAACCAGCAGGAGCGTCCATGCCATTATTCCAGATCCCCGACATCAATCGTCGGGCCCACGAACATCGGACACACCGCGCGCGCAGATCGTGCCCTCGGCGCGGGGCGCTCAGACAAAGAAAGGGCAGGGCGGGGAGGGCGCCCATCACCGTCACCACCTGTGGGCGCATTTGCATCGGGCGGCGTAAGATCAATCTAAGCCAAGTGTTTGCCGGCCAAAACGTCGGCATCAAAGAGGTGGCCGAGAGAATCTGGTTGGTCAGTTTTATGCACTACGACTTGGGGTTCTTTGATCACGAGGTGGGTCGCGTCGAGTGTGCCCCAAACCCGTTCGGCGCCAAACTGTTTACCCATGTCTCCGGAATAAAATGGGTACCATCTGCCCGGTTAGGACCCTCCACATGCCGGTTCCCGAAGTCGGATTCGAACGTCCAACGCGCCGGCCTTGCATTCTGTTGACCACGCGGCCGCGTGAGTGTCACTCACTTCGGCAGCTCGGTCCCGGCCTGCTCCGCCACCGTGTAAGAGGCGGAGCAGGCGGGCCAGTTCTCGTCTCGCTGCATCCGTGCGCTTGTCGTGCTCGCCGTGGGCCGCCTCGGCACGCCGAAGCGCACTCGCCAGGTGCGCCGTCGATGCGAATGCCGTATCAGATGCGGCCGGGGTGCCGCGTTGTGACCTCCTGGACCAGCCACGTATTACCGCCCGCGGCCGAGCCAGGCGCTGCCGTAGTTAGTCCGTTGCCGAAGGTAACCGAGCACCCTGAGCCGGGGGGCGTGAACTGGACGATGCGAACGTTCTTTGCCGGGGCGTCATCCGCGTCGGGCCTCCAACCCAAGAGTTGGTAGAACTGCTTGGATCGCTCGACATCGGACACGGGGATGACGTCGACCTCGAGGTTCGTGGCGACTCTCGTTACGCTGGCGTCAGACTTCTGTTGTTTCATGCTGGTACCTGTTTGATTCATGTGATCCACCTTTCGCTAATCGAACTTAACTTCGCTCCAGATCGATTGAAGGCGACCGGCCGTCCAGACCGGCCGCGTGCTGCGCCGAAATCGGTCCGTAGTGACCATTCACCACCTGCTTTATCGTGGCTTTCGTGCGGGCTTCAGCCGGGCACCTTGGCGCCGAGCACGTCGATGCATTCGATCGACGGCGCCTGCGCCAGCAGCTTGGACGCGTTCGCCCCCAGCGCCTGCGCGATCGGCCTCTCGCTTGTCGGGCGCAAAGGCGTCTACTTCGCCTCCGCGCCTAGGGTGAAACGGTGCTCGGCTGCGTCGCAGCGTCGCTCGTGTGGCCATTCATGTTGTCCGGGCCCGAACTTGCTGAACTCGGCTGGCTGCGCCTCCCAAACGAGACGGCATATGCGGCAGCGCGCACGCTCGGCAGCGGATCGTCGGAGAGCTCGATACCGGCGGTGAGACTCGTGGGCAGGAACAGGAGCTTCTTCTCCGCCTCCAAGCTGTTGGGCACCACTTTATTCAGCGTCAGCACGCCGAGCTCGACGACCTTGCGGTCATCAGGCCAAGGTTGGCTCCCATCCTTGGTCTGATCGCCGGGCTCAGCCAATTGCGCCTTCAAGTGAAAAACCACCATCTTTCGCGCGATCCGCTGCGTCAGTTCATCGGACAGAAAGTCGGGTGGCTGCTTGGCTGCCTGTTCCGGCGTCAGGTGCACCGCCTTTTCCGGCACTAGCAGGTAGCGCACCGCCTGCCTCTGGCCGCTCTTACTGACGAAGATGAAAGCATTAATGCCGTGATACTCCTCGTCCGCATAGCTG
>WNFI01480932.1_pt2 | contig 24326 bp, 27 predicted proteins | sample 5400471 | NCBI WGS metagenome assembly WNFI01 (sample SAMN13153348, study PRJNA577476) | soil metagenome | isolation source: 100 cm saprolite on Douglas fir-dominated hillslope | place: USA:California | collected 2013-09-17 | reverse complement strand
CAGGACCATCGCCGAGCCACCGGCCTTGCCGAGCACCTGGTCGAGAGCGTCGATCACGCGATCGATCCCCGCCTGGGCGCCCTCGCCCATGTGGCTCCCGACATGGGTTACCACGTACTCGCAACCGTAGGCCTCGGCGCGTTCGAGTTCCGCAATTAGCGCTTCCCTTGATTTCTTCTGGAAGTTGGGGTTGGGCCCAGCGAGATTGATCAAGTACATCGCGTGCGACATGGCCGGGCGGACGTCGAGCTCTTCCAGCGACCGCTTGAACATTGCGGTCGCCTGGGCATCAACCGGCGCCGACCGCCAGGCGCTGGGGTTGCCGGTGAAAATCTGGACGGTTCCGAGTTGCAGCGCCTTGATGGTCTCGACCGCCTTGTCGAGACCGCGGCCGGTGTGCACGTGCATGCCGATTCGCCGCTCCTTGGCCATCGCCCCCATTGTCGGAAATTTCCCTCCCCCGCTTGCGGGGGAGGGCAGGGTGGGGGTCGGTAGACTGACTGCGGGTGTACAAGCTCACGAGCTTCTCGGTGGGCCCCTACGACAACAATGTCTATCTGCTCAGCGATCCGAAGAGCAAGGAGGCGCTGTTGATCGACGCGGCCAACGACGCCCCGCGCATCATCCAGGAGCTCGAGGGCCTGCGGGTCACTCACATCCTCACCACCCATGGACACGCCGACCATGTTCAGGCTCTGAAGCCGGTGCGCGACCACACCCACGCCCGCTTCACCTGTCACGAGGCGGACGAGTCGATGATGCCAGTCAAGGCCGATCACCGCGTTCGCGACGGTGAGCACTTCCGCTTCGGCGAGTACGAATTGCTGGCCTTGCACACGCCCGGTCACACGCCGGGCAGCATCTGTTTGCTCAGTGGTCAGCATCTTTTTTCGGGCGACACGCTGTTTCCCGGCGGTCCGGGGAACACGGCCAATCCCTACGCGAGCTTTCCGACCATCATCGAGAGCATCCGCGGGAAGCTGTTCACGCTTCCTGACGAGACCGAGGTGCTGCCCGGCCACGGTAAGCCCACCACCATCGGCCGCGAACGGCCCCATCTCGACGAGTGGATCCAGCGGGGCTGGTAGCCGCCCGGCCCGCGCGCCCAGCCTCCGACTTCCTTCCCCGCGATCCCCGATCGATCCAGCGCGTGCGGACTCTTCACGCGCGTGGGAATCGAGCCGACATTGCGGGAGAGGATGACCGGGGCGGCCGGATTCCAATCGAGATCCGACCGGTGGCGCCGAACATCGTCCGTCTCCACTTTGGAGCCGGAACGACCAGGCCATCCCGATTGCTCGTGGCCGATGCGCCATCCGCCACCGACTGGAAAATGGATGAAAGAGCCGATGGGTGGTCCGTCTCCACCTCGGCGCTGACTCTCGAGGTCGATCGCGATCCCTTCCGCCTGCGGCTGAAGGACGCGTCGGGCGGTGTGCGCTTCTTCGATGAACCAAACGATCGCGACATCCGCGGCGGCTATCACCACTTCCCGACCGGGCACGCTCGCGGTTTGCGCTGGATAACGGCCGGGCTCAAGCCCGATGAGGCGCTCTTCGGACTGGGCGAGCATTTCGGCGCGCTGAATCGGCGCGGCCAGGCATTCGCGTCCTGGACGGTCGATGCGTTCGGCGTCCGCAGCGACCGGGCCTACAAGAACGTTCCGCTGCTCCTGAGCTCGGAAGGCTATGGCGTCTTCTTCGACATGACCGGCCCGCTCTACTACGACCTCGGCCAGGCATCCGTCGCCGCCTGGCAGGCCACCGCGCGCGCGGATCACCTGCGCGCCTACTTGATCATCGGCGACGGGATTGCGCCGATCATTCACGCCTACCATCGGCTGACCGGCGCCCCGGCCGTCCCGCCGGATTGGTCCTTCGGTTTCTGGATCAGCCGCTGGGGTTATCGCAACCGGGATGAGGTGATGCAGGTCGCTCGCCGGATGCGAGAGGAACGTGTCCCCTGTGATGTCATCCACATCGACCCGTATTGGATGCGCTACCACGAGGGACATCACGGCGACCTGGAGTGGGATGAGTCAGCCTTCCCCGATCCCAAAGGCATGATTGCCGAGTTGAAGGCGCTCGGATTCCGCCTCAGCCTCTGGGAGAGCCCCTATGTGCCGCTCGACTCGCAGATGCGAGCCGAGGGTGAGCGAAAGGGTTTCCTGCTGATGAGCAAGGCGATTTCTCCCTCCCCCTCGGGGGGAGGGCAGGGTGGGGGCCTCGCCCTGGTGCATGGTTTCGCCAAGCCGAGCGCGGCCGTCGATTTCACCAAGAGCAACTCCACAACCTGTATCCCCTTCTGTACCAGCGGGCCGTGTTCGAGGTCACGAAAGAGGTCCACGGCTACGGCCTCATCTGGGGGCGTTCCGGTTACGCCGGGTCGCAGCGCTACCCGGTGCACTGGGGCGGCGATCCGGGCTGCAGCTTCGACGACATGGCGGCCAGCCTGCGCGGCGCGTTGAGCTGGATCCTGTCAGGCGCCGCCTTTGCCAGCTTCGACATGGGTGGCTTCTTCGGGGTTCCGACGCTCACCGACCCGCCAAGTCCGGAGCTCTACGTGCGCTGGTCACAGATGGGATTGCTCTTCTCGCATGCTCGCGCCCACGGCTACACGGCGCCGCGCGAGCCGTGGGCCTACGGTGAGCCCGCCCTCTCGATCTTCCGCCGTTATGCGCAGCTCCGCTACCGGCTGCTTCCTTACTTATATGCGGCGGCGCGCCGCGCGGCAGAGGGGGTGCCACTAGTACGGCCCTTGATCTACGACTCGCCCTCCGACCGAACCACCCATCACATCGATGACGAATACATGCTGGGACCCGACCTCCTGGTCGCGCCCATGTTCAAGGCGCGGGGCTCGCGCGACGTCTATCTGCCGGCTGAGGGCTGGTACGACTTCTGGACCGATCAGCGCTTCGATGGCGCGAGCTGGATCAGGTACGAGGCCGAGCTTGAAACCCTGCCGCTCTTCGTGCGTGCCGGCGCCGTCATCCCGATGGGCCCGGAGCTGCAGCATGCGAACGAGCGGGCGTGGGACCCGCTGCACTTCGAGGTCTACCCGGGCAGCGACGGCGCGACCGAGATGGAGCTGACCGACGATCACCGCCGGCTGCGTTTCGCGATGACCGTCGACCGGGAGCATCTGCGGCTTGAGGGCGGCCCACTCGATTACTCCGCTGATGTTCGCGTGCACCGGCGCGGCGGGCCACCCGTTGAAGGTCGTCTCGAACAGACGATTGATTTCAGCTAACTCTGCCGGTAGAACGGCAGGCTACCTGGCAAGAGTTACGGGAAGGGGCGGCCCGAGCAACTCCAGCCCGTACTTCGGCGCAGCGGCAGGCCAGCGTCCGAACTCCTCCGGGGTTGGGGGCGGTGGGAGAATGAGCGCAGTAGCGGGAATCCCGACCTCCCGGTAGAGGTGCTCGACGCCGCCCGGGGTGCCCAACGCGAGGAATTTCGCTGGGGTCGTGCCTCGGATCCGGAGCCGATGCGGAACGTCCTTTGGCAGGTAGACGAAGCTCGCGGTTCGTAGCTCGAAGACGTCCTCCCCGGCCTGGTAGGTCATTTCCCCCTCGAGAAGGTAGAAGGCTTCGGCCTCAGCAAGGTGCACGTGCAGCGGCGTCGCGCCGCCAGGCAGACCGACCACCTACATGACACTGAGCGTGGTGGATGCAGAAACTCGTGAAATCCTTGAACATCAGGTTGGTGGTGGTCGATTCTCACAGCATCAGTGAGTCCATGACCTCAGGAGAAGCCTGGTTCTCCGACCCAGCTCTATTAGCGAGGAGAGAAAGCGCCAGCTACTGGAGGCGATGGCTGGGTCAATTGGTCACGTTTGGCAACTCTTGTAGCGGACGTCGCCCTCGACCATCTTCATAAGGCCAGCCGGCTGGTGCAACTGGTCGGCACCCGTGACACCCAGCTGTCACTGGCCTCTCGTACCGTGGCGCAAGACATGCCGAATGTAGTGCAGGCCCAGGTCACCCTGAAACAGGATCGCTCGGCGACGCCGAGCTCCGATTCCCTCCTCTAATCTGGGCCGCCCATAGCACAATTGCGATGACATGGGGTAGAATTGAGCTACATCCAGAGGTCGTTGGCTGGTTGCAGGAGCTCTCGGATGGTGACTTTGGCCATGCCGCTTTCTACATCGACCTGTTGGCAGATCAGGGCACCCTCTTGGGGGAGCCCTATACGCGCCAACTTCGCGGCAAGCTTCGGGAATTGCGCTTTCACCTCGGTCGAGAGGACCGCCGAATCAGCTACTTTATCGCTCCCGGCCGACGCATCGTCCTCCTCACCGTCTTTCGGAAGACGAAGCCCAGGGAAACAGCGCAGATCGACCGCGCGGAGGCTGCGATGAAGCGCTGCGTTGCCGAGAGACACACCGCCGAGTGAACCATGCGTAAACACAAGACCTGGTCGGAGATCCGCGATGAGGGCTTGCGGCGCCCCGCTGCCCGACGTGCTTATGATGACGCACGTCTCGCACATGAAATTGGTCGCCAAGTCCGCGAACTCCGAGAGGCGGAGGGGTTGAGTCAAGCTGAACTTGCTCGTCGGATGGCAACCACTCAATCTGTTGTTGCCCGTTTAGAGGCCGGCGGAACTAAGCCGACGCTACGGACACTCGAACGCGTTGCAATGGCCCTCCACGTCCGGGTCCACGTGCAATTGAACAAGACGCGCTCAGCCGCGGCATCTTGAGACGTGCACCAATTCCGGCAGGCTGGTTACCAGCCATTCTCGGGGATGTGAAGCTGCAGAATCACCGATCCAGACAAAAGTCCACGTCTATAGCCCAGCAACCAGCGCTTTGATAGCGAGTGTCAAATCGGCAGAGGACGGTCACTTCCAGTTCAATTTGCCGCCGGGCCAATATCAACTCAAGACCGACATGGTATGCGGTGGATCGACGAGCGCCTACGCGTATATACGGTTTGTCAAGGTGCCTACCGAGTTAGACGGCGAGGGCTCGCTTGAAGGCGATGGCTGGGTCAACTGGTCGGGATTGGCAACAGTCGTCGCAGACTCCGTTGCTGATTTTCACGGGGCTAATCGAACTACGAGATATGGATTGCCCCCGTCATGCTGCTCGTATGGATCCCGCACCAGTAGTTGATCTGATCTCCCGGATTGCCCGTCACCACGACGGAGCGCTTGGTTCCCACCGGCGTCACCCCGTCTGTCGGGCCACCGCCCTGGTTGATGTTGATCGGAGCAGCCGTCCCAGTCACGGAGGTCGTGACTACGGTATGCGGAAACTCCTCGAAATCGAAGGTGACTGTATCCCCTGACTTCACCGTCACGTTGTTGGGGTTCCATGCGAAGTTCTTCGCGGTGATGGTTGTGACTCCCGGAGCCAGCGGCCCCTGCCCCATCCCCATGTCGTCCGGGCACGGAACGCCCACCGGCAGCGTGAGGGCCAGGTTCCCGCCGGGAACGACCAGGAGCGAGCCCATCATGCCGTCCATCATGTGATTGAGCACGTGGCAATGCATGTGCCACTCGCCGATCGCCGGCTCTGCCCTCATGAACGACGACGAATCCTCGTCGATCGTGAACCCGAACGAGTTCGCCGGGCCAAAGGCTCGCGTGTCTTCAAATTGCGAAACCGGCCGGATTTGCGGGCTGTTCATGATCGCTCCGGTGTTTGTGCCGTCGGGGCCGGTGATCACCCAGCGATGCCCGTGGATGTGGAAGGTGTGGATGTTGCTCTCATCACCCATGCCAACCACCCCAAAGCAACTACCACACGAACATGGTCGCCATCGGTCCCGATGGGAAGCTGTACTTCAGCCAGGGAGCGATGTCGAACACCGGCATCATTGGGTTGGACGCGTACGCTCTCGGCTGGCTGCGGCGCTTGCCCCACGCGCACGATCTTCCCGGTCTGGAGGTTGAGCTCGAGGGCGTCGCCGTTGAAACGCCGGATCCGGTCGCTGCCGACGGCAGAACGGCACGGACCGGGGCGTTCGCTCCATTCGGCACGCCGACCATCGCCGGGCAGAGGATTTTCCGGCAGCTTCCCTGCACCGCCGGCGTGATGCGTTGTAATCCGGATGGCAGCGAGCTCGAGCTGGTTGCCTGGGGACTTCGGAATGCCTACGGGCTCGGCTTCGATACCGACGGGAACTTGCTCGCCACCGAACAGGGAGCCGATGACCGCGGCAGCCGGCCGATTGGCAACGCGCCCGACATGTTGTACCGAATCCGGAAGGGCGCCTGGTACGGCTGGCCGGACTTCATCGGAGGCAAACCGGTAACCGACCCGGAGTTCAGATCAGAACGCGGCCCGGCGGCGACCTTTCTTTTGCGCAATCATGACGAGCTGCCGTCGCCAGAGCGACCTCTGTTTCGTTTTCCACCCCACTCGGCACCGGTCAAGTTCGATGTGATGCCAGCAGGTCTCGGCCCTGAACGAGGCCTGCTATTCGTGGCGCTCTTCGGCGATGAGCGGCCGATGACGGCACCCCCGGGCCCGCACGCCGGTCGCGCCGTGGCCGTCATTGACCTTGCGGCTGGCAGCCTCCATCGCGTCCTGGCCGAGCCCCTTCAGCGACCGATCGACGTGCGCATTCACAAGGGCGAAGGCGTCCTCTACGTGCTCGACTTTGGCCGTTTCGAGATGACCAATGACAACCGAGTCGTTGCCGACCGTGTCGGAGGGTGCCTCTTCAAGCTCGAGTTGTCGAAGCTGGCTTCGCGCCTATCGGCAGGTCTGGGCGTGTCATCGCTGGGATCGGGAGGCTGAGCTGGGGCGACTGGATTCGAACTCCATACAGGTGACGAAGGAGACAATCAGGCCAGGCTAGTCGCCGCCTCTCAACCGAACGAAGACCTCGGACGCCTGGAGGATCTTCTCGGTCCGACTATTCGGGATATGGATCCGCACGCCAGGGTGCGCCGCGGTCCCGAAATCCCAGCCCTCGAGGTAGCGCGACCGGATCTCGGCGATGGACTTGACGCCCGCCGTGCTCGATCCATTCGTCATCCACACGGTCGGCTCGCGCGCCGTGGCGTAACCCAGCCCGACTTCGGTTCCACTGTCCCGGAAGAAGCGCAGACCGGCGAGCGCGGTATCGGGCGGGACCAGCTCGTTGGAGCTCTCGGCCACCTGTTGCAGGGTCGGCATCTGGCCCTGGGCGACGGTGGTCCGGACCTGCATCCGCGCCTTGAGATGTTGGGAGCGCTCCCGCTTCTTTTGCTCGCTGACCACCTGTTGGATCTGGACGCGCAGGCGGCCCAACGCCTCCTCGAGAGGCGCCATCTCCGCCAGGATTTCCCGAACCCGGCGTGCCAGGTCTTCGTCGGAGGCTTGATCCAGGCTCTGTTGCTCTGCCATCGACCTACAATTATTGGCCAGCGTGTCAGTGGCTCAAGCGTCGACCGGCCAGCTCAAGGATGCCATCAGCACCCGCATCGACGCGCTGCGGCCCGAGCTCGAACGCGTCGGCCGGGATATTCACGCGAATCCGGAGGTCGGCTACGAGGAGCGACAGGCCGTCGCCTGGCTGGCCGAGCTGCTCAAGAAGCACGGTTTCAGCGTCGAGGTCGGCGTCGCCGACACCCCGACCGCCTTCGTCGCGACACGTCGGAATGGTACCGGCCCGACGGTTGCCTTCCTGGCCGAATACGACGCGCTCCGTGGTCTCGGCCACGGCTGCGGCCATAACCTGATCGCCACCGCTTCCACGGGGGCGGGGATTGCGCTCGCCGAGGCGCTCGACCGCTTGCGCGGACGGGTGCTCGTCATCGGCACGCCGGCGGAGGAAGGCGGCGGCGGGAAGATCCGGCTGATCAACGCCGGTATCTTCCAGGAAGTCGATGCGGCGATGATGTTCCATCCCGACACCCGTACCCAGGTGCTGCACTGGGCGCTCGCGGTCACCCACATGCGCTTCGAGTTCATCGGTCGGGCGGCGCACGCATCGGGAGACCCGGAAAAGGGCATCAACGCGCTCGATGCCTTTGTCCTCGCTTACAACGGGATCAGCCTGCTGCGCCAGCAGATGAAGGACGGTGCACGCCTCCACGGCTTCCTCAAAGAGGGTGGCACAGCCCCCAACATCATTCCCGAGCGGACCAGCGGCGAATTCCTGGTCCGTGCCCGCGATCAGGCGTACATGGAAGAGCTGGTCCAGAAAGTGAAGAACATCTTCCAGGCGGCGGCCCTCGCCACCGGCTGCAGCTTCAAGCTCACCTTCGACGAGGAGCCCTACTCCGACCTTCGGAACAACGCCGTGCTGGCCCGCCTGTTCGAGGAGAACCTCCGCCGGGTCGGGCTCGACCCGGTGGACGGCGTGCCGTGGGAGAACGCCGGCTCGACCGACATGGGCAATGTGAGTCACGTGGTTCCGGCGCTCCATCCCACTGTGGCGATCGCCTCGGCCGAGGTGCCGGGTCACTCGCAGGGCTTTTTGGAGGCCGCCGGCTCGATGCGCGGCTACCAGGCGATGATCGACGCCGCCAAGGCGCTGGCAATGACCGGCGCAGATTTGCTGGCCGAGCCCGGCCTGATCGAGCAGGCGAAGGTGGAGTTCCGCCGGACCTGAGCCCGCTTCGGCGAAACTAAGCCAATGATCAACGAGCGCTACCGCGAGGATCGTGAGCGCCGCCGCCTCGGCAGCCTCACCGTGTTCTCCGGGCCGACCCACTCCGGCAAGACCAAGAAGCTGGAGGCCGATGCCGAACGCGCCCAGCGGCAGGGACGCCGGAGCCAGCGGCTTGCCGGTCCGGCGGACGCCAACCAGCTGCTGGACCGGCTCGATCCCGCGGCCGAGCTCGTCACCGTCGACGACGCGCAGCAGTACGACGACCGGTTGGTGGAGGTGCTCAACGACCTGGCCACCATCCATCGGGTCGACGTGGTGGTCGCCGGCTGGGAGCTCGACTACACCGGTCAACCCTCCGGCCCGCTGCCGGAGCTGATGTGCGCCGCCGATTTTGCGCTCAAGCTCGACGACGGCGTCTGCGCCCAACCCGGCTGTCGAAACCTGGCCAGCCGGACGCAACGGTTCCTCCCGTCGTCAGGGTCGCGGGATTTCCCGCGTGCGTCGTCAGGGTCGCGGGATTTCCCGCGTGCGGATGGCACGCCGGAGCGCTTCCTGCCCGTGTGCCGGCGCCACCACACGCCGGAAGCACGCACGGTCAGTTTCCAGGAGGTGTGGTTCGACGAGCCGTCCGGCAGCCTCGACCTGATCAGCGGTTGCATGTTCAGCGGCAAGACGCAGGAATTGATCCGCCGCCTCGACCAGGCGCGCTATGCCGGGTCCACGATCCAGGCGTTCAAGCCCGCCCTCGATGATCGCTACGCCATCGAGGCCGTGGCCTCGCATCGCGAGGTTCGTTTCCCGGCGATCGCCGTTCCGGACGTCGCGGCGCTTCGCGACCAGCTGCGCGACGACACCCGCGTCGTCGGCATCGACGAGGCGCAGTTCCTCGGGCCGGAAATCGTGAGCCTGGCGGAGGAGCTGGCCGATCGTGGCCGTCACGTGATCGTCGCCGGCCTCGACCTGGACTTCCTCGCTCGACCCTTCGGACCGATGCCGCTGCTGGCCGCCTACGCGGACCGGCTCACGAAGCTGCAGGCATCCTGCCAGTCCCCGGGTTGCGGATCGCGACAGGCGACCCGTACCCAGCGACTGGTCGACGGGGAGCCCGCGTCGGCGGAATCGCCGCTCGTCGTGATTGGCGGCGCGGCCACCTACGAAGCGCGTTGCCGCCATCATCACCGGATCGGCGTCGTCCGCAAGCCCGAGCCGGTATCGATCGTCGAGGAGTCAGCCGAGCTCTAAGCCGCGCAGGCGCTCGTTGCCGATCAGCACGCCGAGGACCGCCACGACGACGGCGCCGCCTACCGAGATGGTCATCGCGGCCAGCCAGGTGGTGAATATCGAGAACCCGGTCGCGCTTGCGAGCGCCAGGGAAATCGCCAGCAGGAGCGCGCTGCCGCCGGTCACCATGACAAACAATCCCATTCCGATGACCACGCCGACCGGGCTCAACATGCGTCGGGCGTCGGTCCAGTCGAAGCGGGCGAAGACCGCCCCGATACCGACCATCAGGCTGGTCACCGTCACCGCCTGGGCGACCGCGAGCAGAATCGCCGTTGCCCCCCACAGCCAACCGGGCCGGATCAGGATCTGGGCGGCGAGGGCGACTAGCGCGACCAGGAACGCGGTGGGTACGGCAGCCGACAAGCACTTGCCCTGTAAAAAGCGCAGGGTCGTGTTTGGCGACACTCCGTAGACCCAGATGCTCTTGCCCTCCAAACTGACGGCGGTCAGCCCGAGCGAGATGCTCAGGGAGAAGAGAAGGATCCAGGCAGGGACGAGGCCGAGCATCGCCGCCGCCGGCCCTTCGCCCAGGCTTTGGACGGCCCCACGCAAGCCGCCGAAGCGCAGCCCGAAGATGATGAAGATGAACACGACGGGCGTCACAAAGCGGACGAGCTGGGCCAGGTCGCGGGTTCGCATGCGCCAGTCCTTGACCACGATCGACGCCAGCACCGGGCTCAGCAGTGGGAGCGCGCCGTTCAGGCGGCGCGCCCGTAATGCGGGCGGACGGCGCCGCCGTGGCGGAACAGCCTGGATCCACCCGGCAAGGTAGAGCCGGCCGCTCAGCATCGTCCCCGCGACGAAGATCGCCGCCGAGACCGCAAGAAGCAGGAGCGCCCATTCGGCCGCGGCGGGCCAGTCGCCGTGCAGAATGGCCGCCGCGCTTCGTCCCGCCCATCCGGAGGGGAGCCAGGTCGCGCTGGCCGCCGGAACATCGGGCAAGGACGCTGGTACTCCCGGCCGGCGGGCGAAGCCGGAAACGCGGAGTGCCGGGTTGAACAGGAAGTTGAGCAAATTGATGCCGAGGGCCAGGATGACGCCGAACAGGGTCACGATCTCGCGTCCCCGTCCGACGGGAATGAAGCGGACGAGGAGTAGGGTCAGGAGCGAGACGATGACGACGACGAAGACGGGGTAGAGCAGGTAGAGCACGGCGAAGACCAGTGGGATCAAGAGGTTGTGACTGGCGATCGCGAGGACGAGCAGGGCCGGCAGCGTGAACACCAGGCTCAGCAGCAGGAGTCGCAGGACCTGGACCACCATCCGCCCGGCCAGCACACTCTCGACCGGCGCCGGCGCGGCGAGCAGCAGGTCCAGGTCCGGATTGAGCAGCAAGGCGTTGAGACTGAACACCAGGCTGCTGAACGTCAGCACGCCAGTGTAGACGAGAAACGCAAGGCTCAGAAGATGAACGGTATCGATCTGGACCGGTGTCCGCTGTGAAGCCTGAACCCCCACCCACGTGATGATCGCCTCCCATGACCAGGCGACCAGGATGATTACCGCACTCACGACGGTGCCCGCGATCCGCCCGGGCTTTCGACTACGGAGCGTCTGGTTGAGGAACATCTTCAGCTGAGCGCGCCAGAGCAGCAGTCCGACATCGAGCCCAGTCTTCCTCCCGGCTCCCGGTCAGCTCGAGGAAGATCTGTTCCAGTGATTGCCCGTCCTGTCCGACCATGTGCCGCAGCTCCTGCAGGCTGCCCATGGCCACCAGCCGCCCGCGGTTGATGATGGCGAGGCGGGTGCACATGCGCTCCGCGATCTCGAGGATGTGGGTGGAGAAGAACACCGTCTTCCCCTCTTTGCAGAAGTCCTGGAGGATGTCCTTCATCTGGCGGGCACTCTGTGGATCGAGGCCGACGGTGGGTTCGTCGAGGAAGAGCACCTGCGGGTCATGGAGCAGCGCTGCGGCCAGTGACACCTTCTGCCGCATGCCGCGGGAGTAGCCGGAAAGGAAGTCGTTGCCGCGTTCGTCCAGGTCGAACAGTTTCAACAAGGCATCGATTCGGCGATCGCGAAGGCGTCGCTCGACGTGGTAGAGGTCACCGGAAAACTCCAGGAACTCTCGGGCGCTGAGCTTGTCATAGAGCGTCGCCGCATCCGGCACGTACCCAATGCGTGCCTTCGCCCGCTCGGGCTCCGCCATGATGTCGATGCCCGCCACCCTGGCGGCGCCACTGGTCGGGCGGAGCAGGCCAACCAGCATCTTGATGGTGGTTGTCTTGCCGGCGCCGTTGGGCCCCAGGAACCCGAACAGCTCCCCGGCTCCCACCTCCAGGTCCAGGTCCTCCACGGCGCTCAAGCCGCCGTAGCGCTTGGTCAGGAGCCGGGTGGAGACCACCGTGCCCAGTCTAACGGGGCAGCCCGAAAAACCCGCCTAAAATGGTCCTCGAGGGGCGGGCTCCTCTGTATTCAGCTCGAATTGGGCCTGTCGCGGCCCCCTTAAAACAGGTTTTCCGCCGTTACATCGTTGTTGCCTTGAAGGTCGACCCATACCTTTAAAGGCCGGTCAGCATGATGGAGGCAGAACCGCAGGAGGGCGAGCTCGGCGTCCTCGTCAGCAGCCCGGAGTTCGCGCGGATGGTGGACCGGTTCCAGGCCTCCACCGGGCTCAAGCTCCAGGTCTTCGACCTTGACGCGCATCCACTCACGCCGGTCGAAGACTATCCCCGGTATTGCCGGCTGCTCCAGGAGCGGAAGGCCTGTCCGCTCTACAACGACCCCGAGTTCCTCAAGCGCGGCGAGGAAACGATGGCGGTCTGCAAGTCGGGCGTCGGGCATTTCACCGCCCCGGTCCGCAGCGAGAAAGAGGTCCAGATCGGTGCCGTCCTGAGCCCGGCCGTAAAGTTTGGCCCGAACTCGGTTGAAGAGTTTGCCGAGCTGGCGTTTCAGCTCAAGATTTTCCCCGACGAGCTGATTCAGGCCGCGGACGCGGTCCAGGAATACGATGCCGAGAGGCTGCTGGGGGCCGGGGAGCTGGTCTCCGTTGGGCTCAACCTGCTCGCCGAGATGCAGGCTGCGGAGCGTGTCGGTCACACCCTCCGCCGGCTGCAGGCCCAGATCGCTGAGTCGAACTCCCAGATGCTGTCGCAGCACGTCGTCGATGCGATCCTCTATCTGACCCGCGCCGACTACGGCCTGGTTTTGATGTTGGACGACAACGGGGCGGACCTGGCCTCGGGCTACGACCAGCCGGCGCCCGATCCGCTGGTCGAGGCGAAGCGCCGGTTGCTGGAGGGCATCGCCGAATGGGTGCGGCACGCCGACCGAAGCGTGACCGTTCCTGACATTTCCAAGAGCGCCTGGTCGCGATATCTGACGGACGACGTGGTCAAGGAAGGGAGCATCGTCGGCGTCCCGATCGCCGAGCAGAAGGGTGGGGGGTCCTTCGGCGCCATCGTGGTGGGCTTCGACCGTTCGCGGGAAGACCTGGAGGAGCCGCTGAGCGCGCTCGAGAGCTTCGTCGCCGAGGGTCTGTACGCGCTGATGATGGGCCGCAAGTTGATCCAGGCTGAGAAGCTTGCCCTGCTCGACCCGCAGTCGGCGGCCTACGGCCCGAAGTTCCTGGAAGACCTCCTTGAAAAAGAGATCAGCCGCGCCTCGCGCCACAGCCACGACCTGACGGTGGTGTTGTTCGAGATCGAGGCCTTCGAAGTCCTCCGAGGCAAGTACGGTGAGAGCGGGCTCAGCCGGATCCGAGATCGTCCGCCTCGCGGTCGATGCCGGCGTGGCCGACAGCGAGCGCGGCCGGCTCGATCGCGTTTCGCTGCTGGCGCTGGCCGAGGAGAGCTTGAAGCAGGCTCGCGCCGAGCGCCGTACGCGTCGCTTCAACCCCTAACCGCCCACGTATCAGGCCGCCGCCTGATCGCGGCGACGCCACACCTGGGCGAGCATAGTAAGAGGATGAAAGTCCTGATCAGCGGTGGATCGGGCCTAATCGGTCGCCGGCTGACGGCCAGCCTGGTGAAGGACGGCCATGACGTTGTCGTCTTGAGCCGGCGAGCTCCAACGAAGAATTCCCCGAGCGGCGTTCGTTTTGTCGTGTGGGACCCGCGCGCCGCGAACGGCGACTGGGTGAAGGAACTATCGGGAGCGAAGGGCATTGTCAACCTCGCCGGCGCCAGCATTGGCAGCCGGCGATGGACGCGGCGGCGGATGGCGGAGCTCCTTTCCAGCCGGCTATCCGCGACCGCCGCCCTGGTGCAGGCGCTCGAGCGCACGCCCCCCGAACTTCGACCGCAGGTGCTCGTCAGCGCTTCGGGCATCGACTACTACGGGGATCGCGGTGAGGAGGTCATCACCGAGGAAAGCCAGCCGGGTGATTCTTTTCTCGCCCGGCTCAGCCAGCAATGGGAAGACGCGGCACAAAAGGCGGAACCGCTCGGTCTCCGGGTCGTCCGAATCCGCACCGCGATGGTCTTCGGCCGCGACGCGCTCGCGTTCCGCCTGTTGACGTTGCCATTTCGCCTGTTCGTCGGCGGTCCATTGGGCAACGGCCGGCAATGGTTCACCTGGATCCACCTCGAGGACATCGCCGGGCTCTACCGGCTCGCGCTGGAGGATCCCCGCGTAACCGGACCGCTGAATGCGGTGGCTCCTGATATCCGTCCGGAGCGTGACGTCGCAAAAGAAATCGGCAGCGTCATGCACCGGCCGGCACTGTTTCCCGTCCCGGCGCCGGTCCTTCGCCTGGCGCTGGGCACGCAATCGCAGCTGCTGCTCCACGGCCGCCGCGCCGAGCCGGCAAAGGCACGCGGCTACGGCTACCAATTTCGATTTGGCGGGCTCCATGAGGCCCTCGAAGACATGCTCCGGCGTCGCTGACGCGACCGCCTGGCGAAACCGCTGGCCGATCAATTCCTCGGCGACGATCGTCATCATCGCGTGCGCCTTATCGGAACCATGCACCAGATTTGGCGCCGGCACCGCTGGCTGCGGCCACTGTTCACGATGCTGGCCTGGGCTGACATCTTGTTCCCCGAGACCGGTCGGGATGTTCCCGTCTCGCTGACGATCGAGCCCGACGGCCACGGTGGCGATGTCTGGCGCCGCACGTTCGCCTTTGCGCGCGTGCGGCGGTTCAACGCGACGATGGCCTACGAGGGATCGGGCGTCATCGAGCGATTGGGCCCTGGCGGGATGCTCCAGGTGCCATGGCATCTTCGAGTCCGATCGGCTGACGCGATCGAAATCACGACGGGCGAAACCTGCGTGCGCGTCGCCGGCCTCCGGCTGCGCTTCCCCCGCTGGCTGCGCTTCAAGGTAGCTGCGGTTCAGCGCGCTCGGCCGCATGGCCGTATGGCACTCGACCTGGTGGTCACGCACCCTCGGCTCGGCCGGGTCTTCGGCTACTCCGGGACCTTCACCGTCCGGCGCGAAGCGCTCAATGTCAGAAGACCCGAAACATCTCAGGGGATCTCTCTCGACAGGTACCGCCCTTGGTTTTACGCGGCGGCCTGCTACAACCTGGCCTGGGGAGCGATCGCGATCCAGTGGCCGAGCCTGTTCTTTCGGGTCCTCCGGATGCCGCTGCCTCATGAGCTCGCAATCTGGCAAGCCCTGGGAATGATGGTTCTCGTGTACGCACCAGCGTACTGGTGGGTCGCGCGTGATCCGGTCGGCCATCGGCACCTGGTCGTGATCGCGCTTCTTGGAAAGGTCCTCGGCCCACTCGGGTTCCTGTGGGCATTGAGCGCGCACACGCTGCCGCTCGTCTTCGGCCTCACCATCTTGACGAACGATTGCCTCTGGTGGCCGGCTTTTGCCGCGTTCCTGGTCAAGGCCGCACGACTTTCTGGTGGGTGGAAAGAGCTGCTTCGCGGACGTTAGTCTGCTCGTCTTGACAAATACACAGATCTGTGTAAGGATGGCAGCGTTGTCGCCCGCCAATCCGCTCGAGGAGTCCCCCATGCGCCCATCGTGGAAACTCGCCCTGATCGGGGGCGAGGTCACCGTGCTCGCGGCCTTTACCGGAATCGGGATTCACCTGGCGATGCAGCCACACCGCATCGCCTTTCGCCCGCCGCCCCTCGTGCTGCCGACGACCCGACCGGCCGTGATTCCGCGCGTCGGCACCCCGCTGCTTCCTCCCCCGCGCCCAACACCCCCTGGCATCGGTGCGCCCGGGCTTGGGCCTGAGCTCTTTCGCAAGTTCGGTCGGCAAGACCACGACCTCGTGATCGAGCAGTGGGACATCCTGCAGCGCCTGACGGGTGCCATCGAGCGCTACATCGAAGCCCGGGTCACCGAGCGCTTCCCAACCAGGCGCTGATGGATCAGCTGAAACACCTGATCGATGTGTGGACCAGCTACGCGCAAGGACTGACCGGCAGCATCGGCGCCCTGGCCTTCGTTTGCGCCTTCATCTGGAAGATGGTCGCGATCGAGCCTCGCAGCGTGATGGAGGCCAAACGATGGATCGGCCGCATCGTCTTCGGCACCATCGGCGTCGAGATGGCCGGCCTGCTGGTCCGCGTGCTCGTGGATTCGGTCAATCACTAGCCAGGTTGAAAGCGCCGGTCCCAGAGCTGCGAGGTGCTAGAGATCTTCTCCGGGCTCATCGCTGGCTTCTTCAACAACCTGATCAACGACGTCCGCGATTCGATTGCCGGCAATGTGGAGACCTACCTCCTGAGTACTCACGACCTGTCGACGCTGACCCCGCGTCCGCTGACCGAGGAGCCGGCGTTGCAGGCGATGTTCCACCTGACGCTCGCCATGGCGGACGTTCTTCTGGTGCTGGTGTTCACCTGGGCCTTCTTTCGCAGCCAGTGGGAACGCAGCTTTCGTGCCCATTACACGTTGAAGGTCACGCTACCGAGGGCGATGGCCGCGATTGTCATGGCTCACTTCGCGCTGCTCTTCGGCCAGATGGCCATCGATTTCAACAATGCCCTGGTCCATGCGATCTGGACGCAGCCCCTTCCGGGCGGGTCCCCCCGGATGCCGTGGACGTTCGCGATGTCCAATGGTTTTGGCCTACCACTCTTCGAGATCGTGATACGGCTGGCGATCGCAGTGATGCTGGTGATCGTCGCCTTTACGTACGTCGTGCGCTTTGCCCTGCTGGCGGTGCTGCTGGCCGTGGCGCCGCTGGCGTCGATCTGCATGATCCTTCCAGAGACCAAGCGATACGCGCAATCATGGCTGCGCCTCTTTCTGCATACCGTCTTCATGCAGTTTGGGCAGGTCCTGGTGCTGCGCTTCGCCAGCTTGTTCGCCGACCAGCTTGGTGCCCGGCCGCTTGAGGCGCTCTACGGGGTGGCCGTGCTTTACCTCCTGATCAAGGTGCCGGGGCTGATGAACGCATCCTCCCATTTCGAGCTGAAGGCGCAGCACTTCGCCGAGGGGCTGGCCAAGCACACCATCAAAGCTGCCATGGCGACCCCGACGGCAAGGACCTCGAGCGCATGACGTTACTGACCTCGACTCGGCTGGCACTGTTCGCCTGGTCCTGGCGCCGGCCTCTGCTCGCCGTCGGCACAGCCTGCCTGATTGTGCCGTTACTGATCGCCGGGATGGTGGTCCAGGCCCGCCAGGAGCGCGCCGGCGTCCTCCTGCCGCCGGTGAAGGAGTCGACCATCACCCAGCCCTTCGGTTGTACCACGCTCGAGATCGAGCCCTGGTCGGCGGAATGCGCTGGTCATCACTTCCACAGTGGGATCGACCTTGCCGGACCGCTCGGCACGCCGATCTACGCCGCCACGGCCGGCACCGTCACGATGCGCCGCGCGCGCGGTGGCTACGGCCTTTACATTCTCCTCACCCGAGATCCTCAGCTGAGCACGCTCTACGGCCATCTCGAGTGGCCGCTTGTGCAGCCGGGCGACGTGGTTGCTGCGGGACAAGCGATCGCCCTCATGGGATCGACTGGCAATAGCACCGGACCGCACCTGCATTTCGAGGTGCGCATCGCAGGCGTGCCGGTCGATCCGCTCCCGCTCCTCCGACATCCGGCAACAGGGGGTGGTGGCTAACAAGGACTCTCAATGAACCCCTCCCCCTCCGGGGGAGGGCAGGGTGGGGGCATTCAACGGAAGGGAGACGCACATGGTCAACCGCGTAATTTTGGTCGGTCGCCTGACTCGTGACCCGGAGATCGTCGTAAGTCCCAAGGGACTGACGATCGCCAAGCTCCGGCTCGCCACCAACAGCTACTCGAAGGACGATGACGGCAACCGGCAGGAGGACGTCCAGTATCACTCGCTCGTTGCCTTCGACCGCCTGGCCTCGATCTGCCAGGAGTTCTTGACCCGCGGCAAGTTGATCTATGCCGAAGGCCGGCTGCGCAGTCACGAGTGGGACGGCAAGGACGGTTTGCGCCGCTACACGACCGAGGTCGTGATGGACCAGATGAAGATGCTGAGCCCGAAGGCCGAGAGTCCCGTCGAGAACGGTCAGCCGGCTGCCGAGCCACTCACTGCCTGAGGAGCAACCCAAATGATGATCCCCGAACCGCATCCGTACGACCCGGACGACCCAACCTATGACGATGCCACCGATGATCTCGCCTATCTGTTCCCCGACCGCGTAAATCCGTACGACCTCGTGAACCTCGACGATCCATCCAACTACTGATCGCCGGCCACCGGTCGCGACTCGAGCGCATTCGCCCACCCCGGACGCCCCCGGCGTGGGCGTTCGCGTCCGCGCCGTAGCGTTTACCAGGCCTTGACCATCTTTGATCGAATGTCTATAGTCGCTTAGGATCTGCTTACGTTCGCGAATCGAGGAGGAAGTATGCGCAAGTCGTTTGCACTTCTGCCGGCCCTGTCTCTGCTCGTCCTGTCGGGTCAACCGGTCGCCGCAGGCCAGGGGCGTCACCTGGTCTTCCCCGCCCATCACCTGGAATTCCTCAGCGGGGGCGCGTACGCCTCGATGGTCGGACCCGACACGGGGGCGCGGTCGGCCGGGTCGGCGAGCGTTCAGCAGCAGGCGACGCCGTCCGTCGGCCCGAACGTGCAGGTGAATGCGCCCCAACAGGCGTTCCCCAACGGCTTGCTGGGTCGGAGTGAAACGACCGTGGCCAGTACAGCCGACGGCCAGCAGATTGTCGCGGGGTTCAACGACGCCCAAGGCTTTTGCGGCCCGCCGTTCGGCAGGGCGTGCACGCCGCCGGCTAACCCGGGCCTGTCGGGATTCGCGTTCTCAACCGACGGCGGAGCGCATTGGACCGACAGCGGGGTCGGCTTGATGAACGACGCGTCGGGGACGACGGTCTTCACCCGCGGCGACCCGTGGCTGGACCGGGGCGGCCTCGACGGCGACACCTTTTACTACGCCAATCTGTCGGTTCGCTATCCGGACGGGGCCGACCTGGGAGTGAGCGTGCACCGCGGCCACTTCACCAGCAGCGGCTTTGCCTTCGACGACGTCCACATTCTGCCGCCACCCAATCCGAACGACTTTTATGACAAGGAGGCGATCGCCACCGCCAAGGACGGGAGCGGTGCCGGATTGGTGTCGCTGACGAACTTCGTCCAGACGTGCAACATTCCCGCGAACGGCTTCGGCCAGATCGAGGTCTGGCGTACGCATGATGCGGGGAACACCTGGCAAGGCCCGTCGGTCGTCAGTCCCGACCAGACCTTCGTGACGGACGCATCCAACCCCAGTTGTGGAAGTAGCGGCCTGCTACAGCAAAGCTCAGCGCCGGCTGTCGGGCCCAACGGGGAGTTGTACGTTGCCTGGCAACTCGGTCCGACGTTGAGCCCGGGTGCGCCTCCTTCGACCAACGCGGCGATCAGGGTGGCTCGGTCGCTGGACGGCGGCGTCACGTTCGGTGCGCCGGTGACGGTTGCGGCCATCAACTCGATGCGCCAGAACCCACTCGTCGGATATAACCGGAACCGCATCAACGATCATCCGCGGATCGCCGTCGATACGACGGGAACGCACAGGGGCCGGGTCTACCTCACGTACTACAGCGCGGCGCAACCCGCGACGTCGCCCGGCACCGTGGATTGCCCAGCCTCCGTCTCCACCACGGCGACCTGCGTCGGACAGTCGCTTATCTCCTCCCAGGCGTTCCTCAGCTTCTCCGACGACCAGGGCCTGACCTGGAGCCAGCCCACCCCGATCGCTCCGATGGCCGAGAACACCGTCCTCAAGCGACTCTGGCCGGTGGTGAGCGTTGAACCGAACGGCACGGTCGACGTCACCTACTACGAGAGCCGGGAGCAGGACGCGCAGGATGGAAGCCTGTGCACGGTGCGGGTCAGCCGCAACCCCCTGATCTACCGCACCGGTGACGCACATTCGTTTGTCAACACCTTCTGGCTGCAGTCGCACGACGGAGGCGTCACCTTTGGCGCCACCCGACGGGTGAGTTCAGCCACGTCCGACTGGTGCACGACGGTCAGCGACGTCACGCCGAACTTCGGCGACTACATCGGGAGCGCGAGTGCGGCCGGACGCGTGCTATCGACCTGGGCCGATGGGCGGAATGGCGTTCCCGATACGTTCTACGCGACGGGATTCGGAACCTAAAGACTGGGTCGAGGTGCGCGGTGACATCCTGGGCCCACCTGCTGATCGTCGGCGTTCATCGCCCGCGACCCGATAGCATTTGCCCACACCGGACGCTCCGGCGTGGGCGTCTGCTCAAGTCTCAGGAGGTGGCTGATTACCCTCGGCGTCGGCATCGTTGGCCTGCCCAACGTCGGCAAGACCACCCTGTTCAATGCGCTCACCCGCGCAGGCGCCGGGGTTGCCTCCTACGCCTTCAGCACCGTCGAACCGAATACCGCCATGGTCGAGGTGCCGGACAAACGGCTCGACGTCCTGGCGCAGATGTACAAGCCCAAGAAGGTCACGCCGACCGTGATGAAGTTTGTCGATGTGGCAGGACTCGTGGCGGGAGCAAGCCGGGGCGAGGGAATGGGCAACCAATTTCTTTCCAACATCCGCGAGCTCGACGCGCTGGCGATGGTGGTGCGCGCGTTCAGCGATCCGAACGTGCTACACGTGGACAGCAAGCTCGACCCGCGCCGGGATATGGCGATGGTCAACCTCGAGCTGGCACTGGCCGACCTCGACGTGGTCAACAAGCGGCGGGAAAAGATCAGCGGGACCGCGCGCCTCAAGCCGGGGGCCAAGGAAAAGGAGGAGCTCGAGCTCCTCGACCGGCTGGCAGCCCACCTCGACGAGGGCAATCCGATTCGCACCCTGAGCTTCGAGCCCGAGCAAGCCAAACTCCTCAAGAGCTTTTCCTTCCTCACCGCCAAGCCGGTGCTGTACGTCGCCAACATCGGGGAGGACCAGATCGGTAAGGAGACCACCGAGTTGCAGGCGCTACGGGCTGAAGCCACCGCGGAGAATGCCGACGTCATCGCCCTCTCGGCGCGGCTGGAGGCCGAGATTCGCGAGCTGCCGGATGACGAGGCGGCGGTCTTCCTCGAAGACGCGGGCTTGAAAGAGGCGGCGCTCCCGACCTTCATCCACGCGGCGTATCGATTACTGAACCTCGTCACCTTTCTTACTGCGGGCGACCCAGAGGTACGGGCCTGGACGGTTCGCCAGGGTGCGAGGGCCCCCGAGGCTGCCGGCGTCATCCACAGCGACATCGAGCGTGGTTTCATCAAGGCGGAGATCGTCGCCTACGAGGACCTGGTCGCGGCCGGGTCCTATGCCGCAGCACGGGAACGGGGAAAGGTGCGGCTCGAAGGTCGCGACTACGTGATGAAGGATGGGGATGTCTCCCTCTTCCGCTTCAATGTCTGAGGCCTGGCGCCTGCTGGTCGATGCTCCGGCGGGCGGTGCCTGGAACATGGCCGTCGACGAGGTCCTTTTGGACGCTGTTGCCGCCGGCGCGACATCGCCCACACTGCGGTTCTACCAATGGACGCCGCCCTGCCTCTCGCTCGGGTACTTCCAGCCGATCGATGTCGTCGACCTCGATGCGTGCCGCGCGCTCGGCGTCGAGGTGGTTCGACGCCCAACCGGCGGGCGGGCCATCCTGCACGATCGCGAGCTCACGTACAGCGTCGCGCTGCCCGCATCGGTGCTGGGGCACGATGGCGGCGTTCTGCCCTCCTACCACCGGCTCAGCCTTGCCTTGCAGGATGGGCTGCGCCGGCTGGGGGTCCCCGCCACGCTCGCTCCGGAATCCGCCGCAAGCATCCCAACGGTGCACGGCCCCGTCTGCTTCGATCGTCCCTCGGCCCACGAGATTCTGCTCCACGGTCGCAAGCTAGTCGGTAGCGCCCAGGTGCGCCGCGCTACGGCGATCCTCCAGCACGGCAGCATCCTGATCGAACCCCGGCTCGACCGGCTGCTCGCCTGTCTGCGCCTCCCGGACGGTCCAGGCCGGATCGAAGATGGCGTTGCCGGACTGGCCGAGGTCGGTGACTTCGCTCCCACGGCGATCGCCGGCGCGCTGGCCGACGCCTTTGGCCACGAGTTCGACGTCAGGCTGGTGGAGGCCCCACTTCGGCCGGACGAGCTGGCGGCGGTACGGGCCCTCGCCAGTTCGAAATATCAATCAGCCGCCTGGACGGAGGGACGGGCGCCGGCAACGGCTGGAAACACAACAAGGACCAGATGAGGAGGGGCATTGCAGCGGCGATGGCAGGACGGCTGCAGGATCTGGCCCTTGTTGGCTCGCGGCTTCGGGCACACGCTATATGTTGTACCCGGGGGTGTTTGTACCACAGCCTGTTGGACGTGTCAAGCGCTTATCCACGTTCGCGATAAACTCCACTCGGCGTACGCACCCCATGTCCCGAAAGAACAGACGCTCGCAGCTGAGGAAGCCCCAACGCGGATCATCCGGTGGTGGGCGTGCCGCCCGCCCGGCGGGGATGCCGCCTGCTGCCGCGCCGCAGCCCGGCCAGCCGCCGGCACAGCCGGCCCAGGTCCCACCTACAGCGGCCGCCGGCCCGGCGCCCATTACGCGGCCACTCCCGCGGGGTCCCCGCGGCCGGCAACAGGCCGGTCCGCTGCCGGCGCAGGATGCCACCATCCCGATGGAGCGGGTTCCCTATTTCCGTTCGGACCTGCGGCGGATCGCCATCACGGCCGGCTTCATGTTCGTGATCCTGATCGCCGGCTCGATCGTGCTGCGCAGTTTGCTCCAGGCGTGACCTCGTCAGGGTCGCGGGGTTTCCCGCGTGTGCAAGAAAGGCGATCGCGTAACCGTTCTGGCACAAGACGCTAACAACTTGCCAGGAGGTTTCTGTGTTCGACAAGAAATCCGCGCGCGCAGCTGCTCCCATCGTCGCCGAGACGGTGCTGAGCAACCAGATCAAGCTCGAAGGCCGGCTGCAGTCCACGTCCAACATCCGGTTCGACGGCGAAATGAACGGCGACCTGACAACCGAAGGTGACCTGTCGGTGGGCGAGCACGGCCGGGTCAAGGGCATGGTCGGTGGGCGCAATGTCGTGGTCGGCGGGACGATCCAGGGCAACGTGAACACCACGGGCCGCCTCGAGATTTTGGCCACCGGCAAAGTCTTCGGCGACATCGTCGTCGGTTCGCTGATCATCGACGAAGGCGGCATCCTCCGAGGAAAGAGCGCCGTCCATGCCGAGGAATCAGCGGCCTCCACCGTATCGGTAGGCGTCCGGCAGGAGGTTGGCGCCGCCGCCTGACCCGTCGGGTTTCATTCGTTCATCAGGGTCCGGAGTAGTCCGGGCCCTTCTCTTTTGCCGATACTTACGGAGTCGTGATTTTCAGCGATCCGCTCCAGTTCGTCATCAACGCCCTGTACCTTATTCCAGCCCTCCTTGTGGGGCTGATCGCCCACGAGTTCGCCCATGCCGCGGTGGCTGTCGCCCGGGGCGACCAGACGCCCCGCCTCGATGGGCGCCTCTCCCTGAATCCCAGGAATCACCTCGACCCGCTCGGCACGATCGCGATCTTCCTGATCGGTTTCGGCTGGGCCAAGCCGGTCCGGATCGATCCTCGTCGCCTGCGGGGCCGCTTCGATGGTGCGCTCGTGGCGCTTGCCGGTCCTGTCGCCAACCTCGTGATCGCCTTAGTGCTGGCGATCCCGATCAAGTTGTTGGTTCGCGCAGGGAGCTTTGACACGGGATTGGCTCCGTGGCGATTGCTCTGGGTAGCATTCATCCTCAATGTGGTGCTGGCCGTCTTCAACCTCTTGCCGATTCCACCGCTCGATGGGTACAGCTTCGTGTCGGCTCTCTTCCGCCGGACGTTTCCGGAATTTTTCTTCCGGATCGACAGCAACCGGCAGGCCATCATGCTGGTCTTCGTGCTCATCTTGCTGCTCAGCAGCTTTTTAGGGATGAGCATCCTCGCCGTCATCTACACGCCGGTTGTGCGGTTCATCCTCGCCTTGCCACCCTTTCCGATCGGGAGGTGACCGTGGAGACCATGCGAGCTCTTCCCAGCGTCCATCAACTGCTCGATGAGGAGCCCGCCGTCACCATGACCGCCGACCACGGCCGACCGCTGGTTCGCTTCGCCATCCAACGGGTCCTCGAAGAGGAGCGTCGCCAGGTGGCCGTCGCCGATACACCC
>WNFI01706788.1_pt1 | contig 24328 bp, 17 predicted proteins | sample 5400471 | NCBI WGS metagenome assembly WNFI01 (sample SAMN13153348, study PRJNA577476) | soil metagenome | isolation source: 100 cm saprolite on Douglas fir-dominated hillslope | place: USA:California | collected 2013-09-17 | reverse complement strand
CCAGGACGGAGCATCGTCGCCGCGATAGGACGTCGCCAGATATTCGGCGATGAGACGGCCGGTGTAACCCGTCGCGCCATAGACGATAAGGTCGAAGTCCCGCTTCACGACGTTGGTCCTCCTCGAGACCCGGGGAGCTATCTTCAGATCCGTGCGCAATCGCTCTGTACGCTTCGCGGCCACTGTCGCCAGGGGCCACGCAACATTCGCTACCAAGCGGGCGCTACCCCCTTGCCTGGCGCACTCATTCGATCACCTCGTCGGCGCGGGCGAGCAGCGCCTAAGAGGTGGGGATGCCAGGCCATTTTGTGCCGTCGCGGAGCCCGGCGAGGACACGAGGACGCTCTGACTCTTGATCTGCTTGAGTTGTATGTTCGATAACGACATTGTCTCTGCCAACTGCAGGCCGTCTTTGTAAACTGCCCAAATTACCTACCCTTCGATCGCGTTTGCCTTTCGGTCTTAAGGCGCGGGCACAGATTTAGACCTTTCGCCATGAGCTTCACCTCTCCACCGAGCTCTAGCGAGAGGCGCTCACACTCTTCGTTCAATACTCTCATCAATTGGCCAAAGTTGATTTGCTTGCCGGTCTCGGGATGGTCCCAATTGCGCTCTTTTGCAATCGTCACAAGAAGACACCCGGCGCGGCACTCGTCGGCGGCCATGTACTTCGTCAGAAGCTGATCCTTAATCGTTTTGAATAGGTCCCTCCCAGATCGTCCGTCACCAAGCTTGAGTTCGATTGTCCCGATCTGCTTGGACGAAGTCGATCTTAACCGAATGTCGGTCTCCTTCTCGTCGGCGGTCACCGACTCCTGATCGACAATGTAGGCTTGTTTCGCTGCATTCCTCAGCTCACGCGCGATCTCTCTGCGCATAACGTGCTCGTCGGCGATATGAGCCCACGCTTCTCTTGGGGATTCGTCCTGAAGCAACAGATCATCGATGTCATCGAGCCGGTCGCGCATGACGGCAAACATGGCGTCGCGTGTCGAGGGCGGTGCTTCGCCGCTCTTGTCTAAGACCGTAAACTCGGCTTCCGAAAGAGCGACGCTGTCCGCCTCCTCGGCGGCTTTTTCCTGGGCAAGCGCAAGCGCGCGATCCTTAAAATGCGCGAACAACGGATCATTTGCCATTTCAAGCTTTGCTGCCCATCCCTCTGTTCCGGTTGCGGCGAGCAAAGCGTTCAGAACGGCGTTTCTACCTCTCTCCGCGTTGTCGCGCACACCAAGCATACGCGCGCCCTCATGACGAACGTCGTCGCGAATCTGGACGTGCTGGTAGGCAATGCGTGCGAGGCGAAGCAACAGTTGCGGCGTGAACCCTGGTGCGTTCAAGTTCACGCCCATACGGTCGCTGTCGAAAAGGCTTGCGAAAAGTTGCGCCCCCGAGCCTTCTGTAGAGACAGCGCTTTGCGCCAGGCCTGCTTCCAGAACCTCAACGCCTGCAACAGGATTCAGTCGAAGGAGCGCTGGGAGCCAAACGGTCGCGAAGGGAACGGATAGCCCCTTGCTTAGACGTTCGGCGGCGACAGTCTCAATAAATCGGCGGTCATCGTTATTTCCGGCCTTCAACAGGATTTCGACACCTTGTTGCAGATTCTGTTTTGAGGCCGGATTATTCGGTGTGGCGTCAATTTTGGCCAAATCCCTGAGCCACGCACGAATGCGGGGGATAAAAAGTGCCGCCACAACAGCGGAAGCGTGGCTGACATTCTGAAGAAACATAGAGTAATTGGAATCGTCGTCGCCCTCTCGCAATGAGATTGTCAATTCCTCACCGAGAACCCGGTCAACTGCGGCTGGGTGCACGATCGCGAGGCTCTCAAGCCATGACGGGAAACCATTTAGTTCAAGAGGAGCATATCGACACGCGAGTTCGGCTTCCTCCTCAGATAAACGCTTGGCCCATATGGGGTCTTCTGCCTCGGCAGATATAGCCGCGAGGCCGAACTGCCATCTGACCAAAAATGTACCTTTCTTATGGTCGGGCCGTTCGCTGCGAAGTGTGGGTTTATCCTTGCGCCAGATTGTCATCATCGTTTCGCGCAGACGATCCGTCACGTCCTTGCCAAATTGCGCCTCAATGAATCTTCTGTTCCACCCCGACGCACGACTTTCACTGCCCGAGCGTTCAACCGCTTGCCAAAGATTCCACGCGGTGATCTCGGCGCGACCTGCGGCGAACACCGTACTCGGTGTCTTTTCAATCTCTCGCCAGAACGCTACCCAGCTTGCATGCGCCTTTGCCGTCTTACGTTCCTCCTGTTTGGCGCGTTTCTCATGCTGGGCTTGCATTCTTCGGATGTCGGCGGCGCCTTCCTGCGGTTTCATCCTGTTGTCGATGATCTCCGTGAGCTTCGCCGAGTCTGCCACGAACGGCTTTAGGCTTTCGAGGAACCTTCGATAGTCCGGTTCATCTCGATGAAGCAAAGTCATTTCGGCCCATAACATCATTTCTCGGCGGTCTATGGCCTCCCCCGGATCAGAGAGGCGCCTTCTAATCCAGGCCCTGTCTTTTTCGCTGTTAAGCTGAATGCCGCCCCGTTCGGAAAGATCGAATAGTCGGTTCCAGGCATCTTTGACCTGACGTAACCCCGACAAAAAGGCGTCTTCTGCCCAAAACGCCGCTTCGCGCTTATCTGAAGAAAGTTCGGCCAGCGCGCTCCGAAACTCCTTCAGCGCATCCCGTTCGGTATGCTCGTCTTTGGAGAGACGGACAGCTAACAGTACGGACGCGAACCATTGATCGGTTCGGATACCTTCAATGCATTGTCGCCGACAAGCGGCGACGTGAGCCGGCATGAGGTAGGGCCGGGTGGTCCTAAAAGGAGGAAATTTGTCCTGCTTCCAAATTGCGCCGTCAATTATTAAATCGAAAAGGGTTTGACGCAACTCATCGAGGTAGTCCCGCGACATGTCGCCGTTTTCGATCGCGCGCGGAAACTGGTAGTTAAGTTCGCCGACCGTCCGGGGGGCTTCCTTTACTCGGCCAAGTATTTTCGTAAGTCTTGGAATTGGCAGATGCTTAGGGAAGAGCTCGATCATCGCGCGGCGAGCCACGGCGTCGGGCCATCGTGCTGCTTCCGTCTCAAGTGAATGTGCCAATCTTTCAATGCGCTGGTCGTTGAGCTGTAACAGCGCTTCGATCGCAAGACTTCTCTCATGAAGGTTTCGGTCGCCTTCCATCGCGACATCGTGCGCAATGTCCGCACATGCGGAGATTTTTCCTGCACCTATTATTTTTAGCAGTAGCTGGCGTACTTCCGGATTCTCGATGTCGCTGCGCCATAGGCGATCAACGGTATTGGCCAACTCCGGCGACGCGAAGCGGTGCACCTGAATTCCGGGTGTGTTCAACCCGCGCCAGCCGCCATCACCATACCGGCCAACATAAGCTTCCAGTGCCTTGATGCGTTGTGTCGGCGTCAAGGTCTGGGGGTCGCCATGATCCAGGACAACAGCGGGATCGATGGCGATGACATCGTCGAATATGGTTTCATGCGATAGCGCCAGCCACGCAGCGACCGGGCGCATTGACGGGCGCACGGTTCGTATTCGGTGAGCGGTTTCGGTGAAGATCAGCCGTTTAATGGCCTTGATTGGTATTCCCCGCGCGCGCAGGGCGTCTAGTCGCCTTGCGGCGAGATATTCGACGACGGAACGATGGTGGAAACGAACGCGGCCGTAGCTGGCAAAACCGAAAAGAGGACGCTCAAGCAGCGTGGCTCTTTCATCTTCGCTCAAGTCTGGTAAAATTTTGGATACGTCAAGAGCGGCTTCACTCGCTTCCACGGAATCGGACTCTGCGCTGTGCCGCAAAGTGAGCTTCCTCGTCAGCATCGCCGCCAAGGCAAGACGGCCTGCACCTTCTATCGCTTTTTCCAGCGAAAGTTGCGCTCGTTCTTTCCGATCAGTTCTCGATTTCAGCTTGGTCGCGATATTGGTTTCGACCTGCTGCCGGTGCGTGCGAATGCGCTGATGCTCGCGCCAGTCCGAGCATAGCTCGATTAAATCTTGTGGACGCTGAGCAAATTCTTCCGCATCCCGAAGCCTGATATCGTCCAAAAGCGCGTCGGGATCAGGTACATTTTGCAGGATCGCGAATTCACGCATTTGCGTGGTCGATAGGGGCATCAGCCCAACGCTACGCCAAGCCCTCGTCTTCGGCGTTTCGTCGGATTTCTTTTTCCGATCCATGACCGCGTCAGCAAACTCTTCGGCCGTCGGCTCCGCTTCGGATGGACTCGGAATCGTCAGATATTGCTCGATCAAAGCCCGATCAACCGGTACCGGTCGTGTCGTTATGACTACGCACACTCGCCCAAGCTGGCCTTCAAGCGTTTTATTGAGTCGCTTTAGGGCTTGATCAAACTTCCCAAGTGTCAGGTTCAATTCATCAATAGAATCCAGGAAAAAGGTCGCGATTTCCGACTGCGAACGTAACCATTCATCGAGTCGCTTCTCCTCTTCCGCGCTCAGCATGTCGCGGACGGAACTCGTCGCTAAAGTCGCGAGGTCGAGGAAAAAAGCGGCATCACCCGCGCGCCATAAGCGCTCCTGTTGGGTCCGGCACTCGTATGTCTTCCCTGCCCCTGCCTCTGAAACAATCAGTATTCGCTGCGAGCGTAGCAGCTCCTCCCATCCGAAACTTCCTCCCCAACTCATCCCGGCAAGCAGAGAGGTTGTTTCGATATCGGCTACTTCGGCGTCGGAAAGATCGCGGAAGGACCGCTCAATGGACGCTGGAACACCTGGTGTGTCAGTCATTATGATCGGGTCATTTTCGCAGGTTGACGGAATATTTTGGGGGATACGGCAGTGAAGGCGCCGCCGCGATTCGCTATCCTAAAACGTTAGCAGCGAACGCTTCGGAGCGTTAAAAATTGATCGGGTGGCCACAAAAATCTGGGGCACAAAGCCGACATAGAGTTTCTGAGGAACCTCCGCTCTTCATCAACAGCGGAACATTCGTTGATCGAATGTTATGGAACATCCGTGATAAGGTTTCTAATCGTTATTAGCCAGTCGTAAGCAGGCCCTTTCGATTGTTTCAAACGAGGTACTCAAGCATACCAAATTGGCCATATTACCGTTGGGCGAGACCACGTTTCCCCGCACATTTCATACTGGTCGCAACCACTTTGTCGAACGGCACCGGTTGTTTGAGTAATCCCATATCAACGGCAAAGGCGTTCAGGTCCCGGACCGTCTGTTCCGACAGCGAGGTATCGTAAAAAGGCAGATCAAGCTGGACCAAACTGCGGATCAGGTCAGCCTCCAGCGGTGGAAACAACCGCTTGGCGGCGGCCGTGGCGAGCCCAACATCGCGCTTTAGGGCGCCGTGCGTCGCAGCGATTGCGCGGATCACCGCTTCAGCTGTTTTGGGCGCAACCGACAAGAAATCATCAGTGGCCGCCACGACAGGGAGTGTGTAATTGAAACAGCCCGATGGCCCATCGCCCCGCCGTACGTCGAGTACAACAGAGCCCGCACCGCGATGGACAGCAACTGCTGCGCCCATTCCGTTGGCCCAGAAGCCGTCGATCCTTCGCTCTTCGAGAGCTTTCGCCAGGGTAACGCCGGTATTGACCTGCCGATTGAGGATCTCTGGAAGAGTGACAATTTCAAGGTCTCGCAATGGATCGATGCCAACCGCGAAAAGCATTCGCCGCAGACCCATCTCAACCCATGGGGCCGCTGCAATTCGACGGCCGCGAACCGATGCGAGATCTCCCCGTTCGATCATAAGGTCCGAACGCATGACAAGAAACCAATACATTCCTTGTGATTGCGCGCAGATTAATTTTACGCCCGACCAGTTCGGAAACACAGCCAGAGCCGCGTGGGCTTCGGCTCCGACGAGATGGACAGTCCCAGACTGCAACGCAGCATAGGTACTGTCCGCGGGTGAAATCAACTCGAGCGTGACCTCTAAGCCTTCTCGTTTGAAGTAGCCGAGCTCGGCTGCCGCAACGATCGGAAAGTAGGAGTTCGAGATCATATCAGGGATAGCGATTGTGATATCTGTTTCTGCCATGGCCCCTGGATTCCGACGCTGTTACTAATGTGGCAATCAAGCATGTACGGCTTTTCAGCCCGGCTTACACTTTCGCTCTGCAAAGCTCCGTGGATGAGCCATCGTCATATGTGACGGGGAACATACTTCTCGGAACGACTGTTGACGTCCGACCATTCTTTATCGCTGAGCTTAACAGACCCGACAAACTTATTCGTATACATCTGTGATAGCCCCGGTATGCCACGGACGCCGATATATTTCGTGACAGTGTCCGCTGTGGCTGCGATCAACGCCGGATCCATGTAACCGAGACCCTTGTCTTTGAACGATGGCACCATCCCGAGCGCCGTGCTTACTGCTTGGCCATACTCCAACACTTTCTTATTGGAGGCGCTGCCACCTTGAAATTCCTTGACGCTTTCCAAATGGATATCAACAGAACGCTCGGGATTCAGGTAAACATATTGCAACCCTTCCATGAGTCCGGCGACGAACGACTCACAAAGCTCAGGCCTTTTTTCGATCGTCGAGTTCTTGCAGGCCACAACGTTGCTGTACAGCTTTACGCCAAAATCATCGTATAGGAGCACGTCGAAATCCAAACCTAGTGACCATAAGGCTGGCGCGATGTCGCCGTAGAAATTTCCAACGGCGTCCACCTGCTTATCCACCAACGCTTTTATGATGGAATCTCCATCCATCATGATTTTATTCACTTTTTGATCGTCGATACCTGTGGCCTTTACGAAGGCTGGCCATAATTGGAAGTCGGCGCTGCCGACGTCAAAAGCCACGCGCTTACCCTCGAGCTTCCTTGGATCGTCCAAATCCTTTCCTTTCAACGAAAAGATTCCGACCGGAGAACGAGGCCAGATACCGGCTATAGCCGTAAGGTTTAGACCCCGCCCAACGCAGTTCATCATCACGCCAAGATCAAGAATCCCGAAATCGTATTGCCCCTGCTCGACGGGCACACAGACCTTGCCGGATCCAAAGCCCCGATCAATTGTCACGTCGAGACCGTGCTTCTCCCAAAACCCCATCTTCTTGGCAACAAAAGCGTAACTGAAAGTTCCCATCGGGAGCCAAGGAAGCGTGAGTTTGACCGGGGTCGCCGCACGCGCCGAAGTAAGGGTGCCGAAACTGAAAGCGGTGCCAGCTCCAACAAGACCAGCGAGTCCCAACACAGATCTACGACTAAATTTCACGTTCGTTAGCTCCTCGGTTTATGCGCCCTTGGTGAGTGCGCCATGTGTGGGTATTTCTTTAAGCAGCTCCCTGGAGAGCATCACGTGTATTCCGCGGTTGCCGTTTACGAACTGAGTGACATTGAGATCGGCCGCGACGCTGCACAGACGGTAAGCGTCACGAAAAGTCATTCCGAAATCATCGATAAGTAGATCAATCAAGTCACGAGTTGCTTGACGCGCTGCCTGGTTAAGATCTTCATGGAAGGCCATTGTGATAATGTGCGTCGGCGTGATTGCCATGGGCCGATGTAATTTATGGCTCTTTAAAACAGACAGACGGAAATGGCCGTCGAGGCTGGTTTCTATTGCAGTCTGATTTACTTCGCCGTTGCCTTGCGCAGCGTGGCCATCACCAACACTGAAAAGTGCGCCATCGTTAAAGATAGGCAAAAACAGACGCGTTCCCGGCAGCAGCTCCTTATTGTCCAGGTTTCCGCCAAAGACATCAGGTGGCCGGCTATCGATTCTACCCCAAGACGGCGGGGGAGCGACTCCCATTTGCCCGAAAAACGGACGCGTCTGTAAAGACACCTTTGAGGTCACCTGAGCCCGTCCGGTTCGGAGCTCAATCGGGATGATCGTGGTGATGCGGACCGGCTCTGCGTCCGGGAACATGCCTCTCGCCGGGCTCACGATGTTGTAGCCATAAGATTGCGTAAGCCGCACATCAAGGATGTCGATCTGAAGGATATCGCCTTGGCGCGCCTCACGGACGGCTATCGGCCCAGTCAGGATATGGGGCCCGGTACCACGGACGGCCTCCTTGAAAATCTCATCAAGCTTTTTAGGCAACCATTCCCTTGGAACATCGTGCTCGGGATCTGCGGATAGCGTCTCGATCCAGATATCTTGCCCCGAACTAACTTCCAAGACGGGCTGTAGCGAAGCATCGTAAAAGCCGAAGTGAACCGTTGCTGCTGAAGCTCGCAGTCGCGGCGTCGATTGATCATCAGCCAGACCCTCCATGCGCCCGGTCATCCGCCGGCTCCCAAGATCGAGTCAGGATCAACCTGCCAATAGACGAAACGGCGTTCTAGCTGGGAAATCATCCAATAGAGTGTAAGTCCACTAAGGCTCAACGCAGTAATGGCCGCCATCATCAGCGGGGTATCGAGCAACCCTCCCGCGAGCTTGATCAAATATCCTATCCCTTCTTGAGAAGCGACAAACTCAGATACAACATCTCCAATGATTACAAGCGTCAGCGAAATCTTCATTCCGCTGAATATATATGGAAGCGCGTTAGGGAACTGAACTTTCCAAAAGATCTGCCGTTTCGATCCCATAAATGCGCGCGCCATTCGGTGAATCTCTTCGTCAACGGCTTGAAATCCCAAAACCGAATTTATGGTCATGGGAAAAAACGCGATCAAAAATCCCAGGAGCAGACACGGCAATGTCCCAGTGCCAAACCAAACGATAAAGAGCGGAGCAATCGCGACCTTAGGAACAACCTGAGAGATTATCAGGATTGGATAGACACCCTCTCTCAATTTTCGGGAAAAGGTGAAGGCAATTGCAACCGAAACACCTCCGACGACAGATAAGGCCAGTCCACATACGATGAGAAAGAGCGATGACGAGAGATGGCTCAACAGCAGACCTCGCCTCTCGATCAGCACCTGCATTATTTCCGAAGGGGGCGGCAGGATCACGCTATTTACATGGAACGCGTGAACGCCAATTTCCCATAGGGCGAGCAGCGAGGCTGTTACCGCGGTCGGTGAATACAGCGCATCAAAAGGGTTCGCTTTCTTAGTACGCATGGCCAGCCTCGATGCTGCAGCGCAGGTGACGCACATACTGATTAAAGTCGTTCTCCTCCATCATTTCGAGAGCTCTGGGCCTGGGTAGTCCGATTTTCATTTCGTCGATGATGGTCGCCGGACGGTTTCCCAAAACAAAAACCCGGTCGGACAAAAACACGGCCTCACGAATGCTGTGGGTCACGAAAATTATCGTCTTTTGATAGGTCTGCCATATACGGAGGAGATCGACCGACATTTCGTCACGCGTGAAGGCATCGAGCGCACTGAACGGCTCATCCATCAATAGCGTGCTTGGATCGTTTATGAGTGCGCGGCAGATCGAGACCCGTTGACGCATTCCGCCCGAAAGTTGGCGAGGAAGAGCGCCAGCAAAGTCCTCGAGCCTAACCATCTTCAAAAGCGCGTATGCACGCTCGATGAATTTCTTTCGCGGAAGATTCAAGAATTCGATCGGCAGCAGCACATTGTCCAGCACCGACCGCCAAGGGAGCAGTATTGGCGTCTGGAATACAACGCCTACATCCGCTCGCGGCGTCCGCACATTGCTCCCTCCGACAATAACGTTTCCAGATGTCGGCGTGATTAGGCCTGCTATCATCAGCAGCAGCGTACTCTTGCCGCAACCACTTGGTCCGAGCAGGCTGACAAATTCGCCTTTGGCGACAGCCAACGAAATGCTCCGAATAGCTTCGAGCTGATCGAAGATCTTGCCAACGTTGGTTAGCTGCAGGGTAGTTGCGTCGATACATTCCTCCCGGATCGCACGTGAAGTTCCGAGCAGGCAAGCCTTTTGTCCATCAGGCAGGGGGCTTTGGTCCGTCAGAACTAGCGCAGTCATCCTGGCACTCCATCACCGATGATTTCCCTCGTCCATCGTGAGGATGAACAATGTGATAGGTCCAATACCGCCAGGTGGGCTTCGCATCCTGTTAGCTCGCTAAGACCCTTCCGAGATATTGCCACTCGCAGCGGATTTTTTGCTGAGCATAGCGTTCGCAGGCGGGCGGTGCGGTCGAAAGCGACAAGGCTCTGCATCGCGAGTGACCCATCGAACGGCATAGCGACTATTGCTCCTCCGCCTTCCAGATCATCAAGGCGATAGGCGATGGCTTACCGCCGCAGCATGGGTTGAGTTCTTGCGGACAATTCGAGATGACCACCAGTACGTCTCTCTCGCAGCGCAGATCTACAAAATCTCCCGCTTTCGAAAGTCCTTCGTCGATTCTGATATGGCCATCGTCGCTCACCGGCACGTGCATAAAGAAGTTAATGTTCGGCGGAATGTCGCGTTGATCCATGCCGACCTCTGCGAGAGCCGCCAGGAAATTGTCGCGGCAGCTGAGGTCTCCGGGCTGACCATAACGAACCTGGTTGATCTCACGGCTGCAGCAGCCTGCAAGGGTATCATGCCGACCAACCGTATCCTGAATTACCGTCATCAGTGGCCGCGCAAGATCGTCATAGAGCACTACATCTTTCGTAACGTAGACACTCTTGGCGAGCTTTACTGTGTTAGGGGCATTGTATCGCACCCCGGTGCAATCGGCGTCGTAAATTAAAGTGTCCACTGATTGGCAGCCCTCTAGATCAACGATCCTGAGGACGGCGCCTTTGTCGACACGGCGGTGCCAGTAGCGTCTGGCTTCAAGGACTTCGCTGCTAAGGACAACTCCCGGAACCGCTTTAAAGTCTAACAATCAAGTCTCCCGCTCTTTCATTGTTGAGAAACAGCTTCGCGATCGTTCCGTCTCCCTCGTCCCTTCCTGAGACGGGCCCGCATCGCTGCTTTTGCGTATGCAGCCAATTATCCACCTCATTTACTTTAGAACCATAGCAACGTATAAAAGCTCACATCAATATTCTGGATGTATCGTGAAAATAGCCAATAGCGACCTCACGTCTCTCTCCGTCTTTCGTGCCGTCGTAGAGCATCGCAGCTTCCTCGGCGCTCAAGTCGCATTTGGCTTAAGCCAATCAGCGGTGAGCTTTCACATCAAAGCGATCGAACAGCGCGTGGGTTTTCGTCTTTGCCGGAGAGGCAGGGGCGGGTTCGAGCTGACGGACCGCGGTGCCGTGGTCTATGAGCAGTCTAAAGCTCTCTTCTTGGGACTTGGTACGTTTGAGAATGCGATTGCCGCGCTGAAAAACACTGTTGCGGGAACGCTGCGCCTCGGGCTCGTGGATAATACCGTCACCGATCCGGAAATGCCCATTCATCAGATTATTGCGTCGCTCAATCGCAAGGCTCCGGAGGTTACGCTAACCATTGAAATCAAATCTCCCGAACTCCTAATTTCGGAAATTGGCAACGGCGGTATCGATATCGCGATAATTCCCGAAACCCAGAAATACCCCGGACTGCGATTTTCTCTGCTGCGAGACGAGCCTCAGTCTCTCTATTGTGGATCGACACACCCGTTGTTTCAAATCGCGGCCTCAAGGATCACCCCGGCATTGGTCGGCCGGCATCCTTTCGTTATCCGCCCATACGCGAAAAGATTCGAGCTTCAGCACGTGCCCGACGCGGTAGCGCGAACCGCGGTTTCGAGCATGGAGGCGCAAGCCATGTTGGTTCTTAGCGGTCTCTATCTAAGTTACCTTCCGGACCACTACGCGAAGGCATGGGCGAACCGAGGCGAGATGCGATCGCTTTCACCAAAGATCCCTCGCATCTTCTCGAAATTCTTCGTTGCGACGCGGGCGGAAAGACGACCGTCGCCTATCCTGGACCTTTTCGTTCAGGAGCTGGTTGCGCTAGGCTCGGAACATTCGCACAGACTTAAGGGACTTCATCCGTCACTCAAGTCCACAGAACGCGCTTGAACAAACGCCGTCGGTCGCCGATTTACGCCTAAACCGGACATTCGGTGATCGGAGTTTGGCGCGCCGGTTCATTGCGGATGACAAAAAATTCGCCGATCCATTGTTATGGAATAATTCTTGCACAGCCGGTTGAAAGCCGACAAATAGGATGCTTCCGGAATCCGTAAGCACCCTCGCTGCGTTGTGACGGCGCCTCCCACAGTTGATCGCCGCCGAAGACAGGCCAAAAACGTAAGCCGGCTTTGGAGCACAGGTATTGGTAGACTTAAAGCATTCAGACATTCGTTCTATCGACAACGCATTTCAGTCGAGTGCGGGGTATGTGCTCGACTTCTCAGACAAAACTTTTCGAGAATATTTCGACGATGAATTTGGGATAGAAATCGACGATCGCAAATATTCTGCAAACGGTTCCTCAAAAATGAACCGATTGCGCACTTTCTTCCGTCTCGAAGATGCCGCTGTCGTCTCACGTGTCTTTCGCAGCCTGTGGGCCCACCGCCAAGCAGTATTTCCTGCAAGGCCCGGGGATTCTGCGATCGAGGCTAAGCTGTTCGAGCTCTTGTCCAGGATAGAAGGAGGCGGCTCGGTGGCTCGAACCGACGCCATCGATCGCTTCTCCCCGGACGAGACCCTCGAAGAACTTGTCACCGCTATAGAGCGAGATATTTTGGCTGATCGACCTTCGGCGGCGCTCGATCGACTGCACACCTATTGCGCAAAAAAATTCGGCCACTTGCTCGACCAGCGAGGGGTTAGTTGGGATCGCGGCGAACCCCTGCAGAGCAGGGTTGGAAAATACGTCAAGACTATCATTCAAGAGCGGGAATTGCGGGAGATGACCCAACAGATTTTGAAGAACTCGATCGGTGTTTTCGACAAGTTCAACCATATCCGCAACAATCAAAGCCTCGCCCACGATAACGTCCTTTTGGAAAAGGCGGAGGCGCGATTCATCTTTGATTCGATCAGCGCCGTGTTGAGGTTCGTAAAAAGCATTGACTCCTCTCGATTCGAATCTTGAACCGGATTTACGCGACTGGTCGCACCGCGCCAGCGCGGTTCCGTCCTAGCTCAATCGATTGGCTTGCGGGGCCTGCGTTAGGGCGTGGCCACTTCGGCGGCTGCCTTCGCGCGCTTCTTCTTTGTCGGTACCAATACCGCTGGGGCCGCGGGCGATGCCGCCGGCGCTGGGCCTGAGCCGTGCGTTTGGCGTAATCTTCGAGTACGGCGTCGATGCGAGTGAGAAGGGGATCAAAGCCTGAGAAGCCGATGGTGCCTGCTTGCGGCCGCACAATACGCTCGGCAAAGACGACCTTGCCGAACTCGCCAGGGGCGTCATGCTCCTTTTCAGGGTTAAAGGTCTTGCCGTCGATCTTTGTTGCCAGCAGGGCCGGGTCGAAGAAATCCTCAGGGCAGGACTTTATTGTCGGGACCCTTGATCGGCGTTTTGACAAGATAGAGAGGGCCGCCAAGATGATAGAAAGGTAAGTCCGTCGCGTGACCAATGGTCGCGCCAAACGTCTTGCTCTGAAGCAGCTTAAATATCTGAGTTGCGCCATCGTCATTATCAATCAGCACAATCACCGGGTGCTTCATCGGGCGGTGTTTGAACTTGGCGAGCTTGTCTTTCCACGCTTCAAGGAAAAATTTTAGGTCAGGTGAGCCGCCTCGACACAGGCGACTTCGGTGGCCGGACTGAATCTGCATCGATCTACGGTTGTCGCCCGTTTCGTCTTTTAGCGCAAAATTTTTTGCAACACTTTCTGTCGGAAGCGAGCACCGGACAGTATGGTCGGCCTTGTGAGACAGCGATCGGCCGGGTTCAGGTGCCCGGCCCGCGTCTACGTCTGGCGACGCTCGCGCGCGGCGACGAGCAAATTGCTTAAGCGATGCATAACCGCTCTTATGCGAATCAAACATGTAGACGCCAGATAGAGAAGTCGCCCTTGGCCCTGATAGAGATGTCACTCTCCACGGTTTTGGTTGGGGAGTTTTGGGCCAAAGCCGCCTTTGCGTCCCCTTTCAGGGCTGCTTCGACCTGGCGCAGAATGATGCCTTCGAGCTTGCTGATGGTGCGCTTTCGATCGCCTTCGTGGACAGTGATTGGCGACGCTCATCTGGCGGACAAGCTGGCATATTTCTACGGTCACGGCCGCTCGTCCGCAGCGGCGCTTCGATTTCCATCGCCAATACGATCTAAATCCCGCACGGTGCCAACGGATTACGGTCTCTGGTCGGACGATTGCAAGTGCGCCATACATCTTGGGAAACAGTCGGCAGACGCCTCCCAATATCAACCTGTCAATCGACACAAATCGAAGTCTCTTAGGATTAGCGCGTCGCAGCACAGTGATTTGCTGCGCAACTTGCGACCGCAACAGGTCGCTGGCAATCCCAAAGATCAATCGACACAAATCTAGCATGGGGTGCCAGCATCGCGCGATTCTCAGTCAACTGCCAGTACATTGAATTTACGACAGGGACACCCCCGTCTATCGCCATTCGGGTCCGGCGGTTTAGCTCTTACTTGCTTGGCGTATCGGTATGGCGTCGTTCTGAGTCTGGGTTGCTGCGCCGCACAACTCCGATCACGTCTTACGCACGTCCAATCACGTCCTAGTGCACGAAACCGTTCTCGACCCCCGACGAAAACGTCCCGAAACAAAGCCGCTCCATAGTGGCAATCACCAAAACGCCGAACGACCAATGCTTTTCATTCTAAACCAATGCTTTTCATTCTAAATCTGACACCAACACATTGGAGTGCATAAAATGAAAGTCTCCGCCTTCCTCTTCGTGACATTCCTCGCCTTTACTCCCGCCGTGATCTCGACCGCTAGCGCGGATGGTCAGTGCACCGGCTCTGGCTGCAAGTACGATCACCCAAGTGTCGGCACGGCCTTCGATGTCGCGCGGCAATACACAAATGGAGGCGCGTTCGGCGGCGTCACATCTGGCACGACCGGGACGACGTTTGATGTCGCTCGGGACTCAATGAGCTTCTTGGGCTCGCTCGACCGGATTGCGTTCACCCGGCTGGGGCGCAAGGGCTCATCTTAACACGAGAGACACGATCCATTTCGCAGGCTCGACAGCTCCCTGATGCCAGTCTGGCACGATCCCGGTCCGCGTGGTGGCCGAAGTGGCGACGAGCCAGGCGCTCAGGTTCTTTAAGCTGCGAGATATGAATTATCAGGCTCCCGCGACGCCCTGTGGGAACAGTTTGGCGACAAGAGCGTAGCCACTTGGGACGAAGGGGACTCAAGGCCACCGGCGCTTAAAAAGGATTCGGGGACGGCTCTGAACCGTCCCCTCGAAAAAATCACGAAGTTTTAGGTTCGATGTCTACCTCCACTAGCCAATTCGGGTTGAATTTGTCTTTCGAAGATGTGCGGTTAATTCGCAATGACTGCCGATTTTCGATCGTGATTGTTGTAAAGTCAGAATGGATTCCTCCGCCGGGGCCGATGTAAAAGCCGCCTCCCGGTCGCGTGTAAGGGGCCTCCTGACGACCTGCTCATTTGCTTTTCAACTTCCTCAAATACTCGGCAGCCTTGTCGTCCAACTTGCCAAACGCCGCGAGGTCTTCAAGTATCTTCACTGCCTTTGATACATTTTCCGTTCGATTTTCCCAGATCGATAAGCGCGTACTTCGGCCCCGCCCCAGCTTGATCCGGCGCAATCAACAGAAGTGGAAAACCTTCTCCCCGTCTCGTATTGTCGGCCATCCTCACTCCTGTGAAAGAGATGGCCGCGCAAACTGCCTAAGTTGCGGCTAACCGGGACATTCTACTAAACGAGGTTCGCAACCTGGGTAGCGTGTTAGCGGTGTAACCAGTCCAAGGCACAGCACTTCTCATAGAGCAGGCCCTCCTTAGAGGATACGGCCTGCCCGCTTATAAACGCCGATAAAACAGGCGCAAATCGACCTGCCCGCCTCCACATTGCTACCACTCCGGGCTACCAGCGGCAAGCTTAGACTCAAGCGACAACCCTGACCTTGCGCGTGCCATCATAATCCAAACCACACTCGGATTTCGCGCCAGTAAAATTGCCTTAGCGAGTTGCGCGGGCGGCGGTTCTCCCACCCCTCCAATGCCTTTACAAAGCAAGGAGTTTGAATTCGAGCTCAGACCGGGCGCCGAGCAAACTCTCTCAGGGGCGCTTGCAATTGCAGCTCCCCCGCCGGGTGTTCGGGTGTGATATTGGCCCAGTTAGTGCCCTGGAGCCCCGACTACCACTACGCCCTTCGAATAACTAACCTCATCCAAGTTTATTTTGCCTTCCAACCCAGCGCGCTTTATCCTCGCGACAAAGAGGCGCTTCGCCAGCCCAGCCATAAGAGAAGGCACTCCAATTTTGGGACGCTCTAGCGCGTTCATTATTTGATGATACAACGCAAATGCCGCGAGCAGCCCGCCTATAACGAGGGTCCAAATCCGGTACTCCGACAGTGCGCCTGTGAAGTAATTAAAGACGCCCGCCGCTGCCAAAATCGCTATCAAAGTCGTTAGGGCCCTCTCTACTTTCTGAACCGCCCGCGTCGTTTCGACCGCAATCCGCTCGATATTTTTAGCGTCCGCTATCCTCGTCGCCTCAATCAGCGCTAAGGCTTCATCGCGTTCGGCCACCATTTGCCCAATTTTGAGCTGGTTAGCTCTTGCTGTTTCTCTAGCCTTCGCCTTTTCGGCTGCTAGCTTTCCCTGAAAGACTTGCTTCTCTTCTTCTATCGTCGCTTGGCGCATCGCTTCCAGCAACTCTTCGGCATTGTCGCTGGTAACAACCGACTCGTTATTCAACGTTTGATCGGCAAGCCGCCGCATGCTCCGCTGATCCCGTACGAGAAGCTCAAATTGCTCAATTTTGTCGGGAGTTAGAGCTTTTAGCTTGTCCGCCACTGCATCTCTTACCTCCGTTCTAACCCTAAGAACGCTGTCACAGGTGGCAATCAGGTGACCGCGTGGGATCGCTTCCTTTGCTCCCAGTCCGGTTCTTAGCCATGCGGTGGTTGCCAGCTCGCGTTGATGAATTACCGGCCCTTCCTGCGAGCTATTCATTATTTGACTCTTTAAACAGTACTCGCGCGAGCTTTGGACAAATCTCGGGTTTCGGGTGACAAAAACGTATCCGCATTTGAACACATCACTACTGTGCTTTCCCTCACGCAGCCGCATGGTCAAGGCAAGGCAAGTCGCATCGTGCTCGCGAGGCGCAACATCTTTTACCCAAAGGATTGACGAAAAAAAATCTTCGTACCAAGTGTAAGGAAAGTATTTAAAAAGATGAGGCATTTGTTTTAGGTCGAGAGGCTTTACCTTAATGCCGACGTGGTCGAGAGCCGACTCTGGATCGTTGGCGACAGCTTGTACAAATTCTTCGAGGACCTCTCGTTTGACGATAGCCTCATGCGTATAGCCGTGACGAGTATCTTGTTGATTAGAAAGCATGCTACGAAGATTGCGTTGCATCTCATCGCAGGTGACTGGAAATACAACAAAACTACAACCTATTCCTCGGAGCGCATCGAAAATCCCACGAACATCGTTCTTTCGCAAAACCCCCGAACATCCCAAATAATCTAGCGCCAGCGGCGCATCTACGACAACGGTCAGATTTACCTTCGCCGCCGGTTCTACTGGCTTGATGAAATCTTCAACGACTTCGGTAAGCAGACCGATGGAAGCGAGGCGCGTTAGCTTCTCAACTGCATCTGGACGAGCTGCACAGACATACTGAACAAATCGCGCCGCCATGTATTTGTCGTCACTGCCAAGGGGCCTGCCGCCCTCTCCCAAGGCCCCTAAAGCGCTCTCAGCTTCAGCGCCGGGTTGAAGTTTTTTTAATTCATCCCTGAACGCTGCCGGATTGTAGGCGTCAAGCGAGACTAGAAACCGAACAAGAATGTCCGTCAGCTCGTCACGAGAGCGGTTGTAGTTGAGCAGATCGGTGATGCGAGGCGAGAACGTCTCAAACTCGTCTATTATCTCAGCTAAGACATCTGAAATCGGGAGTTCCCCGGCTTGAGCCTCTGCATTCGAAAACTTTACGAGATAAGCGCCACGCTTCCCCCCGACGACCTGCGCTAGGTATTTTGCCTTAACTAATCTGGGAATGAACTGTGTGGCGATGTCTTCATTGAAGCGCCACCTGTAAACTTTCTGCACACCCAGAGCGAACAGCTTAGGGTCAAAAAGCTTTCCGTGCATGACGGCTAGTATCGGCTCGAAGAACGGTAACAGTGCATCTAAAACGTCTGCATTTCCTGGGCGCAATTCACTGAGCGCCGCATACACGCGCAGAGCACGTCTGGTTATGGACGACATTCCAACGGCCTCCCCTTACTCAATGACTCTCGCACGAGTCGCGTGACGGGCCAATGGCGCACAACTGCAGCGCGAAAACTAAAAGCGCGGCGATCAAGACTTTCCAACTGCCCTAAATCTGAGCCTGAAAGAATATTTCATACTGACGATCCTCAACCTCTCTAAGAAACCTGTAGAAAGCAGGGGCGGCAACAGGAGCGTAAGTGTCGAGCCACCTTGCAACGGCGAAGCGTCCCAGACTCCAGTGCTCCCTTCTCCTCAAAGCTCCCCGTTGAAGGCACGGTGGAGGAGAGATTTGAACAGGTCGTCTAGGCGGTGGTGGCTGGCGGATTGCTCAGCTCGCAGAGCGCGGATTTCGGCCACGCGAGCAGCAAACTCCTTTTGAAGCGAAAGAGGTGGAAGGATCGTGGCGAACTGTTCAACGGTCGGAAAGTAAATCGTCTTGTGGGTTGAGCCGCTAGCGAGCGAGCGGAGATGCTCACGAGCTTGCAGCAATGCGCCCATCAGAAAGATCGGGTCGAGCTCCGGGCCGCACACCCAATTTACGAAATCTTGAGAGGTGGCCATTTCTCGGCCCATTACAGTCACAAAGCCAACTGACGCAGTTCGTGAGAAGCAAACCGTGCCTTTGGGCAGTTTCACCGATGACGAGTTCGTGATTCCCTCCTCATTGACGCATTCACTGGTCTGGGTTGCGATTGTTCCATCCAGCTCGCGAATATCAGTCAGGGAAATCCAAGGGACATCGCCTCCCCACCATTCTGGGTGTCGCCGGCTTGGCGTGTGGCCGGTAGCGAGACAGGCCACTTCGGTTAGTTTTGCCCACCGCCATTCACGAGGAGCTTTCAGGTGAGCCGTGGATATAGCGACTGGAGGTCCGGCGATGTGCTGCCCGAACATTTCGTGGAAGAGGGCGGGGATGAGGGCAGCGGTGCGGCGGTCGGCTTCAGCGCGCAGCTTCCGCAACTCATCCGCTTCGTCCAGCAGCTTCAGGATGCGCTCCTGTTCCGCCATCGGCGGCAACGGCACACTCAAGTCTCCTACTATTCGGAGGTTGATGTTCTTCTGTGCGGCTTGGGGAGCCTGCTCTTCCAAACGCGATTGGACCGTTAAAAACCAGTACCGAACAAAATCCGTGCGAACTTGGTCGCCCGGAATGAAGCCCACGATGCTGTCAGGAAAGCACGCCGGAAAAGTTAGGACACCGGTTTTGCCTATATTGGCCGCAATCGTTATGCAAAGCGTCCCCGCTGGCCACATGCGGCTTTGAGCCAGCCCAAGCTCTGAATAGGTTTGTGAATAACTTGTAATGCGACCATTCGCGTTCGACACGTCGCCGGTCTGGATGAATGGGTACGACCCTCCATACAGCTTCGGTTCGTCACGCGGGCGGTGACGAGAACGGCCTCTATCGAGTTGGCCAACTTCGCGGAGCGGTTTTGTCGGCCAGCGTTTCATTTCTTTCCGTCGAATTGTGCGAGCAGTGCGTTGCTGCGCAGGATTATTTCGCTTTCGAGCTTCAGCACGTCGCCAAGGATTTCCGCCGGGGCGTCGTGGTTCACGGCGGCGGCAGTAACGGTTTTGTATCGGCCCGCCGAGAGGCTCCAATCGTTCTCGCGAATCTTCTCGAAGGGCACGCGGTAGCTGTTCGGGCCCTCCTCGCGGCTCGGCCATTTGGTCAACGCATCGGGAATGTCGTTGGCTTCGATCGGTGTGCGCTTGTCGTCCAGGCTGAAGCCGTCGGCGGTTAGATCGTAGAACCAGACGGACCGCGTGGGCTTTCCTTTTTGAAATATGAGCGCGGCAGTAGCGACGCCTGCATAGGGTTTGAACACGCCGCTGGGAAGACTAATGACTGCTTGCAGGTCGCACTCGGTCAAGAGCAGCTCACGGAGAGCCTTCGATGCATTAGTTCCAGCGAACAGCACGCCATTCGGGACAATGACACCAGCGCGGCCATTCGGCTCAAGGTGATCGATAAACCATTTCAGAAAGAGTAATTCGGTAGCCCGCGTGTTCAGCTTGTAATTGAGATCGGAAAGGATGCTTTCATCCTGAATCTTTCCGGCGAATGGTGGGTTGGCGAGAATCACGTCGAATCGACGGCCTGGATACGCACCGCCGAAACCCGTGGTCAGCGGGTTCATCATTGAAATGCGCGCCTTCTCCAATTGGTGGAGGTAGAGGTTAAGAATGGCAATTTTCACCATGTTGGCATCGTTGTCGAAGCCGGTGAATGCTTGCTCTTCGAGGAATTTCCATTGCGCGGGCTTGAGCAGTGCGCCGTCCACGAGGCCGCGCTTGAGGTCGGCGGGCTTGGTGTGCTGGCGCAGAATGTGGGTGAAGGCGGATATAAGGAAGCCGGCGGTGCCGCACGCAGGGTCGCAGACGCGCTGGCCAGGCTGAGGATTTACGAGGGCTGTGATGAGGTTGATGATGTGGCGCGGAGTGCGAAATTGGCCGTTGGTGCCGGAGGCAGAAAGTTTGCTGAGAAGGTACTCATACATGTCGCCCTTGAAGTCGTGACCATCGTGGGCGGCGACGTCGAGGCCATGGATGCCCTGAATAACGGCGCGGAGCGTGGGGCGGTCATAAATCTTGAGAGTGGCGCGGCTAAAGAGAAGCTGGCCCGTATCGGTAAGGCCAGGGAGCTCGTGGAGGCTTTCGATCGCATCACGAACGGCGTTGAATAGGTTGTCACCGGTGAGAGTGACGAAGTTGCCCCAGGCAAAGCGTGCCCATTTTCCAAAAAAAATGCGGGTATATTTCTTGTCTAACGTCGCGAGCAGCTCGTCCTTCTCCGTAAGCAAGCGGAGAAAAAGCAGGTACGAAATCTGCTCGATCGAATCCATCGGATTATTCACGCCACCCGAATAAAGAATGTCCATGAGCTGATCGACCTTCTGACGAAGGCCGGAGGAGAAGAAATTCCCGTTGTTGGTTTTTGTGGCTATGTTCATTTCTTACCCTGCAAGAGCTGATTGGCGGACAAGAATTGATTGCCGCAGAGCATCAAAGACTTCGTTCCGCGCTTCAAACCGATACAGCGCTGAAATACCGCCAAGACGATTGAACTGGCTCGCATTGAAGAGCGTCATGTCGCCAGCTACGAATTTGGTGAGCGCTTGTGGATCATCGGCAACTAACTGCGTCGTCGCATCGAGCCATTTCTGTTCGTGGTAACGGAGATTGAAGCGCGCCGCGATGGAGTCGACGGTATCCGAGACGATGTCGTTTTTGGTCGGCAGAGGCTTCTTCCCCACTGCGTTATAGACGAATGCCGGGGTTGGTGCCGGAACACCATACGATCGGATCAGCTTATCGGGTGAGTAGTACATCTCGGGCTTGTAGTAGAAGCGCTCATTCATGATTGTCTCGACAGTGTCGTCATCCTCGTCGGCTACGGCCATCTTCATTTCCGGGTCTCGCTCCGCAAACTCCTTAACATCGCGCTCGAAAGAGCCACGGAACGTCATGACGTCGACTTTCTCGCCGTTTTGCCCGACTTCGATGACCTCGCGGCTGACGAGGGTGTCAGTACCTTCCCAGACGGGGATCACTCGTGATTGCGGTCCCGCTGGCGGCGGAGTAGGTGTCTCGGGGGAACCGCCGCCGGGCTGGCCTTCGCCAGTCTTGAGTTTCGGTTCTTTCTTGTCGCGTGGAAGATTGAGCGGCAGTGAATAGTCGTATTTTTCCTCGAAGTATTCCGCGACTGCGCAAAAATCGAGAAGGATGAAGTTCTTTTTCTCGTATTCGGTGTTCCCAATCCTGAAGGTGTAACGGCGTGTACCGCGTCCCTTGATTTGAATATACTCGGTCGGAGAAAAAATCGGGCGCATCAGACCAATGTTAAGTAAGTTGGGACAGTTGTAGCCAGTAGACAGCATGTCCACAGATACGGCGATGCGTTCAGGTCGTTTTCCGTCCCGGAACTCCTTTGCGATTGAGGATGCTGCTGGAACGCGAGACGTAATCGTGACGGCTAGCCCGGGTTGAAGGTTGTTGAAAATCTTTGTCAGGTTCGTCGCGTGCTCCTGGTTCACCGCGAAAACGATGGACTTGCCGATGGTGCCAGTTGGGTCATTCTGGGCTTCCGCGAGAAAGGCTTCGCACATTATACGATTGCGGGTTGGCGTAAAAATCTTGCGTTCCAAGTCTTGTATCTTGAAACTTTCATCCTGCTCGTTGACAACGACTGCCCACCCGTTTTCCGCGAGGGCCTTCGTGGTGATGTCGGAGCGCAAATCGAAAATCTTGGGCAGACAGAGAAACGGGCCTTCGGGGTCTTTGACGGCGTCGATAATGTCGTATCGGTACGTGGGCATACCGGGTTCGCAACCGAAGTATCGGTAGGTATCGCGAAGTTGGCGCGCTTCGAGGGCCTTTGGGTTTTCTGCCTCCAGCTGGTCGATATTGATGTTCTTTAGGTAGGCTTTCGGGGTGGCTGTCAAACCGACACGCGTCGCTTGAAAAAATTGAACGACCTCGCGGGCATCGCCGTAAATCGAGCGGTGCGCTTCATCGTTGACCACGAGATCAAAATAGAACGGGGTGAATTCTTCGCGATACCGTCGATCTACCATTAGTGATTGGATGGTCGCCACCACCACCGACGCACCGAGCAATTCGCCTGTACGCCGAGCGGATTTAAAAATCACCGGCTTGTATTCCGGCAAGACGACGGCGAAATCCTCCATCGTTTGCTTTGCCAATTCGATCCGATCAACGATGAAAAGCACGCGCTCAGCGTTTCGCGTGGTGAGAAACCGCCGGATCATGGCGGCGCAAAGAAGTGTTTTCCCCGTACCGGTCGCCATTTCCAAAAGAAACTTTCGGCGTCCTTTTCCATCGAACAGGCGAGCTATCTCGTCGATGGCTGCGATTTGGTAGCTGCGGAGGGTTAGATCATGCTTGAGATGTTGAAGGTAATTTGGCCGAAGAATTTCACTCTCCAATGGTCGCGGCGGCTGGAGGTTCTTGAGACGAAGACGTTCAAGGTCGTCACTGGAGGGAAGGCGTTCGATACGGTAAGCGTCCCGCTGGTCAGCCCGCTCGAAATTCCAGAACCAGTGCTCGCGCCCGTTAGAGAGAATAACGAACGGAGCCTTTAGGTTCTCTGCATATCCTCGCGCCTGCTCTTTAGCGTCGTATGGATCAAGTTCTTCGCGCTTCGCTTCGAGGACGCAAAGCACACGGCCAAGTTTGTCTTTCAATAGATAATCTGCGCGCCCGTTGGACGTATGAAGCTCGAATTGGACCTGCCGTGGATTGAGCAAATCCCAACCGCTGAACTCCAGAGCCTTGTCGATGAGAATGCGGGAAAAAGCTTCGTTTTGGCCTGAAGACATTCTTTAAATTCTCGGTTGGAGAACGGTCTGTGCGAGTCCACAAGCTTGGCCGCCCGTGCCACCGAAGCCATGCAAAACGGAATCACTATGATTCCAAAACGGTCATTGTCCACAATCTAAACGCTTGCTTGGCTTCGAGACAAGGAGACGAACTGAGAGTCCATGAACTCCTTGGAGTAGAAGCCGTAGATCGCAGAGCGTACCGCACCGCGGGGTCCGTTACGCAGTCCCGATCGAACCTGGTCTCCGGCTGTATCCCCAAAAACGGGAATATTTCAAATATCCGCTGGAGACCACCGGCGTTGTCGCTTCCGCAGCGGCCTATTTGGGAGCCCGGAGACCGATAGCCAATTTACAAAAGCCCGCCATTGGCGGGCATTTCTGAGGGTACTGAGGCTAAAGTCTCCAGCGCCGGACGGGCTGGCTGGGGCGGGAGGATTCAAACCCTGAGATGGTGAATTGGAACCTGAGATTACCGGGCCGCTAGGTTTGACGTCTGCCTGCTCAGCGAAACCATCCTCGAAGATGCTCGAAGTCGCGCGAAATGAGCAACATGATTGCTCTGGTTTCGCTCGACTTTGGCGAAGCGGGAAGCATGTGTGGCATCGGCAAGGGAGTTGACGCCGATGCGGACGCCAGCCGGCGCTACGATCGCCGCGATCATGACGGCCACGGAATGGCAGCAGCATTCAGTGCGCGGCTTTCTTGCCGGCGTGGTCCGTAAGAAACTTGGTTTGAATCTTGTTTCCGAACAAACCGACAAGGGCCGGGTCTACCGAATCAAGGATAGC
>WNFI01017356.1_pt1 | contig 24341 bp, 27 predicted proteins | sample 5400471 | NCBI WGS metagenome assembly WNFI01 (sample SAMN13153348, study PRJNA577476) | soil metagenome | isolation source: 100 cm saprolite on Douglas fir-dominated hillslope | place: USA:California | collected 2013-09-17 | reverse complement strand
CTTCGGGTCTGTCCACGCCTTCCAAACCAGTTCGCGTGGGGCATCAAAAACTCTTGTAACGACCATCCGCTCAATTTCGCTAACCGTGTTTTTTGTCATCTCTGACCTCCTCGTTCTTCATTTGGTTCACAACTGCATCCAGTTTGTCGAAACTCTCTTCCCAGAACCGGCGATAGCTAATCGCCCAGTCGCTGACCGTCTTGATCGCCGCTGGCCTAAGCGTGCACACGCTCTCTCGTCCACGCTTCGTCTTGATCACCATCCGCGCCCGCACCAGGTAGGCGATATGTTTTGAAATCATCTGCTGTGAGAGTGCAAACGGTTTCGTCAATCCGTGCACAGAGGCCGGCCCATGGGAGAGTCGTTCGATCATTGCCCGCCGGGTTGGATCAGACAAAGCCGCAAACGTCGTACCTAATTTATCCACAACCGTATGGTAGTGGATAATCCGTCAATGGCGGGAGCATTCCAGTTCTCCGGTGATGACGTGGACAAGAAGATCCGCGCACTCTCCGGCGGCGAAAAATCGCGGCTGGCAATAGCGCGCATGCTCTACAACCCGCCGAACTTCCTGGTGCTCGACGAACCGACGAATCACCTGGATCTCGCGACCAAGGAGATGCTGGTGGACGCCCTGAAGGATTTTGAAGGCACCATGATCTTCGTATCGCATGACCGCATGTTCCTTCGCGGCCTCGGCTCACGTGTGCTGGAACTGGGGGGCGAGAGCGGCACGGACCGCAATCCCGCGGTTTATCCTGGGTCGTACGTTGAGTACGTGCAGAAGCTTGGACATGAGGCGCCTGGGATCTATTCGTGAGGCCTTGCAGAGCTTTTGTGCAACGACTCGCCCGGTGAGTCGAAGGATTCGTCGCAGCAAAACCAGCAGCAGGGACAGAAAGGGGGTTGGTGAGAGTCGCCACCTTCAACATTATCTTAATTATGTCGAGACAGGACCTGGTTCCGCCCGCTCAGTCGCCTCCTTGGCTCCGGTGAATAGAAGTTTGCCTTCTCGGCATTGGCAAAGGAACTGAGCGAGGACTTCTACTAGTAATCAGGCGCACCAAGGGCTCAGCCCGCGCTCAGCCTGGGAAAGGCGCGCCGTTTACGCAGCCGCCGCGATCGCCTCGATCTCAAGTCTCCACTGTGGATCGAGTAGCTTGCAACACACAACTGTAGAAGCCAGCGCATGCCCGTTGAGATGTTTCTCTCTCATGCGTACGTTGGCTTCGTCGTCGTCCGGGTCGGCCAAATATGTCCGAATCGAGACCAGATTCGAAACTTCCATACCCGCTGATTCGAGAATCGCCCGGAGATGAGTCCACACGAGATCAGCCTGCTCATCAAACGAAGCGGGCATGGTTTTCCCGTCCGCCAAAAATCCATTTAATCCGCTGATGAACAACAGCTTCGAACTTCCTGACACTTCGATGGCGTGACTATACGCACGGTAAGGTGGAAACAAAGTTGTTGGGTTGTGTTTTCTTAGGATCATAAGCGCTTTACCATTGTACGGAGCTTATTGTTCATAGCGTCTACCGATTCCGCGGCGCCCGGCGTGGTTAACGTGCTTCCTCTCGGAACTTCTCCATTCGTGTAGCTTCCGATATATCGACGAACCGGAATTGACGCCTCGCAAGCAAGTTGCGCAGAAGTGTGAGTGAATCAGCGCAACAGGAATCAGCAACTTCCATTTGCGCTTGACGAAGGCCGATTGGCCCGCTTCCCAAAGTCCATATAAAGCGCCTTCTTGTGCGAGACGCAACCGACTCCGACAGAAATCTATCCAGGAGGTTCTCATCCACGACCACCCCATGCCATGCGGCGATGTCTGAATACATAGACTCAACCGGCTTCACACAAGCGCCCTAGCGCATACTGCTGGGCGTTCGTCGAAATCGTTTTTGAAACGTTCTTCGCATGTTGTCGGCACTGCCCAATCCACAACTAGACGCAATTTCGTCCAACGTGCGATCACTCTCTTCGACAAGTTTACGAGCCGTTTCCAAGCGTAGCCGCTCTACGAAAGCTGCCGGAGTCTCACCGAACTCCTGCCGAAAAACGCGAGCAAAATTTCGAGGACTCATCGCGACTCGAGAAGCAAGACTTTCGACGGTGAGCTCACGGCCCAGATTTTCTAAAATGAACACTGGAATTTCTCGTAGAGGAAGCTGTGACTTAGCTTGGAAAGCAAGAGAAGTGCTGAACTGGCTCTGACCTTCAGACCGTCTCAGGAATAAAACCAGAGCACGAGCGACGCGGAGAGTGATGTCCATGCCCAAGTCTTCTTCCACCATCGCCAAGGCAAGATCTATACCCGCGGTCACCCCCGCTGAGGTTGAGATGTTTCCGTCTCGAATGAAGATCGGTTCCGGGTCAACCGTCAACTTGGGAAATTGTTCCTGTAGTTGCTGACAAAAGTACCAGTGCGTGGTCACCCTTCTCCCGTCCAGCAGGCCCGCCTCGGCCAAGAGAAACGCCCCGGTGCAGACAGAAGCCAACCGTCGAACAGATTGGGATTGCTCCTGAAGCCAGGCGATCAGTTTTGGGTAAGGCCTAGCAGACCAAGGGTCCATACCACCTGCAATTAGCAGCGTGTCAACCGGTTCCTTGACTTTACTGTAGGGGCGATGGGCGAGCATGGACAGACCAGACGGACTGTGAATCGTTAGATCGCCAACAGCGGACACAATATCGATGATGTATGCTGGCGAACGGCTCCGTCCAGCTTCCTTGAGCTTCCGGTCTGCCATCGCGAAGACCTCGATCGGGCCGGCCAATTCCAATGCTTGCGCGGTCGGAGTCGCCAGCACCGCGATCCTTCGTACTGGAAGAATTGCGTTGTGCGTCAGTTCGGTTTTCATCGTCTTGTGTCATCATCCTAAATCGAAAGTTCCTATTCATAATGAACGATTCATGGCAGGATATGCCGGACATTTGTCATTGTTGGTCCGGTGTTTGATCGACTAGTCTTGGGGAAATTCAAGGACGGCGCAAGAGGCGCAGGTTCAATCCGAAGGAGAAGATGTGATGGCGATAGAAGTACAGGACGATTCTCTTCCGGAGGGCAGATTTGATGGACGAACGTGCCGACGGCTTCGCGATCCGAGAAGGCAACAACTACAAGAAGGTGAGGAGAAGTTTCATGATGTTTGTAACCACGATTGATGTTGAAGGTTTGACCCCAACTGAATATCGAGCTGTTCTTGACAAAATGGGTGTGGAAACAAAACCCGATGCGCACATCTACCTTCACATCACGGCGCCAATTGACGGTGGATTCCGGGTCATTGAGATTTGGGATGACAAAGAGGCGTTTGAGGCGTTTCTTCAGAATCGGCTTGGGCCCGCCAACAATGCGCTGAAAATTGCACACGCAGCCAATATCACGATCAAGCCGCTCCACAACTTTTTTGCTCCGCGGCTGAACTCACTCCCTGATGTTGTTCAGAGTCTACCTGGCGCACCAGGCTCTCATGCCTCCTGAATAGATCGATGTAAAGCAGTGAAAATGGTCGGAAGCAGAATGCAGGCGCAGAGAGCAGAAGAACTCAGGCGGCGTGCCGAGAGGTGTTTGCGCCTCCGGCGCGGAAGGCGCTCTATACGGATTTGGAGTAAGTAAGCCAACTGGCCTTCGTCAAGCGCAAATGGAAGTTGCTGATTCCTATCGATCTGAATTCACGCACCCTTCCGCTAGACTTCCTCGTGTTTACTAAACGTGGCGTCAATTCCGGTTCGTCAATATATCGGAAGCTGCACCAATGATGAGCTCGCTCCGAGCATAGAGCGCTCGGTAGGCACGGCCTCACTCCCGACTCTTTGGATTTGATCGTCTGATGTCATCACCCTGAATTGAAACTTCCTATTCACACTCAACGATTGATGGCAGGATATGCCGGACATTTGTCATTGTTGGTCCGGTGTTCGGTCGACTAACCTGCGGGGAATGCAAGAAATGCGCAAGAGGGGCATGTCCAATCTGAAGGAGAAGATGTGATGGCGATAGCAGTACTGAACGATCAGAGCGAAAAACCTAATAACTTGACCGACTTCCATGGCAAGGAACCGCATCCGAGCATGCCCGCTCGAAAGGATATTGCGAATGGCCAGCTTCTTATCGGTGGCAGATGGCGGGCCTCTTCCTCCGGGGAAACAATGACTACGACCGATCCCACCACGGAGGCAGCAATCACTACCGTTGCCAAGGCCACACCTGAAGATGCACAAGCTGCGATCGATTCTGCCTACGATGCCTTCGAAGAGGGTCCATGGGGAAAGATGCATCACGAAGAGCGTGCCAAGATTCTGTTTAGAATGGCCGATCTTATGGATGAGCGAGCAGATGACTTTGCAATCCGCGAAGCAATGGATATGGGTATGCCTTACACCGATTTCCGGACCATCATTATGCCGCACTGCTCTGGACTGTTTCGCTTCTTCGCCGGTCAAGCAATGTCTGCCATGAATGGAACTTACAGAACTTCGTATGAACACGACATTCGCATTTTGACCCGGCGTGAGCCTTTGGGTGTGGTCGCTGCCATTACGCCATGGAACTTCCCTCTCGCCCTCGCCTGCAGCAAGATAGCGCCCGGCCTGGCTGCTGGCAACTGTATGGTCCATAAGCCTGCCTCCGACACACCGCTCACAGCGCTCGCACTTGCCCAGGTTGCGCTGGATGCCGGAGTGCCCGAAGGCGTTCATAACCTCATCACCGGCCCAGGAGGTTCGATCGGTGATGTGCTGGTGAAGAGTCCTAAGGTCGACAAGATCGCCTTCACCGGTTCTACCTCGGTCGGGGAGAACCTTATCCGGAACGGTGCAGAAACTGTAAAGCATATGACGATGGAACTCGGTGGCAAATCACCGAATATCATATTCGCCGATGCTCATATCGACGCCGCCGTACAGGCTGCCTTCTGGGGCATCTTCTGGAACAAGGGAGAGGTGTGTGTCGCTGGATCGCGTCTGCTCGTCGAAGAGTCCATCTATGACGAAATCGTTGAGAAGCTGACGATCATGGCAAAAGCGGCCATTTTGGGTGACCCGCTCGACGGCAAGACCCAGATCGGTCCGATTGCAACCAAACCGGAGTACGACAAAATCCTGACCTACATCGAGTCTGGCAAACAGTCGGCCGCGCGACTGACTGCGGGTGGCAGCACACGGAAAATCAACGGCAAGGGACTCTTCATCGAACCGACACTTTTTGCGGACGCTACCAACGACCTTAAGATCTCTCGCGAAGAGATCTTCGGACCCGTTCTCCCGATCATCCGCTTCAAGGACGAAGCCGATGCCATTCGCATCGCCAACGACACCACCTACGGACTCGCCTCAGGCATCCAGACCAGCAATCTGGGTCGGGCACTCCGCGTCGCAGACAAGATTAGAGCTGGAACCGTATGGCTGAACACCTGGCATAAGTACCATCCGAATGCTCCGTTCGGAGGCTACAAGATGTCAGGCTATGGACGCGAACAGGGTACGGAGGCCCTGGAAAACTACACGCAGTACAAGACCATCTGGGCCAACATCGCTTGAGATCATCTGCAGGAGGAGAGACACATGACGACCGCGGAACGAAAAACCGTCGAGACGCCAGGACGCAGGTTTTACGATGAGCAGATCGCATTACTGTGCCAAGGCTCGACTGACGAGCTGATCGATAAGCACTATCAGCAGGATGCCATTCTTATTGCGTTCGCGAAAGTCGTTCAAGGACATGCAGCTTTGAAGGAGTACTTTCGCGCCTATCTAAAAATGCTTGGGACAGTCGAAGTCTTATCGCTCGATCAGTTTGTCGAGACCGAAGACACGGTCTTCTTCGAAGCGACCGTCCGGACGGCGATGCGTCAAGTCAAAGTCTATGATGCTTTCGTATTAAGCGACGGGAAAGCAACCCATCACTTCACCGGAGTCAAATAAGGAAACCGTGAATTCGAAGACACACACACTGCGTTACGGAAATGGACTTCACATGGAGCGGCTGCAACGTCTCATCGTCGGCATCTCTGGCGCGTCCGGCATCACTTATGCTGTCCGTACACTTGAGCTGTTGAGGCTGCTCGACGTGGAAACCCATCTAGTCATCAGTCAAGGCGGGGACCGCACGCGGGCAGCGGAAACCGAACTCTCGGCGGAGCAAGTGCGCTCACTAGCTGACGTTTCTTACAATTTCCGCGACATCGGAGCCGCCATCTCTTCAGGCTCCTTTCGAACTGACGGTATGATTGTCGTCCCCTGTTCAATGCACACCCTTTCTGAAATCGCAAACGCAAACGCCAGCAATCTCCTCACCAGGGCAGCCGATGTATGTCTCAAAGAACGTCGTCGACTTGTTCTAATGACACGAGAGACGCCGCTTCATATCGGCCATCTTCGCAACATGCTCGCTGTGGCCGAGGCAGGGGCGATCGTCATGCCACCGGCACCGGCCTTCTATCTGAAACCGGGCACCATCGATGAAATTGTTCATCACACCGTAGCGCGCATGCTCGATTTCTTTGGGCTTGATGCCGCACTCGCTCGCTGGGGCGAGGGGACCCGTGACACAAATATTGAACAACAGAGTTCGGAGACAAAAGCATGAAACACCTGAAAGACCTCCGGGAGTACCTGGATGAACTTCGCGCGGTCGGTGAGTTGGTAGAAGTTAAGGAAGAAGTCGAACTCGACCTGGAGATTGGTGCGATCGCGAGGCGGTGCTATGAGACGGGATCACCCGCAGCACTCTTCAGTAATATTCGAGGCATCTCGGGTGGGTTCCGTGTTCTCGCGGCACCTGCCGGGGTAAGTAACCAGCCAGGCAGAGCGCTCGCGCGACTCGCGCTCTCTTGCGGTCTTCCGGCAGAGGCTTCCGGGCGCGAGATCGTGGAATCGATGGTGCGAGGACGTAGTCGAACTCCCATCAAGCCTCGAATCGTTGCGACCGGCCCATGTAAAGAAGACATACATGTCGGCGAAGATGTTGATTTGCTCGAATTGCCGGCGCCATTGCTACACGACGGAGACGGTGGGCGCTTTCTTAATACCTTTGGCGTCATTGTTGCACGCACTCCGGACAAATCATGGACGAATTGGTCTATCGCTCGAATCATGGTGGTCGACGGCAAGCGAATGACCGGTATCGTCGCGCCGACTCAGCATATAGGAATGGTGCACAAAGCCTGGGCCGATATAGGTAAGCCAATGCCATTTGCATTGGTGCTTGGACCCGAGCCGTTTGTGCCATTTGTCGGAGGTATGCCGCTTCCAGCTCATGTTGATGAAGTGGACTATATCGGTGGATATTTTGGCGAGGCGGTGGACGTGGTTCGTTGCGAGACGGTCGACCTTGAAGTGCCGGCGACGGCAGAGATCGTTGTGGAAGGCTACCTATCCAATACGGAGACCGAACACGAAGGCCCGATGGGTGAGTACGCCGGATACCTGTGGCCGGGACCACCAACTCAAAAGCCGCTCTATAACGTAACCGCAATTACGCATAGACACAATGCGATTCTGCCAATCTCCGTTGCGGGAGAGCCGCCGGAAGAAAACCATACGGCATGGGGTGTTCCCAATGCGGCAGAGATCGTCTACTTACTTCGCAATGCCGGTCTGCCCATTGCAACAGCCTGGTCTCCGTTCGCATCGGCAAATCATTGGTTCGTGATTGCGGTCGATCGCGATTGGCGAAAGAAGCTGGATGTCCCCGCGTCCGAACTATGCCGACGAATAGGGGAACATCTCTTTTCCTCAAAAGCGGGGATGGGAACTCCGAAGTACATCATCGTCAATGACGACATCGACATTACAAATCTCCATGAAGTTGTTTGGGCATTTGCGACCCGAAATCATCCTGGCGCTCGGGGTGAGCTCGTATTCAACGATAAAAGCACAAATCCACTTGTGGCCTTCCTCGACGATGCGGAGAAGATGTCGATGCACACAACCAAGGTGCTCTATAACTGTCTGCCGCCCGATCAATGGGGAGACAAGCTACCTCTCCGCAGCTCTTTTGCAGGCGTCTACTCGCAGTCTGTCCAGCAGAAGGTTCTTGCCAGTTGGGAGAGCTACGGCTTCTCCCCCGTAGATGCTCTGAACCGCTGAACAGAACGATAAGTCGGTCTCCGAAATGCGCTTAGCAATTTTCAAGTCATTTCAAAACCTGGAGATGCCCGCTTTCGTGTGCAGCCTCGGTGAGCAATGTATCCGGATGCTGTCTCGTTGTAGACCAACCCTAACCAAGAAGGAGAAATTATGAAAATCGCATTCATCGGAGCTGGGAACATGGCAACAGGCCTAGGCAAGCATTGGGCTGCGAAAGGGCACGAGTTTTTTTTCTCTCATTCGCGTGACCAAGACAAACTCAAGAAGCAAGCCGTATCCGTCAGCGCCACGGCGAAAGTGGGGACGGTGGATGAAGCGGCCAAGTTCGCAGATGTGCTGATCCTCACTACCCCGTATGACGCGGCTCCTGCTGCCATAGAGGCTGCTGGCAATTTGAAGGGCAAGCTTTTTTGGAGTATCGTCAACCCCCTGAAGGCGGATTTCAGCGGTCTCCAGGTTGGTACCACAACCTCGGGAGCCGAGGAGCTTGCCAAACTTGCTCCCGAATCCCGTTTTGTTGCAGCTTTGCCTCCCTTCGCCGAGGTACTTCAGGCAGACAGACTCCCAGACCCGGCCCCTTCGGTCTTCGTATATAGCAACGACGAGGAGGCAAGAAGGACTGTCATTGGTTTAGTAACTGACCTGGGTGCAGATGCGGTGGATGCCGGGCCGCTGTATGCCGCCCGATTCTTTGAACCTGCCATGATGGGTTTGATCTACCTTGCGTACGGGCTAAAGATGGGCGGCAGCTTGGGTCTTCGCTTCCTGAATAACAACTAAGCAACATGGACGGAGGTGGAGATGTTTGTCCCAACTGTGCGGATTGGTCCACAGACTTCTCTCTAAATGGCTCTAGTCTTCCTATTTTCGACGGCGGAGAATATGGCATACGCAGCATTTGACCTGCGATTACTTGCGGTTCGGCGCATCTGCTTGGCCCTGCCGACCTCGTAAGATGGGCTGCCCGTCCATGAGGATAACGAGAATGGATTGCCCTTACTGGAAGCCGATGAGGCTCGCAGTCGAACTTTTGGTTGTCACTTAGGTAAACGAGGAGATGCCATGCGACTTCTTACACTGACGACGATTATCTTGGCGACCGGATTCACTGGGTCGCTGGCTTGCCAGACGGTTGGATCTAACAAAGCACAGACAGCACAGAGCTCGCGCTTCGATCGTTTGGTAGGCACCTGGGACGTAAGCTATGAGATCTACGATAAGGACGGCAATGTGCGGCGATACAACGGGCAGGCAGTATACAGCCAAATCTTGGATGGCGGCGCGTTGCAAGAGATATGGACCTCTGATGCGCACAACAGCAAACCGCAACCCTACGGCACGACAATCGAGTTCTACGACGAGAAGCGTCAATGTTGGACAGCGGTCTGGATTTATCCGGCGCAGGGAGTGACGACCGTCGTCACCGGCGCCGAAGTTGACGGCAAGATCCTGTTAACGGGTCGCAATCAAACCGGCGCCACGGAGCGATGGTCAATGACAGACATGCAGGCCGACTCGTTTCTACTGCGCTACGAGATCTCCAGCGACGACGGCAGGTCGTGGCGGTTGCTCGGAGTGAACCGCATGCACCGACATCACACCTGAGACGCCGCGTGCCAGGCGTTGACGAAACGAGAAGGATAGCGATGAAATCACCTGGAAAACTTGCAAGAGAGTCCACGGTAGACAGGTTCGCTTCATTGGACGGATTCGCCAGGGGGAGGACGGAACCCAGAACTGCTTTTGTTCCTATGTTGGGCCGGAATCCGGCCACTTCATCAACTGAGACTTGCTGAACAAGCCGAATCTTGTCGGCAAGATCAGCAGAACTACGAAATGACGAGACGAGTTATGAGAACGAATCTAACAAATGGAGACTCAAAATGAGAAAGATCAGAATCATCGAACAGATCTCGCTAGACGGCGTGATCCAGGCGCCCGGCGGACGGGACGAAGGCGGCGACGACTACGCGCATGGCGGATGGACGACACCGTATCGAAGCGCCGCCGGGGCAGAGGCCGTCGCCGAGGCACAGGGCAAGAGCTTCGATCTGCTGCTTGGCCGCCGCACCTACGACATCTTCGCCGGCTACTGGCCGAAGGCCGGGAAGGGTCCGATAGCGAACGGTCTGAACGCCGCGACGAAATACGTCGCCGCCCACAGGCCGGACAGCCTCGGATGGGGTCCGGTTGAGGACCTATGAGCGGACATCATGGAGGGTGTTCGCGGTGTCAAGTCAAAGGAAGGCCCTGACCTGATCGTCTGGGGAAGTTCGACGCTGACGTCCGTGCTGCTCGAGCAGGGACTGGTCGATGAGGTTCTGCTGCTCGTCTACCCGGTCTTGCTGGGCCGGGGCAAACGCCTCTTTTCGGACAGCGCTGACACGCGCGAACTCGCTCTCGTCAGCACGAAGGCCGTGTCCTCGGGCGTGCTCATGAACACGTATCGACACGTTGGAAGGTGGGGAGGACTACGCGCATGATCGCCGCGAACCGAATCTTTCGCCGGCTGCAATATCTCCTGCCCTTCCGCCACGGAAGCTAAACACAAAACGCAACCATCAACCCCCAAAAAAGAGGAGACGATGAAACACGTTACAACTTTTATCCATTTCGACGGCAACTGCCGCCAGGCGATGTCCTTCTATCAGCAGTGCCTCGGAGCCGAACTCCAACTCAACCCATACCCGGACACTGAGGGGAAACCTTCCTCGGACTCAAACGCTAAGATCATGCACAGCCAACTGTCTCACGGCGGCGCGCCACTTCTGATGGCGTCTGATGGCGCTCCGGGCGCATCCTGCCGCAAACCTGCTCACGGTCGAGAAAGCGAACCATGAACTTGCGACCTACGATCCCCGCCGCCTCACCGGGGTCAGCGTCTACCAAGAGATCGAACGCGAGCTTTCCGTAGGCGACCGCATCCAGTTTACTGCCCCCGACAAGTCACTCGGCGTTGCAAATCGCGAACATGGCTGCGATCGAGGCGATCCACCCCGATGGTCGCCTGTCCGTCCGCCTCGACAACAACCGCCAGATCGAATTCAACCCAAACGAGCATCGTCATCTCGACCACGGCTATGCCGTCACCAGTCATAGCGCCCAGGGCTTGACCGCCGAACGGGTCCTCGTTCACGGCGATACCAGCGTCCACCCGGACCTGCTCAACTCCCGTTTCGCCTACGTCTCCATCTCCCGCGCCAGCCACGAGGCCACTCTCTTCACCGACAACATGGCAAAACTCGCGCCCCAATTAGGAGCTGATGTGTCAAAGACCTCCGCCCTCGAACTCAATCAAAGTTCATCCGTCGGACAAGGAATTGGAATAGCGCTCTGACATGCCTAATATGTAACCACAACCCGTTGATGACACTCGCAGTTTGCGCCAGTGACGCGCAAGATGGGGGTAACCAAACCGATCTCTTGCGTGGTTCTAACCTGCGTACACCCTGCAGTATAAAAAGGGTACCTGGACCACGGGTCTAGCATCCGACTGGTAAAATCGAATTGCCATTGATCCGCGAACACTTTATAGTGATAGCGAACAAAAGACGAAATAGTGGGCAAACCCTACAAATCCGAGCTCCTACAGCTGCCGCATACGTATCGTTGGGTTTTGTCTTTGGACTGCGCCGCTCTGACAAACTGGATAAGCGGGTTTGCCCCTTATCCTCATTATTGCGATTGGCTCTGGGGGTTCGCAGAGCACGGCAAACTTGGTGGCGGATCTCCACCAAACCAGATTCGGACAAGTGGCAAGGGCTGACACGCCACTCAGCGCCTGGAGCTACCTGAAGGTTCTCAAGCATCCTGCCATCTTGATCGTTAGCGCGGGCGGGAAGAACCCTGACATTCTCGGTATTGCGAAAGCTGTTGTTGAATCAGAGCCAGCATCGTTGATCGCATTATGCGCTACGAAGAATTCACCTTTTGGCGCACATTGTGAACGGATATTCACGCGGTTTCTGTTTTGATTTCGAAATCCCTACTGGCAAAGATGGTTTTTTGGCCACGAACAGTCTCTTGGCGCTGAGCGTAGCCGCATTTCGGGGTTACGGATACGATACAAGTGATTTGCCTCAATCGTTTGAAGTTGCACGTCAAGTCAGCGGCAGCGCCGGATCAAAGAAACAGTTGCGCGACTCATCTCGCCTGCTCAGTATGAGGCATTTAATCGCTCTGCACGGGCCGCAAAGCAGAAGTGCAGCATTCGATCTCGAATCGAAGCTGATTGAAGCAGGCCTTGTTTCGGTGCAGCTTGCCGACTACAGAAATTTTGCGCACGGGAGACATCATTGGCTGGCAAAAAACCCTGATTCAGCCGTATTGGCTTTGGCCAGCAAGGATGAAACCCTTCTTGCGGAGCGGACACTTCGACTTCTTCCCCGGAATATTCCCTCGATGCTTATCGCGAGCCCAGCGTCGGGCTATGCTTCCTGGGTCGCACTCCAGGCGGCAGTGTTCGATTTAGTGTCAAAGTTCGGAGATATGAGAAAAATCGATCCGGGGCGTCCGGGGGTGCCAGCATTTGGCCGACGGATTTATCACCTAAATGCTTTTGGGCGCACGAAAAGCGATTTAAAATCCACAGCTATCACGCGAAAGAAAAAATCATGGAGCAGAGTCGATTCCGAATATTTAAAGAAATTGGATATTGCTTTCAGAGATGTCTGTGAAAAGTTCCGTAAGGCAAAATTTCACGGGCTCGTCCTGGATTATGACGGAACGGTATGTGACCACGTAAACAGGTTCGGTGCGATTCCAAAGGCAATGGTTGAAGCTCTGAGCGGTTTTGTGGAGACTGGTTTCTTGCTCGGAATCGCGACGGGCCGCGGCAAATCGGCCAGGAAAGCTCTGCAAGATGCGATAAGCAGGAGCGCCTGGAATCGCGTAGAAATCGGATATTACAACGGCGCTGTGGTGGCGGGACTGGAAGATGACACGCAGCCGATGGCCGATTGTTGCATTGACCGCGCGCTACAGAATGCAAGTAACGCTCTGGATGAGTTCACGCATTCCGGGTTCGAGCTGAGCATCAGACCTAAACAAATCACAATCGAAACTCGGACTACCATGAATGTGCGGGAATTGTGGTTCCGTGTCGCTCAGTGCTTGGAGAAAGCAGGAGTGAACGGTGTAAAAGTCGTGGCGTCTACTCGGTCCGTCGACGTTGTGTTGGAGGAAACGAGCAAACTGGCATTGGTCCGAGCGCTGCAAAGAGAGAGGCCAGATTCGACATTCCTATGTATTGGTGATCGGCCATGCTGGCCCGGTAACGACGCCCAGTTGCTTAGCCATGACTTCTCTTTGAGCGTGGATGAAGTGGATGGTAGTCCGTCAAGTGCGTGGAATATGGCCCCAGCCGGGGTTCTGGGAGCTGCGGCACTTCAGTTTTATCTTTCCAGGATAACTACGCGCTCAGACCATTTCTCGATTCGATTGGGGTGCACTTGAAGGATCAACTGGCTGAAGAACTACTCGCGAAAATAATGGGCTGGAAGAATCCATCGGAGTTTGTCGAACACGGACGACCCTTGATGGCCATGTCCGCTTACAAGTACGACGAGTACCAACAGTTCTCTCCCGGTATGCGTTTCATCGAAAGCCTGGCTCTATGGCTAGGACAGTTCAAAACGCCTGCGCAGCGCGCGGTGGCGCTTGAATTTGTAAGGGAACGTCTGGTGTTTGTTTCCGCTGCTGAAATGAATCATCTCGTTAGCATTTCATATCCAGACCACGTCCGCCCGTTCTTACTCTCGAAAGCCGCAGCAGAATCAGGCCTATCAAGATGGCACACGGGAAAAGTTACAAACAGTTTGGAATTTCGAGTGCGAGAGCGGAGGTGCCTATTCCTCGGATTGAGCGACGGATCTCACACCGACGTTTTTCGGCGGGCGAATCCGCACCTACAAAACGAACAGGTTCGTCAGAGCCATGAACTGACGGCAGAACGTGCGAAGGACTTACGCGAGGAGCTCGTCAAGGATTTGACCAAACTATTGGGCCGGGCGCCAACCGATCCGGAGGCAGTTTTTCGCTCCGTTGTGTTACTCGACGATTTTTCGGCAAGCGGCATGAGTTACATTAGACAAAAAGAAGGCGGATCGCCCGCTGGCAAGGTGGGAAAATTTCTGGCATCGCTCCATGATTCTTCTGCGCCGCTGGCGCAGTTGTTCACAACGAAGTCTCTCGAAGTGATCCTGGTTCTCTACCTGCCCACTGCCAACCCAAAGCAATAGGGAATTCCCCTTAGCAACGCACTATTAGGACACTACCAATCACATGACCTGCCGCCAGTGCCAGCACCAAACCTGCAAGCGATTTGGAACCTATGGTAAGCCTAGAATCCAACGCTGGGGCTGCAATTCCTGTAGCGCAAACTTCGCCGAACCTCAGCCCGCTTCGCCCCTTGGAACGATGCGTACCAGCACTCAGGACGCGACACGGGCGATTCAAATGCCTTCTGGAAGGCTGCTCGATTCGCAGTACCGAACGACTGACCGGACTCAACCGAAACACAATCATGCGTCTCTTGCTGGTCGCTGGCGAAGGTAGCGCACGACTCATGGACGCGAAGATTCGTAACGTGCGGCCCAGGTATTTGCAGTTAGACGAAATCTGGACGTTCGTCGGCAAGAAGCAGCGCCACGTCTAGGTTACTGTCGTTATTGAAATCGCCGAGGCCGATGGGGCTATAAGAACACTGGCCGTTGCTGAGGATGAAATCTTGTAGTGTGCTGTCACCGTTGCCCAGGAACGGTGACCGCCCCGCCGGGCGCAAGGTTATTGGAATAGACATTCTCCACGACGTCGACCTTGCCGTCGTTTTGACATCGCCGGTCACGATCCGGGCATTGGTAAAGAGATTTCCAGTCGTCGTGAAGAGAGTGCTGTTCAGTGTCACGGTCGATCGGGCCTGCGATACAGGAAAATAAACAACATTGGATCTGCCGCCACCGAGGCTGTTCCCGGAGCAGCGATCTGGGCTGCTGGAACGGCCGCGGTCAGCTTTGGAATGGCCTTGCACTGGCCACGAACTTCATTACCGTTTCGAAATGCACTACGGCACCGGAGACGAAGCCAGTGCCGTTCACGGTCAGCGTGAATTTGGCACCGCCAGGCGCGGCTCGTTGGGACAAGAGGATTGGTTACGAGCGCAATGGGATTCGACGCCGCGCACGCGACTGTACTCAGGAAAATCACTAGAGAGCAAAGGCGCGGAAGAAAACTCATGGAGACACCTCGGGTTGATCCGAATCGAAGATGCGGACGTAAGTCGACCAAGGGGGTGTGCGGGGAAGGCCTAACCGAACTGTCCATGAAAGGCAATTTCGTTTACTCGAACAGTAGTGTCCTAATCTAATACTGCGTTGCTGGAACTAGGCGGACTTCGTGGGTGCGACGGAATCCTTCGCCGCTTTCAGGTAGCAGTCTTCATGCACGCGGAAGCCGTACCCGTCCTTCACGAAGTTTGACGCCGTAAGCACAGCCTTGGTGCATATCCAGCAGTAATTTGGAAGCGTTAACATTACACTTATAATTGTACGCTGGCGAGCAGACCCGTGCGGCCCGTAATGTGTATCCTGCCGAGGCATGGCCACTCCTGCTAAACCACCCAAGAACATCAGCGAGCTGATCGACAGAATAGATAAAATTCGAGAAGAACTGCTCATCTTCCAGCAATCAATGGAGAAGTTGGAAACCCCAAAGACTCCCGCTTCCAACGCCAAAGGCAAGAACATCGCTTGAAATGGGGAGTCTAATAGTGCCTTGCTAGGAAGATGGAGAACGTGGTGGGGTTGAGGCGCGGATCAGTTGCAGGCGTAGAAGGTAGCACGCTTCATGGACCGCTTGGCCGTTTTCGTTAATCTTCGTTGTTTCAAGCTCTACAGGCTCGTTGCAGATGGGGCAGATTGGGCAGTGCTTGCTGGCGCTGTTAGGCTGGTCTTTCACCTAGAGCGAGAATTTTACACCAGCGTTGGCCTGTCCGCTAGACGAAATGATCTAGGTGTCTAATGCCCTTGCCGATGGGTATCGCGTCCGGCTCTGGAATGGTCTCGGCCAACAATGCGCTTCTCTAGTTCGGCGGACTTTTCAATGAGGGCTTTCGCGTGCTCCATCAGCTTCCGGGCGGTTTCTCGTAGCTGTTCCGCCTCGCGGCGAATCTGTTCGGAGGTCGGCTTATTGTTTGATCGTGTTGCGGCCTTAGCCTGTTCGATGGGAATGTGGTTGTAGTTCGGCACGCCAATTAGTTTCCCATAGGCCAGAGCCGGTTGCTACCCCTGTGGAAATCCTGCTGACCCACTACCAGTGTCAGGAGTTCCTTGACTGAAGCTATAGACCGTCTGATTGATCGCCCAACCCCAGCCTCAGTATTGGAAGACCGGCATTCCTGGCTGATTTCCACAACAGAGTGCCGCGCACTGTGATATTCGTCACAGCGTTCCACTGCAGGATGGTGGATAATGCGATTCTTATGGTCGAGCAAATTGAACGATCCCTACGCTTGAAACGACAGATGCGGCAATTGCGGCGGTCGATGCCACCGATTAAAGCGCTCCATTTGTCCCCCTCCGGAGGTGCGACTGATCCTGACGCGGCTATCCGGGAGAAGGCTTTTCTGATGCAACTTCGACTGCATCTGGAGGCGCAAGTCGAAGAAACGAGGAATTCTTCATGGCTTAAAAGGGGAACATGGTTAGGAACCGGCGCTGCAAAGTGCGATCTGAAACCTTGCTGATTCCAATCAGGCCCTCGCGTCAGCGATGCCCTGATCTTCGATATACAGCAGGATCAATTGCCGCCCGGCCTGCGGCTCAATCCGCCGGGCGTTGAGCATCATCACCCGTGGGCCGAGGCGCGGAAAATCGTGGCGCACCTCGAAGTTTTCCACTCGTCCATCGGCAGGGAGAATGGTTTCCAGCAACTCGCGTAGTTTTGGAATGTTCCACTGTCCGTTTCCTAAATCATAGACCGCGCGATTTTCTGTCTGCTCGCGCGAAACTGCGAAATCCCGGCAGAAGGCCAGGTTTGCGCTGGCGACTCGCAGGCTACCATCCAAAACCAGGATCGCCTCGTGTGCATTCTCGATCAGCGAGTCCGCGAACCGGCACATCTGGTCGAGGCTACGCTTGGCGGCATCAATGTCTTCAAAGGCGATCACGGCGCCGTCAATCTTGCTGTCCCAGGTCTTGTATGGTCGCGCCCGCATGCGGTACCAGGCACCGGTCTCGCTCTCTCGCACTTCGACATCATGGGGGACCACATTCTCGATGACTTCGCGAGCAATCTCCCCCAGGTCCTGCAACTCGAGATTGGGCCGGATTTCGCTCAAGCGGCGTCCCACATCGCCGGGGAGCAGATTCAGCAGCTTTTGCGCTGGCGGAGTAAAGCGGCGGATACGCAGGTCGCTCCCCACAATCACCACCGGAATGGTCACGTTGGCCAGCAGGTTGAGCAGGTCATTGTTGGTGGTGGTCAGTTCGGCGTTGCGATTTTGCACTTCCTCATTGAGTGTGGTCAACTCTTCATTGGTGGACTGCAGCTCTTCCTTGGCAGTCTCCAGTTCCTCGTTGGTGCTCTGCAGCTCTTCGTTGGCTGAGAGAACCTCTTCGTTGACGGACTTATATTCCTCGGAGGTGGTTTCGTGCTCTTCCACCAACCCCTGGAACTGGTCCTGGAGCTGCGACAGTTCGCCTTTCAGCCGTTTGACCTCACGCGAATCGAGATCTTTCTTTTTCGGAACTCTCTTCCCGGCTTCCCCGCCTTTGGCGGACGCTGGAACTGCGTCCCGGAACACGATCACATAGAAGTATTCTCTGGGCCCATGTCCTTTGAGGGGGATGACCTCCAAATCCACGTCTCGACTGCCCTCGTTGGACCGGATACGAACTCCCTCTTTGACCACCGTGGTTTTTTCCTTTTTCGCGCGGGCCAGCGCGGGGCGCAGCTCGATTAACATACCTTCGCGAGCCATTTTGGAAAGGCTGAAGGTGGGCCGCCCCGCGGCTGGCTCCAGATAAGGGCCAGTCTTTCCCCGAAATTGCACAATCTCCATCTGTTCGTTGACCACAACGCTGGCGGGAACAAACCGGTCCAGCAGCAGCCGGTCCGCTTCCCGCTCGACCGTGAACCCGGCCTGTGGCTCGGTCGTCTTCACTTAGTCGATCCCGCCGAAGTAAGTGGGTAGCCGGGCGGCGGATTTCTTCTTCTCATAAATCTTGTTCTTCTTGTCCACTGGCACGAAATATTCTCCGAACGTCCCCAAGCTCTCGGCCCCGCCCAGCAACAGATAGCCACCGGGTTTGAGCGCATAGTGCAAGGTTGGGATAACCCGTTTCTGCAAAGCCGGCCCCAGATAGATCAGAAGATTGCGGCAACTGATCAGATCCAGATTGGAAAAAGGAGGATCCTTGGCCACATTTTGCTTGGCGAAGATGCACATCTCCCGGATCGCTTTCGCAATCTGATAGGACCCATTTATCCGCAGGAAAAAGCGCTTCAAGCGCTCCGAGGAAACGTCAGCGAGCAGGCCCTCGGCGTAGAGGCCGGCGCGGGCGCGGTCCAGCGAGTCGTCGCTTATATCGGTGGCGAATATCTGAAATGGCATACTGCCCAGGTCTGGCTCTGCCGTCCTCGTGGTCTCCCGCCAAAGGTATTCGAGCATTGCCATCGCCAGCGAGTAAACCTCTTCGCCGCTGGAGCATCCCGGCACCCAAATTCGGATAGTGCCCTTCTTGCTGTCCTGAAACAACTTGGGGAATACGTGCTGGCGCAGCGCATCGAAGGCTTCTGGATCACGGAAAAAGCCGGTTACATGGATGAGAATGTCCTGGTACAACTCCTCGACTTCACCCGGAGTGTTGCGGACGAAGCGAACATAGTCCTTCGGGCTCTCCAGCTTGTGCAGGACCATACGGCGCGTGATCCGCCGCTGCAACGTGCTTTGCTTATAGTGGGTAAAATCCACCCCAGTCCTATCCCGCAGCAGGGCCAGGAGAGCTTCCATCTGTTCTCCAGCAGCGATGGCGAGGTTCAGATCGGGCGCGGGAACGAGCGCCAGACAAGGATGTTTTCCCACCCGGATAAGCTCCTGGCCAATCCCGGCAGGGGGTAGAACAAAATCCACGCACCCACCCGCGATCGCACTGTGCGGCATGCCCGCGTACTTGGCAGACTGCTCGTCTTGCGCGAAATTGATTCCACCTGCCGCCTTAATGGCACGAGCGCCTTCGGTCCCGTCCGAGCCCGTGCCCGACAAAATTACGCTGATGGCGCGGTTCCCTCGATCCTCCGCCAGGGAGCCCAGGAAATGGTCGATGGGCAAGTGCTGCCCGCGGGTGAGCATCCGCGCCTCCAGCCGCAAAACGCCATTCCGCACCACCATGTTGGTGTTGGGAGGAATCACATAAATGTGGTCGCGCTGGATGGCCACACCGTCCGTGACCTCCTCCACCGGAATCTTTGTGGTCCGGGACAGTATTCCTTTCAGTTCACTGGAATGTTTGGGGTCGAGGTGGCTGACCAGCACAAAGGCCATTCCGGTCTTTTCCGCCAAGTGATGCAGCAGTTCGGTGAATGCCTCCAACCCTCCCGCCGAAGCCCCGATCCCGACGACGGGAAAGGAATCGAGCAGGGTCACTTTTGCCGTGGGAGACGAGGGTCCGCGCGATTTGATTCTCAGACCGGAACTCTTAGTAGATACCTGCTTAGTCATAACACCTGCCTCTGTGGACGGCGCAAGGCGGTCAGGAAACGGTCCCGCGAAACAGGTTGGGCGACGATCCGCCCTCTGCCAGCGGACCCCCCCGGCTCGACCCTAATCCGCGTGGCGCACTCAACTTGTCTGTTTGCGCAAGCAACCGACACCGAAAGGCGCGGCGGGAAGATGCGTTCCTAGACGATCCCACACTACGCCCGGCAAGCCGCATTTGCCAGAGAATTAGCTAATTCGGCAGCGGTGCAGTTCGGTTTCGGGCGACCCACATGCTTGTTGGCGTCATCCCGAACGCAGCCCTTCCTCAGGCGGAATGAGAGATGACGCCTCTTTTTGAGTTCCCAAACCCGGAAGTCCGCAGTCCGGACGCTTGAAGACCGACGTCCAATGCCGATTTCCCTCCCGGGTGGTTTACAATAATGTGTCTCAATCATCCATCCCGTCAGCACTGATTCGGAGGACTCCATGAAGCTCACTCCTGGCAAACTTGCCGGTCTCAAGAAAGTTTAGAACGATCGCGGCATCATCGCCGCCGCCGCTATGGACCAGCGCGGTTCCCTGCAAAAGTCTCTGAGCAAAGAAAAAGGCGGCTGCCAAGTCCATTGCGCGAACGCCACCATTGTTCTGGAATGCTGATCGAGCGATTCATTCTGTCGGGCAAAGTCTTGTTTGGGAGGTAGGAGGAAATTGTCAATTCTCTACGAAATTCACTTTTCGAATGTACTCGCCCACGCTGAGAGTTCCGGCGACTGCGCTCCTGTCCAATTGAAAATTCAGTCCGCTGTCGTTGCTCCAGCCTGAAGGGATCGGCCCCGCTGGCTCTTTGGTGCCGAAAAGGGTATACCCTCCGTCAATTCCCAGCATGTCGTAATACATGCACGGATACCCATCGCAACTGGTATCTCCCGAGACTCTGTGCACCCACCATTGGATGTGATGCCACGCGCCGAAAGTCAGAGCACAAGGCAGTATCGTATCAAGCCATGCCTTATGAAGTTCGTCCCAGATTTGCCACTTCGCGTCAATTACACACTGGCTGCCGAACATGAATCTATAGGGCGCATTATAGGCAAAGATGTCATACTCTAACGCTTGATAAGCTGTCTTGAGGTATCCAGCGGGAATGTAGGCCCAGAAATCACTGTTGAAATTCCCGGCATCGGTCGCGCCCACTTTGTCCCATACGAGAAAGTTTGTCCATGCCGGGCCAGTCATGCTGAGACCCAAAGAAGTTGTAGGCCAGTTCAACCCGGTCTCGAATATCGAGTAACTGTTCGGGATGCCGCTTCCCCCCGGATCGCACGTAGGTTCTACGCAGGGATTCCACGGAGTCAGTTGCTGGTCCATGTTCATGTTGAACGTTTGAGCGAGACAAGACACACTGATCGAGAGAAATACCGCAAGGGGAAGCATGGTCACTAGCAACAGATTGTGTCCAACTCGTTGATGTAGAACTCCGAGAACGGGATGTCGCATGAATGTGTCTCTCCGCTGCCTCGTTGGCGTCATTCTGTAAGTCGCACGTCATTAGCCAGTTATGAAGTCGTAAGGACGTGGGCGGTCTTAATCGATCAACTACCGGAAGGGACAAGGGTTAGGCGACGAGAGAAGACCTGTAGCCCCAAGCACGGGAACAGCAAGACAACCGTCCTTCCTGCAGTGGTGCGCGTGAGAGCCGTTTCGGGAGTACACCGCAAGGGTGTTAAGGCGTTGATCTAGCGAAGGAAACGATTTGGGGGAGAGGCGCCAAAGATGCTCTCGATAGTCGCCACCCAATTCGTAGCGAGACGACTCTAGTCCAGGAGTCGCGTCACCGCTGGCTTAGTGGTCATCACCAAAACAACGCGGGGCGCATGAGACACCCGGCCAGAGTCTTCGCTACAGCGCAAAGTTGAAAAATTTGACCCGAATCACTCGGGTGCCCCGGCAAACTAATGCTGCGGCCTCCCTGGCCGGGAATCGATTCCCAAGTGCTTCATCTTTGATTGCAGTGTCGTTCGCTTTATTCCCAGTCGAGCACTCCAGCAGAGCCACGGGCAAATCGGCGGGATGAGTGGTCCACTGCAGGCCCTTGAACTTCCGCCCTCCGACCCCCTGGTCCCGAACCAGATTCCGGCAGTTGTGGAACTCTATTGAATTGTGTAGGCCGTAAGCGATTGGTGTTGAATGAGTTGGGGCTCGACCTCGGCGACGTATTGAGCCTGATTGAACTTTGATGCTCCGACCGCTACAAAAACGTCTACTTGTCATTCCCTGCGAGGCGAAGTCTGACCACCTAAATGAGCGGAACTGAGCGAAAAAATCCTCAAGAAACCAGTTCTTAGTATCACTGTGAAACTTCCCGTGCGCCCCAGCTGGCACACCTCGGCAAAGAGCTGAGCCGGCAGGGCCGGAACTCGTTTGGCCTGGATAAATTTTCTATCGTCGCACACACAACGTGGCCCCGCACCCGCCTTCATTCGGAATCAGCCGCCAGGCCTTTTACTGCTGGTCTGCTTGGCTCAAGCCCAGAGCGAGGGTGAACATCCAAGGCAAGCTAATGCGTGGCCTTTTGCCACGTACCCCCAACGGCACACACGTACAAATTCCCTCCGCCCGCGTCCGAGTACAAGCTTCCGGACTGACCGGTGTTTGTTGGAAATGTTTCTTTTTGCTGGCACCCAGTTCCCGGTGGCGTTCCGTTCCCTACACTCCAACTGTTGGCGTAAGGACTCGTCGTGAAGCGTGAATAGCTTCCCGGAGGTCCGGGTCTGCCAATGACATACATCGCGACATTGTTCTCGTAGAGGGTCGTTGTTGTGGAGCTTGAAGCATCAAGAATTGTCTGGTTGTTTTTACTTGTGTTGCTGCCCGTATTTGTTAATCCAATGATGGCGAGGTCGACAACGTTCGAGCTGGCAATGTTAATCACGCTACAGACGGAGCGCTATTACTCGGGTTCGAGTCGCCGTCTATATTCTTGAGAATGTTTCCTTTCACCGCAACTCCTGTCGTGCCAATCGCAATTCCGTACTGGAACCCCTCTAGTCGAATATCCTGCAATAAATTGTTGGATCCATTCAGCAGAATCGCATCTGTCGGAATGGCACCGGCTTGGCCGATTGTGCAAGTGATCTGGCGGAATCCGTGCGTACCGTTCGCGGCGATGGAAGCACACAGGGTTGACTGTGGGGCGTTGGCGCTGACGTCTGCGGTATTGAAGGTAATGTTTGAATACGGCCCAGAGTGCTCTGCACCAGAGGCAGCAACATTTAGGCCTGTCCCCAGAATCCGGTAAAGCCACACGTGATCCACATGGCTCAGATCTCCGCACTCCGAATTGGTGATCCCACTAACAATTTGGGACGCGCCAGTCCCGCCTCCGTCCAACGTCAAGTTCTCGATAGACACTCCGGTACACCCAGAGGCTGTGCCAAACTGGATCATGTATGAGGACGCAGGGAACGTGCTCGATGCTTGGATTGTGGTTCCGGTTCCAGACATTAAGGCGACGGGCGATCCAATCCCCTCTCCGACCAATTTTGTCCCTTTTGGTAGATACCAGGTCGATGAAATTGGAATCGTCCCTGCGGGCAACAAAACGACGGCTGGGGGCCGCGCGTTCGTCGCCCACCATGGGCTGTTTGCGCATGTGAAAGGTGTGCCGCCCATGGGCGCCGCCCAGAAGTGCTAACTTAAGCGGTTTGGGTTGAAGTAACCTGCAACTTCCCAAGAAGTCCGTTTCCGTGTTGCCCTAATACACGCGGGGCTGTGTATAAGGGCTCAACTCGTTAAATCCACTTGCGCCTATTCAGTTTCTCCAATCCAGGCACCAAGCGGTTCCACGGAAATCTCACTGGTATCTACCTGGCTGGGCGCGGTGAATGACGACAGCAGTGTCTTCGCGGACTTCGCTTGCACTCCCTTCGACGCGAGATTGAGATTCACCTTCTGCGCCACGCTGCTCATATTCAGGACTACGAGCACGCTCTGTCCCTTGTAGCTGCGCGCATAGGAGAGCACGCTGGGATCATCTTCATTCAGCGACATGTACTTGCCGTCGAGCAGGGACTTGTTCGTGTGCCGCATCGAGAGCAGTTTCTGGTAGTAGTTCAGAATCGAATTCGGATCTTTCTTTTCGCTTTCTACGTTGTGGCTCTTGTACGAGTCGTCCATGGGTAACCACGGCGCGACCGTGCTGAAGCCTGCGTTGGCGCTGTCATTCCATTGCATCGGAGTACGCTCACCGTCGCGACCTTTTTCTTTGGGCCAACCAGCCTTTCCCATGGAATCCTTCACATCTTCCGGGCGTTTGGGATCGTTGTTTTCCATTCCGATCTCTTCGCCGTAGTACATGACGGCGGTGCCCCGCAGAGTAAGGTACAGCGACGCCATGAGTTTCGCGATCTGATCGTTGTGCACCCCATCGCCGTAGCGGTCGTAGACGCGGCGAATATCATGGTTGCTCACGACATAGACGGGCCAGCCTCCAGAGCTGTCTACCCATTGGATTTGTTTGCGGAAATCGGGCGGTGAGAGTTTGTTGATGGTG
>WNFI01686941.1_pt2 | contig 24352 bp, 28 predicted proteins | sample 5400471 | NCBI WGS metagenome assembly WNFI01 (sample SAMN13153348, study PRJNA577476) | soil metagenome | isolation source: 100 cm saprolite on Douglas fir-dominated hillslope | place: USA:California | collected 2013-09-17 | reverse complement strand
GGCTCTACCGCGAGATCCGCCCGTTAAGAATTTATGAAGGCGCCACGGAGGTGCAGCAATTGATCATTGCTCGTGGCATTATTAAAGCGCACAAGGAAAGCGAGCAAGAAAGTGGCTGACGTCCAGAGTGCAACGCAATTATCCGCCAGGGCAACGCCGTCATTTCGCACCGAGGTCCTGGTGCGTTTTGCCGACTGTGATCCTGCCGGCATTGTCTTCTATCCCCGGTTCCTGGAAATGTTCAACAATCTGGTGGAAGATTGGTGCCGCGAAGGCCTGAAGTTTACCTTCGAGGAGATTGTGATCAGGCGCGGATGGGGGCTGCCGACGGTGCATCTTGAAGCCGACTTCATCGCGCCATGCCGTCTGGGCGAGGTTCTGAAGGCGAATCTTTTTGTGCGCAGTATGGGCACAAGTTCCATCAATGCGGACATTGTGCTCTCCGGCCCGGACGGCAGCGATCGCGTGCGTGGAAAAGTCGTGCTGGTGCTGATGGACAGACAGACCACTCGGGCTTTGGCGTTACCTGACGAACTTCGCAGCCGTATCTCGCCTTTCGTAGTGCCGGGCTGAGCTGATGTCCATAGGAATCTATTGGAGACTTCTCGAGAGATGAAATTTCTGCAACCACCGAATTGGTCGCGGCCAAAAGGCTATGCGAACGGCGTAGCCGCCCAGGGGACCCTGGTGTTCCTGAGCGGAATTGTAGGCTGGAATGCCCGGGGAGAATTTGTCGCTCACGACTTTGTGGGCCAGGTGCGTCAGGCGTTGCAGAACATTGTCGAGGTGCTAAAGGAAGCGAAGGCCAGACCCGAGCACATCGCGCGCATGACCTGGTACGTGCTCGACAAGAACGAGTACCTGAGTGCGGCGAAGGAAATGGGCATAGTCTACCGCGAGGTCCTCGGCAAACACTATCCCGCCATGACCGTGGTCGAGGTGTCAGGTTTCGTGGAAGCCAGGGCGCGCGTTGAAATTGAAGTTACGGCGGTCGTGCCGGAGTAACGCTCAATCAGCCGGCGGAAGACTCTCAAGTTTTTGCAGGACACATACAACATGGGTATCGCGAGACCGTTGACTGTTTCCGCCGAACCGGACGCGGCGGCTTTTGCTCGGCTGAGTGCGCGAAGGCTGTTAACGCTCACGGGCATCGGAATGATTCTGCTGGGAATGGTCTTTGGCGATATCTTTGCCGTCTTCGTGCTGCATCAGAACGCCGCCCGCGTAGGTACGAGCCTTGCCGCTGCAGCCAAAGCGGCTACCGTGGGAGATGCGCCCGCCGTGGCTTCGCACTTCCAGAATGTTGGCGCGTTTTTGGAAAATCGAGGCACCAAGGTAGATACCCACGTCCACATGATCGCGTTTGGCTATCTGGCGCTCATGCTGGCGCTGTTACAGCCCTGGGTCGGCCTCTCTGAAACTACGAAACGACGACTGGCGTGGCTGTTTGTGTTCGGCGGAGTGTTGCTGCCGGTTGGAGTATTTCTGATTCACTACGTTGGGCTGGTGTACAGCCCGCTCAGGTCAATCGGCTGGGCCAGCATCTTTGCCGATCTGGGCGGCCTCATGGTTCTCATTGCGACTATCGGATATCTCGTCGGCATCGGCCGATCTAAGGCGGAGCGGGTTGCGGTGCCTGACGAGTTGTTGCGCGACCGCAGCACCACAGGACGATGGTTGCTCGCAGGCGGCCTTATCCTTATTCTTGCTGGCTTTGTTCACGGTGTGTACTACGCAGGTGTTGATCTGTATCGCCATGAGGCGGCGGATTACACAATTCTTTCGCAGATGAGTTCAGCCGCAGCGGCGCGGAATCAATCCAAAGTTGATCAGGCTCTTTCCGACTATGGACAGCTTCAGGGCGACAAGGCAGTCAAGGTTGCAGCCCACGCCCACATCATCGAGTTCGGGCTGTTGGCGATGTTGCTGGCATTCTTTCAGCCTTATGTGCAGCTCAACGAAGTTTGGAAACGCCGGTGGGCTGGAGTTTTACTTTTCGGCTCAGTGTTGCTGCCGCTCTGCGTGTTGCTGGAAATGAGATTCGGCCTCCTGGCCGGCGGTATCGCCGATCTGGGCGGTCTGCTGTTGATTCTGGCGCTGCTGGCGATGTGGATTGGAATTCTTCGTTACACCGGCACTCTCGATGCCCAGACCGCGAGGCGGCCATGATGAACTCACGACGATTGCTCCTGAGCGGCGGCGTTGCTCTCGCTGTTTTAGGAATGAGTTACGGTCTCTGGTACGCGGTCTTCGCGGAGCACCAGGCGCTGGATAGCATCGGCGGTTCGCTCACGTCCGGATTCCAGGCAGCAGCAGCGCGAGACGGAGCGGGCGCCGAGAGCGCGCTTCTTCAGTACCGCCAGGCAAAGTATTCTTACGATCGCCAGGTAGACGTACACGGGCATTGGATCGGCCTGGCCATGGTGCTCATTGTTCTTGGCATTGGATTCGACCACGTCTCTGGGATCGGGCATGGTCATAGCCGCGCTCGCGGGCGTGATAATCGGTCTTCTTCGCAGACCAGGCGTGCAGCCGCCACTGCCGTGAGGTGATTTCACGACGAACACGCGCCGGTTCGACTGCTGTATCGCACGGAAAGGCGCAACAGATACACTCAGAAAGCATCAGGAGCTCAGCCAATTCATGAAGGAATTTCATAAGCCCATCCTTGAAGGGAAGGGCGCCACCGACTACGAACGATATCTCCGCACCGACGAACTTTTGTCATTGCAGACCGTCACAGAAGAGCTTTCGCATCCGGATGAACTCACGTTCCAGGTCGTTCATCAGGCATCAGAGTTGCTGATGAAAGGCGCCAGTTGGGAGTTGGAGCGCGCTCGTGTGGCGCTCACGGAAGGGAATTATCCGAACTCGTCCCGGCTGATGCGCCGCGCCAATACGATGCTGGAGCATCCGATCTCGCTGCTCCATATTCTGGAAACGATCACGCCTTACGACTACCACATTATTCGCGCAGGTCTGGGACACGGCAGCGGCCTGGATTCTCCGGGCTTTCTTTCTTTGTTGCACATCGCACCGCGGATCGGCGATGCGTTTCAGGAACAACTGGCGGGCAAGGGCGTGACCGCTGACGACGTCTATCGCCGGCACGAAGAATTCTTCGGCCTTCACGATGTAGCCGAGCGCATGCTCGACTTTGACGAGCGCATGCAGTTCTTCCGCTTCCATCATCTCAAGCTGGCGCAACGCATCATCGGCGGAGGCGTGATTGGCACGATGGGAACGCCGGTGGAAGTCCTGCAACAGCGCATGCAGCACGTGGCGTATCGCGAGTTGTGGGATTTGCGCAATCAGATCACCGCATCGCCAAGCCCATCAAAGCCGAAGACGACTGTCTGAGCTTTCTAGCCAGCCAACTCTGCCAGGGCTTCCGCCAGCACGAGTGCGCCGTGGCTGATTTCTTCCGGAGATGAATACTCGTCGGGGCGGTGACTGTGCCCGCCTTTGCATGGGATAAACAGCATCGCAACCGGAGCGATCCGCGACATGAAGGAAGAGTCATGGTAGGCGCGGCTCACCATGAGCTCGCTTCGCAAACGGTGCTTTGCCGCACCGCGCTCCAACGCTCCTACGATTCCCGGATCACACCTGGCGGGCGGGTCGGCATTAATGGTCTCGGTGTTGACGCGCACACCACGACGCGAAGCGATCTCGCTACAGGCAATGTCCAGGTGTGAGAGCACGGAATTGCGCCGGGCCTCCTCGGTATCGCGGACGTCGATCTCCAGGCGTACGCGTGCGGGGACACTGTTGATGGCGCCGGGAAACACGTCGCAAATGCCCGTAGTGGCGACAGTGTCGCTCGAGCCAGTAGCTTTGGCCCCGCTCTCCACAGCGAGCACGATTTCAGCAGCGGCGCAGAGAGCATCATGGCGGTAGGGCATGAGCATCGCGCCCGCGTGTCCGGCTTCGCCCTCCACCCAGATTCGCAAGCTGGCGGGCGCGGCAATCGCGGTGACCACCCCGAGCGCGATTCCATTACGCTCAAGCAACGGTCCTTGTTCAATGTGCAATTCAATGAAGGCGGCATAGTGCCCGCGGGGAAGAGCAACCCTGTCCAATGGGCCGCTGATTCCTGCGGCGCGTCGCCATTCATCCAGGGACTTGCCTTCCTTGTCTTTCAGAGCGGCGGCCTTCGCGGGAGACAGCGTGGCCGAAAGCATACGGCTGCCCAGACATCCCAGGCCAAAGCGTGTTGGCTCTTCTGAAGTAAAGACCAATAATTCGATCGAGCGTCTGGGACGCAGTCCGCTCCGCTGCAAGGCGCGGATTGCTTCCAGTCCGCCGATGACGCCAACTGTTCCGTCATAGCGCCCAGCGTTGGGGATCGCGTCAATGTGCGAGCCGGTGCCTACCGCCGGAAGAGTGGCATCGACGCCATTCCACCGTGCGAAAGTATTGCCGATCGCATCTTCGCGAACACTGAGACCAGCTTGAGTGCACAGCTCTTTCACATAAGCCCGGGCGCGCCGGTCCGCGTCGGAGAACACAACACGGGTCACCGCTGGCGCCGGCGCGTCGGAGAAGCTTGCCAGCGTCTCCAATTCCCGAGACAACTGCTCTGTGTTGACCGTCAGACTCATCTGTTCCAGTCTTTGTAGATCAGATACTTCGCCGGTTTCTGACCAAGAGCGCCGAACCACTGCGGACACCACGGCGCCATCCATATGAAATCGCCGGCAGTCACCGGATACCAGCGATCACCGAGCCGGTAAATGCCGCCTCCGGCAAGCATCAAGAGGCCATGTTCCATCACGTGCGACTCAACCATCGCCAACGCCGCACCCGGCTGATAGGTCATGGTGTTCACAGCGAAATCAAAGCTGGGATTCTCCGGCAGAAGAATGCAGACCTCCAGACCATCACCCAGCGACTGTGGCTTCACGGCCTTTTCATCGCCAATAATTTCTTTTGCCGGCTGTGGCGCATTGCTTGGTACGTAAGTCTTTTCAATCACCTCGGCGCGCGCGCCGGCGTTCCCGGAGATCACGGTCTGGCTGCCAGCCGGGAGATACGCGTAGCCATCTGACCCAAGGCGGTGTCCACGCGCGCCAGACCCGACAGTGACCTCACCTTCCAGCACGTACAGGAAGCGCTGTAGTCCGCTGGGCGACATGACGCCGTTGTCACTGAACTCAACTGTATATTGCGTGAACGCCGCGCCGATCGCCGGGCCCGCGTGGACAATAGCGGTGGCGTTCGACATCCCAGGCAGGGGAGCGCGCACAAACGTGTCCGGCGTGAGCAGTGTGTGGTCGGCCTGACGCGAGCTGCGCGTGTATCCAAGGTTCTGCATTGAGAATCCTTTGTGTATGATGAGCCGCGAACAAATTTATCACGAAGCGGTCTCAGGGCTTATGAGCGGAGTGCTATTGCTCGGCGCGGGCTGGTCCCCTCACAAACCTGCCCGGACGCTCGGCCGTGATCTTTCCATCGGCGAAGATCGTTTGGCCGCGAAGGATGGTCCGGCGAACCTCGCCTCGAAATGGCATTCCCACGTAAGGGCTCATCTGATGCCGCTGAAAGAGAGCGTCTTGCAGCAATGAATAGGAACGGTTCATATCGACTAATGTGAGATCGGCATGGTTGCCCAGCGCGATTGCGCCTCTGCCTGTCAGGCCAAAACGTTCTGCGGGCCACGCCGCCAGAAGATTGGCGATGTGCGTCAGCCGCAAGCCTCGTTCGTGATGTCCGATGGCGAGGAGGGCCGCCAGCGTGGACTGCACACCGGCAACTCCGCCCCATATCTTGAAGAAGTTGACATCGCGCTTCATCTCCGGCGGAGCCGGCGAATGATCGGATGCCACGGCATTGATGTCTCCACGCAGCAGAGCGTCCCAAAGCGATTTCTGCTCGGTTGGATTCCGAAGTGGAGGCGCACATTTCGCCACTGTGCCGATTCGCTCCAGGTCGTCTTCAGTAAAGAACAAATAGTGCGGACAAGTCTCAATCGAAATGTCCACACCGCGCGCCCGCGCCTCAAGCGCCGCGGCAACGCCACTTCCTGAACTGACATGCACAATGTGGAGCTTTGCGCCCGTTTCCTCCGCCAGCAGCGCTGCGCGCTGAATCGCCTTGACTTCAGCCTGCACCGGACGTGATTCCAGAAAATCCTTGACCCCGGTGCGTCCGGACGCGAGCAAGTACGCCGTCAACGCATTCACTAGCTCGTTGTCTTCCGCGTGAAGAGCAATAGGCAGCCCAAGCCGCGCGGCTTCGCGCATGGCGCTAAAAAGCGTGACTTCATCGCACCGGGGAAATTCCGGAAGACCGGAGTCCGCCATGAACGCTTTGAAGCCGATCACACCGCGCTCGGCCAGACCAGCCAGAGCAGTGAGATTGCTCGGAATAATTCCTCCCCACAGCGCGAAATCGGTAATGGACGAATGTTCCAGCGCCGCCAGTTTGACGTCGAATTCCGCCGGACCCACCGTGCAGGGCGACGAGTTGAGAGGCATATCGAAGAACAACGTGCCGCCACCCGCGGCGAGCGCGCGGCTTCCCGTGGCTGCGCCCTCCCACTCAGTGCGGCCAGGCTCATTGAAGTGGACATGAATATCAATGAGCCCAGGCAGCACGGTCAAACCATGAGCATCGATTTCGGTTGCAGCTCCGGGAAGCTCGGGTGCAATTGCGGTGATCGCGCCGTCATCAACCGCGATGTCCGCATTAATCACGCTCTCCGGAGTTACGACTGCGCCTCCGCGAATTACCAGTTCAGTCAAGATTCCCGCCCCAGTTCTCAATAAAATGTAATCCGGCCTTGAGTGCGGCTGCTACATCTGCCTGCAAAACGTCTTCATCCGGGTGGTGACTCAGTCCACCCGGTGATCTCACAAACAACATGGCTGAGGGCACGCGCCCAGCAACAATCATGGCATCGTGGCCGGCGCCGCTCGGCATCGTGAACACAGGAAAGCCAGCGGCTTTGACCGACGCCGACAATCTCGTCACAAGGCTTGCATCCATTGCGACAGCGGACTGATCCAGCCGCTGTTCCCATGCAACCTGCAATCGCCGTGCCTTAGCGATACGCTGAGCGCCTTCCACAAGTTGCTGTACGGCTAGATGGCGCAGAGCGTCGTCCGCATGACGGACGTCGAGACTCGCGCGTACCATGCCGGCAATTACGTTGCCCGCATTGGGCTGAGCTTCTAAATATCCCACGGTGGCGACAAGTCCCGGAACCGACAAAGCGTGCCCTTCCACAAAGCCAATCCAATCGGCGGCGCCGGCCAGAGCGTCTTGCCTTAATCGCATGGGAGTTGTGCCGGCGTGTCCGGCCTTTCCAGTAAAACAGAATATCAGGCGGCTCTGGCCGACAATTTGTTCCACCACGCCCAGCGGAAGACCACGGCTCTCCAACTCTGGGCCTTGCTCGATGTGGAACTCAAGATAAGCCCGGGCATCTTTCGGCAAAGCAGCCTCAGGAACCTGGGCGGGATCGAGCCCAAACGACCTGATCGCATCAGCGACTGATACTCCATTCGCGTCGCGCCGCTCTAGACACGAGGCATCCAGCGATCCAGCAAGCGCTCGGCTGCCGAGGAAAGGGAAACCAAAGCGCACACCCTCTTCTTCTGAAAAGCCGATTACCTCTATTCCAAAGGGAAGCCGTTTGCCGCCCAGCGACTCAACGAGTGCAAGGCCCATGACCACGCCGAGAACACCGTCGAAAGCCCCCGCCCGGGGGACGGTATCGAGGTGCGAGCCAATAAGCAGCCGCGGTGCGGTCTGGTTTTGCGCAGGGTAGAAGCCACGCAGATTTCCGACGGCGTCGACCATAACCGTCATTCCCAAGCGCTGCATACGCGAAGTGAGCTCGCGATGCACATCGTACATAGGACCAGAGAGAAAAGTACGCGTGATATGGCCCGGCTCTTCCGTGTAGCCGGCGAGCTTGCGGCACAAGCTGATGGCTTCTTCAGCGGTCATTACGATCCCCGGTAGGTCGTGTATCCGTAAGGAGAAAGCAGCAGCGGTACGTGGTAGGTGCCCGCCGGATCAGAAACGCCGAAGCGCACTACGACGTCATTCAAAAATGGTGGCGATACAACGGGACTTCCCTGGCTGACGTGATAGCTTCCGGCATCGAATACAAGTTCGTAGGTGCCGGCGACCAACTCTTCCGCGGAGAGCAGTGGAGAGTCTGTACGTCCATCCGCATTTGTAACCGCGGACTTTAGTAGGCGGCGCTCTTCACCATTGCATGAGTAGACGCGAATCTTCACGCCAGCGGCGGGTTTGCCGCGAGCGGTGTCGAGCACGTGTGTGGAGAGGCGGCCCATTATCTTTTCATCCTTAAGCCAAGACATCCGAAGGGCGGACGCGCGTCAGTATAGATGCCTTTCGTTTCGCCCACCTCAGATACGGTGTCCCACGTGCGATTATTGGCTTCGAGATGGATCTCAGAGATGGCGGGAATCTCCGCCAGCACCTTGCCGCCGATCTGATAAATGACCTGCTGAATGCTGCCCGACTCGAACGATTGGAATACTTGCTGCATTAGTTGGCGGACCTGCACCGTGATCGTGCCTTCGCTCAATGCGGCGCCAGGAGCCGTGTACCACCATTCAAGATCCAGCCACATATGCAGCGGACGGTTCATGATGTCCGGCAGTGTGGTGTATTCGTCGCGCACAAAGCCATGGAACGCGCTGCCACCGAGTCTGAGCAGGCGGAAGCCTGCGATGCCAGAGCAAATTTCCTTGGTCTGCAAATCAGGGCCGCTGCGTTGCAACTCGATTCGGGCTGTCGCACGCTCCGGCCCCGCAGGCGCAAACGCCATGGCGCCGCCGGGGACTGGCGCATACGGGACCTCAGTCGCTGATACCTGTATGCCCTCTGTCTGCGGATACTTGTGCATGAATTTCTCGGCAAGAAATCGAGTGTAGGATTCCAAATCGCTGCCGGCAAAGTTGAGCGTCTCGCGCTGGATAAAATTCTTCATTGAGTCGGTTGCCACCAAGCTGGTGTTGTCCCCAGTGACGTAGGTAGGCCAGAATGCATCGCCGTAAAGCAGCATCAGGACGCTGGCCCCGAAGACGGGACTCTGGCCCTGAGGTGAGCGCGCGTCGCGCTGCAGGCGGTAGACGGTGACATCGCCCTTGCCGTAATAGCTGCGCTTCCATCCGCTCGAGAATTCCTGCAAAAACCCTCCTACGATGTGACTGTATCCTGCAAACGAAACAGCGCGATGCGATAGACCTGCGTGAGCGCCTCACGAAATTCCCGCTCCGGTGTTTCGTTCAGCCGTTGCTCAAGCGCATGCAGAATATCGTACTTGCTGCTGCCCTTCACGGCATAAAGAAAAGGGAAGCCGAATTTATCGCGATACGCCGTGTTGAGTTTCTGCAGGCGCTCGTACTCTTCCGGGTTGAGCCGGTCCAATCCTGCGCTCGACTGCTCGTTTACCGAAGCCATGCTCATTCGAGCTGTTGCGCCCAGGTCGGGATGGGCCCGCAACAACGCCAGTTGTGCATCGTGCGTGGCATGCTCGACTTCGGCAACCATCGCGGCGTGCAGAGCTTCGAGATCGGCGAAGGGGCGCTGCACCCACGCGCGCTCCGCAACCCATGGCGAGTGCTCGAAGACCCAACCGAGCTTCTCCACGAACTGTTCACGCTTGAGCGTGTTGATTGCCTGGATCGTCAGCATGGCTTGAATAAACGGGACTGCCCTCCACATTGACTTCGCGTACACAATCCGCGCCGGCCAGCGTAAAGATTGCCGCCAACAGCCGTTCCGGACCGGCGGCGTTGGCCGCTATGGAAGCGAGCGGATTGGTTACGGGCGGCTTCAGATAGACGAAGTCGGCTGCCTTACCGGGAGCGAAGTCGCCGATTTCATTGTCCAACCCCAGAGCTTCGGCTCCGGCACGTGTTGCTAGATATAGAAAATGCGCGGGCTCCAGAAGAACACCCTCTGGCGCCAGGCGCTGCAACATGTACGCTTGCAGTGCTTCCTTGAACAGACTGAAGCCGGTTCCGCCGCCAACGTCGGTACCGAGGGCGACACGCACTCCGGCTTGCAAGTGGCGGCGGAGCGGGAACCATCCGCTACCGAGCGCGGCGTTACTGCAAGGACAATGCGCAACCGTTGCCTTGCTACCGGCCAGTCGCTGCAACTCGCTGCCATTTGAGTGCAGATTGTGCGCCAGCACGGAGCGCGCGCCAATCAGCTGATAGCGTTCGTAAACGGCAGTGTAGTCTTTGGCGGATGGAAAAAGTTTTTGTACCTCAGCGATTTCCTGTGGGTTTTCGTTCAAGTGAGTCTGAAAACGAACGTCAGGGTGCTCGCGCATCAGGGTCTGGCACATCTCCAGCATGGCTTCGGAAGTTGAGAGCGCAAAGCGTGGTGTAACTGCATAAAGCAGGCGGCCTTTGCCATGGAAACGGCGGATCAGCTCTTTGGACGCGCGGTAAGCGGCATCCGGTGTCTGGTGCAACTCATCGCGCAGCATGCGATCGGAGACGACCAGGCCGCTAGTGATCCGTAGTCCGCGCTCAGCGGCGCTTTCAAACAGAGTTGCGGTGGCTGATTCAAAGTGAGCGCCGAAAACCAGAGCCGTGGTCGTGCCATTAGCAGCCAGGGCGTTTACGAATTCAAGGGCGACGGCGCGAGCATACTCTTCGCGCGCCATGCGGGCTTCTTCCGGTAGAGCGTATTTCTTAAGCCAGTCCAGAAGGCCAAGGCCCAGGCTTCCCAGCACTCGCACCTGCGGATAGTGAATGTGCGTGTCCACAAGGCCAGGTAGGATGAATCCGCCGCGCAGGTCGCGCACAGTAGCGTCAGGATGCTGCTTACGCAAGGTCGCATAGTCACCACAAGCCACAACCCGGCCATTTGCGATCAACAGGCCGCCATCGGCGTATGCCTCCAGAGCGCCCTGGGCAACGAATGGATTGCGGGGTGTGTGAAAAAGAGTTGCGCGCAGAAGTTGTTGCAGAGTGGCGGAATTCACTCGCTGCTCACTCCTGCCGTCGAGAGGGCCGGAGAATGTTGGGCGGCCCGCACGCGGCGCACCGCCCAGAAGACACGCTCGGGTGTTGCCGGACTATCAAGAGTGACAACTCCGCCGTTACCAAAAGCAGAAATCGCATCGCGCAAGGCCTCGCGCACGGAGATGGCGAGCATCAGCGGCGGCTCGCCCACTGCTTTGCTACCAAAGACCACCCCGGGCTCGGTGGCGCGCTCCAGAAAATTGACGTTGAACTCGCCCGGCAGTTCCGACCACGATGGCAGCTTGTAGGTGGACGCCCCATTGGTCATAAGGCGGCCTTCCTTGTTCCAGACCAGTTCTTCGAGAGTGAGCCAGCCCAGGCCCTGTATGAATCCGCCTTCCACCTGACCGCGATCAACGAGCGGAGAGAGCGACTCGCCGACGTCGTGCAAGATGTCAGTTCGCAGCGTTCGGTATTCGCCGATGAAACCATCAATCTCGACCTCACTGACAGCGGCGCCGTAGGCGAAGTAGTAAAACGGTCTCCCCTGCAGCGTCTTGGGATCGTAGTGGATCTCCGGAGTTCGATAGTACCCCTCCGCAAAGAGGGCAATGCGCTGGCCGTAGGCGGCTTCGACCACCGCACGGAAGGGAAGGTCTTTGCCCTTCGCGGAAACACGACCGTCCGCGAAGCGTACATCTTCGGCGCGCGCACTAAGCACAGCAGCTGCAACCGGTGCGAGCCGCGCTTTCAGTTGAGCACAAGCGTCCAGCACAGCGGCGCCGTTCAGATCGGAACCAGCGGATGCCGCAGTCGCCGACGTGTTTGGTATCTTTGCCGTATTCGTCGGCATGATGCGGATGGAATCGTGCGTCACGCCCAGGCTCTCCGCCGCGATCTGCTTGATCTTGGTATGGAGCCCCTGTCCCATCTCCGTGCCGCCATGGTTTACTTGTACGCTGCCGTCTTTATATATAAGAACCAGCGCGCCAGCCTGGTTGAAGGCGGTGGCTGTGAACGAGATGCCGAACTTGACCGGTGTTATCGCGATGCCTCGTTTGCGGTGCGGATGAGTGGAGTTAAACCGCTTGATATCTTTACGTCGCGCGGAGAAGTTCGCGCTTTCCTTTAATTGATTCCAAATCTTGGGGATGCGCTCGGCGTCCTTCACCAGCTGGCCGTAGTGCGTGCTCTGGCCTTCGCGGTAAAAGTTGCGTTCGCGCACCAGGTCCGGCGGCAAAGCAAGAGTGCGTGCAATGCGGTCCAGCACGTCTTCAATCACCATCATGCCCTGCGGTCCACCGAAGCCGCGAAACGCGGTCTGAGAAGTCTTGTGTGTGCGGCAGATAAGTCCGGTGGCATCCAGCGCAGGAATGAAATAAGCGTTGTCGCAATGAAAGAGCGCGCGGGCGAGTACGGGTTCGGAAAGATCGAGGCTCCAACCGCCGTCAGAGTAGAGTGAGAGCTTTAGCGCGAGAATCCGGCCATCGTTATCGAACCCCGCAGCAAATCGCGCAAGAAAAGGATGGCGCTTGCCGGTCAGTACCATATCGAGGAAGCGCGGCAGCCGTACGCTTACTGGACGCTTTGTCTTCCAGGTGCCCAAGGCAGCAATCGCGGCGTAAGGATTGGCCTGGACTTCTTTTCCGCCGAATGCGCCGCCCATGCGCAGACACTGGACCGTGACCTGGTTCTTCGTAAGTCCCAAGACCCGCGCCACGATCTCCTGTGTCTCGCTCGGGTGCTGCGTGGACGATTCGACAGCCACGCCGCCTGATTCGTCCTGCCAGGCGAGCGAGCACTGCGTTTCCAGATAGAAATGCTCTTGACCGCCAATGGCCAACTCGCCCTCAATGCGATGTGGGCTGCGCGCCAGGTCACGTTCAGCGTCGCCACGCGTGATGCACATTGGAGCGGAGTGAAAGCTTTCTAATGCTATAGCGTCTTTAATGGTCAGCACGGCGGGCAGCGGCTGATAGGCCGCCTGCACGCGCGCCGCCCCGAGCCGCGCGGCTTCAAGCGTTTCGCCCAATATCCATGCCACGGGCTGTTGGTGGTAGACAACCTCGACAGGAAAGAGAGGCTCATCGTGCCTGGCAGCACCGCTGTCGCCCTCACCGGGGACGTCGGATGCGGTCAGCGTGGCGACCACGCCGGGCTCGGATAGCGCGGGCGACACATCGAGGCTGGTCAATCGCGCATGCGCATGAGGAGCAAGCACAGGCCAGGCGTGGAGCAGGTCAGGGAAGCGGCCAATGAGGTCGCCAGCATAGAACGCTTCGCCGGTAACGTGGCCGTGCGCGCTCTCATGCGGAACCGGCTGGCCGACAATCTTCACGCGACGGCCTCCTCATGCTGCTCCCACCAGAATTTCTCCAGGAGGGACTGGACCAGTGCAGAGCGGTACGCTGCGGATCCTCGATGGTCGCTCATGGGCTGAAGCGTACGCTCAAGTATCTGCTGAGCACGTTGGACGGCAAATTCGTCAAACGCGCGTCCAAGTAGAGGTTGCTCGGCTTCCGTCGCGCGTAGCGGGACCGCCGCGACGCCGCCAAATGCCAGGCGCGCTTTCGTGACACGATCGGCAGAGTCCAGATCGACAGCAAAGCACGCGGCGACTGTGCTTATGTCATCTATCTTGCGTTTCGCCACTTTGAAGAAGCGAATCTGCTGGGGAAGCGGTTTTGGAATCGAAATAGAGACCAGAAGCTCTCCGGGAGCGAGTGCAGTCTTACGGTAGTTGAGAAAGAAAGACTCCAGCGGCAGCGTGCGGCTGCCTTGCGGTCCAGCAATCTGGAGCTGTGCGTCTAGCGCCAGCAGCAATGGCGGAGCATCGCCGATTGGGGACGCGGTGGCAATATTTCCGCCCAGCGTGGCGCGGTTACGAATCAAGGGCGAAGCGAAAAGCTCCAGCCATTCGGACATTACGTCGGGAGCGCCAGTCCAACGTTTTTGGATCTCGCTAAGCGTGAGGGCAGCGCCGAGCACAATCTCGTTGTTGTTTTCGCGAAACTCACGCAGTTCGGGTAACGCTTCCACGCTGATCAATCTGGAGAATCGCTGTCCGTGCAAGTTCGATTCCACTGCCAGATCTGTAGCTCCAGCAACCATGCGGGCGTCGGGATACTCTGCCAAGAGCCCGAGGCATTCATCCAGAGTTGCAGGACGGTGAAATGCCGTCTGCCCGAATTCACAATGGACCGGAGTGAGTTCTGGCGCAGGATCGAGTAATCGCTTGGAGAATCCATCCGGCGGCGCCGGCCCCAGTGACAGAGCAGCATCACGAATTGGCCGGTAGCCGGTACAGCGACAAAGGTTCCCGCTGGTAGCGTGAGGATCACACGCACCTGTGCGTCCGGGACGGTAATGCTCGGCGAACAGACTCATCACAAAGCCGGGAGTGCAGTAGCCACACTGTGATCCGCCATGGTCCACCATGGCTTGCTGGACGGCAGCCAACTGACCATTTTGCGCGAGAGCTTCCACGGTATAGATTTCCTGGCCCGCGGCCATGGGAAGAAGCATCAGGCAGCTGTTGAACGGAGAGTAAGCGCTGCCGGCGCCATTTTGCCGGACCATCACCACGGCACAGGCTCCGCACTCGCCCTCGGCACAGCCCTCTTTGGCGCCGGTCAGGCCGCGCGAGCGTATAAAGTCCAGCAGCGTGGTGTGAAGATCGGCGTCGGCTCGCACACGCTGCCCGTTGAGAAAAAATTCCACCGCGCACAGGCCGGACTGATGGTTGGCTGACACCGTGGCCCCCAGTTAGTTGTGTGAATTCTAGCACTGGAGGCCGTACTTCCCGGGTACTACTCGGATACGATCGTGTAGCTCGAGGTAATCTCGATTGCCGGGCTCAAGCTGCGGTAGACGGGACATTTGTTCGCGTAAACGCCGTGCACGCGATCGATCACCGGACGCTGCTCTTCAGAAGCGACGATCTGGTGCTCGACATGGATTTTGCGGATGATCATAACGCCGTCTTCACCAGCGTAAACTTCCCCTCTGACGTTGCAGGTAAGGCGTCCGCGATCGGCTGGGATTTTGCGCGCTTCCAGCGCGCCACCAAAGGTGCCCAGCAGTCAGCCGGGGAAGATAAGCTCTGCGGATTGGCCCTTGAATGCGCTCGATCCGGACATTGGAAACGTAAACTGGCTCGCTCATGTGTCCTCGTTCCTGGGTTTTGGATAGATACTTAGATGTCCAAACTTTGGTCCCGATTCATCTCAATGTCCGTCACTTTTCCTGTACCGAAGCATCGAAAGCACGGGCGGCATTAGGGTCGAGGGCTATCTTATGATGGAAGTCGAAGTTCGCGGGACGGCGGCGACTTTGCCCCTTACTCTTGTCCGGACGTTTACGAGCAGCTTGCCAAGGAGCGTTGTCACGGCCAATCCAACGGAGAGACTGACGGCGCAAGAAGCGGACTTGATCCGGCGAATTCTCGCGGGCGAGAAGGAGCTGTATTACGAGTTGATTTATCCGTACCAGCGGTCGGTTTACGTGGCCGCCTTCTCGATCCTGCGCAGCGAGGCCGATGCGGAAGACTGCGCGCAGGACGCTATCCTGAAGGCCTTCCGCCATCTGGGCGCGTTCCGCGGCGAGAGCAAGTTCGGCAGCTGGCTGGTCAGCATTACGCTGAACGAAGCCAAGATGAAGCTGCGAAAGCTGCGGCCTGGGTTGTACGAGTCGCTGGATGAGCCCGTCACCAACGATGAAGGCGATTACGTTCCCCAACTGCTGGGAGACTGGCGCGAGATTCCGTCGGAAAGTCTGGAGCGCAGTGAAGTGCGCGATATTCTGGTGCGTGCGGTCCAGAGTCTGCCGGAGATCTATCGCGAGGTCTTCGTGCTGCGCGATATCGAGGGGTTCAATGTTGCCAGCACGGCGCAGATGCTGGAAGTAAGCGAAGCCGTGGTCAAGACGCGCTTGCTGCGGGCGCGATTGCAGATGCGTGACCGGGTTGCGCCGCACATCAAAGACAGTTCGGTGCTGAGCCGGCCGAGTTTTAAAAAAGGTAAGAACCCATGGCGATGACATGCAGAGACATATGGCGCGAGGTGTCGAATTACATCGACGACACCATCTCGCCCCAGGCGCGGAGGGAATTGGAACTCCATCTGGAGCACTGCCGTCATTGCACCGCGCTGGTCGACGGAGTGCACAACGTAATCGTCCTGGTTGCGGATGGACGTACGTTCTCTCTGCCCGCCGGATTCAGTTCCCGGCTCAAGGCGCGACTTAGCCGGGAATTGTAAGAGCATGGGTCAGTTCAACCAAAGATCGAGCTGTTTTCGTGGAGGCTATATGGAGCTGTGGTGCAATATGCGATGGTAGTAAACTTCTGCCGCGGCGGTGACCAGAGTGAAAATCGAGAGGCAGAACACCACGCCAATCTTCCAGCGCTCGCCTGCGGTGAGCGGACGCTTACGCCAGGCAGCCGCGGGAGCGTTTCTGAGGCGGTGGCCATTCCAGAGCAGATAAAGATTGAAGCCGGCGCCCGCCACCGCCAGCACCAGGATCGGAATGCGGAAGATATCGCGGTGGAAAAAGTTCGCCCAATTCACGGCCGTAGCCGATGCTGCTCCGAGCACAATTCCGGCTCGGGCCATCCCCACCGAGAAAACGCACAAAGCTTCCAGAATGGCCAGCAGCAGGGCGCCCCAGCTTCTGCCGAGTGACGGCACAACGGAGTGACTCTGGTTGGCTGTTTCTGATGGTGCTCCGGCGGATGCTGGCATTGTCTCTCCCAATTCTCTTACATCTTACAGCCCTGCACGCTATCTGTTACTTTCTGGCTCAATATGAATCTAAAATAGGGTAATAGACCGTACTTAGTTGGACGCATGAGAGGGCCCTTTTGCTGATCAAGAAACCAAACGATATACCGTCTTCTGAGATCACTCCGAAGTCTTCATTCCTCAGCCGCCGCCAGTTCATCGCCGGCGTCGCGGCCACCGGCGCAGCTGTAGCTGGCGGTTTGTATCTCCGTCGTGGTGGCTGGCAAATGGAGGAGACGGTCCATGCCGGAGCCAAACTCAGCGGGATCGTGAAAAGCCCTTTCAGCACCTCTGAACAGCCGAACAGTCTTAAGGACATTACGAACTACAACAATTATTACGAGTTCAGCACTGACAAGTATGAACCCAATGGCCTGGCGGCGAATTTCCGCACGCGTCCCTGGACGGTTTCAATTGAAGGTCTGGTGAAGAAGCCGAAGAAATTGGATATCGACACTATTCTCAAGCTGGCCCCGCCGGAGGAGCGCATTTACCGACATCGCTGCGTCGAGGGATGGTCCATGGTCATTCCCTGGGTGGGGTTTCCTCTCAGCGCGCTGATCAAACAGGCGGAGCCGCTCGGCAACGCAAAATTCGTGGCTTTTCAGACCATATTTGCGCCGGACCAAATGCCTAACCAGAAACGCAGCGTGCTGGAATGGCCCTATGTGGAAGGGTTGCGGATGGATGAAGCCATGCATCCGCTGGCGATCATGGCCGTTGGACTTTACGATGAAGTGCTTCCCAACGTGGACGGCGCGCCGCTTCGTCTGGTGGTTCCATGGAAATACGGCTTCAAAGGGATCAAGGCCATCGTGAAAATCAAGTTCGTGGAGAGCATGCCGCCCACTACCTGGAACATCATGGCGGCGAATGAATACGGGTTCTACTCCAACGTCAATCCGCAGGTGGACCACCCGCGATGGAGCCAGGCGACGGAGCGCAGGATCGGAGAATTCCGCAAGCGTCCCACCCTGATGTTCAACGGCTACGCCGATCAGGTGGCCAGCCTCTACTCGGGGATGGATTTGCGCAAGAATTTCTGATGCGTCCCCCTCCTGAAAAACTGTTGCAAGCTCTCAAGGTGCTGGTTTTTCTACTCTGTCTTGGCCCGGTCGCCGTGCTCACCTGGAAAGGTTTTCATGACGGACTCGGCGCGAATCCCATTGACGTAATCACGCGCACCACCGGCCGCTGGACGCTCACCTTTCTTCTGATCACACTGGGCATTACTCCGGCACGGAAGATCGCGCATCTGCCCTGGCTGATTCGTTTTCGTCGGATGCTCGGCCTGTTTGCTTTCTTCTACGGATCGCTCCATCTCACGACGTACATCTGGCTGGACAAGTTCTTTGACGTGCGCGAGATGCTGCACGACATCCTGAAGCGCCGCTTCATCACCGCGGGAATCACCGCCTGGCTGCTCATGCTGCCGCTGGCGCTGACCTCGACAAAAGGATGGATTCGGCGCCTGGGCGGAAAGCGCTGGCAGAGATTACACAAGCTGATCTATTTCAGCGCTGCTGCCGGGGTCATTCATTTTGTGTGGCTGGTGAAAGCTGATCTCAGGCGGCCTTTGACTTACGGCGCTATTCTGCTGGCCCTGCTGGCATACAGGACCCTGGTGTGGGCCTTTTCCCGGTTGCAGTCGGCCGCGTCGAGGCGAGCACCTTCTCCGGGATTGTCCGGTTAAGGCTTTGTCAGAATTTTCGCCTTAAGAATCGCTCGCATGGCCGGTAAGGACAACCTGCTTTGCAAACCAGCGCATCCGACTGTTGAATTCGCAGGCAGCGCGGCGGGCAGGTACTATTCCCGGGAAAGGCCATGGTGGCAGAGCAATTCAAGTCCGGGAAAAAAGTGTCGAGCAGCGGGATTTACCGCGTTAGTCATCGACGCCACCGCTTGCCGCACGAAGTCACTCTTGTTGCTGGCGACGTTTTCCCCCCATGCGCCAGGTGTGGCGATCAAGTACGATTCACATTGGTTCGCGATGTCGAGGATCGACTGGCCAGATCGGGCGGCAAGCGCAATCTCTATTCCCTCCCAGTTTTGTCCGACGACGAAGACGACGACTTGCCCAAATCCGCCTGAGTCAAGTTCCAACCAGCATCCACCTGAGCCGCGTAAGCAGCGAGCGGCGCGGTAGAATACAGCAACAGTTGAATTTTGGAAGGGGACGCGCTATGTCTGGTGTCGCTATTGAAGAGCTGGTTGCGAAATTGCGATGTTGTAAGTCAGAGCACTTTGATGAAGTTGACCACGTTCGGGAGCTGCTTCGCGCCTCACCTGCCGATCCTGAATCGCTGTCCCGCTACCTGATCTGGGACGGCCAGCATTACACCCGCAATTTGATTGACAAGACGCCGCTCTACGAGCTGCTGGCGATTTGCTGGGAGGCCGGCCAGGGAAGCTCCGTACACAATCATCACAACCAGATGTGCTGGATGGCCGCGCCCATCGGTAAGCTGCGGGTGCAGAACTACCGCGTGCTGCGCGAAGACCTGAATACGGGCGCGTGCGATATTGAGCCTTCGGACACGGTGGAGATCAGTCCCAGTTCGCCAACGGCGGTGAATCCATTGCAGCCGGTGCACAGTGTCTACAACCCGGCTGAGTGGAAAGAGCGTGCTGTCAGTCTGCACGTCTATTCCCGGCCGTTTGACCGGTGTCTGGTTTATTCGCAGGAACAGCACAAGTGCGGCGAGATTCATCTGAGCTACACGTCGGAGTTCGGCGTGCCCAACCGCGAAGCAGTGGGCAGAGGACATTCGGTCAGCGACTAGCAGGCATCACTATCGGCATGAAAGCTAATTGGCGTAAACGAATTCAAATAGGCATGGCTGTGCTGCTGGTGGCCGCGGGCCTTCGCGTGGCCTGGGTGTTCTATATTCGCAGTCAGCCGGCTCCGCCTCTCAAACCGCAGCAGGAGACGTACTCAGGCAACGAGGACGACTACGTTGTTCCCCACAAGATATTCCCTTATGACGTGAAGTCGGCCAAGAAAGAGCTGGCCGGCAAGACCGTGTGGGTGAGCGCTGGCAATCTGCTTAACTACTATCCGTACGCGGGAGGACATGCGGCGTTGGACAGAAAAGCAGGCGTGCTGGCGCCTCTGGAAAAGCTTGAGATCCGTGACGTCACTCTGCAACGCGCGCCCGTCTCTCTCAAGCCGGGACAGATCGCCATTGTCCGTCACCAGATCATGGCAGTCTTTCACAAAGTGGACGAGCCAGGGAACGCGACGTACGCTGTCGACATCGGTTCGGCAACGGGTGATGACTATCATTTTACGGTAAACGAAGAGTTCTTCATCGACGACCCGCATCAGCTCTACAAGCACTGGCCGAAAGACGTATGGGACGCAATCTCCCGGCGCGAAGCCAAAGCCGGTATGAACGAGCTGCAAGTCGGCTTTGCCCTGGGTACCAGCGCCAGCGCCGATCCCGGCAGTTATGGCAACCGCACCATCGAATACACCAACGCCGGCAAACCGGTCACGGTCACATTCTCGAATAATCGCGCGGTACAGATTGCGCCCGGACGCGCACAGTAAGGTTGCGCCGCTTGAAGTTTTCTTCGCGCGTAACGTAAAGTTCCAGCGTGTCTGCCAAGCGGTCCAAACCACGTCCGGTAGTCCTCTCGATTGCGGGATACGATCCTTCTTCTGGCGCCGGCGTTACCGCGGACATCAAAACAATCGCCGCTCATGGCTGCTATGGAATTTCCTGCATCACGGCCCTGACGGTGCAATCCACCCGCGGTGTTCGCGGAGTTGTGCCTGTCTCTGCCCGGACCATCACCGCGACCCTGGGAGAGCTGGCCAGTGATTTTGCCGTCTCGGCGGTCAAGATTGGAATGCTGGGGTCTGCCGCAGCGGCCAACGCGGTAGCTGTGTTTCTCAAGCGCCACCAATTCGAAATCGTTGTTCTTGATCCGGTGCTGATTTCCTCTTCAGGTAAGCGATTGCTCACCGAAAAAGGTATTCAGGTGCTCAAGCGAGAGTTGCTGAAACTGGCGGACGTGATTACGCCGAATGTCGATGAAGCGGCTGCACTCACTGGCGTTTTGGTCCGCAGCTCTGAAGACGCGCAGCGTGCCGCTCAGAAGCTGCATGAATTGGGCGCGCGAAACGTAGTCGTCACTGGCGGACATTTGAAGGTCCCAACGGACTTCCTCAGCTTGGACTCTGGAGCGCGGATCAAAGTATTGACTGGTCGTAAAGTCTCCACGCGGTCGACACACGGGACGGGTTGCGCGTTCTCAACGGCGCTTGCCTGCAATCTGGCTCTGGGGAAAGACCTGGTCCGCGCCACCGCGGCCGCCAAACAGTATGTGACTGATGCATTGAAATCAGCGCAGTTCGTCGGCAAAGGAATCGGGCCGGTGGTCTAGCGGCTACTACTTCGGTGGGGCTGGCTTATCGACGATGACTTTGTTGTCGCGTGTCCGTAAAGCCGGCGTGCCGCCGCTCTGGCGCCGGATTGCTGCGTCGGCCTGGACACGAGCCTCCACTAACGTATCACTCTGTTCTGCCACCGCTCCTAACGAGTGTCCTTCAGCTTCCGGGCGCGTTGCCACCAGCACCTTGGCGCTGGCGCGACTGGCTTTTTGTGCCCTTTCGTAAAAGAGCTGCGCCGTCTCGCGGTCGCCTTCCAGTTCGGCGAGATATCCCATGTTGTTGATGGTGAATGAATTGGAAGGGTCAAGCTTGTAAGCCTGCTCGAAATAGTCGCGCGCGGCTTTGCGTTCATTGCGATTCATCGCGGAGACACCACGCAGATTTAGCCGGGCGACGCGAGCATCGATGTCTTCGGATTTTTCCATCTCCCGGCGGACCTTCTCCACGTTGCGCGCCGCAATGTCGCTGATCGGCTTGCCTCGCCAGTCGTTGTTGAGGGCAACCACCACTTCGTCACGCGCTCCGGTCATGGCGGACTGGCTGTAAAACTGCGCTGCCTGCTCCAGTTCACCTTCTTTTTCGCGGGCAAACCCCAGGTTGTTGAGCGTGAACGGGTTTTTAGGATCGAGTTTGAGGGCCTGTTGCAGGACCATGTCAGCTTCGGGCGCGCGGTCTTTCGAAAGAAGGCGGATGGCTTCGCGATTCAACTCATTCACCTTCATGGGACCTTCTTCGGTGCGTCCGGCGATCTCAGAGACCTTGCGCCCTTGCGTGGGCGGCTCGGTGGACTTGTCCACCAGCGCCTCAGACGTGTTGGCCTGTGCCAGGTCGTAGAATCGCTGAGCGCGCTCGATCTCACCTTCCAGTTCGGCTACGTATCCCAGGTTGTTCAGCGTAAACGGATCGTTGGGGTCAATGAGATACGCCTTGTAGAAGTACTTCTTGGCGTGATCGATGCGATGCTTTTTCAGCGCGTCCACGCCGTCACGATTAAGCTTCTGCACCGGCGTGTACTTGCTTTTCTTGGGCAGCGGAATGCGCAAGTCTTGCGCAGCGGACGTGGCAACCAAGGAGCAGCAAAGGGCCAAAAGGACCGTGAGAATTAGGGGACGCATGGTTTTCCGAAGAGAACGCCAGCCATCGGCAGTAGCTCTGCTTCCGGATTGGATGGCGGATGGCACGTCCGGGTTGGGTACCCCGACGAAGTCGCCTGCCATCTGAGCTGCTCTTGTCTGCATCCAAGCGGACTGAGGCAGTTTCCGACTCTATGCGGTGTTCCCGATTCACGCTCGTCCTTTCGATTCTGTTTTCTTTCTGCGTGGCCTACGCGCAGGCGAACCCATCGGCACTCAATAACAGCGGGGCGCCGAAGCAGACGACCCCGCAGCAGCCTGCCGGCCCGGCTGAACCTGCGGCCGAACCCACACAGCCCAAGACCGAGATCCTCGACAGCTCTGCAACCGGGGGCGCGCTGGTCACCGACGGCCACGATCCGGTGCTTGACCCTCCCCCTCTGCCAACCGGCGGGACAACGCTGGTGGGTGGCGTGATCAGTGGCCTGGATCGCGTGCGCAATCACATGACGGTGAAGGTTTTTGGCGGCGGACAATGGAAGGTGGCGTTTGACGAACGCACACACATCTTCCGCAATGGCGCTGAAACAACCTACATGGCGCTGAAGAAGGGCGAACGCGTTTATGTCGACACCATGCTCGATCGCGACCGTCACTACATCTTTGCGCGTAACATCCGTGTTGGAGATACTGCCCTGCCTGCGGACGCAGAGGGTCAAATCACCGACGTTGACTATGGCCACGGTAAGCTGGCATTGCGCGACAAGATAGACTCCAGCACGGTCCACTTCACGATAGACCAGCAGACCAGAATCAGGCGTGGCGAGAGTTCCGCGTCGCTGAACGATGTGCAGCCGGGAGCCTTGGCGCACATTACTTTCTCTCCGCAACATGCCAACCGGGGAGTGGCACGCGAGATCACCATCATCGCTCTGCCTGGGTCGGCATTTACTTTTGTCGGGACCATCACCCATCTCGACATGCATCGCGGCCTGCTCGCGGTCCAAAACGCCACCGACAACAAGAACTACGAAATCTATTTCACGCCCGCCAGCCTAACGGACAAAGAAAACCTTGCCATCGGTGCCGAAGTGAGGATCGTCGCCGTATTCGAAGGTCCGCGATACACCGCCCGCGCCGTGACGCTGACCAAGGCTGCGAGTCAGGCGGAAGAGAAGTAGAACTCGACTGCTGGTTGCCCTCTTTCTGAAATCCCGAACCCCGCGGGTTTGCGGGTGAGGGATATATATAGAAACGATGATCTGTGGGCTGAAGATCGTTGGTGATCAGATGCATCTGTTCGCTCTGCTCGAGATTTCAGAATGAAGCCGGGTGTCCGTTCTTTCCTGTCTCTTTGTTCGCACCTCGCGAATAGCGGTATATCATTTGGCCCATGACAGAGTTCCCCATCGAGCATGTTCGCGCGTCGTTTCCCGCTCTAAGAGATGGTTTTATCTTCTTTGATAATGCCGCGGGAGCACAGGCGCCCGAGACCGTACTGAATGCTGTGGCAGACCACCTTCTTCACCGCAATGTCCAGCGAGGCGGACGATACAAACAATCGCTGGAAGTAGACCGAGTCATTGCGCAAGCCCGCGAAAGTGTTGGTCTCCTGGTGAATGCCAGGTTTCCCGAAGAGATTTCCTTTGGTATGAATGCAACGTCGTTCATGCGGCTCATCAGTCTTGCCATCGGGCAATCGTTAGGTGATCGTCGGGAAGTTATCGTGACCGATCTTGACCACGAAGCCAACATCGCGGTTTGGCTGGCGCTTGAGCGCGAAGGCGCGAAGATTCTATGGTGGCATTTTAGACCGGATGGACGGCTTCATCCTGAAGACCTTGAGAAGTTGCTCTCTCGCCGTACCAGGGTCGTGGCTTGCACGCTGGCTTCAAACGCGATCGGCTCCATTCTGGATATCGCGGAGGTTTCGCGACGAGCTCATGCTGTCGGGGCGGAGGTATTCGTCGATGCTGTCCACTTCGGGCCTCACGGGCCTATCGACGTTCAGGAGTTCGAGTGCGATTACCTGGTCTGTTCGGGATACAAGATCTTTTCACCCCACATGGGGTTTCTCTGGGGCCGTCTTGAAAAGCTCAATGCTCTGCCCACCTTCCGTGAAGATTTCGTACCTGA
>WNFI01687743.1_pt1 | contig 24358 bp, 18 predicted proteins | sample 5400471 | NCBI WGS metagenome assembly WNFI01 (sample SAMN13153348, study PRJNA577476) | soil metagenome | isolation source: 100 cm saprolite on Douglas fir-dominated hillslope | place: USA:California | collected 2013-09-17 | reverse complement strand
GCGGACTCAATCTGCTTTTCGGTATGCGTCGTGCAGAAGAAAAATCTCAGCCTCGCTGCCCGCTCATCGACCGCCGGATAAACGATGGGCTGCACGTTGATACCGCGCTCGAACAGCTGGTTGGAGATCCTGGCCGCCTTCAGCGAACTTCCCACGATGGCGGGTATGACCGCGTAGCCCTGCGACAGGCCGGTGTTGATGCCCCGTGCGCGCGCCAGCGCAAAGGCATTGGCCGCCCGCTCGCGCAGCCGGCGGCTTCGCTCCGGCTCCTCAATCATTATTCTCAGCGCCTCAAGAGACGCCGCCGCCAGGGGCGGTGAGAGACCGACACTGTAGACGAATCCCGGCGCTGCATACTTGAGGTGCTCCACGAGGGCGTGCTCGCCGGCGATGAAGCCGCCGCAACCGGCCAGCGCCTTGCTGAGCGTACCCATCCAGATATCGACCGCCTTGCCGGCAACGCCACAGTGCTCGCGGATACCGTGGCCGGAGTCGCCCAGAACGCCAAGCGAATGCGCCTCGTCGACCATGAGGAAGGTCTTGTGGCGCTGCTTGATGTCGATCAGGCGCGGCAGCTCGGCGATGTCGCCGTCCATGCTGTACAGGCCTTCGACGACGATCAGCACCCGTTCGAACAGGCCACGGATCTCACCCAGGATGGTATCCAGGGCGGCGGTGTCGTTGTGCGGGAAGGAGCGTCGCGCCGCACCCGAAAGCTTGATGCCTTCCAGGACGCTGTTATGGATGAGACTGTCGTGCACGATCAGGTCTTTCGGCCCGAACAGGTAGCCGATCGTGGTCACGTTGGTGGCATGGCCACTGACGAAGACCACGCAGTCCTCCACCTCGTAAAATGACGCCAGCGCCTTCTCCAGGTCACGCTGCACCGGCCGTTCGCCCGCGACCAGGCGGCTGGCCGACGCCGAGGTGCCGTAGCGCTCGATCGCGGCCGTGGCGGCCTTGTTAACGCGCGGATGCCCGGTCAGCCCCAGGTAGTTGTAGGAGGAGAAGTTGACGTAGCTGCGTCCCTCGATCAGCGTAGTCGCACCGGCCACCCCGTCGTGGGACTTGAAGAAGGGGTTATCCAGCCCGAGACGATCGGCCGCGACCCGCGGCACCAGCAGTCTCTCGTAACCCGGGAAACGATCGAAGCGGCAATAAGCCTCGGGTATATTCAGCCACTTGCTGCCCGTCTGCACGGCGGGCGACGGCACCTGCGCGGTGTGTTCGGCGCTCTTGCGGTCGAGGAAGCGGCGCACCAGCTCATCGCGCGCCTTGTCGACCAGGCCGTAGCGCTTGCTGGTCATCCGATCAACCGTACCTTGCCGGGCTCCAGATTGCGCGCCTGCTCGAGCGTCTCGACCAGCACTTCAGCCGCCACGGTCTCGCCGTGTTGCGTCGCCAAAGTGGCGGCGACGATATCCAGCCGGTCGCCGCTTTCCGCCCCGACCGACTCATCGGTGCGCAGGACCCGATCGATCACCCGGGCGGCCACCCGCTCGACTGTGATGCCCTCGTTCAACAGCATGGCCGGTAACTCAAGCCCAAAGCGCTTTTCCAGGCCCATGACAAGTTCCACAGCCATCAGTGAATCCATGCCCAGATCGTGAACCGAGCGATGCGGATCAACGCGATCAGGGGCTACGCACAGGACCTGGGCGACTTCCTGCACGACCAGCTCCTGGGCGATGCGCAGGGCCTCCTCCCGCGTCTTGCCTGCAATCATAACGCGGATGTCATCGTTCACAGCGCCGGAATCGGCGGCCGGTCCTGCTCGCCGGCGCAAGGATTCGAAGCGCGCCGCCTTGGCGGAAGGCAGGAAGCGTGCCAGCGTAGGCCAGTCGAAATTGCCCACCGCGATCGTCCCGCCGCCGCGCGGCAGCAGCCGATCGAGCATCGCCAGCGCGGCACGCGCGCTCAGGGGGGTGGCGCCCAGGTGCGCCGCGAGGGTGTCCTTGACCGCCTGGTTGCGGGTGAGGTAGCCCGCGTCGCCGATCGGGCCCCAGCCGATGCAGGTGACCGGCAGCCCCACGGCCCGGCGCAGGAGGGCGAGGCTCTCGAGCGAGGCGTTGGCGGCCACGTAGTTCGCCTGTCCCGGATTGCCGATCATCGTGGTAATCGAGGAATACAGGACGAAGTGTTCGATCGGTATCTCGAGCGTCAGCTCGTGCAGATGCCAGGCCCCCAGCAGCTTCGGTGCCAGCACGGCACGCAGTCGATTCGCGTCCAGATTGCCAATCAGCGCGTCGTCCAGCACCATCGCGGCGTGCAGCACACCGGTCAGTGGCGTGCGTGAATTGCGGATCTCCTGCAGCATCGATTGCACCGCGCCGCGATCACCGATGTCGCAGGCGATCACATCGACGTGGGCGCCAATGGCTTCGAGAGTGCGCACGGCTTCGGCGGCGCCAGGGGTGCGCATGCCGCGCCGACCGACCAGCACCACCGACGATCACCTTGCCGATCTGCTGCGCCTGCTGCATGGTGCGGAAGGCATCGACGATGCCGTTCGCCGGAAACAGACGATAGGGCAGCGGGAACAGCACCTTCTCGCGGAACAGCGCCATGACGTCGCGGAACAGCCGGCCAGCCAGCGCGGGACGCGCGATGAGCAACTGGTCGGCATCGATGCCGAAGTAGCTGATATTGTTTTTGAAGGGTCGCAGTCCGATGGGCGTGTTTTCGAAGAAATCGCGCTTTCCAAGTTCCAGGAAGCGACCGAAGGGTTTGAGTACGTCGAGGCTGCGCCGCAGAGCCTCGCCGGCGAGCGAGTTCAGGACTACATCGACCCCTTCGCCGTTCGTCATTGCCAGCACCTGATCGGCAAAGGCAAGGCTGCGTGAGTCGAGCACGTGATCGGCGCCCAACAGCGCGACGAAGTCCCGTTTTTCGTCGCTGCCCGCAGTGGCATACACCTCGGCGCCCAGATGCATCGCGAACTGGATGGCGGCAATGCCCACGCCGCCCGCACCACCATGGATCAGGACGCGCTCGCCGGCCTGCAGATCCGCCAGATGCTTGAGCGCGTAATACACGGTGAAGAAGACCGTCGGCACCGTGGCCGCCGCCTCGAAGGACCAGTCGGCCGGTTTGTGCGATATGGCCTTCGCGGTGGTGACTACGTGACTGGCGAAGCACGCGGGCGCAAATCCCATGACGGCATCGCCCAGGTTGAACTCACCGCCATGCCGGCCCACACGGCTGACTACTCCGGAGAATTCCAGCCCCAGACTGGCGCCAGCAAAGCCACCTTCGATGGCGTCGTCGGGCAACAAGCCCTGCAGGTACATGACATCGCGGAAATTCAGCCCCGTGGCAGCGACGCGAACTTCAATTTCCTCATCGGCAAGCACTCGCTCAGGCAGCGGCCGCCACTGCAGATTGCGAATCCGCCCCGGCGTGTGGAAATCGAGCTGGAAGCGCGCGGCCCTGTTCTCGGCCATAACGGGCAGATCCGCCGCGGCGCTCTGCATGCGCGCGACGTAACGGCCGTGGACTGCCAGCATGATCTCCTGTTCCCCGTCGGGCTGGAGCAGCTCCATCTGCAGGCGGCCTGCCGCCTCTTCTCCGGCCGGATCGATGTCAAGATCGATCAGCGTGCATTCGAGCGCCGGATATTCATTCATGACCACCCGGCCAAAACCCCACAACGCACCCTGCGTCGAATTGCCGGGGATCCCATCCGGAAGACGATCGACCAACGCTCCGCCGGCCGTCACCAGCCACAGCCTGGGCGGAGCAGGGCTGCGGCCTATAGCCTGTACCAGCTGCAAGGCGCCCCCAATCCCGTCGCTGTCCATGGGATGCCACGGTGCATCGGCCGGCGGCTGGCTGCTGTCGACAGGGCCGCTCATGTAGACGACATGGTCAATGACGCCCAGGGTCCCGTGCGCCGCCGACAGCACCGCCTCTGTCGTGACGCCGGCTCCGACACTCACCACCCGTTGGCCGCGTGATTCCAGCAGGCGCTGCACCCGATCACCGAGGAGCGGCCAGGGTCCAGCACCGTCGCACACCAGGAGCCAGCGGGCACCCGCCGGCTCGGCCATGGCTACGGTCTCGTCCGCGGCGCGCTTGGCCAGGAGGATATAGGCACCCTCGGAGAGATTGGCACTGGCGGGTTCGCGACAGGTCTCGATTTCGACGTAGGCCTGCTTCGCGAGCGCGCCTTCCCAGGCCGCGGGCGCCTGCAGGCGCGACACCGGTTCCCCATGCGCGCCTTCCTGCCACCACTGTGGATCAATTCCGCAGGCGAAATCAGCGCCGAGGTCCGGATGCCGCTCGGCCAGCACCAGCAGTCCGCCCAGCGCCAGCTTGCGCCGGGCTGCGGCCAGCACTCCGACCGGATGAGACGTGCCATGCAGCCAATGACGCAGCACGATGACATCGAAGGTGTCGGGTAGCCGCGCATCGGATGTCAGATCCAGGCTGTCCGCATTGACGTTCGCGACCCGCACGCAGGGCCGCCTGGAAAACTCGGACTGCAAACGTGCGCGCGTGGGCTCATCGGGATGAGCGAGCACGTAGTCGAGCCGCTCCTCGGGGAAGCTTTCCAGGAGTTGCTCCACGACGCGGCTGGCTCCAGCTGAGACGTCGAGCACCCGCAGCCGCCGATGCTGCGGCCATTGGCCGGCCACCTCACACAGGACCTGCTGGACCGCCAGGCGCGTACCCAGATAGCTGGATGAATCCTGGAACAGGGCTTCGGCCTGGTGGCTGAGCCGCATGGCCTCCGTCAATGCCTGGCCCTCGCTCCCCTTGGTGAGCAGCGCCGCGAGACGCCGTCCGACGCGGGCGGCGAAGACGAGTTCGGGCAGGCTGCCGGGGCAATCGCGCAGCAGGGTGCGCCAGATGCTCTGCGCCGACGGCAGATCCGTCGCGACCAGCTGCCAGCTGCCGGCCGAGCGCTCGACGAGCAGACCCTCATCGCGCAATACGCCGGCAAGCCAGCGAAAGAATGGACGGCAGGCCTCCTCGACGTTCTCGGGATGCGTGAGTGAACGCTGAACCCACCCTCCCCGCTTCGCAAACAGATCCTGGAACGCGTCGCGCGCGAAGGAGACCGCCAGGGCTTCAAATAGCGGCAAAGACGACTTGAAGTAGGCGTGGCGGAGCAGTAAGGGCTCCTCGCGATCGAACCAGGTCCGCAGGCGCTCGGCCAGCAAAGCGCTCGCCGGCACATCCGCACGCGCCTGTTCGGGTGCGAGCGGCTGCAAGCGCGGCACGATCGTCCAGCATGCCGGTTGCGCCTGGTCGCTCCGGCGCGTCGGCGCCGCCCGGAAACGGCAGTCGCTCAAGGTAGCCACGATCCGATCGGAGGCATCGAGGAGTTCAAAGTCGGCCAGCAGCGAGCGTTCGCTGCGTCGCTTGAGGACCGTACGGCAGCGCACCACAGGCGCGTCGGAGTAGTAGCGCAGCCGCCCGAACCTGACCGGCAGAACCGGGACGGCACGGTGCGAGTCGATGTCGCCGTGAAAAAAATCCACCAGGGACTGGAAACACACATCGAGCAGGACTGGATGGATCAGGAATTGCGAGGCCGTTTCGCGCACGCTAGCGGGCATCTTGATCGTCGCCGAGAGGCTCTGGCCATGCACCTCGGCGCTCTGTAGCCCCTGAAATGACGGCCCGTAATTCAGGCCCAGCATTCCGGTCAGGCGGTAGTGGGTGGCGTGATCGACCACGATGGCATCGCTGGCGCCGCGTGGATCCTCAATCGTGCTCGACGGCTCGACGCCGCCGGAGGCCACGCGCAGCCGTCCCGCGGCGTTGAGCGTCCACTCATCGCCGCTGAGGCGTTGGCGGCTGAGGATCTGGAAGCTCCCGTCGCGCACCGACAGATCGAAGCGCACGCTGCGCGCATGTTCCTCATCAAAGACGATGGGAACGAGTATGTTCAGGTCCTCGCACTCATGCAGCGTGCCGCCGAAGTGGGCGCGGGATGCCGCAAGCGCCAGCTCCGCGAAGACAGATCCGGGCAGCACAATGGCTGTGCCGACCTTGTGATCGGCGAGCCATGGAAAGGACTCGGGATCGAGGCTGTTCTCCCACGCGGCGGCGGCATCCTTGAGTCTCCAGCCCAACAAGGGATGGACGCGCGATCGCCCGATCAGGGCATAGGCCTCGCTGGTGCGCGGGTGCCAGTGACGCTCGCGCTGCCAGGGGTAGGTGGGCAAGCGCACCGGCCTGCCCGCCTGCGGGAAGTAGGCCTCGAGCCGCGGCGGTTCAGCCAACAGATGGATACGCAGCGCCACCGCCTCGATGCCGGCCAGTCCGTCTTCGCTTCGTCGCATCGTGGGTAGAGCGCGCCCTGTGACGCTTAAGGAAGCCAGGCACTCGCCCACATAGCGTTGCAGGATCGCGTTCGGCCCGATCTCTACAAACACGCGGCAGCCCAGCTCCGCCAGGGTAGACATGGCCCGGTCAAAGCGCACGGGTTCGCGCACGTTGCGCCACCAGTAGGCAGCGCCGAGCGCCGTGCCTGGAAGCACGCCGCCGGTTACCGCGGATACAAAACTCGGTCCATCCGCTGATACGGCGGACAGGCCTTCCAGGCGCGATTTGAGATCGGTCTCGATCGGATCCATCGAACGGCTGTGGAAGGCATAGTCGAACTCGAGCAAGCGAAAGAAGATGTTGCGCTGGCTGAGGATCGAGCCCAGGTGCTGCAGGGCGCGGAGATCGCCCGAAAGCGTGAGGTTCCCCGGGCTATTGACACCGCTGATCTCAACCCCAGTCAGCTGTTCCGCCCTGATGAGCTCCTTTGCGTCCGCTACAGACAGGCCGACTGCCGCCATGCGGCCGGCGCCGCGCCTCCGGCCCTGGGCACCGCTGCGCGCACAGATGACCGCAGTGGCCTGATCGAGGTTCAAGGCTCCTGCCGCCCAGGCCGCGGCGACCTCACCGGCACTGTGCCCGGCCACCGCGTCGGCATCGATGCCGCGCTCGCGCAATAGCGTCGTCAGGGCCACCTGGATTGAGAACAGGAGCGGCTGCGCAACGGTCGTATCCTCGAGCCGGGAGTTCTTCTGATCGGCGCGGAGCTCTGCGATAACCGAGAATCCAGTCCGCGGCTGGATCCGCTCATCCAGGTCGCTGAGCACGGCGGCGAAACGCGGCGACTCGGAGAGGAGCTTCTGCCCCATGCCCAGCCATTGGGCACCGTTGCCCGAATAGATGAACGCCAGTTTCCCGTGCTGGGCGAGCGCGTCCTCGAACACGAGCTGCGACACCGTGGCGCCCTTGGCAAAATCCGTGAGGCGCTTCTCACGCTCCGCAGGACTGCACGGTGGCAGCGCCAGGCGCCGCTCGAGCCGCTCACGGCGATGGGCGGCCCCATAGGCGATGTCGTAATACGCCGCCGGCGTCTGCTTCAGCAGCTTGACGTAGCGCCCGGCCAGCTCGCGCAGGGCCTGTGGCGTGCGCGCCGACAGAAACAGCGGCGGACCGCCGCCAGCAATGGGGCGCGGCGCCCGCCTGCGGGGACGGAATTCCTGCAGTACGACGTGCGCATTGGCACCGCCAAACCCAAAGGAATTGACCGCTGCAGCGAAGGCCCTCCGTCCCTGCTTCACCAGCGGGCGATATTTCGTGACCACTTCTATGTTGAGGCCGCCAAAGTCGATGTGCGGATTCGGCGTCTTCCAATGCAGCGAGGGTGGCAGTGCGCGATTCTTCAGGGCCAGGATCGTCTTGATCAGTCCGGCCATGCCGGATGCGGACTCGAGATGGCCGAGGTTGGTCTTGACCGACCCGATGGGAAGCGGTTGGCCGCGGGCACGATGGCGGCCATAGACCTCGCCGATGGCGGCCGCCTCGATCGGATCGCCGATCGCAGTCCCGGTACCGTGCGCTTCAACATAATCCACCTCACTGGCAGAAAGCCCGGAGCGCTCCAGCACCGCCTTCAGGAGCTCCACCTGCCCCTCTCCACTGGGGATGGTGATGCTCGTCTTGCGGCCACCATCGGTGTTGATGCCCGTCGCGAGGATGACGGCCTGAACGGGATCGCCATCAGCCAGCGCCTTGTCCAGCGGCTTTAGCAGAACGACAGCCCCACCTTCAGCGCGCACGTAGCCGTCGGCCGCGGCATCGAAGGCGCGGCAGCGGCCGCTGGCCGAAAGCATGGAGGCCTTGGTAAAGCCAATAAAAGGATAGGGGTGCAGCAGCATATTGACGCCACCGACCAGCGCGACGGAAGCTTCGCCGGAGTGCAAGCTGCCGCAGGCCTGATGCAGGGCGACGAGCGATGAGGAGCAGGCCGTATCGACGGCCACCGAAGGGCCGTGGAGGTCGAACACATAAGAGAGACGATTGGCCGCAATGCTGAGCGTGTTGCCCGTCATGGAGTGGCCGGTCACCGCGGCGACATCGTCCATGGCACGCATGCCATAGTCGACGCCGGAAATGCCGACAAAGACGGCACAATTGGTGCGCGCGAGCCGCGAAGGCACCTGCCCGCCGGCTTCCATGGCCTCCCAGGCCAACTCGAGCAGCAGGCGCTGCTGCGGATCGAGCCAGGCGGCCTCGCGGGGCGAGATACCGAAGAAGCCCGCATCGAATTCGTCGATGCGCGACAACACCCCAGCCGCGTAGGTGATGCTGCGGCCGGCCTCCCCGCGCTTGGGGTGCTGCAGCACCTCCGTCGCCCACCGCTCCGGTCCGATGCGGCCCACCAGGTCGGCGCCACGGCGCAGCGCCCGCCACAGATCACGCTCGACCGCCAGATCGCCGGGAAATCGAAACGCCATCCCGACTACGGCTATCGCGCTATTTGACACGGGATCTCACAGGGCAATCGAGAGCGGGATATTGCCCACGGATGGCAATGCTCCACAATAGACTGTCGCTAAAAGGCATCAACGAAACAGCAAGTTGAGTGTTCCTACGCGATGTAGCCACAGCCAACATTATGGTCAATTCGTGTCGCAGGCACAAACGGGAAGTCGCAGCCATGACGGGTCCTCGTGAGACAAATTTACTGCGCGCCTAACGCGGGTGCCGTCGACCGGGGTCTCAGATTCGGATGCTGGAGATGAAGCAGCACCGCTGCCATCGGAGTAAGATGTTGGGCAAAACGCGGCAATGGATTGGTAGTGCCATCCATAGAACGGAGCTGCGCCGCCGGTAACGGCCTTCCGAATGATGCGCGCGAGGGTGTTCCAGGGCGCCCAGGAAATGAAGCCTACCGGGGAAATTCTCGATCAATAATAACAAGGAGCAAGAAATGAAACGATTCATGGCGCTGGGCTTGATTGCAATTGGCCTGAACTTCTTTCAGGTGAATCACGCGCAAGCGCAAACGGCGGTCGTTGGAATACTGACCGTCACCATCACAGTGATTTTGACGACGGCCATCCCGCCGCAGGGCTACGTGGGATGCGAAGCGAATGTACAATCATTGGATAACCTCGCCTCCGCGACCCTTTTCACCACGAACAGCGAGGAATCCGTGGTCGTCGGGGTAGTAAATGGGGGGATAGCGACCTGCACCATGGTTATTCCCTACTCATGGAATCTGGTCACGCCAAACGCGGACGTCATCAACGTGGCCTATGGCGCAGCCATTCTGCCACAGGGCGCGACGCTGATCGAAAACAGAATCAGCGGTGCCCCTCCCATCCGGGATGGCGGCCACAGCTTCGTGCCGATCACTGGAGTGCCGGCGACCGGAACACATTGGGCTCTGAAGGCGACCACGAGGTTGTAATCAAATTGCGGCAGGGAGACGGCCTCGCCTCTCTGCCGTACCGGTCCCTGAAATCTCGCCAGTGGAATGCTCCTGTTCCGTGCGACGGCGAGCCTCAGGGCGCTCGCCCCGCACACCAGATCCAGCGCTGCTCGCCGCGGCGAGCACGTTCGATCTTGTCCAGCCAGGACCGGCGGATGTCGGCGTGCGCCGCGTCGTCGGCGATACGGGCCACCTCCGAACGCATAATCGAAAGGAACTCAGTCGTGTGGTCCTCCGCCATGACCTGATGGAAACCCGCTTGCTCCAGCAGCGCGCGGTAGCCTTGCACGGTACGCAAGTCGTACTGACGTTGAGCGATGTAGGCGGAAAACTCCGCGTTGGGCCCAGCTTCACCACGCCCGTAATCGGTGAAGAAAAGCAAGCCACCGGGAAGCAGCAGGCCACGGAGTTGTGACACTCGAGCGTTACCAGTGACGTCAGCCCCTCCGAGCGCAGGCGCTCCCGAGCGCTGGCCAGCATGTTGGCCGAGACGTCGATTCCGTGCACCGACACGCCGTACTCGCGCGCCATCAGGAACGCCGAACCACCCAGCCCGCAGCCTACATCCAGCACCCGCATGCCAGGCTTCAGGCCAAGGCGCGCGATGCACGCTCGCGCGCTGACGGCACCGCCGGGGCTGATGAAGTGCTGACCGTAGACCGCCTCGTACTTGGCAATGGCCTCGGCCTGGTACTGCGTGGTATCGAGCTGCGTGCCAGGTGCGTTGGCGTCGATCATCTGCGTACCAAAATGGTGGGCCGTAAGTGATTCGGATTGTGCCGCCGATAATTGTTCGAATACAACATAAATACTTTCAATAGGTTGCATGCTCTTGCGAAGCGCTTGCTCGTTGATCAGCTGGCCGACGGCAGCTTCAACGTACACCAGCGCGAGTTCGTCGAATCAATGCCAGGCAAACCTGGATGTCGTGGCTGAACAACCCGAACGTGCCGCGCCTTAATTCTGACAACTGAGCCCGCGTGATGCCCTACGCCTTCGCTGCTTGAATCTGCATCAGGCCGCTTTTACTCAACCAGTGCTCCAGTCCTCTAACCAACGTTGCACACATGCCGAGTTCGTCGGCTGTATCCTTCGGAAACAGGTCATAAAACACGCTGCGGCCGGCCAGAGTCACACGACGGGGCCGTGCTCATGGCGCACCGCCTTTTGGCTTTCATGACTTCGCTTCCATCGACCTAAATCGCTTATGCCGTGTCCAACAGTTGGCTCCGAGCGATCGCGCGAATACGCGCTAAAATTTGATGCCGCTCAGGTATGCGTACAATATAGACCCGATTGCTGAATGACGCTGGAACTCTATCCGCTAGCAGTGGACGGCAGTATTGATCAGGGAAACCACGCGGCTTGGAATACAACAATCCAGTAGCACTTTGGAGCAGCCCCATTTGAGTAATGACGCCCCAGATCCCGAGGTCTTTGTGGACACTTATCTGCCGGACCTGAAACGTTTGGGGATAAGGCGAGGGGTGCGAAAAGGCAGAAATGTCTTCGAAGGATATCAGCGAGGCTGGGGACTGCAGCATACAGATTTGAAAATCAAAATCGAGAATGACGCTATTTATCAGGAAGCGATCGCTATCTCACGTGATCGTGCGATCACGGCTGTAGCGAACCGAATGAACCTGTTTTTGCTGTTGCGCTTCTTTCTCGAAAGACTCCCGTTCGGGCATATAGTGGAATATGGCTCCTATCGTGGCGGCAATGCCATTTTCATGGCGTACGTCGCAAAACAATTGCTTCCAGGAGTCAAGGTATACGCCCTGGACAGTTTTGAGGGTATGCCGGAGACCGACAAGGACGTTGATGCACATGGCGTCTTGAATTTTAAAGATGCCGATTATGACGGGCTGCTACTTCGCCAAGCGGAGCTCAATCTCGACAACCTTGTCGTAGTGAAGGGATATTTTAAGGATACCAACGATTCTGTAATGGCTGAGGCGCGCACAATAAGCCTGGCCCATATCGATTGTGATATCGCTTCTGCCGTGCGATTTTCTTACGATGGAGTAAAGCGCTTTATGGTCGATGGAGGTTATATTGTTTTCGATGACGCCACGGTCTCCAGCTGCATCGGCGCAACTGAGGCGGTGGAGGATTTGGTGATTCGTCGGGATGGGTTAAATTCGGAGCAAATATGGCCGCATTTTGTATTTCGGGCATTTTGGAGCTGAAATTACTCAGCTTGAGACGATAGCGCAGCCCTTGTGTCAAATCCTCAGCCTCACCGCAATAGCCTAGTTTGAGACAGATCCGGCATGCGCAGTAGTTTTGCCATTCAGTCTGACGGGATTCGAACCCGCGACAGCCGGAATCACAATCCGGGACTCTACCAGCTGAGCTACGTCCACCATCGACATCATTGGCGCGCCCGGCAGGACTCGCATCCCGGGCTTCAGGCCCAGGCGCGCAATGCACGCTCGTGCGCTGTCAGCACCGCCCGGACTGATGAAGTGCTGGCCGTAGACCGCCTCGTACTTGGCAATGGCCTCGGCCTGGTACTGGGTGGCGTCGAGCAGCGCGCCAGATGTCTTGGTATTGGCCATGGGCGGAGACTGCGGATCAGCGCCTCGATTTGCTCCGTGTCACCACTTTATCGAAGTCGTCCAGCATGTCGGACATGCTCATGGCAGTAGCAAACTCGCGGACCCACTGACGAACGGCGAGAACGTCTGCCTCGGGATGCGCAGCAAGCAGGCCTTCGATGTCCTGCAGGTCCTTTGGCCGGCGAGCAATGGCCTTCATGACGAGCAGATCTTCAACACGCGGCAAACGCACGCGCAGGCCGCCAATATCGTGAATCTCGCTGTTCTCGATCGCCGTCTGTTCGAACGACAAACGCCCAAATGTAATGTCGATGTCGATTCCGGATTCCGAGTGTTTCATCAGTAGGACGCGGCTTTGGCGCGCGAAATCGAGCGGGTTCTCGATGCGGGGAAGGATTCCATGATTGGCAGCGATGGATACCGCATTGGCCCAGTCCGCTTCCGGAAGGATCGCGAGAGCATCTACATCTTGCGTCAGCCGCGGCCGACCCAGGATCGAAGCCGCGACCCCGCCGATAACCATGGACGGCATCTTCGTCTCGTCCAGCCACTTCACCAAGTCGGCGAGGGCGGCCAGTAGAGTCGCAGGGACGCGATCAGCCACCCAATGCCTGCCAAAGACGGGCCCATCGATCGCGAACCAGTTGCATGCCGGTCTCGCGTTCTGGATCGATTCCGAAGAGACCGCGCGAAGACATCAGAGCTGCCAACTGTTGCAGCTTGGTGTCCATTGAGGTGCGGCGCAGCTCGCTGAGTTCGATCTGTTTGACCAACTCCCAGCGCTGAAAATAGACGGGATTCGAACCCGCGACAGCCGGAATCACAATCCGGGACTCTACCAGCTGAGCTACGTCCACCATCGACATCATTGGCGCGCCCGGCAGGACTCGAACCTGCGACCACCGGCTTAGAAGGCCGGTACTCTATCCAGCTGAGCTACGGGCGCCCGGCTTCTTCTGAAATGGTCGGGGCAGCAGGATTTGAACCTGCGACCCTCTGCTCCCAAAGCAGATGCGCTACCAGACTGCGCCATGCCCCGATCGGCCACCAAAGCCGGGTCGCGCATCATACGTAACCCTTAGTCATGCGACAATAGCGCAAATTCCACCGGGATTGAGTGAATGAGCGCGAAAATCATCGACGGCAAGGCCGTGGCCGAGGAGATCAAAACCGAGATCCGGGCGGCCACGGACGCCCTGGCGGCGGCCGGCCGGCGCCGCCCAGGGCTGGCGGTGGTCATGGTGGGCAATGCCGCGGCCTCGGAAGTTTATGTGCGCAACAAGCGCCGCTCCTGCGAGCAGGCCGGCATCGTTTCCAGCGCCCACGACCTGTCGGCCGGCACGAGTGAGGCCGAACTGCTGGCGCTCATCGGCCTGCTCAACAACGATTCAGCGATTGACGGCATCCTGGTGCAACTGCCCCTGCCCCCGCAGATTCGTCCGCGCTCGGTAATCGATGCGATCAATCCGTCCAAGGACGTCGATGGCTTCCACCCCTACAATCTCGGGCGCCTGGCGCAACGTGAACCGCTGCTGCGCTGCTGCACGCCCTACGGCGTCATGCGGCTGCTCGACAGCATCGGTGCCAAGCTTTCAGGGATACAGGCCGTGGTCGTGGGAGCCTCCAGCATCGTCGGCCGGCCGATGGCGCTCGAACTGCTGCTCGCGGGCGCCACGGTCACCGTCTGCCACAGTCGCACGCTCGATCTGGCCGCCGAGGTCGCACGCGCCGATCTGGTGGTCGCGGCAGTCGGGCAGCCCAACAAGGTCCGCGGCGAGTGGATCAAACCGGGCGCGATCGTCATCGACGTGGGCATCAACCGGCTCCCCGACGGCCGTCTCGCCGGCGACGTGGAATTCGCGCCCGCGGCGGCACGCGCAGGCTGGATCACGCCGGTCCCGGGCGGGGTCGGGCCGATGACGGTGGCAATGCTGATGCAAAATACGCTCGAGGCCTACCAGAAGCGCTGATCCGGCCAGGTCAGTCGGAACGGCCCACGATCTCCAGCGGGATGCCGCGTATCGCCGCGGCGGTGTCGGTGAACGAGCTGTAGTAGCTTCCCAGAAGCTTGCGGCATCCGGCCAGGCAATACAGATCCACCACGGCATCGACCGCGGCACGCCGGGCGCCGCGGCGCACTGATTTCTTCGGATGCGTGTGAATGCGAGTGCCGAACTCCCGCCGCAGCAACGCCTCTTCGCGAAAATCATCCGTCGCGAGGAAAAATTCGGTGGCCGGCTCCTGCTCCAGCTCGAAGCGCATCTTGCGCAGGAACTCATCGGTCGGGCTGATGGCGATCGACTGGCGATTGTCCTGGCGGCGGATGTGCACCCCGACCATCCGTGGCAATAGCTCCCGGTAACGATCGAGTGCCTGGCGGATCGAGGGCGCCGGCACCAACTCGGCGTAGGGCGCAGCGTTGGTAAAGAAGCGACTGTAGGTCCGGATCATGAGGCCGGGCGTATTCGCCAGCGCGACGAAGGACTCTCCGGCCGCGACCAGCCGGCTCGCCTCCGGTATATCGATGAAGCGCGCATAGGCCGCGCGCGCGCGGCGCAGGCGCAGCCAGCGCAGGAAGCGCGGATCGCGCACCTGCCGCAAACTCGTGAACGCGGCCGGGACCTCAAACAGATCCTCGAACCGGCAGGGCATCTGATTGCGTATCGTCCACACGACGTGCAGTTCGCAGCCCGTGTATCGGGACAGCGCAATGCCGGAATCGAGCACGCGCATGCGGTTGCCCAGCCCACCGATGGGTTCCAGTGCAATCATGGACTCGCGGGGCGCCGGAAAAACAGGCCATCGAGCTGCAGCAACTCCCCCGTCCGCGGGTCGAAGAAACCGGGCTTGAGATGCATCAGGGCAAAGCCCCGCTGCGCCATTTCCTCTATCAGCGCCGGCAGCAGCAGCTCGCCCTGGTACAGCGGCGCGATCGACATCTCCAGCTGCACGCCGATGCAGCGCCTCAGGGACTGCCCGGCGCCCCGCAGGACGGCCGCTTCGTAGCCCTGGGTGTCGATCTTCAGGAATACGCGCTCGCGCGGCCCGCAATACTGGTCGATGACGCTATCCAGCCTCCGCACGGTCACCGATTCAGTGCCGACGTAGGCGGATTTCGGTGCTGCGGCCAGGTGCTGGGGCAGCATGTCCAGGAAGGAAGAGCTCTGGGAATTTCCTGCCACGTGTATGGTCCGCGTGTCATCCGTGTCCCCGAGCGCCAGCTGCACCGCCTGCCAGTTCGAAAAAGTGGCGGTATTGAACCTCAGCTTGCGGAACGGCAGCGCCAGCGGCTCGAAGGACACCATGCGGCCGCGATAGCCCATGGCGCGCAGATGGCGGCCAAACTGCCCCGCGTTGGCGCCCACGTCCAGCACCAGGCCGACCTCGAATCGCCGCAGCAGGCGCAGCAGCGTATCCGCGCGCCGGTAGCTGCGCAGGCCCACGTGGGCGAGGAGATTGCGCACCAGGGCCTTGCATTGATAGGCCTCAGGCACGGCCGTGTGCCTGAAGGCGGGCTTCGCCGCGGACCGCGACCAGCCAGAATTCCTTGCGCACACGCGCCGCGTCCCGCAATCGCTCGATCGACCAATTGAGCGGAGCGGTGACCAGTTGTGTCAGCTGGCGCAGCGCCCCGGCGGAGCGATGCAGGAGCTGCGGATGAACATGTGCGACGCGATACCCCTCCTCGGACAGGAATCGCGTCAAGGTCTCGGGCGTGTAATAGATGGCGTGCCCGGTGTCCGGATCGGAGGGCTGGTAATACTTGTGACGGCCAGGCTGGCTCACGGCCCGGTGGTAGCCGCCGAAGGGCACGGCGATGAACAGCCCCCCGCCGGGACGCAGCACGCGCCGCACCTCGCGCAGGGCGGCGCGCGGGTCGGGCGTGTGCTCGAGCACATGCTTCATCACGATAATCTGAAACGCACCGTCCGCAAAGGGCATGGCGGTCATGCTGCCCAGTTCCACTGTGTAGCCCTTGCTGCGACAGAACGCGGCGACCCCTGGGTCATACTCCAGCCCCGTCGAGGCCATCCCGAGCTCCTGCGCGGCGCGCAGCGTGTAACCCAGCGAGCAGCCGATATCCAGCAGCGGGCCGGATTCGACGTGATTGAGGACGTCGCGGATCTGTTCGCGGGACTTGGCCACTCGATGCCGCCAACGCCGCGAATAAGCGGTGCTGGCTGGATCGAAAGGCCGTGGCACCGGTGCCTGCTCCGCGGTCCACTTCTTGTAGACCAGCCCGCACGAGCACTTCACCCACAGTACCGTAGCGTGGCGGGCATGGACCTGGGCATCGGGGCTCGCGCACAGCGGACAGACCGAATGCAGCGTCCGGCCCGCCGTACTCATGAGGGCGCGGCTTCGGCCATTTCAGCCTCCACCATCGCTTTCACGACCTCCGGCATCGCCAGGCGCGCGCGCCACCCCAGGATCCGCGCCGCCTTGGCGGCATCGCCACAGCTGTAATCAATGTCCGCGGGACGAAACAGCTCGGCCGAGCTGTCGGTGTGCTGCTGCCAGTCGAGACCAAAATGGGCGAAGGCGGCCGCCGCGAACTGCGCGAGTGAATGCGCCGCCCCGGTCGCGATGACGTAGTCATCGGCCCGCTCCTGCTGCAGCATGAGCCACATCGCCTCCACGTACTCCGGTGCCCAGCCCCAGTCGCGATGGATCTGCAGGTTCCCCAGCGTCAGGCGCTCGCGATTGCCGCGCGCGATGGCGCAGGCCGCGGCGACGATCTTGCGCGTCACGAAGCGGCGGGAGGGGAGCGGCGATTCGTGGTTGAAGAGTATGCCGGTGCTCGCGTGCAGGCCGTAGGCCTCACGGTAGTTCGCCACCAGCCAGTGCGCCGTGGCCTTGGCCACGGCGTAGGGACTGCGCGGCCGGAAGGGCGTGGCTTCCACGGCACGCTCCCCGCCCGTGTCGCCGTAGCATTCGCTCGAGCCCGCGCTGTACAGGCGTATCGGCCGGCCCAGGAAACGCATCGCTTCGAGCAGATTCAGCGTACCCATCGAAATGCTTTCCAGGGTCTCCACCGGCTGCTCAAAGGACAGGCCCACGGAGCTCTGCCCGGCCAGGCTGTAGATCTCGTCGGGAATGATTCTCGACATCACTTGCAGTACGCTACGAAAATCATTGATTGCCATGGAGACTCGTTTGACCCGCTCGTCAATCGCAAGGCGGGTGAGATTCGCGAAGCTGCGTGCTTCCGCATCGCGCGAAGTGCCAAAGACTTCGTAGCCCCGCTCCAGCAGCAGGAGCGCCAGGTACGCGCCGTCCTGGCCGGAGACTCCGCAGATGAGCGCGCGCTTCACTCCCGCCTCCAGATCGTGCGTCCGCCCGGTTGGTCCTCGAGCTGTACGCCGGCGGCGGCGAGCTCGGCGCGAATCCGGTCGGCGGCCGCGAAATCACGCGCCGTGCGCGCCGCCAGGCGCGCGGCGATCTGCTGCTCGACCTGCGCTTCCTCGAGTTCCGGTGCGCCCTGCTCTACATCGTCGAAGTGGGCGGCCTGCAGGCGGAACCAGACTTCCGGATCTTCCTGGAGCAGGCCGAGCACGCCACCGAGGTGGCGAAGTTCCGCCGCGAGCGCCGCGGCATGGTCCTCGCGACCGGCGGCACGCGCCCCATTGAGTTCGCGCGCCACATCCTGCAGCACCGCGAAGGCCTCCGGTGTGTTGAAATCATCGTCGAGCGCCCGCTCGAAGCGCGAGCGCGCCGCGCCGGCAGACGGCGCATTGACTCTGGGCACCCCGCGCAGGGCCGTGTACAGGCGCGTCAGCGCCGCGTCGGCCTGTTCGAGCTGCGCGGTGGCGTAGTTGATCGGGCCGCGGTAATGACTCGACAGCAGAAAGCCGCGCATCACCTCCCGGTGGCGCAGACGCGGCAGCACCTCGCGCAGCGTGAAGAAATTATTGAGCGACTTCGACATCTTGACGTTATCGACGTTGACGAAGCCGTTGTGCATCCACACGTTAACGAACGCGGCGCCCGTCGCCCCGCACGATTGCGCGATCTCGTTCTCGTGGTGCGGAAACTTCAGATCGCTCCCACCGCCGTGGATATCAAAATGATCGCCGAGTATTGCCGTCGACATGGCCGAGCATTCGATGTGCCAGCCGGGGCGGCCCGCTCCCCAGGGTGAATCCCAGGCGGGTTCCCCGGGCTTGGCGCGCTTCCACAGCACGAAATCGAGCGGATCGCGCTTGGCCGTATCCACCTCGACGCGCGCACCGGCGCGCAGGTCCTCGAGCCGCTTGCCCGACAGGCGGCCGTAGCGCGGAAAGCGCGCCACGGCGTAGCAGACATCGCCGTCCGTGGCGACGTAGGCCAGATCCTTGGCGATCAGCCGCTCGATCATGGCAATGATGCCCGGCACGTGCCCGGTCGCACGCGGCTCGTGATCGGGCCGCTCGCAGCCGAGCGCCACGCAATCCTCGTCCATGGCGGTGATGAAACGCGCGGTCAGCTCGCCGATGGGCTCGCCGTTTTGCGCCGCGCGCTGAATGATCTTGTCGTCGATATCGGTGATGTTGCGCACGTAGGTCACCTGGTAGCCCCGATAGCGCAGGTAGCGGCGCACCAGGTCGAACACCACCAGAAAGCGTGCGTGACCGAGATGACAGTAGTCGTAGACGGTGACGCCGCAGACATACATGCCCACTCTGCCGGGCCTGATCGGCGTGAAGACTTCCTTGCGACCGGTCAGTGAGTTGTGAATCTGCAGCACGAATGAATCAGCCTTCCGGTGAGAGCCCGATACTCAATGCGCGCAGGCCACGAGCCGCTCGCGCGCCAGCCCGGGCGACATGGCCTTCAGCAGCGGCCCGAGCTCGGGGCCGTGCAGCCGTCCGGTGAGCGCGGCGCGCAGCGGCGCAAAAAACGCCGCACCCGAACGGCCGCTGGCAACGCGCAGGGCGCCGAGGTCGAAGGCCCCGGCGGCGGCCACCGCCGTCAGGCGGAAGAACTCCGCGCCCGCCGCCGCGACGGCGGCCCGCGCCGGATCCTCCCAACGCAGTTCCCCGCCGAATACCACCGGCAGCCATTCCACAATATCACTTGCCGCCACCAGGTTGGGCTGCAAAGCCGCCACACAGGCCGCGCGCTGCCTCGGCGGCGCCGCGGCCGGCAGGAAAGGTTCGAGCCAGGCGAGCGCCGCTTCCGGCTTGAGCGCGTGCGCCCACAGGCCCTGCCAGTGCCGCAGCTGCACGGGATCGAAGCGCGCGCTGGCCCGCTGCAGGTGGCCGATCTCAAAATGCGTCGCCATCTCAGCCACGGTCAGGCTGGCCGCCTCCCCGCTCGAATGGCCCAGCCGGAAAAGGTGGTTGCAGATTGCGCTGGCGCCGTACCCGGCCTCGCGCAGTTCCCGCAGAGACTGGGCTCCGGTCCGCTTGGACAGCGGCGTCCCGTCCGCACCGGTGAGCAGCGGCAGGTGACCGTAGCGCGGTGCGCGCAGCCCGAGGGCTTCGAGCACCAGCAGCTGGCGCGGCGTATTGGCCAGGTGATCCTCCCCGCGCAGCAGGTGAGTGACGCGCATCAGCGAATCGTCCACGGCGTTGGCGAAGAAGAACGCGGGCGTGCCATCTTCCCGCCGAATGACAAAATCGCCGATGTGGGCGCAGTCCACCTGCTGCGGGCCGTGCACGAGATCATCGAAGCTCAGCTGCCGGCTGCCGGGCACCCGGAACCGCAGCGTTGCAGCAGCGCCAGCGGCGCGGCGGCTGGCGATTACGCGCTCATCGAGCTGCGCGCAGGTGCCGGCATAGCGCGGCGGCCGGCCGGCCGCCAGCTGCGCGCGGCGGCTGAGTTCCAGTTCCTGGCTGCTGCAGAAGCAGAGGTAAGCGGCCGATTCGTGCTCGAGCCGCGCCAGGAGCGGCGCATAGATGCCGCCCCGCTGGGACTGGCGGTAGGGACCCGTCCCACCATCCCGCCGTGGCCCCTCATCCCACTCGAGCCCCAGCCACGTGAGGTCGCGCTCCAGGGCGCCGACATGCGCCTCGGCCGTACGCGCCGCATCGGTATCCTCAATGCGCAGCAGAAACCGCCCGGCCAGGCGGCGTGCCAGCAGCAGGTTGAACAGCGCCGTGCGCACGTTGCCGAGGTGCAGTTCGCCGCTGGGGCTGGGGGCAAAACGGGTCACGACGGCGGCGGCGTTCATCTTTACAATGTTACGGTACAGGGCGGGCCGAGCGCACGCGGCATGACTGTCGCGGCCGCGGCCCCTGGGGTGGGTTCATCTTGAGCACATTGTTCGTTTCCGATCTGCACCTCGACGCCGCCTACCCCGCGGCCATCGCGCAGTTCGACTCATTCCTGCAGGGGCCGGCACGCGCAGCGGAAGCGCTGTACATCCTCGGTGACCTGTTCGAGACCTGGGTCGGCGACGATGACGACGATGCGCAGCGCGCACGCGTCTGCGAGGCGCTGCGGGCCCTGAGTGACGCGGGTGTGGCCTGCCACGTCTGTCACGGCAATCGCGACTTCTTGCTCGGCTCGGGCTTCGAGCAGCGCACCGGCTGCCGCCTGCTCGCCGACCCGACGATCATCGATCTCGGCGGGCGCTGGCCGATGAGGCCCGCGCCGGGAGCCGTGCCCACACCGGGCTGGCGGCCGCGGGCATCATGGACGCCAGCGAGGAGGCGGTCGTGCGCGTCATGAGCCGCTGCGGGGTGCGCAAGCTGGTGCATGGGCACACTCACCGGCCGGCGGTCCACGAGCTGATGCTGGATGGCGCCGGTGCCCACCGCATTGTGCTCGGCGCCTGGTACGAACAGGGCAGTTGCCTGCGCTGGGACGCGCGCGGCTACGAGCTGCTCTCGCTGGCGCGCGGCGGGCCGGAGTGAAATCGCAGCTGCGAGTCCTCGGCGATGACCAGCTGCGCCTCGATCGCCGCTAGTTCCTGCAGCCGCGCGCGCCAGTCGATCCCTGCCCCGCCGTGGCCGCCGGCCGCCTCGGCGGCGAACTCCAGGTACAGTGCGCCATGGCGCCTCTCGGCGTGCTCGAGGTCGGCGTAGAAATCGCCCAGCGGCGGCGGCAGGCGCGGCGCCAGCAGCCCGAAGCGTTCACATGAACGTGCCTCGATGATCGCACCCGTCAGCATCAGGTCGAGGCGCCGCCGCGGCTCGCGGCTGCTCAGGGCCGCACGCAAACCGGCCGCATAGCGGCCCGGCTGCAGGCGGCGAAACGGCACCGAGAGCCGTTGCATCATGCGGCTCACCTGTTCGAAGTGACGCAGCTCTTCGCGCGCCAGCCGCGCCAAGGCCAGGTTCTGCCGCTCACACTCCGGATAGGCAAAGATCAGTGCCAGGGCGGTGGAGGCGGCCTTCTTTTCGCAGGAGGCGTGATCGAGCAGGATCTCGCGCCAGCCCTCCGTGGCGGCCTGCAGCCAGCGCTCCGGGGTCGGCGCCAACAGCTCGTGCAGGTTCATGCCTCGCCGGCCCGATCGAGCCATTGCTCGCGCGCCGTACTGATGGCACGGGCCGCTTCCGGGGCATCGGCAAGCCGATCGGCGGGTTCCTTGGCCATCAGGCGATCGAGCAGCGGCTGCAGCAGTTCCAGGCGCGCGTCCAGGCGGGGAATCGGCGCATTGCGGTGCATGTAGAGCACGGTCATCGGGTTGTCGGCGCGATAGGGCTTGTCACCGGTCAGCATCTCGTAGAGCACGATCCCCAGGCTGTACAGATCGCTCCGTGCATCGACCCGCTGACCGTGCCCCTGCTCCGGACTCATGTAGTGCGGCGTGCCGAAGATCAGCCCCTTGTCGGTCAGGTCCATCTGCAGCGCGGCCTGCTTGGCCATGCCGAAATCAATCACCGCCAGTTGCTCTTCGCTGCGCATCATCACGTTGCCGGGCTTGAGATCCCGGTGCAGGATGCCCGCCTCGTGTATTGCGCCCAGGACATCGGCGAGCTGCGCGGCGTAGCGGAGCGATTCGGCCGGTGCCAGGCCTTTCTTCATCCGCCGGCGCAGGTCACCGCGCGGAAAATATTCCATCGCCAGGTAGGCATGGTCATCGGCGATGCCCAGTTCATGCAGATGCACGATGTTGGGATGCCGGATGCGCTCGGCGATCTCGTATTCCTGCAGAAAGCGCTCGAAGGACTGATCGAACCCGGAGTCGTCGCGCTGCGAGGGCGTGACTTTCAGTACGACCAGCCCCTCGGCCTTCTCGCTCTCGGCGACGTACAGCTGCGAGACCGAGCCGCGCGCCAGGAGCCGCGCGCGCCGGTAACCGGGGATGCGCGCATCGCCAAAGCGGTGCGATTCCCGGCCCGCCTCCGACACGCGCCATTCGGCCATGGCGAGGCGGTGCCGGTGGCTCGCGCGCTCGATCGCATCGAGCAGCGCCGCGTGCACGACGCGCTCCTTGGATACGACCGCGAAGGCGCCCCACCCCAGCGCCACCTCCTTCACGCGCGCATCGTCCCGATCGGTCATGAAGATCACCGGGGCGAAGCCGGCTCGGTTGGCCAGATCGCGCAGCCACTCCTGCCCGTCGCCGCCCGGCCAGGACTGGCACAGCAGCACCGCGTCGAACCCCTGCGCCAGATACTCGGCGGGGATCGCGCCGCGCTCGACGGGCTGGTAGGCGATGACTTCGACCGCGGGCCAGCGGCAGCTGGCGTGGTGGCGGATCAGGGCCTGGACCCGCGGCTCCTGTTCAATTGCGAGCAGGCGCATGGCATTTCAGCCCGAGTATGACAAAGCCCGTGGTCTCGCCGGCGGCGTCCGCACTGGCCGGCATGTCCAGCAGATCGCCCGAACTGGCGAGCAGCTCCGCACAGTTGTCGAGGCGGATCTCCGTCTCCGGGTCAAAGCCGGCCACCGCCATGCGCGCGCAGGATTCAGCATCGATGAGCGCACCGGCGTCATTTCCCCTGCCATCGCCCGCCGCGGCCAGGATCAGCATCGACTCGCGTCCGGACAGCAGACTCGCCGCCGAGGCGGCCAGCAGCAAGGGTGGCGCGGTGAAATCGCCCTTCAGGGCCGCATGCCAGGCCTGCAGCCCGGGCGGCGCCATTTCGAGAGCATGGGCGACCCGCACGGCGGCGACGGTCGGAGGATCGTGCAGGGTCCCGCGCCAGTGCAGGCTGAGAGTATGCCGGGAACTCGCCTCGCTCAGGAGCTGCTCCCAGTAGACCGGGTCGAGACCGGCAATCGCGGCATAGCAGCCCAACAGGATGGATCGCGCCTGCTGCAGGCTGCTCGCTCCGGGTTGCGCCGGCGGGGCGCCTGCGAACACTTAAGGCCCGCTGACGACCCGCAGCGAGCTGTAGGCGCCGGCCCGGCGCCGGCTGCGCGCGGCGTCGGAGCGGTCGCGCTGGAGCTGCGCCAGGTATTCAGGGGTGACATCGCCAGTGACGTATTCGCCGGAAAAACACGAGGTGTCGAACTCGCTGATCTTGGCGTTGTCGTGCTGGCACGCGGCCACCAGATCGGCCAGATCCTGGTAGACCAGCCAATCGGCGCCAATCAGCCGCCCGACCTCCTCTTCGCTCCGACCGGCCGCTACGAGTTCACTGGCGGCCGGCATGTCGATTCCATACACGTTGGGAAAGCGCACCGGTGGTGCCGCCGAGGCGAAGTACACCTTGTGCGCCCCGGCCTCGCGCGCCAGCTCGATGATCTGGGCCGAAGTGGTGCCGCGGACGATCGAGTCGTCGACCAGCAGGACGTTCTTGCCGCGAAACTCCAGGTCGATCGCGTTGAGCTTCCTGCGCACCGACTTCTCGCGCAGTTCCTGGCCCGGCATGATGAAGGTCCGGCCGATATAGCGGTTCTTGTTGAAGCCCTCGCGATACTTGATACGCAGCTTCTGCGCCATCTGCAGGGCGCTGGTGCGGCTGGTATCGGGCACCGGAATCACCACGTCGATGTCGTGCTCGGGGTGCACGCGGCGGATCTTGTCCGCCAGCCGCTCGCCCATGCGCATGCGCGCGCGGTAGACGGAAATGTTGTCGATGATGGAGTCGGGCCGGGCAAAATAAACGTACTCGAAGATGCAGGGCGTATGGCGCACGGTGCTCACGCATTGCTGCGAATGGAGCCGCCCCTGCTCGTCGATGAA